>Ga0315286_10002751_pt1 | contig 16476 bp, 9 predicted proteins | sample YL17G10_0_MG_FD_205038 | JGI IMG/M metagenome (GOLD analysis project Ga0315286, IMG submission 205038) | Sediment microbial communities from Yellowstone Lake, YNP, Wyoming, USA - YL17G10_0 | ecosystem: Environmental > Aquatic > Freshwater > Lake > Sediment | place: USA: Wyoming | collected...
CGCCCTGGCGTTCCTGCTGTTCTGGCGGGACCTGCATTCCGGCGCAACGGAGGTGCACGCCCAGACGCTGACCTTCACCGCATTCGTGGTGTTCCAGATGTTCAGCGTCTTCAACTGCATCTCCCTGAACCGCTCCGCTTTCCGGTCGTTCGTGGGCAAGAACCCTTTCCTGCTGCTGGCTGTGACGGCATCGCTTTTGCTCCAGATCATTGTCGTATACCTGCCCCTGCTCAACGGCCTCTTCCACACGGTCCCCCTGGGCCAGAACGACTGGGTGGCGATAATCGGCTGCGGCGCCCTGGTTCTCCTCGTCGAGGAGGTCCGCAAATCGATCGTGCGGATGATGCACCCGGAGCTTGCGGCTTAAAGTATTAGTAGGCCGTGCGCAATACTGCGCCGAGGCGCAGCTTGGCCGTGAAACAGTCAAAGTACTGCGAGCCCCCGACGCCCGGCGGGCTCGAGGCCATCGAGAAGGGCACCCTGCAGTGGTTCGACACCGAGATGTACGGGAACCTCAACACCGGCGTCCTGGAGCAGTACCTCGACGAAAAGAACCGGCGCGAGAGCTTTTCGATTTCCACCTGGAACTGGGGCAAGGTGCTCATCGCGATGGCCGTCGGCACGATATTTGCCGCCATCACCGAGTATGTCGCTCTCAAGATAGGCATGGGCATCAGCGCCGTCATGTACATCATCTACCTTTCGGGCATGGCGCTTCGCTGGAAGCCCTCGGAGATAAACATCGTGGCCGCGGCGGCCGACGCCGCGTCCATGGTCTCGATGGGATTCATCTTCTCGTACCCGGCCATCTACCTTCTCAAGTACTCGGCCGATTTTGCGATAGGGACCAACCCGGACGGCTCCCTCATATTCCTCGTCAAGGAGATCCCGCCGATATGGATAGCCATCGTGGCCTCCATCCTCTCGGGCTGGCTGGGGACGGTCTATTTCGTGCTTTTCAGGCGCCTGTGGCTGGTAGAGGACCCGCTCCATGTCCCCGGATTCGAGCCGAATCTGAAGCTTCTGGACATCGCCAACGACATCAAGAAGGGCTCCGCGGCGCAGGCCAAGCGGTCCATTAACATCGTCGTGGTCTGGTCGGTTGTCACCGCCGTATTCACGTTCTTTCGGGACATGCCCATGATCACCGTCTCGGAGGGCGGGAAGATGGTCCACAAGTCCGTCCTGGACCACTTCTTCGGCGGGGCCTACTACAAGGCCGGGGAGATAATGCAGCCCGAGTCCTCGGCCACATACACCTTTGTGAGCTTCACGATACTGCCCATCCAGATAGGCGTCGGCTGGTTCATGCGCTTCAAGGTAGCCCTGCTCATGTGCCTGGGCACTTTCCTGACCTGGTTCATCATCGTGCCATTGGCGGTCGGGTCCCACGTGCCGATATACGATGTAGCCGAATCCGGGTTCAAGGACGTCGCCTCCTACCCGTTCAGCTCCTGGATGGCGTATCGGAAAATAGCGGTCATCATAGGCATCGGCGCGCTGCTTGGCGGCGGGTTCTTCGCGATGGCCAAGATGGCCCCGATGTTTCGGTCGCTTTTGGGCGACGTCAAGAACGCCATGCGGCCGGCCGAAGGCGCTGTGAGGACGGACTGGCTCGAGGGCAAGGGCTGGTACGACTGGCCCATCTCGCACATCGTCGTGGTGGCCATCCTGGCCCCGGTGACCATCGCCGGCGTGCTCCTCATCGCCGGGTTCCCCGTGATGGAGACCATAGTATTTTCCATCCTCCTTCTGGGCGCGACATTCGTGTTTTCGGCCATCGCGGTCAAGACGCTGGGCGAGACGGGCACGACGCCCGTGTCCGCAACGAGCATCCTCGTCCTCATCATACTCATCATGGTCTTCAAGTTCGGCCTGAACACGAGCAAGGAGGTCGCGGTCATCATCTCCCTGCTTGGCACGACGATATTCTGCGGCGCGATCTCGCTTTCGGCCTCGATCATATTCGATTTCAAGCTCGGGATTTATGTCGGCAACAGGCCCTACCATCTCATGAAATCGGTGCTTATCGCGACCATACCGGGCGCTATCGTGTCGGCGGTGGCGGCCGGATTCCTTTCGTACCAGCTGGCCATCGGCAAGCTCGACCTCATCGCCCCGCAGGCGAGGGTCTTTGCGACGCTGACGCAGCTTTTCTTTGCCGGACAGAGCAACGAGCTCGTCCTCCAGTACATGCTCATCGGGGCCGTCATAGGCGTGTTCATGGAGCTCATGACCGGCATGGGCACCGCATTCGGCCTGGGAATGTACTTCCCGCTCTCCATCCAGCTGCCGATGCTCCTCGGAGGAGCGCTGCGCGACATGTACGAGAAGGCCGTTTTGGAGCCGCGGGCCAAGGCGGAGGGCTGGAACGAACGGAAACGTACCATGGCGACGCTGGACACGTACATGATGGCCGCGGGGCTGATGATAGGCGAGCCTGTCATGGCGATGGCCGCGGCGTTCGTCGCAGTGGCGTTGGGATGAAGGACGTCCCCTAATCGCTCTTTATCCATTTCCGCAGCTTCTTGTACGCCCAGTAGAGCACGAACGGCCCGACTATCCATCCCGTAACAACAAGATAGAGCCCTTCCGCCCCGACCAATATGACGGCGCCGACGCTCGTCACCGTGATGACGGCGCCCAGAACCACCCACAGCGCCACCGTGAACCTGTCGTAGCGGAAGGGCTCCCGGCCCATGGGGGCGCAATGCCCCCGGGCCGCATTTAGCTTTTTGGCCGGCTAGGCCGCCTCCTCGGCTTCCTCCTCGAGGCATTCCTCGTCCGATCCGTCGACTGCGTCCCGTTCGTGCTCCTCCTCGTTGGCCGCCCGCTGCAAGAGAGACAGCGCCACGGACTCTGCCCGGCGGGCCAGGTTCCGGGCGCGCACATAATCCAGCCGGTAGGAGGCCGATGCCGCGTCCGAGAGCAGCCGGTCGCAGTCTGAAGGGTTCAATCCGGCGGCGCGGGCGGCGGAGATGGCGTGCCTGGCGTCGTTGATGGCGCTGCGCATCGCCTCGCGGGAGACGACGCTCTCGTCGCCCCGCCGGCCGCGTCCGTTATCGGGCCGGGGGGCGTGTTCCTCCTCCTCTTCATCCGGTTCCTCCCGGTCCCGGGGCCGGGCCGGTTCGTCCGGCGGCGGCCCATTGGGCCGTGCCGGCACGGTCGTCGCGGCCAAAGCGCCCTCGTTCAACGGGATGGCAAAGGGCGGTTCGGCGCCGGCCGTCGCTCCCAAGGCAGACCCGTTGGCCGGCCAGCCGGCATTGCCGGCGCCGGATGCCATCTGCGGAGCCGCGGCCGCTGGCCGATGAGGCGCCTGTGTCAGGCCGGCCGGTGGTTGTTCGAAAGGCGTCTGTGGGTATGGCCGGGCCATGGACGGCGGCTCTTGAAGCGGCTGCGTCGGCTGGGATCGATACCGGTCCGGCGGGAAAAATCGGGGATCGTACAGCCCGATGCCCGGCGGCAGTTGCCCGGGCGGGTACATTTGCTGTTGATAGCCGCCGGCCGGCGGCTGCTGGCCTGGCGGATACACCGGCGGCTGGTACGGGCCATACGGCGCCGGCTGCGTCGCCGGCGGATATCCCGGCTGCTGCCCGGCCGGCGGAAACGGCGGCCGGTACATTCCCGCGGGCGGCTGCTGCGGACCCGGGGGGTACGGCGGGGGCTGGAAGGGCGGGACCGGCGGGGACGCAAAGCGCTGCGCCGCGGCATTCCCGTCCCGTTTCCTCCGATACGAAACGACAGAAACGGCGACTATCACGGCAAGCAGTATCGCAATGGGCCAACCGGCCACATTCAATATTGCCAGCATCCCGCCCGAAGCCGTCTCCGCCCTCACCACCGAAAATCTCACATCCACCGTCCCGTTCCCGGTCCCGTCGGAGACCTCGAGCGTGACAAGATGCGCCCCCGGGCGCAATACCGTGCTGAGGTTGGCGCCGCGCCCCAGCACCCGTCCGCCCTCCCTCCAGGTGAATACCAATACATCGCCGATGTCCGGGTCGAACGCCGTCGCCGAGAGCATCACCGGTTCGCCCTCGCGGATCTCCGCCCCGGTCCTGGGCGAAACGATCGCAAGCTGCGAGGGCGCGTCGTTCACGTTTGCGACCACCAGCACATAGCGCGCCTGGGCCGAAACGCCTGTTCGGTCCGTCACGGTCACGGTGAACTTGTGGCGCCCGACATGCTCGTCGCCGGGAGTGAATGCGATGAGGCCGTCCCGTTCATCTATCTCCAAAAACTTCGAATCGGTGGTATAGGTCAGGCTGTCCCCCGGATCGATATCGGTCGCGTTCACCCGGTACTCGAACTCCTCGTCCTCTACCGCCAGGAGCTCCACGGCCTGTTCTATCACTGGCGGGTCGTTCACGTTCTCCACGGTCAGCAGTATGTCGCGGCTGTCACCGGCGCCGGCCGAATCCGTAAGCGAGAGGAGCAGCTCGTGCTCGCCGACATGCTCGTTTTTGAAAACGAACTCGATGAGGCCCGTTTCCCCGTCTGCCTCCAGACCGGATATGTCGCTCTCAAGCGAGAATGTGAGTTTGTCCCCCCGGTCGATGTCGAAACCGTCCGGTTCGTACTCGAAAGGCCTGTCCTCCGTCGCCACCAGCTCCTCGTCGCAGACGAGCACCGGCGGGTCGTTTTGGTTCTCGACCGTGATGATGAAGAAGATCGACGCGAGCGCACCCGAAGTGTCCTGAACGGTCACATTCACCGGGTAGCGGCCGACCTGGTCGTTGGTCGGGGTGAAGCCGAGCGCGCCGGTCGCCGGGCCGAAGTCACCCAGCGGGAAATCGTCCGAGAAGGTCAGGTTGGCGGGCGGGTCGTCGACATCGTAGGCCCGCAGAACGAGCGTGAACGGCTGGTCCTCGTAGGCTGTCTGGTCCGTGATTTGGAAGAGGACCGGTGGGTCGTTTTGGGGCCTCACCGTGACGTTGAGGAAGACCGTGGCCGAAAGCCCGCTTTTGTCTTGCGCCCTGACGCCGAACTCCCGGGTGCCGGACCAGTTGGCGGCCGTGGGCCAGAAATCGAGATGGTGCCCGGAGGCGTTCACCCGGCACTCCATCTTCCCGTCGGTCGAGACCGGGAACACCTCGTAGCGCGGCCGCGTATCACGGTCGTCGCGGCAGTAGCTGTCCAAATCGATGAGCGCGTACGCCGCGGTGTCCTCGTCAAAGCACGCCTTCTCCGGCGGAATGGGCGAAAACACCGGCGGAAGGTCGATATCGACCAGCCCGCGCACGGCCAGCACTCCCCCGGTCGCCGAGAAGAAGCGCAACAAAACCTCCACGCTGTCTTGGTCCCCGTTGATGGCATCGACGAACGCCTGGAGCGGGGCTGCAAGCAATTCGCTGCCCAGCACCGTCGAGCCCCGAAGCTCCCCCGGATATTCCATCTCGGCGAAGCCGTCGGCGCCCAGGTCCAGCGAAAGGTTGCTGGGCCAGGAATAGTCCGAGCCCTTGACCGAAAGCTCGATGTAGTCCGTATCGAGGAACGAGAACATCCAGCCGTCGGGCCCCATGGCCAGGATGTTGACCATCCCGTTCGAATCTATGCAGCCGGCGGGCGACGATATCGTCTTTTTCATGGTCACCATGTCGCTTTCCACGCCGAAAGCGGAATGGCCCCCGATGTTGGACCAGCGCCCGGAATTGTAGATGTAGAGCTGCAAATCGGTGTTGTACAACAGCCAGTCGTAGCCCAATCCGACGTATTTCACGCTGAGGCTGGTCACCACGTCCTCGTTCACCTTGAACCGGAACAGGTGGTACGGGCTCCCGAAGCCCCAGGTCATCGTTTCGTAGAAGTTGCCGTCCTGCCGGGAGACGTCCGAATAGCAGGACCCGCCGAACTGGTTGGCCTGGAAATTGCCGGGACCGCCCGTCGGCGGAGAGTCTTCGCTCACTCCGTCCCAGGCGCGGTTGTTCTGCGAATCGGAGAATGTGTACACGCGGTCTTTGGCCGGCGGGAGCGCCGACGAACCGTCGAGCTGGAGCGTGGCGTTGAGCACCAGGCACTGCTCGGGGAGAACGACGCGCAAATGGTCGTCCGAGCCGCCTGAGAACGGGAAGTTGATGACCTCCGAGAGAACGCCGTCGAACCTGGCGCCGGCCGCGTCCTCGGCCGGCCCGCAATCGCCCTGCGAATCCACCGTTGCTGGCGCGCCGGGCCCTCCGCCGGCCCCGAATCCCCCGGCCAGGGCCGGAAGATTCAAAAGCAGGGCCGCGATCAAAAACATAGGCATTTTTCCAGATGACGAGATTGTTGATTTTGACATTGACCTATCCTCCTTGCTGTATCTTGTTTTGACCTGAGGTGGTTTATATAGAACGCGTGGTACCTACCACTTTTTCACCCGGAGGACCTCAAGGCCGTGGTTTCACGGTCCTCCTTGCCTAGACGACCTGCGGGTCGTCTTCGGAGGCGCAAGGGACAATGAGGCAAACGGAGGAAATCCCATGCGCCCTGCGCCCTGCGCATTCGCCCTTGCGCCCGGCGCCCTTTTTCAGCCCCTCGCAACAATGTTATCTACTCTCGCGCAATATCACCCACCAGGTCCCCGCGAATAATACATATCTAGGAGGACGTCATATGGGAGCGCCGCCTGTCGATTGGGAGCAGAACCCGACCTCCGGACCAGCTTACCGGCCGCCGTCGTATTCGGAGCACCGGGAGCGGACGCAGGCCCGGTACCCGCCGGGACAATATGCGCAGCAGCCCCAACCTTATCAGGCTCCGCCCGGCCCGGCCGCATATCCGGGGCAATACCCGCAGCAGCAGTATCCGCCCCAACCGGGGCAATACCCCTCCCAGCCGCCGCAATATCCGGCCCAGCAATATCCAGCCCAGCAATATCCAGCCCAGCAATATCCAGCCCAGCAATATCCCGGACAGCCGGGATATCCGGCCCAGTACCAATACGGCCCGCCGCAGCAAGGATACCAGCAGCAACCACCCTACGGCACCCCGCCGCAAGGGTGTCCGGGGCAGCAGCCCTACCCATATTATGGCGCGCCGCCGGCGCAGCCCGGTTCGATGACGAAGCAACCCGGCGGCATCCTGGCAGCCGTCGGCATGCTCTTTGCCATCGGCTCGATGGTCAGCGTGATGCTGGCCAACCTGACCGGTTCCGGCGGCCCGCCCCCCGAGTGCCTTGCAGGAGGGCTCATCTTCGGGATAATCGGCTGCGCCTTCGGCGCCGCCGCCTGGGCCAAGGGCAACAAGGCAGGCAAAGGCGCCGTCGCAATGTCGGTGGCATTCATGGTCGCCTCCATCGTCATCGGCCTGATGTGGGCGAGCGCCTTCGGGTAATATCGGGGCCACAAGCGTTTGTTGGCACCGTCACCGCCGCTTCTCGTAAACCGGCGGCGGGACCCTTCCCTGCCCGTCGAATCTGGGCTCGGGCAAAGGACCCTGCTCATGATACACCGGAGGGGGAACCCGGTCCGAGACGCTCATTACAATCGGAGAAACCTTCGACCGGTCCTGATATACCGGAACGGGAGCGCCGGCCATTCGGGCCAAAAACCTACCGGGCCTTTTGGGGTCGTACCGCGCCATTGCTCATCCCTTCCCCGCTGTCAGCAGCGACCCGCAATACGGGCACTTCCCCGTCTCGCCGGCCATGACCATCTGCTCCACCGAGCCGCCGCACTGCGGGCAGCTGATGAGAGTCTTTCCTTCCGTTCCGGCCGGGTTGAAAAATTCGTTGGTGGCCCGGTCGATATGCCCGGTCAGCAGCCGGAGCCTCACGCATCTGATGATGCGCCGCTCCGTTTCGTACTCGGAGAGCTTCATTTTCGAAGCCAGCGCCCCTATCTTTATCCGCCGGTAGGCCTTGAGGTAGGCGGCTAGCTTCTCGAACTCCCTGACCTCACGCTCGGCCTTCAAGCCCACCGAGAGGAACAGGATGCCGATGACGAGCAAAAACGGCAGGCAGCCGCCCAGCGCCTGGTAGCCAAGATAGGCCGTTTTCGGGTCCCGCATCATGTCCCAGCCGAACGCGACCAAGATCAGGCCAAAGACGATGGAGCCTATGCCGAGCCACTTGTAGGTGGCCTCCTTGATGTCGAACAGGAAGCCCATCTCAGCTCCCCTCCTGGAAATAGATGACACCGCTGCAGTAGGGGCACTTCTCGCTCCCGCCCCGGATGACCTGCAGGTTCAGGTTCGGGTTGCGGCAGTACGGGCAGGCCCGGAGGGACTTCACGTCCTCCTTCCTGAGGCTGATGATGAACTCGCTTCCGTCCGGTGTGAGGTAGCCCTCGACCAGCTGGAACTCCAGGATGTCGCTGATTATCTTTCTCACCTTCTCCTCGGGGGCCTGCATCTTCTGCGCAAGCAGGTTGAGCGTTATGCGCCTGTAGGTCTCGATGTAGTCGACGATGTCCAAAAGCTGCTCCTTGTATTTTTCCTCGCGGTAGGCCCTTATTATCAGGGCCGCCCCGATAAGCAGGGGCGGCAGGTAGAAGAGGGCGGAGCATATCACCGTGAGCGGCCCCAATCCGACGAACTGGGGTTCCCTGGAGACGTAGATCGAGGCAACGAGGACCATGAAGCCGAATATGAAAAGCGGGAATCCCACCGCCTTCAGGGCGCCCGATTTCATCGAGAAGAACAGGAACTTGACGGTCCGTTTGCGGCGCGGGGCCGGCGGCGGCGGTGGCGGGGCTCCCTCCGGATAGGGTGAGTGGTAGCTTGCCCCGACCGGGGGGACCGTCGGGGACTGGCCGGACGGGAACGGCATCTGCCCCGGAGGCGTGGCCGCAAGGACGCGGGGCGCAACAGGCGGGGCCAACGTCTGCTGGAATGGCGCGGCCATCGTCTGGCCCGGTTGGAAAGGGACCTGCCCTGGTGGAACCGCCTGAGCCCCGTAAGCAGGCATGCCATATCCGGGAGCGCCGTATACCGGCATCCCGTAGGCCGGAGCCCCGTAGGCCGGCATCCCGTAGGCGGGCGCGCCTCCCGGCGGCGCGGCGGCATACTGCAACGGGACGCCGGGCTGCGGGCCGTACAACATCGGCACTGGCGCGGGAAGCGGCGGCGGCAAAACGAAACCGGGCCGCGGCTCGCTGTTGCAATAGGAGCATTTGGCCGGCTCCGTCTTCGAGACCCATGCGCCGATGCCGGCGCCGCAGGCGCCACACTTGGCGACAAACTCCATGTTCTGCACGCTGGCTTCGGTGTAAAATTGCCTGGTCCCCCGATCGAAGTTCCCGGCGACCTTGTTCTCGGCCAGGGCCAAAACTATCCTGTCCTCGGCGTCGGGCTCGGCCCATTTGAACTCAGCGGAAACCTCCGCCACCGTGGCCCGGCCCTTCCTTGCCAGAAACAGGCCGAGCCGCTCAAGGTCGCCGCGCTCTTTTGAGAGCTTTGCCGCAAAAAAAAGAAAGATGACGCCCGGCACCAGCCCTATGACCGCGCAGGGGCCCAGGACCGACACGGCGCCCCCGACATCGCCATTGGAAAGGTAGAGCATGCCCGAGCCCAGCCCCACCAGGAACATCAGTATGAATAAAACGCCGAGCGACCAATGTGCATTCTCGCCAAGGCCCAGTATCTTGCCCAAGGTAAGAGCCAGCTTGCCATTGGATTATGTCACTGCAAGCGTATAATAATTACGCCTGCCGCGCCGATGCCTGGGCCACTGTCAGTAGCCCTTCCCGCGTGCGGTGGCCAGGATCTTTTCGTATTCCTCAACCGGGAACGCCAGCCCTTCCCGGGGCATCTCGCGAAGGAACCTTATCTCCTTGATGTCCGTGTCGGCCGGCATCCCGCGGCGGCGGCCCAGCTTGCCGATGAAGAGGTCGCCCGTCACGCCCGCCACCCGGTCCTCGAGCGTCACCTCGTAGCCGGTCTCTTCCCGAAACTCGCGCAATGCCGCCTGCTCGGGCGTCTCGCCGACATTGACGCCCCCGCCGGGAAGCTCCCAGCCGCGCTTTTGGTTGTAGACCAGAATGAACTTGCGGGGCTTGGGCGGCTTCGGGGCCCTGATCTTCCGCCGCCGAAGGAGAGGCAGCCGGCGCTTCTTGCCCTCTGGCCTTGCCTTCCTCCGTAGCAGCGGCCGGCGCTCGCGGAATGCGAGCACGACCACAAAACGCGCCGGCGCCTGCGGGGCCGGCGGAGCGGCCGGGGCGGCCAGGATGGCCTGGGCTGGCTGGGTCTCCATCAGGGCGGAAAACAGCGTGCTCCTAATCAATCTTTTCATCCGTTCCTTGCGGACATTCAACGCGGGCCGGGCTGCGAATCCCCCACGGCCGGGAGGACCGTGTGCTCCAGCGGCATCGGCGAACCCGGTGCGCCGTAAGGCGAGGGCGACGGGGCCTTGTGGTGCCCGTGTCCCGGTCTTTTTGGCTTTTCGGCGGGGGCAGGCTGGGGGGCGGGCGCATGCGCCGTCTCTGAAGAGGCTTCGGCAGATGCCGTCTCCCGCTCAGCCTTCCCGCCTTTCGTTCCCTTCGACCCTTCCGCCCTTTCACCCTTGTTGCCCTTCTTCTTCTGGAACAGCTTGCTTTTCTTCTTCTTCACGTCCCAGATCTCCTTGCGCTGGGGGTGAGTGATGTTTTGCAGCTTCTCAAGAGGCAGCGCGCCCTCGCCGGATTTTTCTATGTATATCTCGACCCTGACCTGCTTGACGAAAGCCAAAAACAGTATCGAAACGAAAACCGTGAGCCGGTCGTCGTCGCATCCGCCGGCGCAGAGGTTCTTTATCGGTATCCTGCCCGAAAGGGGCAAAATCTTTCCCCATACGTGGTTGATGTCATCCTGCAGATCCTCGCGGTGCAGCATCTTGTCCACGCGCAGGGCTTTCTGGCTCTCCCACAAAAGGCGCGATTTTCGGCGCTCCTCCGAGAGCACCTTTTGCAGTTCCGCTTCCTTGCGCGCCTCCTCGAACGCCCCGACCAATTCGAAAAGCGTCACCGGGCGGGTGCCGTGGCGGTACACGCTCTCCTGCAGCGGCGGCTCCGGCCGGTTGAGCACCGCCGTGGTGAAATCCACCGAGGCGTCGGACTGCATCCAGTCGGCGGCGGCGCCCGGGTCCCAGCCGGAGTCAAGAGGCTGTTCGACGGGCTTGGGCTGGTTGTTGGCCAAAACCTCGTCCGATTGCAGTTTCAGCACCGACCAGGCCATGAACATCAACCGGCCGGCGGTGATGAAGTCGACCTCCTGCTCGGCCTTCATGCGGTCCATGTACAAATTGGAGAACTTGAGCAGGTCGACGTCCCACGGGTTCATGTGGTTTTGCATCACGAGCTCGAATGTGAGCGCTATCGATTTGTCGAACGGGTCCTTTATCGGGAGGTGCTCGCCCTCCTTCAGGCCCCGCACGAGCTCCATGTACTCGGAGATCTTCTGGCCCGAGTCCTCCTCGCTGATGATGGACTTGTAGAACATGAGGTGGTTGATGACCTGCTCCCCGCTGTCGTAGTCCTCGTAGCTCTCCGGCCCGACGTAGTCGGGCAGGTAGGGTGTATCCTGTGCCAGTTCCGCAGAATGCGGTTCGGTCGAATGTTTCATCCGGTCCTGTGCCATGTGTTCACCCTGCCGTCACTTCGGCCCCGCCGGCGCCGCTGCGATCTTTCCGTCGTCGGCGACATCCGAAACGCGGACGTTCCCTATAATGTCGCTGATGCCGTTGCCCTGCATCGTCACCCCGTAGCGGTGGTCGGCCTTGGAGAGCGTCACCTTGCGTAATGTTATCTGCACGACCTGCGCCAGGGCCGTGTTCTTCTTTATCAGGTTGGCCACGTTCTCGGCGTTGATGGCGTCGAGGAACATGTCCACCTCGTCGAGCAGGTAGAACGGCGAGGGCTGGTAGGCCTGTATCGCAAATATCAGCGAAAGCGCAGTGAGGCTCTTTTCGCCGCCCGAAAGGCTCTCGAGCCGCTGCGTCTTCTTGTCCTTGGGCTGGGCCTTGATGATGAGCCCGCCCTCGAACGGGTTTTCGACGTTTTCCAGCTCCAGATTGGCCGTCCCGCCCGCTGACAGTTCGTTGTATATCCGGCCGAAGTTCTGGTTTATGCCCTCGAAGACCTTGGTCAGGCCGAACTTCTTCTTGCCGTTGAGCTCGTTGACCAGCGCCATCAGGTTCTCGCGCTGCGTCCTGAGCTGGTCCACCTCGCCGGCCAGGTCGCCCGAGCGCTTTGCCTGCCGGTCGTACTCATCGATGGAAAGCATGTTCACGGGCTCCAGCGCCTGCATCTGGAGCTCGCACTCCTTCACGGTGCCGTCGAGCTCCGCAAGAGGCGGCAGCCTGCCCTTGAACTTGAGCTCCTGGGCGCCTATTTCCGCTGTGATCTCGGAGTGGCGGTCCTCGAGCAGGCGGATCTTGGACCGGGTCGAGATTATCATGTCGCCCAGAGTTTCCAGCTTCCCGCCCAGCTTGTCGGCGGCCGTCTCCATATCGGTTTTGAGCTTGTAGGCCGCGTCCCGCTTGGCCTGCCAGTCCTTTATCTCCTTGGAGGATTTCTGCTCGGCCTCCATGAGGACGTTGAGCGAGTCGGATGATCTTTGCGCAAGGTCCTTGGAGCGCAGTATCGCCGCTTCGCAGTCCCTTATCTCCTTTTGCGAACCCGTCCCGGACTTCTTCAGCTCGTCGCGCTTTTCCTCCAGCAGCTTGAGCTTGGTGGCCTGGGTCTCCAGCGCCGAGGCCCTGTCGCGAATGTCGTTTCCGACCTTGAGCAGGGCGTCCTGGAGCTTCTTTATCTTCGTCGCCAGCTGCTGGGGCGTCGCCTGCGTGAGGTTCTTCGAAAGGTCGTCGCGCTCCTTCCTGAGCTCCCCCAGCTGGGATTCCATGTCGTTTATCCGCTGGACCGTCTTCTCGACGGCCTTTTGCGCATCGTCGCGCTCTTTGAGCTTGAGTTCGCGCTCTTTCCTGAGAGTATCGCGGGTCGTGGAATACTCCTTCTTCTTGAAATCGAGGGTGGCCGTCTTGAACTCGAAGTCGTTTTCGCGGCTTTTTGTTTCCGTTACGTTGTGCTCCATATGGCCGATTTCCTCGCGCAGGACCTGGAGCCTTTGGGAGGTCTTGTCAGCCGCATCCACCGCTTCCTTGAGCGCCGATCCAACCTTCTTGAGCTCGCTTTCGGAGGGGGCGCCGAAGCGCAAAAGGGCCAGTTCGGGCGTGCCGCCTATCATTGCGCCTGACGGCTCGGCCAGTTCGGCGTCGAGCGTGACCAGCCGTACGCCGCCCATGAGCTTTCGCAGGGCCGTAAGGTCCTTGACGACGATGGTGTCGCCGAAAACGAACCAGAAGGCGGACCGGTAGGCCTCCTTGAACTTGACAAGGTCCATGGCGTAGCCGAGCGAGGCCGGGTCCTTGACGGTCATGAGGGCCTTGCCGCTGGGCCGGCCCAGAATCATCTTGTTGAGCGGGAGAAAGATCGCCCGTCCTATCTTTTTCTGCTTGATGTAATTGATGGCCCGCGCGGCCGCCTCGTCATCGTCCACGACGATGGACTGCATCCGGCCTCCGGCCGCAACGGTGAGCGCCGATTCGTACTCGTTCTTCACGGATGCAAGCTCGGCGATCGTCCCCACGACGCCCTTGAGCTCCCCCTTGTCGCGGGCCTCCAGGACGGATTCGACGGCCGCAGTGTACCCTTTCTGGACATTGGCGACGGCCGCCGCCTCGGCCCGGAGCTGCTCCCAGCGGCGCCGGAGCTCGCGGACCTTCTCCTCGAGCTCCCGCCCGAGCTTCACGAGCTTCTCCTCCTCCGCCTTTTTCGTCGAATAGTCCGTCTGCAGGTCCTTGCGCGACGTGACCGTTGTCTTCGCTTCGCCCCGGAGGTTCTTGAGGTCGAACTCGATGTCGCTCATCTGGAAATCGTATTTTTTGATGGACTCCTCTATCTGGGCGATGTCCTGGCCGGCGCGGCTTACCCGGTCCTCGAGCCTTTCCTTTTCCAATATGACCTTGTGCTGCTCCTCTTCCCGGCCCTCTATGTCCTTTTTCATGGTGACAAGATCGCGCTGGATCTTGAACGCCTTCGTGTCGGACTTTGCGACGCTGTCGTTGGCCGTCCTGAGCTCGTCGGCGGTGGCCTTTTCCTGGTCCCGGAGGTCGGCCAGTTCGCCGGCGAGCCGGTCCTGCTCCGACTTCAGGCCGTCGATGTCCTTTTCGAGAGTCTTTTGGTCGGAGCCGGTCTTGCCGCCCGTTTCCTTGAGTACCTTTATCCTCTCGCGGTTGGTGTCGACGGCGTCCTTGGCGCGCATCATCTCCAGCCGGAGGTTGTCTATCTTCGTGCGTAGCTCCTGGGCGTCGGAGCCGCCTGCCTCGGCCAGTTTGTTCTCGAGGGCCTCAACATCCGTCCGGGCCTTCGTGAGCTTCTTCTGGAGCTCGTCCATCGCCTGGCCGGTGCCGGTCTGCTCCTGCTGAAGATCCGTGGTTTGCTTGTTCAGCTCGGATATCTCCTCCTCGATGTCCTGCTTGCGCCTGAATGCGGCCTGGAGCTTGCAGCCGTCGCGCTTGTCGCGGAGGTCCTTGTACTTGGTGGCCGAGTCGCGCTCCTTCTGGAGCTGGCTCACCTGGCGCTTTATCTCGTCCAGGAGGGTTTCGATGGTGCCTATGTTCTCCTCGGTGGCGGTCCGCTTGGCGTCGGCGCGCTCGATGTCCTCGTCGTATTTTGTGATGCCGGCGATGTCGTCCAGGAGCCGCCGCCGTTCGAGGTTGGTCATCAGCACGATGCGGTTGATGTCGCCCTGCTGGACCAGATTGTAGCCTTCGGCGCTGATGCGCGCGTGCGAAAGCAGATTATCGAACTCGCCCAGCGAGGAGGCGCGCTCGTTGACGTAGAAGTAGCTGTAATAGCCCGGGCCGGCCGACCGGGGCACGGGCGCCGGGACCGGCGCGCCCTCCGGCGGGGCTTGGCCCGCCGTTGCGCCCGCAGCATCGGCCGGGGGCGAACCGCCGGCTGCGCCAGCGCTCCCCTCAAGCGTCTGCTGGGAGCCGGCCGGAGCCGTCATCGTCGACGGCGCCATCGCCGAAAGCGGCATTTCCTTGCGCTGGCGGGCGTTTCCCGAGGCCAGGCGGACCACGCGGCTTATCCGGACCTCGTCGTCGTCGACCGGTATGACGCGGTCGGTGTTGTCGAAGGTCAGAACGACGCGGCAGTAGCCGGACGGCTTCTTATCCTTGCCCCCGTCGAAAATGAGATCGGTGAGCTTGCCGACGCGAATCGCCTTCGATGATTTGGGGCCCAGGACGAAAAGGATGGCATCGGCTATGTTGGACTTGCCGCTGCCGTTGGGTCCGGTTATCGTCGTGTATCCCGGCAGGAACGGAATGTGGAGCTTCCTGCCGAACGACTTGAAGTTCTCGACGTATATGTCCTTAAGGTGCATAGGCCGTTCGCTTTCCCATGCCCCTTTCCCCGCGGCGAGCCGCCGCGCTTCTCGTATCGACGAGGAAAGAATTAAAGGTTTCGCAGGGGAAAAACGGACCAGGGTACAGGGTTCAGGGTTCAGGGTTCAGGGTGGGCTCAGGGTTCAGGGTTCAGGGTTCAGGGGAAGCTCAGGGTACAGGGTTCAGGGTTCCGCCGGCGTCCCCTGCACCCTGTACCCTGTACCCTGAACCCTTTCGTACCCTGTACCCTGAACCCTTTCGTACCCTGTACCCTGAACCCTGTCCCCTGAACCCTCGTTTATCCAATCGCCCTTCCCACCACCGCCCGGCACTTGGGGCAGAACGCCGCCCGCTTGATGTCGCTGTCGGCGATGCTCCGGGACAGAAACATCACGCAGGTGCTGTCCCGGCAGTGCTCCAGGCCCAGCGTGTGGCCTATTTCGTGCAGGCCCTCCTTGACGGCGCGCGTGACGAGCTTGGCCCGGTCCCCTGACTGCAGTCGGGCCAATGAAACGAGCGCCAGCCTGCCCCCGAGCTCCGCCATCCCGCCCGTGAAAGAAAGGCCGGGCTCGTAGATGTCCGCATCCGTGAGCACGAGCAGCCGGGCCGAAAGGTCCCCGAGCCCGTCCAGCCGCTTTCGGGAATAGTGGAATATGGGCGTGGCCTGCCACTGGCGCCGGACCGGATGGTACGCCTCGGGCGGCAGCGGCTCCGGCGGGAGCAGCCGGACATCGAGCCCGCCGGCCCGCATCCCGGCCGCTATCTGCTCCAGCTCCGCCCCGGAGAACGCAAACGAGAGCTTCGGGCCGGCCCCCGGCGTTTCCCCCGTACCATGTTGCATGTACCCCGTACCCTGAGCCAACCCTGAACCCTGACCCCTGAACCCTGACCCCTCGATGCGCTTCATCGCCTCGGCCGTCAAAAGCGGCAGCACCAGGACCCTGGCAGGCATGGCAATGAATATATTCCAGTCACATTTAATAACTTCCAACCCGGTACAACATACCGATATGGTCTCGTACATGATGGCGCGGCCGTTCCCGTACAATGCCGCCAGGTTCAGGTTCGCCTTCCGGCTGCATCTCGTGGCCATCACCGTCCTGGCCCTGTTTGCGGTGCTGCTTTTGCGGTTCTCG
>Ga0315286_10002752_pt1 | contig 16474 bp, 13 predicted proteins | sample YL17G10_0_MG_FD_205038 | JGI IMG/M metagenome (GOLD analysis project Ga0315286, IMG submission 205038) | Sediment microbial communities from Yellowstone Lake, YNP, Wyoming, USA - YL17G10_0 | ecosystem: Environmental > Aquatic > Freshwater > Lake > Sediment | place: USA: Wyoming | collected...
TTCAAAGTCGAAAGTATCACCTACTACAAAGTTCGATGCACCAAAGTCTATTGTGACTTTAACACCCTGGGTAAGGGTTAAATCAAGAGACCCGGTCTCGTTCACTGTCCCCAAACTCGTAGCCCCAATCACCTCTCCATATTGAGCCCATGCAAACGAAACAGTTCTTGATCCGAAAAGACCTGACGCAGCAGTCACCTCAAGCGCAAACTTGCAGTTATAGGTTCCAGTATATGCTGAAGAAGCAGCGTGCGATATTGCACCAGTACCAGTCACTGCAGAAGAGATGGTACCATACTTCAAAAATTGGTTGGTATTGGAGAAGCGACCGTCGAACTCAAGAAGACCCGGTCCAACGCCATTGAAATAGAACTTATCACCCACTGCGAAGTTGGTTGGGTTGAAAGTGATAGCTACCTTTATTCCAAGTTCCAAGTCTTGTACCTGAGAAGCTGGAATTGTTTCATCTGCTACAAATGAGGGCTTCGTCATAGTTGTGTGAATCGGGGTTGGGGGGAGCGCGTCTTTGCCACCGGAGTAGCGACGAGCTGACCATTCAAGGGTTGCTGTGTAAGAACCAGAAATCCCAGAAATAGCGGTCACTTCAATCTCATAAAACCTGTTATAGTTGTGTTCGTACGAAGCACTTCCATCGATGGCCAGGGCGCTACCACCTGTGTTACCTACGTCGGCAAAGGTGGAAGTCAAAAAGGAAGATGGGATAAAATTACCACTATCCGCTGTTGGTCCGGCAAAAGAGAATGGAACATAAAAATCCGTAAAATTTACAAACTCAGAGCGGTCTTGGGTGGTCCCAACTAGCTTGATTACTCGCAGGTTGTCAACTGGGATTGGGTCTTTTACTTCTCTAGACACCGATTGATAGTCAATTTGGTACACTGCTGTTGGGTCATATGCTGATTGGTTGATGATGATTTTAACAAAGTTTGGACCTACTTTGACGAATTCCCACTGATCTTCACGCAGGTTTACCCCGGTTAGTGAGTCAAAAATTCTAGCCGGTAGACCCTTTTCTCCGTCAGCATAGTAAAGAAGGGTAGCTTCATACGGGGCAGAGGTGGGGAGGGACAGCGACTCACCAAATACAAACGAGCGCCTTAACCCAAGGTTCTTCCCCTTGGCCAGTCGCGAACCTTTACCAACAAAGTTACAAACTCTGGCCTCGCCATTTAGGTTACCAGCCGATGGTTTAATCAGCTGCCCAATGTACGTTCCCGGCGCGGTATAGGAGGTGGTAGTCAAACGCTTAGCCATTTTATTTCCTCTATGATTAATAGTTTAGGGGTGGGTACAAGAACCAACCAAAACACAAGAACAGATCACAATCCGCTCTTTGCTGTAAAATAAAGTTGATATAGATGACCAACGCGCTACCTGGAGGAATGTAGTGAGCCCACGAGAAGCGCTGCTAAATGTACTGGCTACAGCAAAATTGGTTTGGATAAACGACCACGGTGGATATCATCATAAAGAAACCATTATGGTACGATGCGAAAACGGTCATACTGAAAAGCGAAGTGTTAGGATGCTACGCCTAAAGGGATACTGGGTTAAAATGGGAAAATATAGGGAAATTGGCTGTGAACAGTGTCGCCGCATGATTACATCAGAACAAATACAAGCCTTTGCCGAGTCTAAAGGGGTCAAGATAACCGACATAGAGCATCATAAAAATGAAGACTCGGTTTTGACGTACCAATGTCTTAAAAGCGGACATGTCTGGTCTAAAAAACTGAGCCTTTTTAAGTACCACTACCGCTGCCCAAAATGTCTATCCTATCGGAATTGGTATGACACCACGAAGTTGCTCCTACCGACAGGTGTTAACTTAGTGCACCAAGTAAATTCAAACACCGCAGCGGTAATGATGAATGGGGTCTTAAACAACTATTCAATCAATGACCTTATTGTACTATTTGGGCTCAACCTGTTCGAAATGTACGGGTTGACTATGTTAACCAGTCCAGAACGTTCTGGCAAAAGAGCCAGCCGGGAAAAGTTTCTGGTTAGGTGTCCAGAGGGACATGAGTTTTCTACCGCAAGACGATACCTACTTGAGGGTCATGGCTGCAAAGCATGTGCCTTTTCTGGGTTAAACAAGCCAGAGGCGGAATTAAAACAGTTTTTAGAAAGCCTTGGTTGTGAGGTATCGACGAGAGTGTTTATTGACTCCCCCAGCGGAAAGTTGGAGGTGGACCTTTTCCTGCCGGAACTCAACGTGGCCATAGAATATACCGGCATTTTTTGGCACTCAGTAGAACAAAAGACCAAAATGTATTCAGCCAGAGACAAGCCGAAAGAGAATATACAACGCAAAGTATCAGAGTTTATAACGCAGCACCAAAGAAAAATGATTCTGTGCGCTGAGACCGGTGTGCACCTAGTCCACATCTTCGAGTCGGATTTTAGGGATAACAAAACGCAGATGCTTAAATTGTTAGCAAGCATAGTGGATGGTAAAGAGCTAAGTACAACCGACCTAAGATACAGAAGGTACCGAGATGGTATGACAATATCAGCTCCCGGGGCCCACTTCTTCAATGCAAAGGGGGAAACACTGCCTAGCGCCTCAGGTGCGGCACACACCGTATATGACTGTGGAGTGCTCTACTAACCTTAACTTTAGTTTATCAGTCTACGCTGGCGTACCCCCGTTGATAATGCCCCACTCCTACCAAGCCAGACAAACAAGTGTTTTAAAACAATGTCACGGGGGAATGTATGGCTAACTTCGATATCATTACATGGGATTCCACAGAAGAGCGTCAAAAAAGACGCCCATCCAGCACCAGCACGTTCGACTTTTCATCAATTAAAGTTGGTACTACTGGCCTTGAAATTAAGGAAGTAAGCAGCTCTGTTTCGTTCAGCAACCACCCGTTGGTTGATGTTACGTCTATTGAAATTGGGGCGTCTGGTCTTCTCATCTCTGAAAACACTGGTCACTTTGCCTTCGACGGCAAAAAGCTGACCAACCTTGCAGACCCAACAAGTGCTCAGGATGCTGCAACTAAAGCTTACGTAGATGCCATCGCAACTGGCTTGGATCCCAAACAATCGGTCCGCCTTGCCACTGCCGCCGCTTTGCCATCTTATACACCTGCTGGTTCTGGTGTCGGTAAAACCCTTACTGCTACCGCCAACGGAGCGCTCTCCGTGGATAGTGTTGCGGTAGTCACCGGCAACAGAATCTTAGTTAAAGACCAAGGGGCTTCTCACGCCGACCACGGTGTTTATGTGGTGACCGACCCTGGTTCAGGCAGTGATCCCTTCATCCTCACCCGCGCCACTGACTTTGACCAAAATGCTGAAGTCACGGCTGGGGCTTTCACCTTTGTGGAGGAAGGTTCTACCTGGTCCGATACTGGTTGGTTGCTCGTTACTGATAACCCCATCACCGTTGATACCACCGCAATGCAGTGGACCCAGTTCTCTGGCGCTGGTTCTTTCACTTTTGGCGCTGGTCTTTTGCAAACCGGCAACTTGATTGATGTAGAGCTTGATACCACCGCGTCAAACGTTGGGGCAGGTTCCGGCGGTGGGCAATCAGGTCTGGAATTTGATACGGCGGGTGGAGCTGGCAAGCTTAGAGTGAAGGTGGTCACTGGTTCTGCTTTGGAAAGAGAAGGTACCGGCCAGGGCTTGCGGGTTATGGTCGATAACTCGTCCGTCGAAATTTCTTCCAACGCCCTCCAAGTGAAAAACAACGGCATCACTTCAGCCCATCTTAACACGTCAGTTGCTGGGGACGGGATTAGTGGCGGCGGCGGCACTGCTCTTGCTGTAGACCACGACGGTGAAGGTCTGGCTTTTGTAAGCAACCAGCTCGCTCTTGAACTTGATGGTAGCACCCTTTTCAAATCTGCAACCGGGCTTAAAGTAGCTGATAACGGCGTCACCGAAACACAGCTAAACACATCCGTTGCTGGCGCTGGTCTTACTGGTGGCGGCGGGTCCGCTCTTGCCGTCGGCGCTGGTGACGGCATCACCGTCAATGCAAACGACGTTGCAGTAAACCATGACGGTCAGGGTCTTGATTTTTCTGGTGGCCAGCTTGTTCTTGAACTCGATGGTTTCACTTTAGCTAAAACAGCATCAGGTCTTAAAGTAGCAAGCAGTGGAATTTCCTCGCTTGAGCTATCGACATCAGTTGCTGGTGCTGGCATTTCGGGCGGCGGCGGTTCATCTCTGGCTGCGGACCTTGACCTGTCTGCACCTCAAACCGGTGCGGGTTCCGGCGGCGGTCAATCCGGTTTGGAATTCGACGCCAGCGGTGACGCAGGTCTCCTAAGAGTGAAAGTAATCTCTGGGTCTGCTTTAACACGCCAAACTACTGGCCTTAAAGTCATGGTAGATAGCACCACAAACCGTGAGACCCTTGCCGTAGTTGGTAATGAAATTCAGGTTAAGCACACTATCCCACTTACTTCCGACGCGTCCTCTGCTGCAATTGGTGACGTAGTTTATCTGAAAACCAACGGAAACTTTGATAAGGCGCAGGCCACTGTTACAAATCTTGATGATGCAGAACTTGGAATTTTGACCGAAACCGTCTCTTCGGCTGGTCAGACCAAGCTTGTTGTCATGAGAAGAGGGGCCATCTACGGTGGCTACAGTGGTTTGACCATCGGGAAAAAGTGCTACGTAAGCGCTTCTACCTCGGGTGCGATTGCGCAAACACTGTCTGGTTTCTCGGCTGGTAATCTGGTGTACTGTGTAGGTAGAGCGATTAGCGCCACTGAAATTAGCTACAACCCAGCCTTTGAATTCGAGTATTAAGCCTACTTTAGGGTGACCCGCTAGCGGGTCACCCACTTTTTCTCTATGCCTGCATACTTCAATAGCCATCTTTAGTGTGTTGCTAAGGACAGCTTATTACCCAATAAAAATCGAACCGGTTCAGTTCCTGATTCATAAGAGTGCTGGGCTGTCTCGACCGCTCTAGGACTTCGTATTCTTTGCCGCTGCAGATTATTCCTGCCTTGCGCCGGAATTCTTTTTGGTGCTCTGCAAGAATTCCGCTTGGTAGCCTCACAAGTTAGGTAGATACCAGGTTCCCGCCCTACACACTTTCGATGGAGGTCAGCGGAAACTGGGCATGGATAAGAAAATTTTGCTACAGCGTTGCAATCAGTCTGGCAGTCTGCCCCAAACGCTATGCTGCTGAATAAAAAGAACAAAGACACATACTTCATTCCAACCACCTTCCAATTATCAAAGTATTTTTTGGTTAGCATAATGCTTCTTGTCACCGACAGAATTAGATTTCCTGCACTCATGTTTTTACTATTTTGAACAACGTGTCTAACACGGTGCTCATCGTGGACCTCGGTAACGCCTCAGAGCCCGCGTCGGACGCGGGCTGTTCCGTTCGTTAAGCTAAAAACGAAGTTTTTCTGTGCTAATCCGGGTATGGAGGGGAGAATCTATGTGATGGGGAAGGTGGGGAAGGAGGAAGGGAAGATGGGGAAGAAGGGTGAATATACCTTTATAACGCATCACACACGAAAACACACCTTTAACTTGATGGTGCAACCAATATTCCGGAGCATTTGCATGTCTAAATGGGTAATGGCTTATGATGATGTTCAGGAGAGACTTGTCAAAACAACCAAAGACCCTAATGATATAGCCGCCGGGGCAACAGGCCCACAGGGCGCAACTGGAGTAAGTGGAGTAACCGGGGTACAGGGACAGACGGGGGTACAGGGACAGACGGGCGTTGGTGCCCAGGGTGCTACTGGAAATCCTGGTGTTTTAACCGGTGCTGTTTATCTATTTCACAATACTGCATCGTCAGATATCTCTGGTTATAAACTCTTAGACAAGAACGTATATGATGTGGCGGAGTCTACAGTGTCTGTTTCGGTGGTAGACACCGATGGCGAAAAGCTCATCAAAGCTTTTGCCACAGAACCAGGGGACCCGTACGTAACAGCTTTGCTTGAAGGTCTGTATGACTTTCATATTTACAGTTCAGTTGATACCACAGCGGGGATTACTCAATTAGTTCTCAGGGTCTATAAGAGAGCAACCGGCGGGTCTGAAACAGAACTGTTTAACATTACTAGTCAAGAAGTAGATAGCACTAGCACTATTTCTTATGCCTTTTCCGTGTCACAGTCTGAATTGGACATAGACGTGACAGACAGACTGGTAGTGAAGATTTTTGCCATTACCACCCACACGTCTTCTGTTAATGTGACCATTTACATGGATGGTGGACAACACACGTCTCACGTTCATACACCGGTTATCGCCATTGGTCCACAGGGTGCCACCGGGGTACAGGGAGTAACTGGTTTAATAGGGCCCACCGGGTACCAAGGACCAACCGGGGTACAGGGGAACACCGGGCTACGGGGTGAGACGGGTCTTGGACAAACAGGGGCAACGGGGGTACAGGGGAACACCGGGCTACAGGGTGTTACCGGCCTTGTGGGGCAGACAGGGGTAACAGGGCTGTCCGGAGTTGTTTCAGAGGTGGATGCCGGGTCTGGCAGTAGCACAACTTTAAACCTTGACAGTGGTGCTCAGCGTTATACCGTGACTTCAATGCCCACCACAATAGCTTTTTCCAACGGGACGGCTAACAGAGAAATTCAGGTAAGGCTAATCTGCTCTAGTGCAATGTACGAATGCAATCGCCCTATACTCTTGTCCAATGCGAACAGTTCAGATGGTACCGATTTGTACCACCATCTGGTGGTATATCCGGGTAAAATCACAGTGCTGTGGGTAACTCCTCGCGGGGATGGTCAATATCAGGTACGGACGCAGGGGACAAGATTCCCATTTTTCTCCATTGCTAGTGGGATTACAGACCTTGGTGACTCGTCTGTAAACAACAGGATGTTTATTGCATATCGCGGAACCAACGCTCCTCTTTTCTGGGGGTCTTCTCAGTATTTTAACAACATCTACACCGGCGAAACTGTAGCTACAAGACAAGCGGTTCCCGAATCCGCACCGGCAACAATTGGTGGGCGTAGTTTTAAACGGCTGGCAAGTGCTCTTGGCATGGTGATGGGCGGTATTGAAACCACAACCGGTAATGCCTACTGCTGGGGTATAGATAAAACCGGGTCGTTTGGCAACACCAGTTCCGATAATGATTCTAGTTCGCCCTCCTCCGTCTATGGTGGGAGAAGCTATACAAGGTTGGTAATGACCGGTAGCAGTGTCAGCACTACCGTTGGGGCAATAGAGGGCAGCACGGGGAATGCCTATTTTTGGGGAGCCGGAACCATAGGCCAGTTGGGGACAAACACGTCAAGTCAATCTTCCCCATCATCTGTGGTGGGCGGTAGAAGTTGGTCTTCCGTCTGCCTCAGCCAGTCAAACGGTGTGATAGCTATTGAAGGTAGTACCGGTAACGCCTATACCTGGGGCGCATCGTCGACCGGCAGATTGGGTATAAATATTGCCAGTGGCAACGCATCTTCCCCAGTGTCAGTGGTAGGCGGTCGTAGCTTCACAAAAGTGGCGGCACTTACAGCGGCATGTTTGGCAATTGAGGGCTCCACTGGGACCCTTTGGTCCTGGGGTGCTAACAGTGCCGGACAACTAGGGAGTGGTAATACAAACGCCGCATCATCACCAATTTCGGTATTGGGCGGTAGAAGTTGGTGCGATGTTTCAGGCATAGCTTCTGGCTGCTTTACCACTACCAGGGGTGCTGTTGCCGCTATAGAGGCCTCCACTGGGTACCTATACACCTGGGGTGCAGGAACCACTAATAGTAACAACAACCTGAACAGCTCCATTTTCCCGCTGCTTGATGGGACATCGACCGACCGGTCATCGCCTGTACTGGTAAACTCGTCAAGGTCTTTTGTAAGAGTGATGGAGGGGGAAGCTCGCGGGGCTGGATTACAACCCGTTCTTTATCTACTGGACGGAACAGGGGAAATGTGGACCTGGGGCGGCATGGTCAATATGCCACGCCCGGCTATGACCTCATCCCCTTACCCGCTAGACAACATATGGCCGGTGTCTTGGACACAGACCTCATTGAATTCGAGGGTTATTAGCGCAGCCATAGGCGGCGGACAGGTGTGGACGTGGGGCCCGTCATCAGGAGCTATAGGTGACGGCACAGTGCTAACCGGCACTGATAGGGGGCGACCAACCTCAGTGATAGGCGGGCGCAGCTATTCATCCGTCTATGCTGGCGGACGAAGTGGGTTTTGCGAAGCAATAGAAACCACCACTGGAAACATATATGCATGGGGCGATAACACGTCTGGGCAGCTTGGTGATGGAACTGTTACATTAAAATCTTCCCCGGTCTCTGTTTTGGGTGGGCGTAGTTTCTCGAAAATAGCCATCAGTGATGGTACCACATATGCTATTCAGGGCAGCACCGGCAATATATATGCGTGGGGCGATGGTGCCACAGGTATGCTTGGCAACAGTACCATCCTCAGCCAAAGTTCACCGGTTTCAGTGGTAGGTGCTAGAAGCTTTAGTGCCATGGCGGACGTAGTTAACAATGGGAGTGGAAGTCTGAGTGCTATACTAGCCATTGAAGGGTCCACAGGAGCTGCCTGGGGTTGGGGACCAAACAACGGTAATTTAGGCACCGGAAACACAGCACCGGCTAGCAGTCCGGTTTCTGTTTTGGGCGGTCGGTCCTGGTCTTCTCTCGTGACGGCGAACGGGTATAACGGTAGCCCGGTGACTGCTGGGCTTGAAGCATCCACAGGTAATGCATATGCCTGGGGTGCTAACAGTGCCGGACAACTTGGCAATGGGACCATAAGCTCTTCAAGCAGCCCCGTTTCAGTCCTCGGTGGGAGAAGCTTCAAGCAGCTTTTCACCGTTGGCTATAACAACCTAACTTTTTCCCTTGGCCGTGAAACAGGGATGCTGGCATTGGAGGGGTCAACTGGCATTCTTTGGGGGTGGGGAACATTGCCCGGCACTGCCACGAGAGAACCACTTTACACAGGCGCATATTCATCACCTGTTTCTATTCTGCCTGCTAAAAGCTGGTCCTCGTTCGTGGGAAGAGCAGGAACCGATGTTTGCTATCTGTACGACGGGTCTTCTGGCGGTCTATTTGGGTATGGGGACCTAAAATACTCTGCTGATGGTTATACCGACTACTCCATTAACCCGTCCATTATCCCCGCACGCCAGTATAACACGCTGCAAAACACATCCATTCCCACTTCCTCGTCTGCTCAGAATCCATTTGTAGTGGGCGGTGGAAACTGGACGTGGACCTTATCCACTAAGACCCTTACCTGGTCTGGTTTGGTATTGGTGTCGTTGCCTGGTATTCCGGACACCATTATAGCTCAGGGTTCGGCGTTAATGCCAAACGACGGCTGTATGTTGGTGGTGAACATCGATAGGAACCAGGTTGGCGGTAACCGGGCCCCCACTCCCTATGTAATTGGTGGAGCGGTGGAAATAACGGGCGCTGATCACCAGGTCGTGTTGGCCACGCGGGTGGGTGATGGGGTGTACGTAGGAAAAGTAGGGTAAAGACCATAAAAGAAAAAGCTGCTACGGCACGGAGGATGAATGTTTCTCACAGATGGTATTGCGCAAACCCTTGGCCCTCAAAATGATGTTCCTGCTGGTGCGGTACTGATGTATGCTGGGTCAAGTGCCCCATTAGGCTACCTACTGTGCGATGGGACAGCATCCTATTCCACGGCACTGTACCCCAAGCTTTATGCAGCTATAGGCAACACCTGGGGTGGTACGCCCGGTTCCACGTTTGCCGTGCCCGATATGAGGGGGCGGATGCCCCTTGGGGAAGGTCAAGGTAGTGGGTTGACAAACAGGACGTTGGGTACCACGGTGGGGGCCGAGACCCACACTTTAAGCTCATCGACTCAATTACCCGCACACACTCACGACTTTGGAACCCTTGCAACAAGTGGTGTTGACCTATCGCACACGCATACGTTTAACGCTGGGTCGCACACGCATTTTGTTGCAAACACAGACACACAAAACCCTGTGTCTGTACTATTAAATAGCAGTAATCAGTTAGTAGGAACGGGATTTGGGCAAGGGTCTTCGGATTACAGACTTGCTGGGTCCGGTAGTGCAGCCACTATCGGCAAAACTGATGGTGTGACCGTATCTGGCACGACTAGTGGTTGGAGCCAGGCCCCGAGTAATACACACTCACACTCAGTTAACAGCGGAGCTACGGGAAACGGACCTGGCACTTCGGCTACCATCGGCCATATGAACCCAGCATCCGTGCTGAAGTTCATAATTAAGTACTAGCTCACTTAAGACCAACCAGGTTACCCAATTGGGTGTCTGTGGTGATGGGTTTGTTCTTTTTGGTTATAACGTCCATCTGACCGGCTACGTACTCACCTTGCAGGGTCATCCCGTCATAATAAAGGGTAGTCCCGGCAAAGGAAAGGTTGATAGGGGTGAACCCGGATAGGAGCTTTTGTTGCCAGGTGTTCACGCCATAGACCCACACTTCAGATGTTCCCTTGACTACAAACAGGTCACCACTTGCAATAGGGCCATCAAAAGCTTCCTGCATCATCCCCCTGGGGTTACAGCCTATCGGTGTTATTTCCCTTTTCAAGTTGACAAAGCCTAATGTGTACCCATCACAGCTAATTCCTATCCCAGCAGAAATAACAACAGCCCCATCATCATGTCGGAAACCATTGAAACTCACAAAACTGGTACGTTCGGATACTGCTTGGGTTCCATCCCAGTACATAAAAGAGTTTATTGCTAGATAACCGCTACCAAGGGCCACTTTTAACCCATACGAGCTGTCCGTTGCTGGAAACTGAATTCCGTTATTAAGCACGAATCTGTTATAAATTCCGTTGCTCGTAGCAGCATATTCTACTGCGTTGCCAGAAACCTTAGTCAGGCTCATGTTGTCAAATGGGTAATTGGTAATCTTGTTAGGTGTCTTTGAACTCGGAACAATCGAATTAATAATAGTACTTCCGTTATCAGTAAAAAACAGCGTTCCTTCCTCATTAAATCTGGCCGACTCGAAGTTCAAAGCTGGGACAATGGTTTCCATCCCATCAGTGTCCACGAGTGTCGATGCGCCGTTGCTGTCAAGAACCAACAGCCGGGTTTTGCCCCGTTTTATTTTCATAGCCTTGACAGAGCCCTTGGCTATTTCCAGCAATGCGCCGGTAGCATCGATTTTCTTAAAGTCACTTTCAGACGTGGCAAGACTGGTTTGCTTTACCGTGGAAACGGCTAAGGCACCAGTAAAATCATAGTCCTGGCCAGGTTGGCTGATGGTCACCCCTGTCTCTTTCCCCGTTAGGGCGGGGGGCGCTGAAGCTGGGACAAATATGTTACCAGCTTGAACGGTAGAGGGTGCAGGTGCAGGTGTGTCACTAGCGGAGGAGGTGGATGCCTCCGAAGCAGCCGGTGCTGTGCTAGCCTCTACCGATGGTGTAGGTGTAGCCGACCCATCCGGTGTCGGCGACCCATCTGATGCTGATGGCGATGAGCCACAGCCACATAGAAGAACTAGGGTTAAAATGAGCTTAAACATGGGACCCCCTATTAAATTCTCTCTCCATCCTCATAAAAACTTTTCGGAATGGGAAAGCTGGCAGTTTAGTACCGGGTCGTATATGTCAGTCGGATGACATAGGGGGTATGGGATGTTACAACAAGATATAATGTCATTGAAAAATACGTGTCCAGACGATTTTTGTAAGTTAGTGATAGGGGAGGCAAATGCGTTAAATGCCTGGTCAAAATCCATAACTGTGGGGGAAATGTCTAAGGGGGCTATTGACGAGTATGGTCCCCGCCAGTCGTCCCAGATCTCCATCACGACCACACCGCAATGGAAGGTGTTTGACGACGTTATATATGGCATATTTTCTAAGGGGTTAACAAAGTTTGGGGACCTGCTTGGATACCCTACCCCCGTTAGCAAGGATGAAGGATATATGTTATTGCGGTACACTGAGGGGCAAGAGTACACTGTGCATACAGATACGATTCGCGACCGACCCAGGTTGGTTAGCGGTTTGCTTTATCTGAACGACGATTACACCGGCGGTGAACTTCATTTTCCTCGGCAAAACCTGACTATAAAACCGGAAGCAGGCACACTCGTCATGTTCCACGCAAATGCCTCATACCCCCACGCTTCTTTACCAATTACCAGCGGTGTAAAGTATGTTGTCGTAACCTGGTTTATTCATTGAGTGTCCCTGTGGTCACTTCTTCGGCGGTGGGCTGTTTCTGCCATGCACATTCTCACACATGTATTCTAATCCGTCAATTCCTGGAATTCGTGCCTACCACTCTGCTTCAGCCTTAGGATAAACCCATGTCTTTTAGACCATAGACTAAAATCAGTTAAGGCACGTGAAATCATCTTGGCTAGGCCATTGGGCTCGCTATTCACACCTTCAGTGGCTATTATCCCGCAATCCAGCCTAGGCGCATCATGAATAAAGTCTTTGGAGTTGTTGGTAATAAATATGCGATTAGCCAGCAAATCTCCTTTAAGAATATCGTCATCCCTGGTACCGGGGCGAACTTTCCGGACCCTGATAGACTCGTTGGACAATAAGGTTTCTAGATGGAACATGTTCTCGTCCAGAACCACTGTGCCTCTAGCCATCGCTATGGATTTTTTTGTCATACACGCCCCGTATCGCCTTGCCAAAGAAGTCGGTTTTTGAAACCGCCCCCAGTAATGCCACGCCTAAACACGCCTGAAGGTATGTCAGAATAACACGTTTGGCTATCGGCAGTCAACCCCATTTCTTCTTTTCGGCATGAAAGGTTCTGAACTTTAGTGTTTCCAATCCACTAAAAGATGGTTGGACAACACAAGGTGAAAAAAATATGGAAATAGAAGAAATAGGCCCCAGAAAAGATATAGCCAAATACCTTGTGGTCAATGGTTTGACTGGAGCTGGTGCGGAGGTGGGGGTTTTAAGAGGTTTCTTTTCGAGAGATATATTGCAACAATGGCCAGGAACTTTGTACTTGGTCGATTCCTGGCGTTGCCTGCCGGACCTAATGGATATTAACAACAAAGACCACAGGGTGCACCTGGATAACTGGGCGGTCACCTTTCAAAATGTTTATGAGTTCCAGGAAAGGGTGGTTGTTATTCGTGATTTGTCCACCCGCGCTGCTTCACTTATACGGGACCAGTCTCTTGACTTTGTTTACCTGGACGCAGGGCACAACTACGACTCTGTAATAGCCGACTTAGAGGCATGGCGTCCCAAGGTAAAGCCCGGTGGGCTTCTGTGTGGAGATGACTACTTGGATGGGGTGTTGATGTACGAGGGAGCCACTATCTTCGAGGTAAAGCGAGCGGTAGATGATTATGCCACCCGCAACCAAATAGCAGTGCTTTCCACCAACAATGGTTACAATGAATTTCCACAATGGTATATCAAATGCTAAGAAAAGCAGCTCTCGTTACAACTAGAGTAGAAAACTATTGGCCGGAGCTTTGCGCCATAACCATGCCAGCCATGGAACGTTATGCACACGAGCACAGTGTTGATTTTCACGTCATTACAGAACGCCAGTTTCCGACCTACCATCCTGCTTACGAAAAGCTTCAAGTGCATGAGATAGCGAAAAACTACGAACGCACCGTGCTCATAGATGCTGATATTTTGTTACATCCAAGGTTGCCGAGCTTTTTTGATTTCTCATTTGATACAGTAGCGCTGTGGATGGTGTACCAAATCAAAGACCCAAAGCTCACGCTGTGGGAACCGTCTATCAGTCCATATTTTCTCAGGGATAAACGAAACCTCGGGGTGGTTGGTTGTTTAGTAGGTGCCTCCGCAGCTACCTATGACGTCTTTGAGCCATTACCTGCAGGTTCGGAATACATCGAACAGCAACTTTACCGTCCAGCCATCATCGATGAATTTACTATGAGCCTTAACATGGCAAAATATGGTTTAAAAACTTCCCATCCATGGAACCACTTCGCACATGCAATGTTCCATGCTGATGCTACAACCAAACCAAGGGCGGACACGTTAGCGCGGGTAAAGGAGCTAGCAACCCTATGGTCGTGAGAAGTTTTTCTGTGTGCATTCCTTCTCATAGAAACGATTATAGGCTATTGAATGCCGTCCGTTCTGTTCGTGAACAAGAATACCCAAAAGAAAACGTTGAAGTGTGCATTTTTTACAACGGCGTTTCTCACAGAGGTGGTCCAGCGGCAGACGTGGTTGCGACAGATGAACAAGCGTTGGGACCGTCTAATGCTAAGAACAGAGCTTTGGAGCTAGGCAGCAATGACTGGCTTGTGCTTCTTGATTCAGATGACACCCTAGTCCCATCTGCATTGCAGACCTATAATGAAGTGCTGGATACTGCTGATGATCTGATACTTGGCTGCGAACTTTCCACCGTTAACCTGATGCATTCGCACTGCCCCTATGATGAAAAAGACATCCCTGGCACGTTTCATACCGGTAGCCGTGTTGAAGCATGTTATCCAAATACCCCGTCGCTGTTTTCTTCCTTCTTTTCAGACGCCTTTGCAAAAGGAGAGGTTACTGGCGGTATAGGCAGACCCATCTTGTTTAAACGCTCTGAAAGGCTCCCGTTTAACCCAGAATTTTTCTTTGCTGAGGAAAGGGAGCTTATAATAAGGTATTGGCAGGAAGGTCTGCTAACACACATCATGCCAACTATGACCTACGTTTACAACTGGAATAAACAGGGTATCACCGAGGGGACGGATGTGCAACAATCCCCCATATACCAGTACATAATGGAACGTTTAGCTAGTCTATCGGTGGGTGTACGACGCAACATTTCCGTGGTAGATCGTAAACCCGAGATGTTAACCAAAAAGGATTTAGACTGGCTAGAGCATGTTCTAACTGTGGAGAGGGGGGTGTTAAAATGGAGCGGTTCCTATTCGACGTAATAGGCGCGGTGGGTGACAGCATTTGCACGGAACCGGTGGTACGCTATGCTATTAAGCAGGTAAAGCGTCGTGGTGCGGAGGCTTTCATAATGACTAATCATCCGCAAATATTTAAGCATCTCGGTTTGCCCATGGGCATGACGTTAAGGGATTTGGGGCTTGAAGACGGGAAACCGTTTACTCACTTCTTTAACCGCCACGAAATGGCAACTGAACAAGGCATTCAGTTACATAGAATAATAGAACATGCCCCGCCTCTCCTTGTGCATTGCGTTGATTTTGTTTCGATGCTGATGCTAAGACGCATCTTGCCCGATTCTTGTAAACGCCCCTTCATAGAGTGGAAGGACACCAGTGTTTCTTTAGAAAAAAAGATTGGCTGTTCATTAAACAGGTTGGTGCTATTGCATCCGGGAACAGCGGCTAAAACAGACCGTATCCGATTTTTTCCGGATGATTATTGTCAAGAACTAATTGATGAACTATGTAAGAGGGGTCTCACTGTAGCACATATCGGTAAACGCCACCCGGATGGGTCTGGGGCTGTGAAAGTGAACGATAATAGAGTAATTGACCTGGTTGACCTAGGCTGGGAAGATTTTGTAACAGTCATCGCCAAAGCCCCGGTACTCATCACGAATGACTCCGCTCCGGTTCACATTGCCTCGATGTTCGACAACCACATAGTGCTTATCCCAACTATCCGCCACCCAGATCGACTGTTGCACCTGCGCAATGGTTCCAGATATCACAAGGCAGCGGCACTATACAAAAAGCTAGTGTTGGACGATGAGGTTGATGTCCCAGTAGAAAAATACCTGACTAATTGTGTGTGGCATCAGCAGGTACCAAAGCTGAGGGATTATTTACCAGAGCCAACAGCGGTTGCTGAAAAAGCGCTACTCTTTTCTCGTGCAGGGGTCGCATGAAAGACGCGCAGGTTGCGTTTTTGTCAGAAGCATTTGGAACAACGGGAAGGAAGGTCAGAAATGACAACTGAGGAGATTGAGAAAATCAGAGCAGAGTGGGCGCATTGGCGAGGATTGCAAAACGACTCACCAGTTCTCACGATTCAGAGGTTGCTTGCCGAAGTTGATAGGCTCCGGGCTAAACTAGGAATGCAGAAACGACAGGCGAAAAATTAGCGGCGACGATACATGCGAGGCTTGCAGCGGCAACACCGGGTCTGTTGAGGTCTTATCTTTAAGCCAGCTCGTCCACCTATTTGCAAATCTTGCCGAAAAGTTTGTGCGCAGCTCGTTGGATTCGGTAACATCGGCACTTGACAATAATAGCTCATTATGTTACAATGCCGCAGGTTTAGGTTCGGCAGGGAGTCCGTTTTCGGATTCCCTGCGATTAATGGTACAACTCTCAGGAGAAAACAGTGCAAGTGCTTGCTGAGATACCAGTACATGATAAAGGTGTTATCATACCATTAAATGAAAACATCAAGTGTAGCGAAGACATTTTAAACTCGCAGTTTGCAGACTACGTCTTCTCTAGAACAACACATGAAGGCCTAGACGGTTTTCTAGATAAAAACAC
>Ga0315286_10002754_pt1 | contig 16468 bp, 9 predicted proteins | sample YL17G10_0_MG_FD_205038 | JGI IMG/M metagenome (GOLD analysis project Ga0315286, IMG submission 205038) | Sediment microbial communities from Yellowstone Lake, YNP, Wyoming, USA - YL17G10_0 | ecosystem: Environmental > Aquatic > Freshwater > Lake > Sediment | place: USA: Wyoming | collected...
ATCGTCAGGTCCCGTCCGGGATGTCCGGCTGGACCAGGTGGGCCAGCAGCGACAACGACTCCTGCCAGCCGAGGTAGCAGAACTCGACGGGAATCGCTGGCGGCAGATTCTCCTGGACAATCGTCAGCTCGGTCCCGCAGGTGACCCTGCGCAGGGAGATCGTGACCTGCATCTCGCCCGGCATGTTGGGATCGTCGAACCGGTCGGTGTACTTGATCAACTCGAGCGGCCTGAGCTCGATGTACGTCCCGCCGAACGAGTGGCTCTTGCCTGTGCTGAAGTTCGTGAACGACATCTTGTGTTCGCCACCGACGCGGGCGTCCATGTGATGGACTTTGCCCGTGAAGCCGTGCGGCGGGAGCCACTTCGCCATGGCGTCTGGGTCGAGGAACGCGCGGTACACGCGTTCGGGCGATGCTCGTAGTACGCGGTGCAGGCGGACAGTACCGGGGGCGTCGGACATCGTCGGATTCTCCTGTGGGGTGGTGATGTGGCCATTCTACACGTCAGCCGCGCCCGCCATTCCACGAGAACGACGTCCCGTCGGCCGGCGTCCGCCGGATAACGCGTCGCCGGCTACGTGCGCCCAACCTCTCGCACCTACCGGGACCAGAGAGTCAATGGCGAAATCGGGACGGCGCCGATCGCGGGTTGGCGAACATCTGGGCCACCGCAACGAGGGGCACGCACGGATTACGGCCCGAGTGGGGGCACTCGTTGAGGTTGCGTTGCACCCGCCGAAGGTCGTCGTGATACGACAGATCGATGCTGCACACGAACTCCACATCGTCCAGGGATCCGACGAGCTCCGATTCTGCGTGCATATGATCAAAGCCATGTCTCATCGTCCCTTCTGCACTTCAGCCATGCAAGCGCGAGGTCGGCTATGGCCCTCTGGGCTGTGCCCACGTCGCGGGGCCCGCGCGCAAGGGAAGCCGACTCCTCATTTCGGGAGTCAGTGACTCCCAGATTGCAGGATCGTGCAGCTACCGCTTGGTAATGCGCTGGCACCCGGCTGTCGTCGCCATCGATCCAGTGACGAGCACGAGCGCGAGTAGCACACTCACAGCCACGCGATAGTGCGGGGCGGCACACGCGACAACGGCCGCGAGCAGGCAGGCGCCACCGATGATCATGCCGACTCCACCCACCCAACGTGTCAGGCCGACGACGTCCGAGCATTGGCTCGGATCGAATCCGGCGATCATGCCAGGCCATCGTCGCTGCCACGTGACGCAGCTCGGGATGCCGAGGGCGAGCTGAACGAAAGCCGAGATGGGCGGAACCTGCAGGTCGCTCAACTTCGTTCTCGGGTTCCTGACCGTCCTGGCGCGCCGCTTCTACCTACTTCAGCCAGCCTCTCACCGCGAACACGTACAAGGCTGCTGACATTCCCATCGCCACGCAGAAGGCGACTTGTCCCAGCGTTACCGACCAGGGATTCCCTGCGACATTCATACCGAGCAGCCCTCCGGCGACCGAGGGAATCAAACCCAGGAAACTCACAACTGCAAGCAGCTTGAGGAACTTGTTCATCTGAAAGGACTTCATGTTGATGTGGAACTCGATCAAGGACTTGAGCGCCTCCTTCATCCGGTTGACCGCGTCGTGAAGCGCTTCCGTTTCCGCCAAGAGCTCATCAAGGTGTTTGTCGTTTCTCAAGTCCACTTCGCAGATGACTGTCTTCCCATCGGCAAGCGCGCGAACGACTCGAGTCAGGCGCCAGAGGTCAAGCGCGGCGGCTGAGAGTTGAGTTCTCAGGTTGAATGCTTCACGGAGGAGGGTCTGTCCTCCCTCGAGGTCTTCCAATCGTCTGGTCTCTGCCTCCAGCCTTTCGACGATGGCGGCATTGCGCTCTCTCGCCAGTACAAGCAGCGCGACGGCGACCCGGACCGGAAACGCTGTGGTGGAGGACGGCTTAATTTCGGGAATGATGGCGTCTTGAAGGTCAAGGGAGCCCGTCGTGGCAGTCAGGACTCCCGTGGTCGTGATTATCGCAACGACACGATCTCGATGGATCCGGAACGATGCGGCGTTCTCCATTTCGGGAAGTTGCACGCATAGCGTCGACCAGCATTTGTCTTGTCGGATCCGGGCATCGTCATCGGTCGCAAGCCAGCGCCTCAGTTCATGCTCCTGAACGCCCGCAACACTCGCGAGCCGATGGAAGTGATCGCGACTCAGGCGAGTCGCATGGAACCATGCTCCCCCGGGTCTTTCGGTCCAGGCGAGCAGCGTGGCCCAATCGGATTTGACGAGCTGCAGATCATGCTCCGAACGGATCATGGTGACATCCGGCGTCGTTGCGCCTCTATCGGCACCAACGGACGAAGCAGACCGCACTGCCGCCGAACTGGCGCGCGTGCCGAATGCGAACGCTCGGCCCATCCGGAGGACGCGAAGCATGAGTGAACCGCGAGCAAGATCGGACACTTGTGGGAGGAGTGCAACCACGGGTCCAAGTACGGTGACGGCGTCAAGAATTCGCCACGGACTTCGGAGCCACTTGCCAAAGTCAGGTGCCAGCCAGCCGTGGACGCAGAATTCGGCGGCAAACGAACCCACGAGCACCCATTCAATGACAGTGAGGACGTGCTCGGCTTGTGTGCCCACGTCGAATACCATCGGGCCAAGTGCCGTCGCCAGGGCGACGAGCGCGAGGAATCCCATGACGCCTTCGTTGAACAGGTGAGCCGCTCTCTCCTCGAGTAGCCGGCGATCTCGGGGCGAATCCGCCGATGAGGTTCCGCTCTGAACTTGTTCCATGGGCTTCACTCCAGTCGATTGGCACCGGCGCCCGGCTGGCGTCGGTGATCAGGATTCCGGCAGCAGGCGCCGCTCTTGAGGGGCATCGCTTTCTCCTCGGTGACGCTAGGAGGACCCCAAGAGCTCGACCACCGCGCTCAGTTGTACCGGCCATGATGGCGCTGTCAAGGGACATTGCACACACTATTTCGAAAGAGCGTCTCTCCATCTCCTTGACCGATTGGACGCAGAAGTCCAGGATGGTCAACAACTCCGCGCTGAAGAGCCCCCGAGCGGAGCGCGCTGCGACCTCTTCTGTCATCAGCTCCCGCTACTGTAGAAGCGTGGCGCCTCGTGGCGTTGATGATGGGGGACCTGTCGTCACAGTCACAGGCGCTTTCGGCCGGCCTCATGTCTCGGGTTTCCGGGAGGTAGCGTTCCGATGCCATCATCGTTCGCGTGGATCGACCACTCGGAAGCCCACCGCCGCAAGATGCTCGATGCCATCGACCTGTTCCGCGAGCCGGGGACTCGGGACGAGTTGGGGTTGAGCGTCATTCGGGATGGCCTGGCGAACCTGTTGTTTCCAAGCACCGGTGCACTGCAGACGCGGGCCCGCTACTTCTTCTTCGTGCCGTGGATGTACCAGTTTCTCGAAGCCGGCCGGATTCGATCGTCCGATATCGCCCGCCGTGCCCGCGCATTCGAGATCAGCCTGATCGATGCGGTTGTGGCGTCCGACGACAAGGCCGGCGCCATCGGAGGCCGAGCTCGAGGGGAGCTGCAGCGCCTGCCATCTTCGATCTACTGGAACGGTCTCCGGCGGCTCCAGGTCCGCGAGTACGAGGGCTCGCAGGACGACTACCATCGCTCGCTGGACGGCTACTATCGCGGTATCGGGCGGCGCGTGAAGACTGACGACGGCGAGCCATTGGACGGGGCGGGTCCGAACTGGCATCCGAAGATCCCGCCTGCTCCTGGTAGCTTCGAGGCGCTTGCAAGCTCGAAGAAGGAGAAGGGGTCTGTTCCCCTCAGACTGGAGGCTGACGAGGCGGAGTACCTGGCTGATCGGATTCGAGTGACCGTGGGAGATTCCCTGTTCGCCTGGTTTCTCGACCACCTGCGAGGGCGTTCGAAGGTTCCATTCGTCTGGGGACATGAGCTTGTGCGGAGTCTTCCCAGTAACCTCACGCGACAGGTGGAGCACGCGCGGTCGTTCTCCGAGGTAATGGCGGGCGCTGCCATTCTCTACAACGGCCTGGTGTGCGACGCACCACCTCGCCGCGAAGATAGCTGCGCAGAAATGGAAGCCACCTTCGTCGAGTGGTTCGACGAGTTGATCGCGCGCTCCGACCAGTTCTCTGCCTGGGACAGAGCGGACTTCTGGCGCGTGGTTGCGGAGTCCGGTGCTCGTCCGACTCTTGGCGCGCAGGCCTTTGTCAATCGATGGGTGGAAATGGCGCTGGGCTCGGATTCACCGAAGGCGCTGTGGCAATCAGGGGCTGCCCAGGGGCTGATCCGCACTCGCGAGTGGGATCTCAAGAAGTCGCTCGCGCGGCTCCACAGCCAGCATGCCAGGGAGAAGTGGAACGGGTACACCGGGCTTGGGCGGATGGACTTCAGGTGGAGCAACGCTGAAGTTGTGCTCAACGACATTCTGACGGCACAGGAGCGTGCGTAATGTTGGAACCGCGCGACCGCACGCTGCTGACCACGGCGCTTCGTCCGCCCGATGGGCACGAATTGGACCTGGCTGTCGGGACGACGTATTCCCTGGACCTGCTCACGCTGCTCACGGTGCCGCTCAGTTTCGCCTGGTTTGATCGCCGAGGAGACGAGGACGGCGACGCGGTCGACTCCGTCGAGGTGATTGGCGGCCTCCAGAAGTACGCGAGGCGAATCACCATCTTCTGCCAGGCAGGCCGCATCATGTGGCCACAGAAACATTACCCGCAACTGGCGTTCCTGGAGGAGTCGGTTGCGGCATGCGTCGCTCCAGAGGGCGGCGCGTTCCACCCGAAGGTCTGGGCTCTCCGCTACGTGGCCGAAGACGGACACCTTCTATATCGGATGCTCTGCCTGAGCCGCAATCTGACGACGGCGCGGTCGTGGGACACGATGCTCGTGCTCGATGGCGAAGTCGCGGGCCGGAGGGTTGTGGCTGACTCGGGGCCTCTTGGTGACTTCGTTGGCGCCCTTCCGGGCATGGCGAAGGGCGATGGGCGGAGAGGCCTTGTAGCTGACCGGGAGTCAGCGGTGCTGAAGTTGGCCGAGGAACTCCGATACGTCACGTTCCAGCGCCCGGAGGGCTTCGACGCCTTCAGGATGTGGCCGCTGGGATTCGGTACGCACAAGCAGTGGCCATTCCGCAGCGCGGGGAGCCGACTGCTGGTTGTTTCGCCGTTTCTGGCGCTGGGGACGCTCGAGCGCCTCACCGACGGTGGGAGAGACTCGGTGCTTGTGTCGACGCCGGATACGCTGCGGCAACTCGCCAGGCGCCCCAACGGGTTTTCGAGCGTCTTCACACTCGACGACCGTGCTGTCGCCGACCTGTCTGACTCTCAGAAGGACAATCGCGCGGACTCTCCGGAGGACGCCATTCAACTGTCCGGGCTTCATGCCAAGTGCTATGTCAGCGACGTCGGCCGCGACACGATGCTCTGGACCGGTTCCGCAAACGCCACCGATGCAGCCTTCAGCAGAAACGTGGAGTTTCTCGTCCAGTTGACCGGGCCGAAGAGTTTCTTCGGCGTCGACAGGCTGCTGACTGGCAACAAGGACTCGGCCGGATTCAGGGACATCCTGACCGAGGCCGACAGTCTGCTATCCCAGGCAATCAGATCGGAAGAAGACCTCCGTGGAGAGCGTCTTGTGGAGGAGGGGCGTCGCTGGGCTGCGCTCCGTATTCAGTCGCTGTTGGTCGAAGGCCGCGCTGAATTGTTCGATCTTATCGTGACCGGGACTGCTGGCGGTATCCCCCAGCCTGAAGGCGTGGCGATTCGGTGCTGGCCGACGACGGTGTCGGCCGATCGTGCAGTGCCGCTCTCTGTCGGGGGCGGCGTCTTCGCCCGCTTCGAAGGCCTGACGTTCGACGCCCTCACCGCGTTCCTGGCGGTGGAGGTCACCGCTTCTGTCGGCCGCCAGCCGTCGGCGAAGTTCGTGCTCAACCTCCCGCTCGAAGGCGCTCCACCTGACCGGCGGGATCGAATCCTGCGCAGTCTGATCAAGGACCAGTCGCGCTTCGCGCGCTATCTCTGGATGTTGCTCGCAGACGAATCGGACGGCGGCGTGGGGCTACCCACTCTCACCCCGTCAGGTGGCGAACATGGAGGCGAACGCCGCAACCTCATTGACGTGATGCCGACGTTGTTCGAACTGCTGCTTCGGACGCTTCAACGCAATCCACAGCGTCTCGACGACATTGCCGGGCTGCTGAAGAGCGCCCGGGCAGTGAATGCCGATGGGGAAACGCTGTTTCCACCGGGCTTCGAGGACGTATGGGAACCGGTCTGGGCGCTTCGTGAGCGCGCTCGCACGGAGGAGCAGCGATGAGCACGCCTTCGTACTCCGCACGCGTCCTTCCCGGATTGAAGGCCTTCCAGCGGGATACCGTCGACTACGTCTTCGACCGGATGTATGAGGACGATCCTCCCGCCACGCGATTCCTGGTGGCCGACGAGGTCGGCCTCGGAAAGACTCTGGTCGCCAGGGGCCTGGTGGCCCGTGCCATCGACCGTCTGCAGGAGGAAGGCGTCCCGCGGATCGACATCATCTACATCTGCTCGAACTCGGGCATTGCGCGCCAGAACATCAAGAAACTCAACCTGACCGGCGAGAAGGTGCACAACCTTCCAGACCGCATCACCCTGCTGCCGCGAGATATCCAGAATCTGGCACAGCGGAAGCTGAACTTTGTTGCGTTCACGCCAGGAACGTCATTCAACCTCAGGTCCAGTCTCGGCAGGTACGAAGAGCGAGTACTTCTGTTGGGCCTCTTGCCTCCCGCCTGGACAGCCAATCGGGAAGGCGCGCTGTCCTTGCTGGCCGGTGACTCGAGGCGGAGCAACTTCGTCAGCAGTGTCGAAGACTTCTGGCGGGGCGGTTCCGTTGACGTCTCCATCATGACGGCGTTCCAGGACGCTATCCGGAAGGCTGACGCCGATGCTGCGGAGCGCCGGGAACCGACGCTGCAGGACACCTTCCTATCGCTCGCTGACCGGCTGGGGAAACGGGAAGTCGGAGACGATGAGCGTACCGAAAGAACGCGTCTCGTTGGACGGCTCCGAAGCCTGCTGGCGACCACGTGTATCAAAGCGCTCGAGCCCGACCTCGTCATCCTGGACGAGTTCCAACGATTCAAGGGACTGCTGAATGGGACAGACCCCGCCGCCGAGCTCGCGCGGGATCTGTTCGACTATTCGGGAGCGGACTTGCGGAAGGCCCGCGTGCTGCTTCTGTCCGCCACGCCGTACAAGATGTACACGCTGCACGAGGAAGAGGGCGGCGACGACCACTTCGCCGACTTCATTCAGACGGTCCGGTTCCTGTACGGTGACGAGAAGAAGACCGCGCGGTTCCGGGAGCAGATGCAGCAGTACCGGAAGGGCCTGTTCCGGTACGACGTGGAATCGCGTGATGCCATCGTCCGGGCGCGTCAGGCTGTTGAAGCCAGCCTGAAGCAGGTGATGGTGCGGACGGAACGACTGGCGTGCACCCCGGACCGCGGCGGGATGCTGGTCACTCATGAGTCAAGACTGCCGATCTGTGCAGAAGACCTGGAGCACTACCTCGCCGTCCAGCGAGTCGCCACCTCCGTTGCCTACGGCGACACGATGGAGTACTGGAAGTCGGCTCCGTACGTCTTCAATTTCATGGAGGACTACGACCTCAAGGACAAGTTCATCAAGTCGCTTGCCGCGTCGACATCGCCTGGCGGGGCGCTGGACGCACTGTCATCAGGGCCGTCGCCACTGCTGTCGAAAGCGGACGTCGAAACATATCGGGAGATCGACCCGCACAACGCCCGGTTGCGATCGCTGATGACGGACACCGTCGGGCGGGGGACATCTAACTGGGCGTGGTTACCTCCGTCATGTTGGTACTACGGGCCCGCGGCACCGTTCGATCTCGCCGGATCCTCCACGTTCACCAAGCGGCTGGTGTTCTCATCGTGGCAGGTCGTCCCCAAGGTGGTCGGAGCGCTGCTGAGCTACGAAGCCGAACGCCAGATGTTCGGAGAAGCGGCAGCAGGTTCGCCGGCTTCCAACACTGAGGACGGCAGGAAGCGGCGCGCCAGGCGCCTGGTGTTCGGCCGGCGGGCGGGCAGGCCGAGTGGCATGGCGGTAGTTGGAATGCTGTATCCCTCGCTGACGCTGGCCGAATTGGGGGATCCGCTCCCCGCCATGCCTTCGACGAGTGACGGTGGCGCTATGGGGCTGCCGACCGTCGATGATGTCCTCCACACGACACGTGAGCGACTCGCACCGCTGCTCGCTGAACTCGGCGGCGATGAGACCGGGGGCAGTGAAGACGAAAGCTGGTACTGGGCTGCTCCGATCTTGCTCGACTTGCAGCGCCATGGGACTTCTACGCGGGAGTGGTTCGATCAGGCCCACCTGGCGTCCAAGTGGCAGGGCGACCCCCGAACCGACAGCCAACTCGGGCCCGCGGCTGGAGGCGTGCCGAACGAGGAAGACCGCGACGACAATTGGTCGGCTCATGTTGAGTTCGCACGTTCTCTCGTGGCCGGGGAAGTGGCACTCAGACGCAAGCCGGCGGACCTGGCCGAGGTCATGGCCCTGATGGCCGTCGCCTCGCCCGCCGTGACGGCGCTGCGGGCCATCTGCCGGGTGACAGGTGGACTAGAGGCGTCCCAGAACCTCAGGGTGCGCAACGCAGCTGGCCAGGTTGCTGAAGGGTTCCGCTCACTCTTCAACCAGCCGGAGTTGACCGAAGCCATTCGGCGTGCAAACGGAGAGGAACCCTACTGGCGACGAGTTCTCGAGTACTGCGTGCACGGGTGCCTTCAGGCCGTGTTGGACGAGTATGCGCACCTCCTCGCTGACGCGGTTGGAGCTAGAGATACATCCGTTGTTCAGACCGCTGACGCGATCGCCAGGGAAATGACCGCCACGCTGACGCTAAGGTCGGCGTCGATGAAGGTCGATTTCGTGAATCAGTCGATTGATGACGGCGGCCGGGCACGAGCTGCCGTCGACGAACTCAGCTTCCGGACAGGATATGCCGTTCGCTATGGCTCTCGCGTCGAAGACGGTGACGGCGCCGAGCGCAACCGGAAGCTGCAAGAAGCGTTCAACTCGCCGTTCTGGCCCTTTGTCCTCTGCACGACCTCGGTGGGTCAGGAAGGGCTAGATTTCCACCGCTACAGCCATGCGGTGGTGCACTGGAATCTTCCGTCCAACCCGGTCGACCTCGAGCAGCGGGAAGGCCGGGTGCATCGATACAAGGGGCACGCGGTCCGCAAGAACGTGGCGCGCGTCCACGCCACGGCCGTGGCTGGCGCTGCTGGCGGAGGCGACCCGTGGGCGCACATGTTCGATGCGGCGCGGAAGGAGTGCGGCGACGCCGACGCGGACCTGAAGCCGTATTGGGTGTACGCGCCCGAAGGGGGCTCGCGAATCGAACGACACATGCCGGCCTATCCGCTGAGCCGGGACGCCCGGACCGCCGACCGGCTGAGGCGTTCGCTGACTGTCTACAGGATGGCGTTCGGGCAGGCGCGTCAGGAAGACCTCGTCGCGTTTCTCCTCGGGCAGGTTGCCACTGAGGACAAAGCGAAAGCTGCGGCTGCCGATCTCAATATCGACCTGAGCCCGCCAGAATCGTCGCACCGGCGAGAGTCCGGCGGGGCGGTCGAGTCGCAGATAGTTCCGCGCAACCTCCAGGCCGACGAGCAAGCCCTCTTCGACGAGGGACACGTGGTGACGGTGGGATCGCTGGGGCGATTCCGTCGACTGCTGGACGACTTCTGCGCGATCGTTCCCACGCATGTCAGAACTGCGGCCACCGCGCCCGACGCCGACGAGGGAGCGCTTCTGGATCGGCTCACGACCCTGTTGGAGTCGTTCGCACAGACTCGCGGCGGAGCCACAGAAATCGACCCGGCGTCGGAGGAGCCTCGGTGCTCGGTCGACCTCGCCGCGGCGCAGTCATTGCTGGATGAGTTGGTGCGCCTGCGCGGACTCACCTCAGACGTCGACCAAGTTGTTCGATTTCAGACCCTGCTGGATGAGTTCTCGCGGATACAGAATGGTTCCGGCTCGCCCACGTAACGAGGAGACAAGAACAATGGCAACGGAATACACCGACGTCGATCGACTGGTACTTGACCGCTGGCAGGATGTCATGGGCCTGATCGAGGCCCACGAGGAACTCCAGGATCGTGTGGAAGTGGCCATTGATGGTGTCGGCGACCGGCTCGAGCGGTGGCTGGAAGAGCGCAACTACGAAATCAACTGTGACTCGAAGTCGCCATCGTTCTTGCTCGGAAAGACGGCCTGGAACAACAAGCGAAAGGACGATTGGATCGTCTATTTCGAGGTCGGCGGATTCGCGCCGTTCGGATTCAGAAAAGTGAGGGAAGACCATCCGTACGCGTGGCTGCACACCGATAATCTCGCGTTGCTGCGCATGAAGGAACCTGAACGGGTGGAGTTCGCGAAGGCGCTTCGTCAGGAACTTGGCGATGGCGCGAAGGCCTGGGCGGACAAGAACGTCGATGACGCGGATTCCCCGCTTGGGCGATACTTCACCGATATCAAGGAAGCCGATCGCGTCGAACTGATCGCTGACTCGGACAGGTTGTTCGAGTTTGCGACCAAGGCTTGCGAAGAACTGTTCACACTGTCCGAACCGATCGACCGCGTTCTGGCGAAGTTCCGACCCAAGGAGTAGCGCGTGAGCGAGAGCGTCCCCCGTCCCGGCATGTTCGCGACGGTGCGCAACCGCCGCGGCGTCGTGTCGGCGGTCGAACCCTACGACGGCCCTGACGGGCGTTTGCATCTTGTACACCTCGAATACAAGGACGACCACCACCCGCCTGACGAAAGGCTGCTCTGGGAACTGGAGCCCTACAAGAATCTGCTCGAACCGACGGCGCTGCCCAACGCCACGAACACGGACCCGATGCCGGCCGCGGACTTCGATGCGATGCTCCGCGCGGCGAGGTGGACGGCCGCATCGCCCTACCTGGATCCGGATGGCGACGGACCGCTCGAACGCCTGCCCATATCCAGCCCGTTCCACGGGGCCGTCCAGGTAGAGGACTTCCAGTTGGTTCCGCTGCTCAAAGCGCTTCGCATGCCGAGGGTCAATCTGCTGATTGCAGACGACGTCGGGCTTGGGAAGACCGTGGAAGCGGGCCTCATCATGACGGAGCTGCTGCTGCGCCGGCGGATCCAACGTGTGCTGATTCTCACGCCCGCATCGTTGCGGCTGCAGTGGCGAGACGAAATGTGGGAGCGGTTCTCGCTTCAGTTCGACCTCATCGACCGGGCCGAGACGCACGCGCTCAGGCGACGACTCGGCATGGACGCGAACCCGTGGCGCTCGTTCAGCCACATCATCGCGTCCTACCACTACCTGCGTCAGCCGGACGTGCTGGACCAGTTCATCGCGGCGTGCCACACGCCCGAGAACTCTCCCCATCTCCCGTGGGACCTGCTGATTGTCGACGAGTGCCACAACCTGATGCCGTCACCGTTCGGCGACGACAGCGACCTGTGCCGGATGCTGCGGCTGGTGGCGCCCCGGTTCGAACACCGCCTGTTCCTCAGCGCAACGCCGCACAACGGCCATACGCGCAGCTTTACGGGCCTGCTCGAAATCCTGGACCCGGTCCGCTTCAGCCAGACAGACGAACTGAAGGGGGCGCTCAAGGAACGTGTGCCGCAGGTCGTCATCCGCCGCCTGAAGCGGGAGATCAATGCCCGTACGAACCCGCCCCGCTTCTGCCATCGCAATCCGCCGCAGGCGCTCGTGCTCCAGCTTTCACCTCAGGAAGTGGCGCTGAGCGCAGCGTTCGACGCCTTTCGCAAGGCGGTGCGCCGCCTGGTGGCCACCACGCAGGCCCGCAGGCGCGCCGGGACGTTTGCCATCGAGATCCTGGGCAAGCGCCTGCTCAGTTGTCCGACGGCCTTTGCCGAGTCGTGGCGGCGAAGCAAGGAGGGCTTCGCCAGCGAATTGCCGACCACTGAAGCCGACGTGGACGCGGCTCGCAGGACGGTGGAACGCGAGACGGGCGACGACCGCGAAGCGCAGTCCCGCGAGGCAACCGCGGCGAACGTCGTGGGCGCCTGGCTCAAGAACTTCGCGGCCGACCTGGTTCCCGAGATCGCCGCAATCGACGCTGCGGTCGCCGGCCTGGGCCTGGCTTGCGATAATGCAGAAGTCACCGACATCAATCCAGTCGCGGACGCCCGGTTCGATGCGCTGATCCAGTTGATTGAGCAGCTCGTCCGCAAGAGCGGTGCATGGCGAGACGACGAGCGCCTGCTGGTGTTCACCGAGTACAAGACAACGCTGGACTACCTGACGCGGCGGCTGAGGCAGCGGTACGAGTCCGGGCGGATCCGCACGCTCTTCGGCGGTGGCAAGGATGGGATGGACGAGGCCGACCGCAACGAAGTGAAGAGAGCCTTCAACGACCGCGCGCATGCGGTCCGTGTCCTGGTGGCAACGGATGCTGCCGCCGAAGGTCTCAACCTCCAACGGACAGCCCGCTACGTGCTCCACTTCGACTGTCCATGGAATCCCTCACGGATTGAGCAACGTAATGGCCGCGTCGATCGCCACGGCCAAGGGCGGGACGTGACGGTGCACCACTTCGTCACCGACCAGGATCAGGACCTGAGATTCCTGGCGCACGTGCTCAGGAAGGCGGACGAGATCCGGGAAGACCTCGGCTCGGCGAACGAGTTGTTCGACGAGGCGGCGCACCGGCGGCTGGTGGAAGGGGAGAGCGCCTCGTCCGTGCAGGCCGACCTCGACAAGCGCGTGGCCGAGGCCAAGGGCCGAGCGGCCATCGACGCCGACGACCAGATCGTACCCGATTGGGATGGTCGCAAGGCCGACGAGCAGTTGCAGGCCCTTGCCGGCGAGACGGACTTCGATCCGAAGGCGCTGCGCGACACGCTGGAAACAGCCATGGCCATCCGGGCGGGCCGCCCCCAGCTCAACTGCGCCACGGCCGATGCCACCTGCAAGGTCCTGAAGCCCGACCTGCCGGGCTGGGCTGAGGTGATCGACGAGTCCGTGAGGCAGAAGACGCCGGACGGCAGGCCCGGCCCGGTGGCGCGCCTGGCGTTCAGCACGGACCCGTTCCTGGAGCAGATCGGCCAGCGCCTGGTGTTTGCGCCCAGGCCCGACGTGCTGCTGATGCACCTCTCACACCCGATGCTCCAGCGGGCGCTGTCGGCGCTGACGCGGTGGCGATTCCCCGGCACAGAGGATGGCGTGTCGCGCTGGACGGTGCGCCTGGGCGGGGTGCCTGACGGCGCCGAAGCCGCGCTTCTGCTCAGCGTCGAAGAACTGGCGGTGAACGAACTTCGCGAGACGTTCCATCACTGGGTCCGCACGCTCGTCTTCCCGGTTAAAGGCGGCAAGCTGCTGGCCCCGGCGAAGCACGTCCCCGCGGTGCAGTTGCGCGCGGACCAGGCGACCACCGCCGTCGCGCAGGACGACCGCGCCCGGGACGTCATCGATGACGTGGCCCAGGACATGAAGAAGTTCCTCGCGGCCCATGCCGAGCATTTGACCGACGCGCTGTCGAAGGCCCTGGTCGCTGCAGGGGCGGATGCCAGGCAGTCCGAAGACGAGCGCTACCGCAGCCGCCGGGGTGAGGTGTCCGCTCTGATTGCGGGGAACAATCTCGAGAAGCTCCAAAAGGAAATCGTCAAGCTCCAAACCAGCCGGCAGCAAGGCCTGCTGTTCGACCGGGAGGCGCGGCTCGACGAGTTGGACCGCTCCATCGAGGAGAAGGAGGCGGAACTGCAGCGGCGCACGAGGCACTACGAGGAGGTTCGGGCCCAGCTTGACCGCGAACAGGACCGCATCCTGAAGTACCTGTTGCCCAGGCGTCACGCCATGGTCGGCAGCGTCCAGGTGTTTCCGGTGTCGGTGGAAGTTCGTCTTCCGGGAGGTGCGGCGTGAGCGCCCCGGAACTTACCGGTTGGGAACGCCTCCGCCACGGCGGCCTGTTGCTCGACCCGCCGCGCCTAAGCCAGGTGGCCGCCCAGTCACAACCGCCACGCCTCCAGTCGTTCTATCAGGAGGAGCTCCGGCGTCGGCTGACGTCGGTGCCTGGAACGTCTGCTGAGATCTCGGACTTCGTGTCGTTCGTCCTCCAGAAGGTCTGCCGCTTCAGCAACGATGGCGAGGCTTGGCAGCGCGGGTCGAACGTTGGGCCCGAATGGGGACGCCCGATGGTCACGGGAGACTCGGCCAAGCCCCGCCACCTGTGGCGCGGCCGAGACGGCGCCATCCTCCCGGTCTTCATCGATACCGAGGGTCGCGTCGGTATCGGGCGCGGCCGCAGGGTTGTTAGCCACGCTATCCAGTGGCTCCGCGCGGGCACAGAGCGCCTGGCGCTCGTGACGAACGGACAGCAGTTCCGCCTCGTCTTCGTCGGCCTCGACTTCGACGCCTGGTGCGAGTGGGACACGGAACTGTGGCTCGACGAGGGCGCACTGTCGCCGCAAGTAGACGCTCTGCGCGCGTTGCTCTCGCCCGAACTCTGGACCCCACCCGCCAAGGGCGAGCACTCGCCGCTGGTATCGGCCATCCTCGAGAGCCGCAAGGGGCAGGCCGAGCTGTCTGCGGTGCTGGGCGAGCGCGTCCGGGAGGCGGTCGAACTGCTCGTGCAGGCCCACGGCAGAGTCCTCGAGTCCTCGCTCTCCGACGTCAATCCCGCCGACATCTACCGCGCGGCCGTCCGTATGGTCATGCGGATGGTGGTGGTGCTGTTCGCCGAGTCGCGCGAGCTCCTGCCTCGCGACCATCCGCTGTACAACCGCGCGTACGGACTGACCGGGCTGCTCGAAGACCTGGAGAAGGTGGCCGCGCGCGGTGGCAGCCGGCTGGCGCGAACGCACACCGCGTGGCCGCGCGTCTTGGCGCTGTTCCGCCTGGTGTATCTCGGATCGCACCATCCGGAACTGGCCGTGCCCGCGTACGGTGGCGAGCTATTCGCTCCCGGCGATCCTGCTGCCTCCGACGGCCTGACCCGTGCGCTGTCGGTCTTTGAGCGGGCGGCGTTCGAACGCGAGCTGCTTCCCGACAAGGAAGTGCTCCAACTGCTCGACAGGATCACGCGCACGCGGGTCCGCGTGCGTCAGGGACGTGGCGCCACCTGGATACCCGCTCCGGTGGACTTCTCGGACCTTTCCACCGAGTACATCGGCATCCTCTACGAGGGCCTGCTCGACTTCGAACTCAAGACCGCGCCTGCCGGCGACCCCGTCGTGTTCCTGGCCGTCGGGAATCAGCCTGCGCTACCCCTGTCACGCCTGGAGTCCATGGACGACAAGGCGCTAGGCAGCCTCCTCGAGAAGATGAAGGACACGAGCAAGGCGGACGATGGTGGGGGAGAGGCGGGAGACGAGGACAAGGCAGAAGTCGACGACGACCGCGATGACGACCATGATGATGGTGTTCTTCATGACGATGACGCCGAAGATGTCGAGGTACCCGTCGGTGCGTTCGACGATGACGCAGCGCCTGAAGATGCTCGGTATGCCACGAGGACCAGGGCCGAGGCGTGGGCGCGGCGAGCCGTCGAGGTGGGCAAGCTGGTTCGCAAGCCCAGTGGGACGCTGACGCCGGAGAAGCGCGCACGATACGAGGAAGGCGTCGGCCGCAAGGCTCGGCAGCTTGTTCTGAAGGTGATGCTGCCGGGAGAGTGGTACCTCGTGCGGTGGGGCGGGACCCGAAAGGGGGCCGGGACGTTCTATACCCGGCCCGGCCTCGCGGTCCCGACTGTCCACCGCACGCTGCGGCCCCTGGCCTACGACCCGCCTGTGCGCGATGGCGGGGAGCCCGACCGCACCGCGCCTGCTCCGGAGTGGACGCCGAAGCCGCCTGAGGACATCCTCGCGCTCAAGGTCTGCGACCCCGCGTGCGGTTCCGGGACATTCCCGGTTGCGGCCCTCAGGTTTCTGACAGACGCGCTGTATGCCTCGCTGCACCATCATCAGCGCCTGACGGACGCCGGCGACCGCACCATCGTCCAGTTGCTGACGGGAGGTCCCGCAGTCACCCCTGGGCAGGCGGGAGCAGAGCCTCTGGGGCGGGAACTTCTGCCGTGTCGTCCAGACGAAGCGCATTTCGAGCCGAGGTTGAAGGCTGTTCTGCGGCGGTACGTCGTGGAGCGGTGCATCTACGGAGTGGATCTCGATCCGCTGGCTGTCGAGTTGTGTCGGCTGGCGCTGTGGATCGAGACCATGGACCGCCAGCTGCCGTTCTCGTTCCTCGATCACAAGGTGAAGTGCGGCAACAGCCTGGTTGGCGCGTGGTTCGATCAGTTTCAGCATTATCCCGTGATGGCATGGAAGAACCGGGAGGGCGGAGACAAGAGCCACACCAACGGTGTGCACTTCCAGAAGGATGCCAGGACCAAGGCCTTCAAGGCGTTCGTCAAGAACCGACTCACGCCAGACCTACGGCAGTTCCTGGCCGGCAAGACGCTGTTTTCTGAGGACCTTCAGCA
>Ga0315286_10002755_pt1 | contig 16461 bp, 14 predicted proteins | sample YL17G10_0_MG_FD_205038 | JGI IMG/M metagenome (GOLD analysis project Ga0315286, IMG submission 205038) | Sediment microbial communities from Yellowstone Lake, YNP, Wyoming, USA - YL17G10_0 | ecosystem: Environmental > Aquatic > Freshwater > Lake > Sediment | place: USA: Wyoming | collected...
GCAATTCTGATGGAGATCAGTGAGGAGTGGCAGATCGGAAAACATTATTGTGCTGGCAAGTCATTAATTTATTAAAGAACAATGGATATTTGTGACTCAATTTACAGAAAAAAGGTTGCGTAATCGATTAAAGGTTCCTGTGAAATTGTTTTTTTAGAGATGATCCATCACATATATATAACAAGGAGATTATTCAGGGAATGACCAGAGTCCGGTGCATTCCGGCAGGATGAAACCCTGACCGCACTTCTCGATCTTCGGGATCATTTCCTCCCCAAAGAAAAACCTGGTCAGGTCGTAGGCGATCTCCAAATTTTCGAACAGGTAATCGGTGCGGATCCAGCGACGCTGGAAGCCGCGGGATTCGAGATACTTGAAATATGGCAGCAGGTGGGCAGGCGGTTCCGGAGCCCGAAAACCTGTGCCAAGAGTCTCCAGCAGGATGATCCTGCCTGCGGGGCGGAGCAGACGCAGCATTTCAGCCAGCACCTTTTCAAGCTCCTTTTTCCAACGGAGCGGATGATCTTCCACGAGGTAGCAGATGCTCCAACCGGAGATCACCAGGTCAGCCACACCATTCTCCAGTGGGATCTTGCGATGGTCAGCGACCTGCACCTGCCAGTTCTGCTGACAACTCTGGGCGAGGTTATCCGCGGCAACCTCCAGCATGGGATTGGACCTGTCAAAGGCGTGAATGAATTTCACCAGTGGAGCCAATTCACGGGTCAATCGTCCTGTACCGGCACCGAACTCCACAACGGTCAGACCATCCAGGGGGGAGATCTCTTTGATCGCCGGCAGGATGTTATGTTGGTGATCCTCATGCGTCACCAATTGTGCGTAGCGTTGAGCCTGGGCGAGGTAAATTTCAGAATGGTCAGGGTTCACGGTTATATCATGTTCCTAATATAGCAATTCCCATCAGGCAGGTTACCCTGATTATAAGCCAGCATGTAAAAGGAGCTCTCCGATCTTGCCTATAAAGGATCGTTATGTAATAAAATCACTTCAGTGTTGATCCATCCATTTCACCAATATAAACCACAAGGAGAGACCATGCAGAACGAACTCACCCGGACTGGACCGCTGCTCACACCGGATGGACACCTGGCACAGACCGGCTGGTCACGCCATCCCCTGCTGGATTGCAACCTGGAGCATGCCCGTTTTTATGCCCTGCGCACTTTTCAACGCTTCCGCATTAAGCGCTGGGATTACTATGCCATCTTCAGCCCGCAGCGCTTCTTCTCCGCCACCATCGCGGACCTGGGCTATGCCGCCAACCTGTTTGTGTATACGATGGATATTGTCAGCGGGGAACTGCATGAAGAGGGTCTGGTCGTCCCTTTTGGGAAGGGTGTGAACCTGCCGCGCAACAGTGACCTTGGTGACAGCAGTTTTATCAACAAGGACCTTACGCTGGAATTCAGTCTGCATCCAAACCGGCGTCACCTGTCCGTCAACTGGCCTGGCTTTCATGCCGGCAGAGGCATCCAGGCTGAGATCGACCTGGAGGAACACCCGGAATTTGAATCCATGAACATCACCATCCCGATCGGGGTGGATCGTTTCTATTTCAATCGCAAGGTCAACTGCATGCCTGCCAGTGGATCCATTAAATATGGAGAGTTGGAGGAATTGTTAAGCCCTGCCAGCTGCCTGGGCTCTTTGGATTGGGGTAGAGGAGTATGGGAATATAAGTCCTACTGGAATTGGGCGAGTGCCTCAGGTTTCCTGCCCGATGGGCACACCATCGGTTTGAACCTGGGTTGTGGTTTTGGCGACCTGTCCATAGCCGGTGAGAATGCCATCATTCTCAACAACCGCATCCACAAACTGGAAGAGGTGAAATTTGATTACACCAGCGGAGATTATATGCAACCCTGGAAGTTCAAGGATGCAGAAGGTCGGCTTGACCTGGTCTTTACTCCATTCAAAGATCGCCTTGCGCAGACCAACCTGGGTGTCATCACCAGCCTGGTGCACCAGATGTTTGGGCACTACAACGGTACTCTGATTAGCGATGAAGGGGAACGGATCCAGGTCAAAGACCTGGTCGGGTTTGCGGAGGAACATCATGCCCGCTGGTAAAAATTGATGAGATCATTGGATGGGCAAGTCTCAAGGTTTCTGAGCAGAAGAGCCCACTGAATTAAGATCCCATCATCCTCATCTGATTTCCCCGGGTATGGATTGCACGAAATCCCTGATCTCCAGCATGGCTTGGCTGGCTTCCGGTAACCAGGGTATAAAAAGATGCCAGAAATGCCACATCCCCGGCCATACACTCAACGAAACCTGCACTCCGGCTTTCTCTGCCTTATCCGCAAAATCCTCAGCAGCACTGTGGAAAAGCTCTGCCCCGCCGACCTGAACCAAAATCGGGGGTAACCCCTGCAGATCTGCATACAGGGGTGAAAGCAGAGGGTCATGCGGGTCTGCATTCCCGCGATATGCAGTCAATTGCCGCATTACGAAGTCTGGTTCGCACATCGGATCATTTTGCTTTAAAAAAGTACCGCCAAATTCAAAATCGAATGCCGGGCAGATCGAGACTGCCCCGCAAGGCAGGGGTAAGCCTGCTGCCCTGATCGCCAGCAGTGTGGTCACCACCAAGTTGCCCCCGGCAGATTCCCCGCTAAATACCACCTGTTGTGGAGACACACCTGCATCATTAATGAGCCAGCGATACGCCTGCAAGCAGTCCTCCAGGGCTGCCGGGAAAGGATGCTCAGGTGCAAGTCGATAATCCACCAACAATGCACGCATCCGCATCAGGCGCGCCAGATATGCGGTCGTGAAACGCAGCGGATTGTACAATGGCAGAACAAAGCCTCCCCCGTGAATATGGAAAAGCACGCGAGGTGAGGTGAGTTCCTTGGGGATCAACCACTCATAAGTGAGCCTTCCCATTGGCAATTTTTCATCCTGCACATCACCTGGCACCGAGTACAAGCGCTCTGTCCACCGTGACAAGCGGCGTACAGCCTCGAAAGACACTCCGCGTTGGGCGTGTTTTTGGACCTGTAGGAATAATCGAATGGGTTTGCTGATGAAACTGGTCATGATCAATTATTTATCCGAACTTAAGTTGGACCGACAAATACCAAATGTCTGAGGTGATCCGGAGCATAAATATATTTAGCAATTATTTGGATATATCATATAATAACTGATAATCTGTCAATAGAAACCAATCCAATAAATGCTGTGTTGACAACCAATTTCAGTTAAAGGAGAATGTTATGCCTGAATTTTCCAGAATGCCCAGATATGATATTCGCAATGATGGGATCGGTCCTTATGGAGTATTCTACTGTGATTCATGCGATCGGGAGTTCCGCAGCCAGCCGGATATCGGCGGGGCTGTCAAGCAGGACCTGGGACGCCAGGTCGCAGGTGGTCTGCTGCGGAAAGTGCCGTTGTTCGGTAACGCAGTGGCGAATAACATGGTTGGTGAGGATCCCCGTTACATTATGAAGATGGATGCGGCTCAATTGGAGAAAGCCTGGAAACAAGCCCAGGTTAATTTCCGCGAATGCCCGACCTGCAGCCGCATCGTTTGTTTGTCTGACTTCGACACGAAGAGCGGATTCTGCAATGAAGACAGCCCGCGCACGAACGAGATCGCCGAAGCCGAGGGGCAACAAGCCGGGGCTGCAATTAAGGGATTTGCCAGTGCCTTTGGTCTGGGTGAGGTGATGAAGAATGTGCAACAGGCGGCTAAGTCTGCTGAAAACGCTGTATCCCAGGCTGCCCGCTGCCCTAAAGATGGCACCCTGGCTGCCCCCGGGACCAAATTCTGCCCGGAATGCGGTACCTCCATGATCCAGCCTGCCTCCAATAAATGCCCGCAATGCGGGCAGGAAACTCACGGAGAGAAATTCTGTCCGAATTGCGGGGCTAAAATTGAAGCCGCGGTCAAAACTGGTTTTTGCTCGAATTGTGGAGCCGAGACCAAGGGTGCCAGGTTCTGCCCCGAATGTGGAACCAAAACCGGTTGAGGATATAACCTGTCTAACCTGGGATAATTACATAACTCACCGATAAGAAAATTCCAGGTTCTTAATTTGGAAGCGCTTTCCGACTAATCACAGGAAAGCGCTTCTTCGATTATTACCTCAAATCTATTGACAGACTACTCTCCTGCCTCAGCCCAAACCTTGTAAAACCTCCCGGACTTCAACTACTACTTCCTTATTGGTCAATGCCATCCCGCCAGCCAAACTGGATTCAAATGCTTCCCTGCCAATCTTAGAGACCAACGCTTCAATCAGCGGGTCGACCAGGTGTCGCTCAGAGACCGGTAGGACAAATGATTTTTCCTCACGGATGGTTCTTGCCCTGCCCAGAAATCGGGCGGAGGTCTCCGGTGGCAAGGTGGGGATCGCACTGATGGCTTCGAGAAAATAGGCGAAATAGTAAAGTGAATCCTCGACGTTACTGAAGCCCTCCAGTGCCTCTTGATAGAAGCCTTTCGCAGCGGGAATATCCCCGCGTTCGATGGCGATCCGCCCAAGGGCAAATGTCGAAATAACGATCATATTTCCAGTTAGTTCCAGGCTCAAGGATCGACATTTTTCCAGGTACTCCACTGCCTGTTCCAACCAGCCTGCCACGTAGGCATTCCACCCTATGTGAAAGAGGGCGTTTGCAGAACAGATGCGGTCGCTCAGGTCACGGAATACCTGCAGGCTTTCACAGTCGTATTGGAAAGCTTCTTCGAAACTTGACTGCCGGGAAGCGATCCTGCCCTTCATCAGCAGGATATGGGCTGTAGTGTGTTTGTCCTTCAACAGCCTGCTTAATTGCAATCCTTTTTGAAGCAAGGTCGTTGCTGATACATAATTACCGCTGCGCATTTCGATCCCGCCATATTCCCACAGTACCCAGGCAAGCTGGCGGGTGTTACCCTGCTCTTCTGCTATATGATAGGCTTCCTTGATGAATGCCATCGTTTCCGAGAAGTCTTTCGCAAGCCCAACAGCTCCTGATGATAAGATAAATGCAAGGTAATTGGGTGGAGGTGTCACCCGAGCCAATGCAATACTTTCCTTAAAACGTTTGCTGGATTCGGAAAAATCGGGCATTAAATTTGCCGTATCGAAAAGGCTGATGATGGTAAATGGAGCGTGATCAAGTTGGCGCGCCAGAGCCAACGATTCTTGCGCGTATTTTAGACTCTCCTTATCCCGACTGAGACGGATGCTAAATAACCCTGCGCCGATCAGTGCCCGGCAGCGTTGTGTGGTCGGGACTTCAGGTGCCTTCTTCAACGCTGCACTGATCCACTGCCAGCCTTCCGTTATATAGCCGCGAATATCCCAAAAATCCTGTAATGCCCCGCTCATTTGTAAAGCCTTTTGTGGATCCACCCCCGGTGATTCGAGTGACCAGCTCAAAGCGCTGCGCAAATTATCATTTTCATTTTCGAGTTTCTCGATCCAGACGAGATCATTTCGACCCAGCAGTTCCAGGAAACCCTGCTCAGCAAACTCGATGAAGTAATCCAGGTGGGCATCCCGTATATGAGCAGCCTCTTCTGTTTCGAAAAGTTTTTCGCGGGCGTACTGGCGAATGGTTTCCAGCCGGCGATAACGCGATTCGCCATTCACATCTTCCATGTTCACCAGGGACTTTTTGACAAGCTGGGATAACAGGTCCAGTATCTGCATAGGATCAAGTCCACTGCCACCACAGACCGATTCGGCAGCCTCCAACGTCCAACCTCCAACGAAGACTGCCAGCCTGCGGAAGAGGAGACTCTCCTCCTGCGAGAGAAGGTTGTAACTCCAATCGATCATGGCGCGCAGGGTCTGCTGCCGAGGCAACGCTGTGCGCGCCCCTCCGGTCAAAAGACGGAAGCGGTCATCCAGGCGTTTGGTGATCTGCTCCACCGTCAAAACGTTGGCGCGCGCTGCCGCCAGTTCGATCGCCAGGGGGATGCCATCCAACCTGGCACAGATCTGGGCGACCGCCGGGGCGTTCTCATTCGTTAGCGAAAAATGCGGTTGGACAAGCACAGCCCGTTCGATGAAGAGTCTCACCGCTTCATATTGCGAGAGCTGCTCGATCGCGGGTAATTTCTTTATATCGGGCATCGATAACGAAGGTACATGCCATGCCATTTCCCCTTCAACACCCAGCGCTTCGCGGCTGCTTGCCAGGATGCGCAGATCCTTGCAGGCGCGCAGAAGCTGATCGACCAGGCGTGCACAGGCATCGATCAGGTGTTCGCAGTTGTCGAATACCAACAATACTTTACGGGAGCGAAGATAACCACAGATCAATTCTTCAACGGACTGTTTTGTGTCTTCCGATTCACGCAGCCCCAACAAATTGGCAAGTGTATTAGGGACAAGAGCTGGATCCGTGACCGGGGCGAGTTCAAGAAACCAGACACCCTGCGGGAAGGAATCGAGCACCTCCGCTGCAACCTGCAAGCTCAGCCGGGTTTTACCAGTTCCCCCGGAACCGGTCAGGGTGACGAGCAAATGCTCTTTCAATTCGTTCTTAAGTTCGGTGATCTCATTTTCCCGCCCTATAAAGGTGGTCAATTTTATGGGCAGATTATTTGGAATATCATTTAACGATTGGAGGGGCGGGAACTCTTTTTGCAGCCCTGCTGAGAATACCTGCCAGAGATGCTCCGGGTTTAATAAACCCTTCAGGCGATGCTCCTGCATATCCAGCAGAGATGTCCCTTCCGGCAGCTCGCCACGGATCAATTCGCAGGTTGCATTGGAGAGCAGGATCTGCCCGCCATAAGCTACAGACATAACCCGCTGCACCCAGCTCATGGTCAGGTAACCCTGGTATTCACTGCCACCCTGGATCTCTGCCTTGCCGGTATGGATACCCATGCGGACTTTGATCGCCGCTTGCCCCCATTTTCCCGCTACCAAACCCTGCTGGGCAATTACGGCTGCCCGCAAGGCATCCCCGGCAGTATGGAAAGCGGCACAGAAAGCATCGCCAATGATCTGAAAGATAAAACCATTAGATCTTTCAATCGCAGAATATAAAATGGCATGATGGCGGTGTCGCCAATCCTCCCACTGATCCGGGTGGTCCTGCGCCAGCTTCGTGCTGCTTTCGATATCAGTGAATAGAAATGTGACCGTACCGGTTGGATATTCCATAGACCAGCCTCTTCCAGGCAATCCTCGAATGTCTATAGATTATATGTCAGAATCGGTCATATATGTCTGAATTAATCCCTCAGCCAGTCGTCGGCACGAGACCAGTCATATCACCACTATAGGTCTGCTCCTTCTCAAATTTGAATTGTTGGGTGTAAAGGCGATAATAATGACCACGCAGTTTAAGCAGTTCGGCATGCGTGCCTGTCTCAATGATGTGACCTCCATCGATGACTACAATTCGATCAGCGCGGCGAATGGTACTCAAGCGGTGGGCAATGATGAACGAAGTGCACCCTTTCATCAACGCTTCCATGCCCTTCTGGATGATGGCTTCGGTCAACGTATCCACACTTGAAGTCGCCTCATCCATGATGAAGATCTCAGGTCTTGCCAGAACAGCCCGCGCCAGGCTGATGATCTGTTTCTGCCCGACCGATAGAAGGTTGCCACCCTCCCCCACTTCCTGTTCATACCCTTTTTCGAGATTGGAAATAAAATCGTGAGCTCCAGCAACCCGGGCTGCATCTTCCACCTCGGCATCTGTGGCGTTCAAACGCCCGTAGCGGATATTTTCGCGGATCGAGCCCGAAAAAAGGTGCGGGGTCTGCAGGACGATCCCGACACGGCTGTGGATGGACTGCATGGTGAGATCTGTGTAATCCCTGCCATTGATGCGTATCACGCCTTTTTTAGGTTCGTAGAAACGGCAGAGTAGATTGACGATGGTCGTCTTGCCACCACCGGTTGGACCCACCAGGGCGATCACCTCGCCAGGTCTCACCTTGAGGGAAAAATCGGATAACACCGGCGCGGTATCTTCGTAGTGAAAATCCACATTCTCAAATTCGATCTCACCATGGATCGTTTCTGCCGGGATGGCTCCGGGAAGGTCTGTGATCTCCGGCGGTGTATCGATTAATTTGAAGATGCGTTCGGCAGAGGCAATGGATTGCTGCATCTCGGCGTAAACACGCGCCAGGTCCTGCACCGGCCAGATCATGAAGGTCAGATAGGAGACAAAAGCATGGATGTTGCCCACTGAGAAACCATGCACCTGGCTTTGCATGCCGCCATACCAGACGATCACTCCGAGGGCGAAAGCTGAGACTATCTGGACGGTAGGCAGAAACAGGGCTGAGAGCCAGGCGGCGCGGTAGGAAGCGTTGAACATGCTATCGGTCAGGACGGAAAACTCCCGCAGGTTTTCATCTTCCCGCCCGAGCGCTTTGACCACGCGTACACCCTGGATATTCTGGTTGTATTCACCGGTAATCTTTGAGTTGACCAAGCGTGACTTGCGGAATTCAAGAAGGATCTTCTTGCGGAAATTTACAGCTATTATGACCAGGATAGGGATGATGATGAAAACCATCAGAGCCAGCTTCCAGTTGATCAGGAGCATGAACATTACCGAAAAGATCACACTGACCACAGCCCAGGTCACATCCAGCAAGCCCCAGGTCATCAGGTTTGAAACGCGCCCAGTGTCTGAAGTGACCCGTGCCATCAGGCGTCCTACAGCATTGCGGCTGTAGTAGGATAGGGAAAGTTCTTGCAGATGGTTGAAAACCGATCTGCGCAGATCATACTGGATTCGTTCGCCCAGGATACCCGCCAGGTAGATCAACCCAAAGACCAGGCCAGCCTGAACGATCTGCAGGCATCCATAATACGTCGCATACTTCAACAGGATGGGGACACTGTGATTGGCAATTCCCTGGTCGATCATTGCCCGGTTAATATAGGTGAACAGGGCATCCAGACCGGCAGTGGCTGCTGCAGCCAACAGGAATCCATAAGTCCAGCGGCTGTGAGGTTTGAGTAACGTGATGATGCGCTGGAATGTGGGATAGGTTAACTGACTGGTATGGTCTTCTTCTTCGAGTTCGATCAGTTCATCTGGCATTATTTTTTTCTCCGAACCTGGTTCCCATACAGATCACACTGGCGACTGAATGGAAAAGTGGAAAACAAGGATCAAGTCTTACTGGTCTAAAACATCAATTTCGTCCTGCAACTCTTTATCGATCCTGGTCTGAATATCATATATGCGGCGGTATATACCTGCCTGGGAGACCAGGTCAGCATGGCGTCCCATCTGGACCAGCTCACCCTTATCCATTACCAGGATCAGGTCTGCATTCATAACCGACTGGATTCGGTGGGCGATGATAAAGGTGGTGCGGTTTTCCATCAACCCGTTCAGTGATTGGCGGATCTCCGCTTCGGTCTCCGTGTCGACCGAGGAAGTCGAGTCGTCCAGGATCAGGATGCGCGGATCTTTGAGCAGAGTGCGGGCGATGGCAACCCGCTGTTTTTGACCACCAGAAAGGGTGACGCCTTTTTCACCGACCAGTGTGCGGTAGCCATCCGAGAAATTAATGATCACGTCATGGATGGCAGCTGCCCGGGCAGCCTGTTCGACTTCCTCATCCGATGCCTGCCGTCCGATACCGTAAGTGATATTCTCGCGGATTGAGCGACTGAACAGGAAGGGCTCCTGTTCCACGATACCTATTTGCCTGCGCAAATATTGGCGGGGGTAATCTTTCAATTCGACCTCATCCAGCAGGATATGACCTGCACTGTATTCATAGAAGCGCGGCAGCAGGTTCACTAGGGTCGTCTTGCCAGACCCGGTCGAACCCAGGAGGGCGACCACCTGCCCAGGCTGGACATGGAAGGAAATATTCTTTATTACCTCCGTACCCCCGTCTTCATACTGGAAGGAAACATCCTGGAAGTCAATCTCACCTCGCACAGGTCCTGTGACCAGGTGATTGCCCTCTATCAGCGATTCCCTTTCCTGCTTTACGATCTCCATCAGACGGTCATAAGAAACCAACCCGGTGGAAGTGTTGACGATAATTCGTCCAAGGTTGCGCATGGGCCAGATCAACCATATGACCAGACCGACATAGGCAGGATAGGTGCCGATGGTGATTTCACCGTTGATCGCCATGATGGCGGCAAAGATAAATCCACCCAGCATTTGGAAACCACATAGGATGTCGGAAAGAGGCCAGAAGAGGGCATTCATGGTCAGGAGTTTCCTGCCGCGCAGGAATTTTTCCCAGTTATCTTTCTCGAACTTGTCGATCTCGTAATCCTGGCGGGCAAATGCCTTAACCACGCGCACACCGGTTAGATTCTCCTGCAGGGTCGTGGAAAGGATCGCCTCCTGTTCCTGGTAGGCTTCGTAGGCTTTGGTCACCCGCTGAAAGAACCAGATCGAAACTACCAGGATGATGGGAATGACCACGATCGAGACCAGCGCAAGCTTCCAGGAGATCAACCAGATGGCGATGAAATTGATCACGAACAACAGGATGATACGACCGACTCCGATCGCCTGCTCATTGAAGAAATTACGGACCGAATCCACATCCGAGGTGACGCGTTCGATCAAGTCACCGGTGGGGGTTTTGCTGTGATAGGCAAAACTGAGGCGCTGTATGTGATCGAACAGGAAGTTGCGCAGGCGGCGCGTTATTCCCTCGGCTGAGAAAGATGCCAGGCGCCCCGAGATAAAGGAAAAACTTCCCTCGACCAGCGCCAGCCCGATGAAACCCAGCGCGAGCCAGATCAGAGTGTGTGGAAGGGTGCCGGCGAAAGGGAGGTCATTCCCAATGACCGTATCTGCAAAAATGCGTAGAAGCAGGTAGGTCATTGTCTTCGCCAGGGCTGAGACAGCCAGCGACAGATTGGCGCCGGCATAAGCCAGGCGGTAATCCGCCATCATGCGCCAAAGACCAAGAAGCTTCTTTTTGGTCAGGGCTTTGCGAAAGTCAAAGTACGTGGAATTGGGTGCGGTGAGAGTCATGATCAGCCCTTTAACAGATTTTCCAGTTCCATGATCCACTGAAAACAAAGACATGGAATACAAATATTACAAAAAAACCACGGTGCGGGAGTGCACCGTGGCAAAAACCACACGCCATCAACTTCTGCTAAAAAACAGGCGCACTCCGAGGAGGCAGGAGGATCAAATCCTTCGCAAAAATCTTGCGAATAGAAATGATGCCCAGGTTGGTAAGGGATTCATTCATACAGCTGCCTCCTTTCTTTGAATTTTGTAAATGCTTAAGAAGTGTATCATTATTGACCGGAGCGTGTCAAGCAATCCAGTTCATTTTGCATGTTTTTTGTCTTTGCGATCGATTTTGTTTTCCTTTTCTGGAACATTTATTTTTTCGGTATCTGTCGGATCAGGCTTCCTGCCTCGCCCCTCCAATAATATAACTCCCCCGCCAGGCAGGCGTCTCTCCCGCAGGATGGCATCATATACCATCTTCTCATCTTCGGTCAGATCGGGGTCTGTGCCTCGGCGTCCGATCAACACCTTCATGGCGACAGGAAAGCCTAACATCGGGATCACATCCGGCAGTTTTCCAGTTGCACGAACATGATCCACAATGGTATGGCGCGAGGCATAAACCATCGCAGTTACTTTGATCTCTTTAATTGAATACCTGTTTTCTTCCATATTAGCCTCCTGAATTAAATTAAAAACCCTGAAGCATTCTTTCGCTTCAGGGTTGCGACAGATCGTGAATTTAACTGTAACTAGCTCCGTAACTGGATAAATCTTATACTCGTATATGCGTCTCCGTCCGGTCGGTGGATTTTTTTGCAATTGCTTGAGAACGTTTCCCCATGATCAAATCGGCTGGAATCCCCAATCCATTGTGCAACCGTCTGATCATTTCCAGCGAAAGCCCGCGTTTTCGATTGAGAATTTCTGAAACTCGTTCCTTGCTCCCCAGGTATTCAATAAGATCCACCCGGCTAAGCCCGCGGCTCTCCATGTAATACTCCAGAACCTGGACCGGATCATCCGGTTCGGGAATCGGGAAATTCCTGGCTTCATATGCCTCGACCAGGGTCACCAGCACATCCATCCGGTCACCTTCAGGGGTCCCAGGTGGAGACTCGATCAATTTGTCAATTTCCATCAGCGCAGTTTTGTAATCCACTTCGTTGCGGATGGGTTTGATTTCCATTTTTTATACTCCTATATCGTGGTCACGTCTATTCTCGCATATTCTTCATGTGTGCCCACAAACCGAATATAAACCACTCCATGTTGATATATTTCCAATATCACCAACCGATAGTTATTGCCCTTGATATTGAAGACCACCCGGTTACCTGCCACAAAACTGGAATTACGATAAACCGCTTTGATGTCTGCCGGAGTGGACCAGTTAGCACGTTCAACATCATGGAACCAGGTCTGCAAGGCAATAGTGGAATCCGGGTAAAATTCCCAGAATTCCCGCAGGGTACGCCGGCTGATGATCCTCATGTGAGGATTATAACACTATAGTTACCGAAACGGTAACTTCGATCAATAGGAAATTGCACATCCACTTCCTTTATAAAATTAAAAACCCTGAAGCATTCTTTCGCTTCAGGGTTGCGACAGATCGTGGAATTAACTGTTTTTTTACTTCAAAACAGGGCGGAATTTATACCCGTAAACCAGAATCCCGCGTTCATCGCCATCCGAACGCAGGCGGCGGGTGACCATCTCGACCGGCATGCCGATCTCGACCGGTTGGGTGCCCAGGTCAGTCAATTGGGCAGTGACCACAGGACCTTCAGCCAGCTTAACGAGCGCCACCGTGTACGGTGCTGTATCGTCGTAACCGCTGGGAGCCTGGTAGATGGTGGTATGTGAATAGACTTCGCCGCGTCCGCTGAAGGCAAATGCGGTCTTCGCCTCGCCACCACACTCCGGGCAGACATCCCGGGGTGGGAAGATCCTGGCTTCGCAGTGCGGACAGATCTCTCCGACCAGTCCATATCGTTGTTGTTTTAAGCGCCAGTGGCGTGGAATTTCCATAACTTACATCTCCTTCAGGCTAATATTGTCCAACTTTAAGCCTGTAAGACTCTCAAGAACTATCAGGTTCTAATTTAATCGCTGCAAAACATGACTGACGGCGGTCGAAGCGGGTCCTCCCAGGCATTGTATAAGGGCATACTTTGCCTGCGAAACCTGCAACACACCCGCACTGCCTCGCAGCTGAAGTGTCGCTTCCACAGCCTGGTAGACTCCGCTGGCTCCACCTGGATTGCCCCGGGCTTTTAATCCTCCCATGGTCGCACATGGCATCCGCGAAGCATCCAGATCGAACCTCCAGCCCTGACCGCGTTCTGCCAGGTGACAGGCTTCCAGGCTGAGGGCGGCATAAATGGAATACGCATCATAATACTCGAACAGGCTGAGATCATGCACCTGGATGCCTGCCTGCTGTAATGCCCTGGCGGCAGACAGGTCGGCTGATTGGAACCAGAGCGGGTCGTGGCGATCGTGTAAAGCCAATGTGTCGGTCGCACTGGCAGAACCGGCAATACGAACCAGCGGATGCGGGAAGTTCGGCGGCAGCAGGTCGGTGCGTGTGATCAAGACAGCGGCTGCCCCATCCGCAAAAGGAGCGATATCAAATATATTAAGAGGGTCGCTGACCACATCCGCATTCTGGTAAGTCTCCAATTTGATGAGTTTCTGGAACATGGCAGACTTATTTCCAACTGCATGGGCATGCGCGTTGAGCGCAAAACCAGAAAAACCACCGTTCGGGACGTCGAATTCATGCATATACCTGCGCATCAACAGGGCAGCCTGAGCTGTGGGGGTCAGCCCCTGCACGGCTTCAAAATCACTGTCGGTGATGGTTGCCATGGCTGAGTCAATCTCGGATCCGATTTGATCGGTGAACTTTTCCACTCCCACCACGAGGGCAGTTTGCACATACCCGCTGGCAACCGCCAGGTAACCCTGCCGCAAGGCGGCACCCCCCGAAGCCCCGCCGGCTTCCAGGGTGGCAGCTTCGATGCCTTTTAACCCGCAAAAATCAGCCAGCAAGACTCCCAGGTGTGCCTGGCGGGAAAGGTTGGGTGCCAGCATGTTACCGACATAGAGTGCCTGTGGTTGAAGACCCTCGGCATCGCGCATAGCTGCCTGGACGGCATGGAATGCCAGCTCACGCAGGGAGATATCCCAATGCTCACCCACGCTGGTCTGACCGATGCCGGCAATAACGATTTCACTCATGGACTCTCTCATTTTTACCGGGTTGCCAGTACGCCGCGCATGCGGACATAGGTGGCATAGTCGATTTCCGTCCTACGAGCGATGTAATCACGGGTGGAGGGTGCCAGGGTTCGACGCTCGTGTATATGCGCGGTTACCAGCAGATCGAAGGCATCCGAACCCGCTCCAGAACCAAATGAAACCATCAAGATGCGGTCACCAGGTTCAGCGATATCCAGTACCGCACTTAGACCGATCATGGCCGAGCCTGCATAGGTGTTGCCGATGACCGGCACCAGCAGACCAGGTTCGATCTGCTCCTTGCTGAATCCCAGCATGGCAGCCACGCGCTGTGGAAATTTTATGTTCGGCTGGTGGAAAACAGCCCATTTGTAATCCGAAGCACTGGTGCCATTGGCTTCCATCATTGCCCTGCCGGCTTCACTGATGTGTTTAAAATAGGCCGGTTCACCCGTGAAACGCTGTCCGTGCTCGGGGTAGCGCTGATATTCCCTGCGCCAGAAATCGGGTGTGTCGGTCACATATGAATAAGAGGATTGGATGATCGCCAGAGACTCATCGGCTGGTCCCAACAAGTACGCTGCACCACCTGCCGCGGCGGTGTATTCGAGGGCATCCCCGGGTTTTCCCTGGGCGGTGTCCATGCCGATCGCCAGGGCATAATGTCCCATTCTTGAACCCACCAAACCTACAGCTGCCACCATGGCTTCCGTTCCAGCCTTGCAGGCAAATTCCCAATCCGCAGCCTGTGTATTTGGCACAGCGCCGATGGCCTCAGCCACAATGGTGGAGGTGGGTTTTACCGCGTAGGGGTGGGATTCGGAACCAACCCATACCGCCCGGATCCCGGTCGGGTCCACCCGGGCACGCGCCATGGCATTGCGGGCAGCCTCTATGGACATGGTGACCACATCCTCATCCATGCCCGGCACTGATTTCTCTTTGATCGGCAGACCTCCCACTCCTCCGGTCCATATGCGCGCGACTTCTTTTGCGGGCAGTCGATATCGGGGAACATATGCCCCGTAGCCGACGATCCCAACCGGAAAATCAGGCTTGAGTAAGGTAGGTGACGATCTTTCAGTCTTGTCTTTCATGGTCTGATTTCCATCCTTTTAATATTTCTTCTGCGCGATCAACGCGCACTGTATTTTCAGCCACCAATTGGGCTGCCACCTTCTCGATTTCATCACCAAGGGCACCGGCAGCGATCGCCACCTGGCGGGCGTGCAGGCTCATGTGACCTCTTTGAATCCCTTCGGTGGCCAGTGTGCGCAAAGCAGCCAGATTTTGTGCCAGCCCGACCGAGACAATGATCTCAGCCAATTGGGCTGCGCTGGTCACATTCATCAATTTTAAGGCAACACCTGCTCCGGGATGCACCCTGGTGGCACCTCCAACGATGCCGACCGCCATCGGCATTTCCAGCGATCCTGTCAGGTTTCCATGCTCATCCCTGCCCCAGGTGGAAAGCGATGTGTACCGTCCACTGCGGGCGGCATAAGCGTGCGCGCCGGCTTCGATCGAACGCCAGTCATTGCCGGTGGCGATCACAACCGCATCCACTCCATTCATGATGCCCTTGTTGTGGGTGGCAGCCCGATAAGGATCAACAGAGGCGAAAGCCCAGGCTTCGATGATACCATCACGAACCTGTTCACCAGTGAAGCCAGCGAAAGCCAGTTCAGCCAGAGGGATGACACAGGAGGCGCGTGCCAGGCGGCGGTCCGCCAGGTTGGAAAGGATCCTCAAGTGGACACGACCCCCGGTGAGGGTTTCGATCCGGGGAGCCAGCCGCTCACAAGCCGTATTGACCGCATTGGCACCCATCGCATCGCGCACATCATAGATCAGGTGGATGATAATGAAAGGACCGATCGGTGAGGTCTCTATAATGCGGATCACCAGGTCACGGGCACCGCCGCCAAGCCTGGTCAGGAGCGGGTCAACCTGGTCGGCTTCCTGGAGAAGCGATCCCTTGTTGACCAAGAGGATCTGCCTGGCAGCAGCCAGATCCTTCACATCCAACAACTGCATCTGACCGATCATCTCTGAAGGCATGGCGCTGGCGATAAATCCACCCTTCACACGGGCGAGTTTTGCCATGAACGAAGCGCCAGCCACCACCGAAGGCTCCTCAATTGCCATGGGAACCAGTACTTCACGTCCATTAACGATGAAGTTGAGCCCCAATCCCAAAGGAAGGGCATAAGTCCCGATCGCATCCTCAACCATGTGATCTGCCTGTTCCAC
>Ga0315286_10002756_pt1 | contig 16457 bp, 11 predicted proteins | sample YL17G10_0_MG_FD_205038 | JGI IMG/M metagenome (GOLD analysis project Ga0315286, IMG submission 205038) | Sediment microbial communities from Yellowstone Lake, YNP, Wyoming, USA - YL17G10_0 | ecosystem: Environmental > Aquatic > Freshwater > Lake > Sediment | place: USA: Wyoming | collected...
CGCAGAAAGGGAAGGGATGGCGGCTTTGACGGCGACGGCTTTGGATGAACTCAAGGCACGCGGGCTTGAATTCAACGAAGTGGAGAGGAGCCTTTTCCGGGAAAAGACAGAACGTGTTTATGAAAGGAATGCGAAAAGGGTTGGAGGGATGGACCTCATCAAGAAGGTGATCGATTATTGAAAACATGGACACGAAAAAAGCGACGCCCAAGAAGATCCTCAAGGAGCCCCTGGAACTCGTCCTGTCGCTGATCCTCATCGGCATCGTCAGCGTCACCTTTATCCAGGTTCTCTTCCGCTATGTATTCCGCCTCTCACTTGCCTGGTCGGAAGAGCTTGCCCGATACCTGTTATTATGGCTGGGCGCGTTGGCCTCAGCTTATGCGTTCAAAACGAAGTCGCATTTCGCTTTGAGGTTTCTTGTAGACCGGTTGAGCGGACGGCTTAAGGGCTGGGCCAGCACGCTTGTGGTAATCGTCGTTTCCGGGTTTCTCCTGCTTTTCATCTGGAAATCCCTGGAATTCAGCGTCAGCATGGCGAGACAGATCGCGCCCAGCACGAAGATCTCGATGGCCGTGCCGTATTCGTCGGCCTGGGTGGGCGGCATCCTGATGCTCTATTATGTGCTGAAGAACTGGTGGTCGGATCGACACGTCAGGAAAGAGGAAGAATCGAAGCCGAGGGGATCATGGGACTCGTCATCCTGATCGTTTTCTTCGCGGCCCTGGCGCTTTCTATCCCGATCGGGATCGCTCTCGGCGTCGCGGCCCTCTCCGGCTTGATGTACATCTCTTTCGACCCGGAACTGATCATCCTGCTTCCGCAGAAGTTCATGGCCGGCCTGGATTCGTTCCCGATGTTGGCCATTCCCCTGTTCATTCTGGCCGGTGCCATCATGTCCCGCGGCGGCATCGCCCGGCGTATCGTCGATCTCTCGCTCGTGTTCTTCGGGCGCATTCGGGGGGGGTTGGGCATGGTCGTCACGGTATCGACGTTCTTTTTCGGCGCGATCTGCGGCTCAGGAAGCGCCAAGACGGCGGCCATAGGGTCCGTGATGTTCCCGGAGATGAAAAGGAAAGGGTACCCGCCGGATCTGGCCACGGCCATCATCGCATCTGCGGGGGGGGCCTCGGCCCTCATTCCCCCCTCCATCGATCTCATCATCATCGGTGTTGTCGCGAACATCTCGATCGGGGGGCTGTTCGCGGCAGGCATCCTTCCCTCGCTCGTCAGCTTGGCCGCCCTGGTTGTCTTGGTCTATTTTACCGCCAAAAAGCTTGACCTTCCCATGGGCCCGAAGATTCCCCGGAGGAAGAAGTTCGAGATCATCCGGGACGGGATCCCCCCCATGTTCTTGGTCGTGATCGTCTTGGGAGGGATCTATGGAGGCATCTTTACACCGACAGAAGCCGCCGCTGTCGCCGTGGTCTACGGGTTCTGCCTTTCCTTTTTCATATACAGGGAACTGAAACCGGCGGACCTGAAAAAGGCCCTCCTGCAGACGGCCTCCCTATCGGGCGTCGTTTTGATCATGCTCGGGACCGCGTCGATGGTCTCCTTTGTCATGACGTTCGAGCGCATCCCTCAACAGATCGCTGCCGCGATCACGCAGTATGCGCCCAACTGGATCATTTTCGTCCTGTTCATCAACGTCGTTTTCCTCATTCTCGGCATGTTCATGGATGCCCTCCCGGCTATTATCGTCTTGATGCCGATCCTCGTCCCGGCGGCGGTATCCTTGGGAATGGACCCGATTCATCTGGGGATTCTTGTCGAGGCGAACGTTGGCCTGGGGATGATCACCCCTCCGGTCGGGATCTGTTTGTATGTGGCCTGCGGAATCAGCGGAATTTCCATCGAGAAGAGCATTCGGGCCCTGATGCCGTTCATGCTGGTCATGTTGATCGCTCTTCTCGTGATCAGCTATGTTCCTCAAGTCACCCTCTTCCTGCCGAGGCTGTTGGGGTATTGAACTGGTTCTCTTCTATCTTAAATCGAGAAACAAGGGCAGATCGTTGATAAACCAACAGATAAAGAAGCGGTGGATCTGATGACGGGAATGGGAATCGGCTTGATCGTTTTTGTGGCGCTTTTTTTTCTTCTCGGGCTCGCCACGTTCTGGATGGTCCGGGGCAGTGGAAAACGATATATCGTCTGCGGCAAGACCATGCCTTTGGCCTTCGTCGCGACCATGCTGACGGCTCAGTCGATCGACGCCAATTCGACCATTGGGAATACGTCGTTGACCTATATCGGCGGTTTTTGGTCCGGCTTCAGCATTCCTTTAGGGCTGGCGGCCTGCCTCTTGCTCACGGGTTTGTTCTTTGCCAAGCCCCTGAACCGCATGAATCTGCTCACGCTGCCGGATTTCTACTTTCGGCGTTACAGCTCGGGCGTGGAGCTCTTGACGTCGGTCCTTATGGGGATCAGCTTCATCATCCTGGTGGCCGGCAATCTGGCCGGATGCGCATGGATCGTGAAGGTCGTGTTCAACCTGCCCTACCTGCCTTCTCTGATCATCGTGGCCGCCACGATCCTGGCCTATTCCGTCGCCGGGGGCCTGTTCGCTTCGGCGAGCACCGATTTCGTGCAGATCTACCCGGCGATCGTCGGCTTCGTCGGAGCGGTCATATGGATGATCGCGACCTACGGCTGGGAACCTCTAATGCGGGCCGTCCCTTCGGGATTCATGGATCTGAGCGGGTTGATCTCTCCCCGCCAGGGAGCTTTTGTGAACTGGGGACAGATCATGGCGCTGGCCTTGGGAGATATCGTGGCTCTTGATTTTATGGAAAGGGTATTTTCGGCCCGAACTCCCAGGACCGCTCAGGTCGGCTGTTACATCGGGGCCGGCCTGACGCTGATCACGGGGGTGGCCTGCTCTTTGCTCGGGATCATGAGCATCAGCCTTTTGCCCGGCATCGCCGATCCCCGGATGGTTCTGCCGAACCTGGCCATGAACGTGGTTCCCTTCGTCTTCGGCCTTCTCTTGATGTGCGGAGTCATCGGGGCGGGAGCGTCGACGGCCAACGGCGGCATCCTGGGCGTCTCCATCGTGCTGGGCCGGAACATCCTCCAGAAAAATATCCTGCGCTGGAGAGCCGAAAGAAAGGCCGGAAAGGAGAACGGAAGCGCTTCTGGCTCGGCTGCGAATATCTTCATGTCGGACAGAAGGCTGCTTCTGATCAGCCGGATCATGGCCCTGCCGGTCGTTCTTCTCGCGGTCGTGCTGGCCTGGGTGCGCCCCGAGCCGGGGATCCTGTTGGCCTTGGCCTTTGACGTCGTTTTCGCCGGGTGTTTCGTGCCGCTGGCCGGGGGCCTTTTCTGGAAAAAGGCCAACACAGCGGGAGCCTTGGCTGCGATCCTGGCCGGGTCTTCGCTCCGGGCGCTGCTCTATGTCACGATCCCCGATCATCTCAAGGGTCTGGACACCTTGATCCCCCCCGTCTTCTCCCTCCTGGTATTCGCCGTTGTTTGCCTGCTGACCCAGGATCGCTTCCCGTCAAAGCACCATGTGGTCCAGGAAATTCCGTGTGATGCGGACGTCATCGCAGGGATCGTGTAATTCCGGCCGCCGCCGGACGTCTTGAATGGATCAGGAGGCCAGATGAAGAAACCACGTAGTCTTGGCACCGGACTTCTCATCCTTTGCGCGGCGGCTCTTTCCCTGGGCCAGGAAAAGACCGATCTCCCGATGATCATGAAGATCCGGGAGGAAGGGCTGAAACGCTCCCAGGTCATGGACATCGCATGGTCCATGACGGATGTGTTGGGTCCGCGGCTGTCGAACTCTCCCGGTTATGCCGAGGCCTGCCGCTGGGCGGTCGGCAAGTTCGCCCAATACGGGATCCAAGCCGAGCTCCAGGAGTATGGCGAAGTCGGCCCGGGGTGGGAGAACGAATACACCTCCGTCCATATGCGCGAGCCCCGTTACATGCCGTTCATCGCCTACACCAAGCCGTATTCGCGCAGTACCGCGGGAAAGATCGTCGGAGAAGCCGTGATGATTAACACGGATGAGCTCTATGGGGAAGAGGACCTGTTGAAATACCGAGGGCGTCTCAAGGGGAGGATCATCTGCCTCAAGTCCGAGCGCCGCTTGGCCTTGAATTTCCAGCCTCCGGCTTCGCGTCTTTCCCGGGATGAGCTGGATGACATGGCGGAACTTCGTATCCTCGATCCTCGGCCGGGCGGGAAAGCTCGAGCCGACGATCCGTCGAGCGGAAATCAACGGGACGGGAAGAACCCCCTCCCGGAAAAAATATGGCGCGCTTTCTTTGATCGGGAGGGCGTGGGTGCATTGATGGAGCCAGGCAGCCCGCAGGGGAACGCGCCGATGGATAAAGGCCTGGTCCAGGTCATCGCTTCGCGGCCGCCCCAAGCGGGGGAGATCAGGGCGCTTCCGGCCGTCGTGGTCTCGGTGGAACAATACAACCGGGTGGTGAGACTGCTGGAAAGAGGAATCCCCGTCAAATTGGAGGTCGAGACGCGCGTCCGATGGAAGGAGAGCGATTGGCCCGACCTCAATGTCCTCGCTGAACTCCCCGGCGGGGATCTCAAGGACGAGATCGTCATGATCGGCGGTCACTATGATAGTGAACCCTCCGGGACCGGAGCGACCGATAACGCCGCAGGATGCGCGGCCGTCGTCGAGGCGATGCGCATCCTCAGAACGGTCGGCGCAAGGCCGCGCCGGACGATCCGCGCGGCCCTCTGGGGCGGAGAAGAAATCGGTCACTTGGGTTCGAAAGCCTATGTGAAAAAATACTTTGGCGATCCGGAAGCCGAAACCCGGCTTCCCGCGTACGACAAGCTCTCGGTTTATCTCAACATGGATTGGTATGGGCGTTTCCGGGGGATCTATCTCCAAGGCAACGATCTGGCCCGGCCGATCTTCGAAGAATGGATGAAACCGTTCCATGATCTGGGGATGACCTATCTGGTGCCGGGGAACACGGGCGGGACGGATCACATGAGTTTTGTGGCCGTAGGGCTCCCGGGGTTTCAATTCATCCAGGATGATCTGGAATTCTTCACGACGACCTTTCATACGAATATGGACGTCTATGATCGCTTGGTCCCCGAAGACCTGATGCAAGCCGCCGTCATCCTCGCCGGCTTTGCCTACAATGCGGCCACGCGGGATGAGATGATCCCTCGGACTCCGGAACAGATGGAGAACGATCGTCGGTGGCATAAGTGATATCTCTGTCTGCCGAGGAAGAAAGGATATCCAACGGGAGAAATGACATCAAGATAACGGCGGTGAGGCTCGTCGTCCCTTTTCTTTGTTTACGGCCGTTAGTCAATGGCCAAGCCAAAACGCTGCCAGAATCATACATTTATCGAGATAAAGGCGAATAGATGGGCTCTATTTTCGGCAGTTTTGCCTCGTCATATCGTCCGGAACGATCAATCCCGGCCTGGCGGAAAATTGGCTGAAAAGCCGAAGGCGGGCTCACAAAACGCAGGGAATCACCCGAATCTCATGGCTCCCGGAGCATGACATCTCCCGAACCACAAACAAAACCGGAAACCGAAGCAGCAACAACCGCCTAAATATAGTCCGCAATGATCTGTTCGTACAATTCCTGTTTGCCGCTTCTCTGTTTTGGCTCTCCATTCTTAATGGCCAGCTCGCGCAAATCCTCCAGCGATAATGCGCCCTTTTCATAACGAGAGCCGTTCCCATCATCGAAAGATGAATACCGATCCTTCCTTAATCGCTTGTAATCGGACTCGTTTAAGATCCTTTCTGCGATTAAAAGCGAACGGGCAAAAACATCGATGGCCGCTATGTGGGCGACGAATAGATCCTCAGGATCAGTTGAACTTCTCCTGACCTTGGCATCAAAATTCACTCCTCCGGTTCCAAATCCGCCCGCTTCTGCGATCACCAGCATGGCCTCGACCATTTCATACAGATTCACGGTGAACTGATCCGTATCCCAGCCGTTTTGATAATCCCCGCGATTCGCATCGATGCTTCCGAACAGTCCCGCATCAACCGCACATTGAATTTCATGTTGGAATGTGTGGCCGGCTAAAGTTGCATGGTTCACCTCAATATTCAATTTGAAATCTTTATCTAATCCATGGTGCCGTAAGAAGCCGATCACGGTTTCCACATCATAATCATATTGATGTTTGCTGGGTTCCATCGGTTTTGGTTCGATGAGGAAAGTTCCTTTGAATCCTTGATGGCGCGCATAATCCCTGGAAAGGGTCAAGAAGGTTGCAAGATGATCCTTTTCCCGCTTCATGTCCGTATTCAAAAGCGACATGTAACCTTCGCGTCCTCCCCAAAAAACATAATTGTTTCCACCCAATTCGATTGTGACATCAAGGGCACGCTTGACTTGTGTTGCTGCGTGCGCAAGAACGCTGAAATCCGGATTTGTCGCGGCTCCATTCATGTATCTTTTGTGAGAAAACAGATTCGCGGTTCCCCACAACAATCTTACTCCGGAGGCCTTTTGCTTTTCTTTTGCATAATCAACTAATGCGAGAAGTCTTTGATCGGATTCAATGATCGCATCCCCTTCATCAACGATATCCGTATCATGAAAACAATAAAAGGGGACTCCCAGCTTTGTCATGAATTCAAAAGCAGCATCCATCTTTTCCTTGGCCCGAGAAATTGCATCCTTGGAAATATTCCACGGGAGGTCTCTGGTCCCGGGACCAAATGGGTCGCCGCCAGTTCCGCAGAAGCTGTGCCAATAGGCAACGGCAAAGCGAAAATACTCCTTCATGGATTTCCCAAAGACGGATCTGCTTTCGTCATACCATTTATAAGCCAATGGACACTTCGACTGCCGCCCCTCGTATTTGATCTTCCCTATTCCTTTGAAGTGCTCTTTGTCGCCGACTAAATATTCCATATTCATCCCCACCTTAAATATAGAAGTTCGTTTCTTGATCTTTCTCTGAATCCTAATGGAGATCTCATATTACGCATGACGGGATTTCGGAGCAAGCATTCATAAAGAGGTTGAGTTTCGTTAACCATGCCCGATAAGCAAAGAGATGAGGGTCTGAGGTTTCTTTTTGCGGTTTTATTTCGCCCATTTTCTTTAATGATAGAAATGCGTCCTTGACGGATCGGTAATAACCTGCCCCCACGGCCGCGCCTCGGGCCGCGCCTTGAGCGCCATCTGTTTCATACAACTCGATGGATGCGCCTGTGATATCAGAAAGGGTATGAGAAAAAACAGGACTCAAAAACATATTTGTATTGCCGGCGCGGATGACCGTGACCTCCAAACCCATCTCTTTCATAATGTCAATTCCATATTTGAATGAAAAAGCGATCCCTTCCTGAGCGGCTCTGAAAATATGAGCACTTGTATGTCTGTTGAAATCCAAACCAAGAAAATGGCAGCCAATATTAAGATTGTTCAAAACTCGTTCAGCGCCGTTTCCAAACGGCAATACCGATAGTCCGTCTGAACCCATGGGGATCGTCGAGGCCGCATGATTCATCTCTTCATAAGACAAGGATCGATTGATGAGCTTCCGGAGCCACGAGAACAGGATCCCGGTTCCGTTGATGCAGAGCAAAGCTCCCATCCGGGTCGTTTCTCTCGTCTGATTCACATGAGCAAAAACATTGACTCGCGATTGTGGATCAAAATGCGCTTGATCAATGATCCCATAGACCACGCCGGAGGTTCCGGCAGTGGCCGCCACCTCTCCCGGCTCCAAAACATTCAGAGAGAACGCATTGTTGGGTTGATCGCCGGCTCGATACGAAACCGGCGTCCCTTCTTTCAAACCGAGCTCTTGAGCTGCCGGGCTGGTCAGTGATCCCTGTATGGAAAAGGTCGGCCTGACTTTAGGGAGCAACTCCTTTTTCAGGCCGTAATGGCTCATGATATGATCAGAAATGGAATTGTCTTTGAAATCCCAGAATATTCCCTCGCTCAGTCCGGAAATCGTCGTGACAATATCATCCGTGAGTTTCATCGCAATGAATTCTCCCGGCAGCATCATCTTATATGCTTGTCGGAATATCGCCGGTTCATTTTCTTTAACCCATTTGAGCGTGGAAGCCGTAAATGATCCGGGCGAATTCAGGAAATGCTCGAGACAATATTCCTTTCCGAGTTTATGGAATGCGTCAGTGCCGATATGGACAGAACGGCTATCGCACCAAATAATGGAGGGACGTAGGACATTGTGAAATTTATCAACCAGGACCAGGCCGTGCATCTGGTAAGAAATTCCAATACACTTTATTTCACGGCCATCAATTCTATGATCGCGCAATATCTTTTTCGTAACCTCCTTCACATAGTGCCACCACATCTCGGGATCCTGTTCCGCAAAACCCGTATGCGGAGAGGATATGTTCATCTCCTCCTTCGGCAGATGATCGCCGGCGACGTGTTTTCCTGTTTCAATATCTATAATGGAAGCTTTTATTGAAGAACTGCCGACATCATAACCAAGGCTCAACATGTGCGCTCTTCCATCGTATTCAACCCGCAATGACCAGGAAATAGGTCGCGACGACCAGCCAGTCGACGGCTCCAAGAAAGTTCATGATAGCTCCATGGTCATTCTTATTTATATGGTTAAGAAATACATCAAGGGATTACAAAAGTCACGATTATTTTGTGCGCAAAATACTCGCATTGCCATGGCAACCGCCGGTCCTCATTGAATACGGCAGAAGCCAATATTGAATTTATTTTCGGGCGGCGTTGAGAACGGCCTCGCCGGCCGATGGATCTTTCCCTAGGAGGAGTTGAAGGCCGGCCCCAAAGCTGTGATGATTCGAGGATCCTTCGAATCGTTTCGGGAAGTTATCGGGTGCCGGGCTTGGGGAAGGCGTTGTCCAACCAGGCGCGGGAGAATGCGACCTTTTGGACGGGGGTCTCTCCGTATTCCTTGTACTTGCTGCCGCGGGAGATGAGCGTTTCGTGGGCGATCCTGCCCTTTAACTTTTGACTGATCGCCTGTCGGACCCTCTTGGTGTCGAAGAAGGTACAGGAGAAAAGATCGAAATAGGCTTTCCGGCTCTTCTTGAACACGTGCAGGCCGATGTGACTCTCGGCGATCATGGTCATGCCGGAGATGACTTCCTGTCCTCCGATACGGTTCTTGATCACATAGGGCCGGATGATGGGGGTCATGGCGATTTGCGAGGGCAGGCCGTCGAGATAGGAGAAGATCCCGTCCAAAGTATCGGGGCCGGCGTAGTCCTCGATGTCCAACAAGAGGTGGGGGCCGAAATCCTTCCCGGTGTCGATAGCCGGACGGGAGAGGCGTGCGCCTGCGGTTCTGTTGACATAATTATGCAGCTTCTTGCCCGAGGGAAAAGCGCTTTCGATGAGTGAGCATAGCCTCTTTTGGGAGAAATCCTGAAGATAGAGAAAATCAATGAAGAAGGCGCCCCGGTAGGAGAACGTGTGAAGGTTGAAGTGACCGCCGGCCAGGAAGACGAATGCGCTGATGCCGCAATCTTCGGGGACGACACTGTTGTAGTAGGGCAGGACAAAGGGAGGCATAACGGTCTTGACACCGAGCTTGAGGGGGACCTCTTCCAGGAATTCGTGGACGAGCATGATGTCGTCCAGTCTCGACCGGTAGCCGTTGTAAGCATCAAACAAGAAGTGAAACATTTTCCCAATCCTCTACTAATCCTATTGTAGAACCTTGTCGGGGAGAAGAGCAAGCGGCATTCTTTTGAACGCGGGATGTAAAAAAGAGAAGAGGGGGGCGTTATCCCCCCTCGTGGAGATTGCCTTCTATGTTTCCTATCAGAACTGGAATTGGACCCCGAACCTCCAAGTTCGCGGGGCCACAAGGCCCCACACATATTTAAAGGCATAGTCTCCAGGCTCGACATTCGTCTCATATTCGGAAATTGTGCTGTCATTGAGGACATTGAACATGTCCATCAGGAGCCCGAGTCTCATGCCTTTTAAGGTGAAGAACTTTTCCAGCCGCACGTCAAGCCTCTTCTGGCTCGGGTAGCGGAAGGACCCTTTCTCTTCGCCGTAGATCCGCAGGCGTCCCGCGTAGAGCCCAACGCGGTCAGGGTCGATCTCGGAAGGGACTCTGATATTATGATTGTAAGTCTGTCCGCTGTTGAAGCTGAAGGCGGCGCCCAAGGTGATCTGGAGCGGGAGAACATAGGAACCCTGGATCTTGAAAATGTGGGGATGGTCGCGGGTGAGCGTGCCTTCCGCATTATAGTTCCAGTTCGGGCTTAAGAAGAGCACCGATGAGCCCAGGCTGGACGTCCGGTTTTCTTCATATTCACCCCAGGAGTTATCGTCCGAGCCCCAGGCCCTGCTGAAGGTGTAGGCCATGTATAACTGCCATTTGTCGGAGAATCTCTTGCGAAGAGTGAATTCGACGCCGGCGTACTTCTTGGAGGGCGTGAAGGGGACGATATCGGGGAACGCGGCGCCGAGGTCCTTCCCTTGCCCCGCGTAGGGGTTGGTGATGTATTTATCGTTCACTCCGGGGTTGAGTCGCTGGTAGATGTCATGTGTTCCCAGACCGTAGGGATCTGTCCAAGTATAGGGAGCCCATTGACCTGAGAGGTTGACGCTATCGATCATATCTTTTTGATACCGGTAGATGCCGGAGACGCCGACGACGACGTCTTTCCCGAGCTCTCGTTCCACCCCGAGGACGAAATTGTTGACGTAAGGCATTCTCAAGCCGGGGTCGATCTTGTAGACGGAAGTCACCGAGTCCTCAAAAACCAGCTCGTAGTCACTGCCGTTCCATGCATATTCGGCATAATCCGATTTCTCACTCCAATGGCCGAACCACATTCCCATAGCGCCAATGAAATACTTGCCGTAGTGGAACTTGAGAGCCGTGGTGCTGTCTCCGAGAAGATCGAACGTGATCCCCAGCCGGGGCGCAAAGCCGTCCTTGGGCTTGAATATGGTGCCTTGTCCCGGCATCGAACCCCTCCACCGGTTCCAGCGGAGTCCCCAATTGACCGTGATCCGGTCGGAGACAGACCATTGATCCTGGACGAAGGCTGCGAGCCTGTTGGTGGTGGGCGCGATTTCGTAGGGGGTTTGAGTGATCATGAGATACGGTTCGCGGTTATAGTCGAGATACATTTTACCGCCGGGATATCCCCGAAAATTCCGCATGTAAGAATGTTCAAATTCTACCCCGAACTTGAAGTCATGCACTCCCAGGAATTTTTCGGTGTGGTGGCTCAGCGTGGCGACGCCCTCGGTCCGGGTCCTCGGGGTCTCCCAGATTTCGACGAAATTCCCCCATCGCGCACCCGTTGCTTCGTCCACGTGCGGAGGGATGTCGTAGGGTATGTCCAATTTCCCGTCCTGCTTGTAACCTCCCCATTTCGCTTCCAGAAACGTCGAAGGTGAGAATGTATGCAGGTAGTTGGCGTTGAAGTAATACTGCCACCCCCTTTGTTTGCCGGTGGCTTCCGGGGCGACCAGAGGACCGGCTTCCTGATTGTCGTCGCCTCTCTTCAAGTAATCAAAAGTCCCGGATACCTTGTCGCGGGCGCCGATCTGCCAGGTCAGCTTCCCCAAGCCTCGCGTCCGACGGCCGTATTCGGTCGGGTACGCATAATCTTCGATATTTTGATGGTAGGTGTTGTGTTTCGCGCTGGCATACCACCAGAGTTTATCCTTGACGAATGGCCCGCCCAGGTTGAAATGGAAATCATTGGTGTTATCCCATGATCTTTGTTGAAGGTAGGCTACGCCTTGATCGTCCACATAGCCGCCCCAGTTGGAGCTATGGAAGCCGGGCAACTGGAACCAGAAGGTCCCCAGACCTTCCATGGTATTTCCCCCGCTCTTCATGGTCGTTGACACAACGAGCCCGCTGAATCCATCATACTCGGCGTTGGTCCCCTGCCCCATCATCTTCATTTCTTCAACCGAATCGTAGTCCAGAGCCACTTCGGCTTCTCCGGCCTCCGGGCTGTTCGTCTTGACGCCGTCGATCAGAAAGCTGCTCGACAGGCTTTCTGATGCCCCGTAAGGGGTGGCTCCGCGATTACCCACCGAGCTGGCCGCATAGCCGATCTGATCCCGGATCGTCCTGGGGGACGGGAGTTGAGTCAGGAATTCTTTCTCCATCGTGGCCGTACCCAACTGCGAATCCTTGACATCGATGATCGGGGCCTTGGCGACGACCAGCATGGTTTCTTCAAGGGTGCCAGGGCTGAGAACAAAATCGACCGTCAGGGTCATCTGGACGGAGAGACGGATGTCGACGCTTTTTTGGGGATTGAATCCCGGCAACTTCGCTTCGGCCGCATACGTTCCGACCGGAAGAGCGGAGAATCGGAATCTTCCCTCTGCATTGGAGACGACGGTCCTGACTCCTCCGATGAGCCCGGGCGAGGATATGGACACCTCAACCCCGGGAAGCGGTTCGCCATCGGGAGTTTGGACATGACCTTGAATCGCTCCCGTCTCCCTTGACTGGGCGAACATCATTGAACTAGAAAAGACTATCAGACAGACTAAAAACATCAATACTTTAACCGGACTACGCATAAGCCCTCCTTGAAAATAGCGAGAAATTGGGAATCAGCCACATTACGAGCCATCAAAGACGAGGCCGAGATAAGAAACCCACAACAAGTAAATTATGAAATTATGGGTGATAAGTCAAGCAATATTTCAATAATGTTTTAATTTTTGTAAAAAAAACCCGCGGCCCTTAATTATTTATCAGAAGCCAAGGAAACATAATAAACCCAGCGGGTTAGTCTGCGCCCCTCCGTAAACGGATGTCCCCTGAAAGGAACAGCAGAACCGGAGGTTTGCCTGGAAATGAACCCCGGAAGGCTAACGGAAGCAGTCAGCTACGGACTCTCCTTTCTCTCGAATGTCGTTCATGAGAGGGAGGATGTCTTCCCCAGGCTTTCCAGGATCTGTCCGGCCAGCGGAGCATTGGGATTTTCGGGATCGAGAGTGAGGAACTTTCGCAGGAATCCTTTGGCTTTTTCCGTTTCGCCGAGGCCGATCGAGAGAATTCCGAGATGATAATAGGCGTCCGCATAGTCCGAATCCCGTTCGAGTAGCTTCTCTAACGCAATCCTCGCCTCAGCGTTCTTTCCGAGATTCATCAAGACAACGGCGTAGTTATAATAGGTGGTCAGATCCTGATCGCCCAGTTCCGTGGCCCTCTGGTAGAATTCGGCGGCTTTCTCCTGGTTCTGTCTCCTCGCATAGATCTTGGCCGATCTCGAATAGGGCAGCGCGAAATCGGGCTTGAGTTCCAGGGCTTTCTGATAATCAGTCAGGGCTTCTTCCGCCCGGTCCGCATTCTCCTGAGACAGTCCTCTGTAATAATAGAGCAGGGGATTGGCGGGATCACCTGAGATCCCCTCGGAAAATGCCCTTGCCGCTTCTTCCCATTTGGAGTCCTTGAAAAGGGTCATGGCCTTCTGTGCCATTGCCGGAGAAGCGACCGTCCGCGCGGTTTCGAGGGTTTGGAGTTCATAATCGGCCCGGACTGTCCCGGCGAGAGGGACCCGCCAGGTTTGGGAAACCGGCAAAAAACCGTCCTTTTCGAATGAGGACTTGTAATAGCCCGGCGTCAGCCCCCCCATATAGTAATAGCCGTTCTTGTCCGTTTGAAGTTCGAATTTCAAGGACTCATTTTTCATGTAGACCAAGGTGACGGATACTTTATCGATGGCTGCGGACGTCTTGGCGTCTTTAACATATCCTTTGATGGCCCCGGTCGTCCCGCTTTGCCCGGGGGCAGGATTTCCGGGTTGAGGATGGACGCCGCCTTCTGAGAATGGGGAGAAGCTGAAAAAAACGACCGAGAGCACTATAACAAGAGCGCCCATTGTCTTCATGATTTGACTCCTAAGTCCCCTTTTCGTTCTTGGCTGCGGGCTTTTTTTCAAGCTCTTTGGCCCGGTCAAAATAGACCTTGGCTTTTTCTCGCTCTCCGAGAGAGAGGAAAATGGCGCCAAGGACCTGGTTGATCTTGGCCGTATCTCCGTAAGCTCTCATCTGCTCGAAGTAACCCGCCGCAGTCCGGAGCTGTTTGAGTTCGAGGGTGGAGTTGCCCAGGTAAAAAAGGACGGAATAATCCTTGCTGACATCTTTGCCCCCAAGGAGTTCGACCACCTTTTCGTAGTCTTTGGCTTGATAATAGGCCCTGGCGATGATCGGCTTCGTTCGGGAATTCCGGAACGTTTCCGGCAGGCGGTTGAAGCGCTCCAGAGAAGCCCGAATATCCCCTTGGTTCATGTATTGTACGGCCATTTCAAAATCGTGGGCGGGTCCTGAAGTCGGGGGATCCGTCCATTCATACGCTTCCGGCCTTGCCACAAGAAAAGGCAGGACGGCGATGATCTTTTTGAAAACCTCCCGGTCGCCGACCTTGACGATCAAGTGGTAGTAGCCGGGCTTCACATTGGCCAAGGACTGTCTGAAAGTGAAATTGGGCTCCGCGTTCTCGATATCCGTGACCTCCAGAGAATCCTTCGCATCTTCGACCGCAAGGAGGTGGATGGACGGCCTTTGATCGCTGAAAATGATCCCCTGCATGACGTCTGTCTTGTTGAAGACGGATCGGGGATCGATCAAGACCTTCTGCTTCTCCGTGCTGAACGGCACAAACCGGCCGGAACGGATTTCCTCAGTCCCGTAGCCGTAAAGGAAAGGGACCGTGTGATCGTTAATCTCGAACTTCTCCTCGTAGATCAGGAACTCTTGGGTCGTCTTGTTCGAGAGGAGGATCTTGAGATTGAACGCTCCGGGGATGACGGGCAGGAAGCCGGAGAACATGATCTTTTTCTCTTCGAGTTCTTTCTTCTCATTGTCGTCAAGCCGGATTTCGATATTTTTTTCCTGCTGGTGGATCGTTTTTCCTTCGAGGCTTTCGATCCTCAGGTTCAGGTGAAGTTGGGCCGCGTTCTGATGATCCGCGAGCTTTGTCAAGTGGATGGCCTCGGGCGCGATCGAAAAATTCAGGAATGTGTCCCCACGATTTCTGCCCAAGGCCGTTAGGACATAACCCGGCATCTCCTGGGTGGCATAGGTCACATCGACGGTCCCTTCTATGGACCGAAAATTCCCCAGATAACCGCGAGAGGCTTCCTTTTCCGGAAGCGAATAGATCTGGGCTAAGACACGACTCGATGACGTGGCGGTAGCGGGGCCGCCGGGAGTCCCTTCTCCGGGAACAACGGACAGCGTGGCGTCGGCCAGTTCACCGAAGCTCTTTCTGATCTCGTTGTAAGCGCCAACCCCGCTATCAGCGCCAAACATGTAAGCGGGAGAAATGATGTCCATCGCGGTGTCGATCCCGGGATGATACAAGCGGAAGTTCCCCGCATTCCCCCTCTTGAAAAAGATCAGATTCATAACCGGCGGGAGGCCCGGCCTTCCTTCCCCATAATAGGTCCACAGCTCCGTGTCAACGACCTGCTCGCTTCCGGTGAACGTGCTTTTGTCGGTCGGTTCTCCGAGAATCAGATAGATCCGCCCTCGATCGCTTCTGAGGCCTCCCAGAGACTTCTTGGCATAGTTGATTCTGCGGTAGTATTCCAGCTTATACTTATTCCGGCCCTTCTGAGGGTCGGAATCTCTGGCTTTCCAGAAAGCATCGATAAACCTCGTCCTGTCTTCAACCGTGTTCAGGGAAGCGAAAACGGATTTCTCCGCATTCGTCATGATGGGGTCGACTTCCCTGAGCCATTCCTTCCAGGGTTCTTCGTCCTTGGCGAAGGCCATATTCCCTAGAAACAGGGGAATGAGCAACGAGAGGAATATTCGCCTTGCCGGAACCTTGCTCATTTCGGATTAAAGGATTGTCCTCAGAGGGCGTCAATAAAGGCCCGTTTCTCGTCCTTAATGACATTCAGGACCATGTATGTCATCACCCTCTGGACGTAAGGGATGCTAAGCTTGCCCTTCAAGAAACGATCAAGATCCTGCCGCGTTTTGAAGAAGCAGATAAGGACGGCATCCCAATCTCCCGTCACATCATAGATCTCTCTCACTTCGGGGTAACCGACAAGGATGTCGTAGACTTTCTGCAGTTTTCCTTGAGCGATGCGGAGCATGAAGATCGCGCAATTATTGTAGCCGAGGAGCTCTTCATTCACAGCCGGGACATATCCTGCCAGGATGCCGCTCTTTTCCATCTTTTTCACGTTGTTGTAGATGGTCGTCGTGGATGTCCCGATTTCCATCGCGACCTCACGGAAGCTCTTTCTCGCGTCCTCGTTCAACGACTTGAGAATCTTTTTTTCAAGATCATTGATCATTGTCCCCTCCGGAGTGCAGGATGCGTCTTCATTGACGTTTGCGGCGGTAGCGCCCGATTCCTTATATATATTATGCCAAAACCTCCTTTGAATGATATCAAAAATCAACTCTGATGGGAATCCCCTGCAATGGCTCGCGAAAACCGCCGACGGAGGAAAGGTTGTTGAATCGAATCTCTCGGCCGGGAATCGACGGCGA
>Ga0315286_10002757_pt1 | contig 16452 bp, 13 predicted proteins | sample YL17G10_0_MG_FD_205038 | JGI IMG/M metagenome (GOLD analysis project Ga0315286, IMG submission 205038) | Sediment microbial communities from Yellowstone Lake, YNP, Wyoming, USA - YL17G10_0 | ecosystem: Environmental > Aquatic > Freshwater > Lake > Sediment | place: USA: Wyoming | collected...
CAATCCGGTCGGCGATCGGGTCGCGCCCGCGCGGGCGCCCGCCCGCACCGGTTGCGGAGAGCCCCCGCCTGGTCCCGCGCGGGGGCTCCCTTTCCAGCTGCGGGGTATCGCGGCCGGCGATCGGGATTACCGATACTGGCCCTTCACCCGTCCCCAGGTCGTGTTGCCTGCCGGCGTCGGGCGGATCGACTGCACGTTGATCACGACCCCGTCGAAGGTGCTCCCCGGGTTGTAAGGCAACTCCTCCCAGCAGAGCCAGAAATCGCCGGCCAGCCAGGGGCTGTTGTACGCGAGCATCTGAGGCGCGCCGCCGTTGCGGACGTCCTGCGAGAACCACAGGCCGCCCGGGCCCTGGATGTAGAACCCGAAGTTGTTCGGGTTCACGCCGGCATAGAAGGCCTGGCCCATGAAGATCGAGTTCTGATCGAACAGGGCCACGATCAGATTCCCGCCGCCGAAGTGCAGGGTGGCGTACCACCCCGGGACGGCGCCACCCGGGAAGATCTGGAAGAGCGGCGGAAACGGGCCGACCGGCGCGTTGCCGTTGTACAGGCCGAACGCATCCCCCATGCCGAGGCCGGTCTTCAGCATCAGCGTGAAGTCGGTGTTGCCGGTGACCGACACCGACCACACCTGCGCGTCGATCTGCTGGTTCGCGACGTTGATGCCCGGATCCACGAGATTCAGGTAGTTCTGCAGCGGGACGAAGTTGAACGGCACCTGCGGAGCCCGCAGGTTGAACGCGCCCGCGGGCGAAGCGACGATCAAGATGCTCGCCGCTGCCATAACCACGGAGACTGCGATGGAACGTGATAGCGATTTCATCATGTCCCCTCCTTGAGGTGAGCCCCTTCGAACTAGCGACCAACCTGGCGGCATCAGGCGACTTCGGGGCCCGGCAGGGGACGCCTGATGGCCGGTTTCATTCGTAAGGATAGGAGTGGAGGTAGGACCCACAATCCCAAGCAATTCTTCTCCCCGGCGGCAGGGCTAGTCAATAACATTCTAAGGACTTCGCCCCGATTCGACTGGCGACTGCCGCCCGCGCGCAGTGGCCTTCCCGGTTTTGCGGGCTCCGCTGTTTGCTGGGAGAGAACCGCCAGAGCGCCGGGAGGCGGAGGTGCCCGGCGGACCGGGCGCGACGGCGGGGCGGCCGGCCGGGCCGGCCGAGCCGCTCAGACCATCTCGTCGAGCAGCTCCCGGCGGGGCGCCGGGATGACCACCTTGTTGACCAGCAAGCCCTTGCCCGCCAGCACCTCCGCCCCGGCGTCGACGGCGGCCTGCACCGAGGCCACCGTCCCGGTCAAGGTGACGAAGGCCTTCCCGCCCAGCGCCATCGCCAGGCGGATCTCGATGAGGCGCACCGCGGCCGCCTTGGCCGCGGCGTCGGCCGCCTCGATCAGGCTGGCCACCGAGAAGGACTCGAGGATCCCGAGGGCGTCCAGCTCGTCCACCTGGCTGGACCCGTAGAGGGCGGGGAAGACGGAGTCATGCACGTCGGGGATGACGAAGGCGTCGATGAGGAAGCCGCGGCCTGCAGCTCCGCCGGCCAGCACGGCGGCGTCCACATCGGCGACCGCGCCGCGCACCAGGACCATGTACTTGCCCGAGCAGATGGAGCGCGACAGCACGAGCTCCACGGCCGCCGCCTTGAGCATGGCGTCGGCGGCCTGGATGCCGGCCGCGATGCTGGAGACTTCGATGAGCCCGATGGCGTTCTTCTTCATCGCCTACTCGCTTTCGATGACGATGCGGCCGTCCGCTTCGCGCACGATGCCGCCGATGCTGGCGTGCAGCCGCGCCCCCAGCGCGCCGGCGGGGATCTCGGCCACCGGCTGCCCGGCGGCCACACGATCTCCCGGCGCGACCACCGGCTCGGCGGGGACTCCGAGGTTCTGCTGCAGCGGCAGGACGACGCGGCGCGGCCGGATGTCGACCGTCGCGAAGGGCGCCGGCCGGTCGTACTCGGCGATCCCCAGCCGGCGGATGAGCTGCGCCAGCGGCGTGCGCCGGTATTCGTACATCGGGTGCGGCTCGACCTCGCGCCGCCCGGACCAGCGGATTTCCTGCGCCTTGAGGTCCTGCTTGGCGCGGTCGCACGCCTCCTTGGGATAGAGCGCCTCCGGGCAGGCGTAGAGCGTGCACAGCCCGCAGGCGCAGCACAGCGCGGCGAACTGGTTCCACATCGCCCCGCCCTTGGGCGTGAAGCTCAGGCTGCGCATCACCCTGTGCGGCTCCACCTCGTAGCCGAGCGTGTAGCGCGGGCAGAGCTCCGTGCACAGGCTGCACTGGTCGCACGCCGATCGCCCGATGCGGTGCATGGCCGGCTCGGGCTGGCGCACGCGCCGCACGAGCTCGTGCACGGCCGGCAGCACGATGAGCCCGGCGCAGGTCTTGGTGAGCGGGGCGTCGAGGTCGTCGGCCAGCGAGCCCATCATGATGCCGCCCACGAAGACCGCGCAGTCGCGGGTCGTGGCGCCGCCGGCCAGATCGATGGCCTCGCGGTAGCTCAGGCCGACCGGGGCGACGAAGGTGACCGGGCGGGCCACCGCGCCGGCCACCGTGATCCAGGTGCCGGTGACCGGCCGGCCCTCGGCGGCGGCCGCGATGTTGTACAGGGTCTCGACGTTGTTGACCACGACGCCGACGTCGAGCGGGATCCCCTGCGGCGGGATCAGCCGCCCGGTGGCCTCGTAGACCAGGATGTACTCGTCGCCGGACGGGTAGAAATCGCCGAGCGTGTGGATCCGCACGTCGTCGTCGTCGAGGGCCGCCGTGAGCGCCGCGATCGCGCCGGCGTTCTTGGCCTTGACCCCGAGGATGCCCTGGCGCGCCCCGGTGGCCTGCATGAGCAGGCGCAGGCCGGCGACGACGCGCTCGGGGGCGTGCACCATCAGCTCGAAATCCTTGTGCAGGAGCGGCTCGCACTCGGCGCCGTTGGCGATCACGAACTCGGCGCGCGCGCCCGCCTTGACGTGGGTGGGGAAGCCGGCGCCGCCGGCCCCGACGACGCCGGCGGCGCGGATGCGGTCCTGAAGGGTGGCGGACGAAGCGCCCACGCGTGGGTCTCCCGCTGCGGCCCCTACTTCGCCGCCGCCAGGCGCTGCTTGAGCTGCTCGAGCTCCTGGCGCAGGGCGGCCGGCAGGTGGTCGCCGAACTTGGCGTAGTGCTGCTCGATGAGCGGGATCTCGCCCTGCCAGCCCGCGATGTCCGTGGCCAGCAGCTGCTCGGCCGCGCCCGGCGCCAGGTCGAGGCCGGTGAGGTCCAGCGCCCCCGGCGCCGGCAGGCGGCCGACCGGGGTGTCCACGGCCTTGCCGGTGCCCGTCACCCGCTCGAAGACCCACTTGAGCACGCGCGAGTTCTCGCTGTAGCCGGGCCACAGGAAGCGGCCGTCGGCCCCCTTGCGAAACCAGTTCACCCAGAAGAGCCGGGGCAGCTTCTCGGCGGCCGAGCGCGTGCCCATCTCGAGCCAGTGCCCGAAGTAGTCGCCCATGTGGTAGCCGCAGAAGGGGAGCATGGCGAAGGGGTCGTGCCGCACCACCCCCACCTTGCCGGTGGCGGCGGTCGTGGTCTCGCTGCTCATGATCGAGCCCATGAACACGCCGTTCTGCCAGTCGTACGCCTCGCTCACCAGCGGCAGCACGCCGGCGCGGCGGCCGCCGAACAGGATGGCCGAGATGGGCACGCCCTTCGGGTCCTCCCACTCGGGCGAGATCACCGGGCACTGGCGGGCCGGCGTGGTGAAGCGCGAATTGGGGTGTGCCGCCTTGCGGCCGCAGTCCGGCGTCCAGCGCCGGCGCAGCCAGTCGGTGAGCTGGGCGGGCGGCGGGCCCATCTCCTCCCACCACACGTCGCCGTCGTCGGTCAGGGCGACGTTGGTGAAGATGGAGTTCTTGGCCACCGCGCGCATGGCGTTGTAGTTGCTCTTGTCGCTGGTGCCCGGCGCCACGCCGAAGAAGCCGGCCTCGGGGTTGATGGCGTAGAGGCGGCCGTCGGCCCCAAACTTCATCCAGGCGATGTCGTCCCCGACCGTCTCCACCTTCCAGCCCGGCAGCGCCGGCTGCAGCATGGCGAGGTTGGTCTTGCCGCACGCCGAGGGGAAGGCGCCGGTGACGTAGATCTTGCGGCCCTCGGGGCTGGTGAGGCCGAGGATGAGCATGTGCTCGGCCAGCCAGCCCTCGTCGCGGGCCTGCGCCGAGGCGATGCGCAGGGCGTGGCACTTCTTGCCGAGCAGGGCGTTGCCGCCGTAGCCCGAGCCGTACGACCAGATCTCGCGCGTCTCGGGGAAGTGGCAGATGTACTTGTGCTCCGGGTCGCACGGCCAGGGAAGATCGGGGGCGTTGTCGGCCAGCGGCCGGCCCACCGAGTGCAGGCCGCGCACGAACGCGCCGTCGGCGCCCAGGACGTCGAGCACGCGGCGGCCGACCCGGGTCATGGTGTGCATGTTGGCCACGACGTAGGGCGAGTCGGTGATCTCGACGCCGAGGTTGGCGATGGGCGACCCGAGGGGGCCCATGCTGTAGGGGATCACGTACATGGCGCGGCCCTTCATGCTGCCGGCGAAGAGCTTGGCGAGCGTCTGCTTCATCTCCGCCGGGTCGCGCCAGTTGTTGGTGGGGCCGGCGTCCGCCTCGTCCTGGGAGCAGATGAAGGTGAACTGCTCGACGCGCGCCACGTCGCCCGGGTCGGAGCGGACCAGGATGCTGCCCGGGCGCTTCTCCGGGCTCAAGCGCATGGCGGTGCCGGTGCGGACCATCAGGTCGATCATCGCCTGGTACTCCTGGTCGCCCCCCTCGCACACCACGACGCGGTCCGGCCGGCACAGGGCCGCCACTTCCTTGATCCACGCTTCCAGCTTGGGATTCGAAGTCATCGCGTCCGCCTCGCCTGACGCCCCGGGCAGGAGCCGGGGAAATCGGGGGAGCGGATCAGGCAGTCGGCCCTGGCCCGCTCCCGCCCTGGGAAGGATCTTGCGCATCGACTGGGATCTGCTGTGCCACGGGACTCCGACGGGCCCGCAGCGGCGTCCGGGCCGGCCGGCCCGAGGCGCCGGTGGGCAAAGCCCGGGAACGCCACGCGGCCGCCGGCATACTAACCCGCCGGCGGGGGCCTCGGGAAGCCTGCGGCCGCCGCGGGCCCGGCCCCCGCGAGGCCCAGCCGGGCGAGGGCGGCTGCGATCCCCCGCAGCGTGTCCGCCCCGGAGCGGTGTCCCACTTCGAGCAGGACCTGGATCGCCCGCCCGGCGTGCTCGGAGGCGGTCTCGTCGAGCGTCATCGTATCGAGCAGATCCAGGATCGGCTCGGCGTAGAGGCCGTCGGCCGCTGCCCGTAGCAGTTGCGCCGAGAGGCGCGGCGTGCGGGCGCCAAGGGGAGCGGGCAGCGCGGCGATGAGCCGGCGGCGAATCGCTGCCGCCCCGGGCTGCAGGTCGCGGCCCCAGTCGAGCGCCGCCAGGATCCCAACGAGGACGTCGTCCCCCGAAGGAGTGAGTCCGGCACCGAGGCCGACGAGGGCGCCCAGGGCCTCGACTTCGGCCCCGGCGGCGAACGTGGCCAGGGCCTCGCCGAGCGCCGGCTCGAAGGGGTCGCCGGGCGCGGCCGGCTCGAGGAGCGGCAGGGGGGCGGGGTCCGGCCGCGCGGGGCGGTTGCGGATGCGGAGGTCGGCGACCCGCGCGCCGTCGAGGGGCACGCGCTCCGCACCGATGTGCAGCGCCCCGCAGGTCACGCGGAACTCGGCCCCCTCGGCCACCGGCCTGAGGGTGAGCGCCGCGGTCAGCGCCCAGGGGTGGAGCGGGGTGCTCTCCGGCAGCAGGACGACGAGCGGGCCGCCCTCCAGCTCGAGGATCGCGGCCCGCCGGTGCACGGCCGCCACGCGGCCGCGGGCCGGTGACGCGAGCGCCCCGGCCGCGAGCGGTCCGGCGCGCCCCACCCGCCCGGTGTCGTGGGCTCGACTCAGCGCCGCTGGCCGTGCAGCTCGGGCGCCAGCGCCCCGGCGATGTCGCCCCACTTGGTGAGCCGGCACTTGGCCTTCGACTTCATCAGCTCCGCGTGGCGCTGGTCGTCCACGAAGGCCACGATGCGCGAGATACAGCTCTCGCCGTCCACCAGCCGCCACGGGAAGCAGCCGATCTCGGCGCGCTGGTTCAGGAGCAGGTCGATGTCGCCGCCCAGGCACTCGGCGTGGATGATGCCGACGCTGAACATCTCGATGTGCATGAGCTGGTATTTGGAGTCGTCGAAGAACTCGGCCAGCGGCTGGCCGTACTTCTGGCGGAAGTGCTGGTCGGCGGCCCTCGCTTGGCGCGGCATCCAGTCGCGGATGATGGTGTTCATCGGGTGGTCGGCGCTGCCGCAGTCGACCCCGATCCAGCGGAGCTTCTTGCGCTTGGCCCACTCGGCGAACTCGCGGTCCGGGCCCGGGTGCTTGACCATGTAGGCGATTTCGTCGGCCGTGGGCTGGTCCCAGCCGTAGTGATGGTAGCCGGTGTGCACGATGAGGATGTCGCCGTCGCGCACCTCGACGCGGTCCTCCACCATCTTCGAGGTGTAGACGTCGTAGTCGCCGACCGCGTCCGAGAGGTCCACGACGGCGCCCTCGCCCACCAGGTAGTCGAGGGTCAGCGCCGCCATGTCCTTGCCCGGCGTGTAGAAGTGGATCTCCCCGTCCAGGTGCGTGCCGACGTGGTTGGAGTGCGTGAGGATCTGGCCGTTGGCGCCGTTGGGCGCCAGCCGCTTGAAGTACTTCATCTGCAGCGGCTCGTAGGTCGGCCAGGCGGGCGTGCCGATGCCGATGGGCACCGAGAGATCGACGAGCTTCATGGCTCCTCCGGGGATGCGGCGGCGGGCGCGAAGGCGGGCTTCACGCGGGGTCTCCGAGGGCCTCGGCGAAGGCGACCAGCGCCTGGCGGAAGCACTCGAACGGTGGTTTGACGAGGCCGGCGCCGACCATGCCGACGCCGGGCTGCCGGTGCGCGATGCCGGTGTTGACCACGGGAACGACGCCGGTCTCGACCACCTTGACGAGGTCGATGCCGGTGGCGGTGCCGCGGAAGTCGAGCGCCGGGATCTTGTACACCGGGTGCTCGGCCAGCGTGATGTCGTACATGCGGCGCGTGTAAGCGAGAGCCTGCGCCGCGCTGCCGCCCACGAACTGCACGATGGCCGGAGCGGCGGCCATGGCCATGCCGCCCAGCCCGGCGGTCTCGGTGATCACCGAGTCGCCGATGTCGGGCGCGGCGTCGGCGGCGGTGAAGCCGGGCAGGTAGAGGCCGTCCACCATCGGCGCCGGGGCGGTGAACCAGCGCCCCGGCAGGGCCGCCACCTGGATGCCGAAGTCGGTGCCGTTGCGCGCCATGACCGAGACCATCGTCGAATGGGGGATGCCGGCCGCCGGGTCGAGCGAGCCCTTGGCGGCGGCCATGGACAGGTTGAGGAAGAAGTGGTCGTTGCCGTCGAGGAAGCGCAGGGCGGCGGCGACGTCGTCGGCCGGCGCGGCAGTGCGCACCAGGTGCGGCGCCAGGGCGCGGATGAGCAGCGAGGTGGCCGCGCGGTTGCGGTTGTGCACCTCGTCGCCCATCTGCAGAGCCTGGGCGATGAGGCTGCGCAGGTCGAGCGGGCCGTGGGCCGCCAGCGCGGCCTGCAAGAGCGGCGCGAGCGTGCGCTCCATCCAGCGCAGGCGCTCGATGACCTCGGCGTCGTAGGCGCCGTAGCGCAGCACCTTGCCGAGGCCCTCGTTGAGTGTGGCGAAGGCCCGGTTGCCGAAGGCGGCGTTCTCGACGATCCACACCGGCATCGAGGCGGTGACGATGCCGGCCATCGGACCGACGGTCGCGTGGTGGTGGCAGGGGGCGAACGCCACGCGGCCCGCCGCCGCCATCCGGGCGGCCGCCTCGGGAGTGGCGGCGAGCCCCTCGTACATTAGGCCGCCCATGACCGCGCCGCGCGTCGGGCCGCTCATGCGCTCCCACTCGACCGGCGGGCCGGCGTGCAGGACGAGGTCCGCCCGCATGCCGGGGATGGCGTCGAGCGCGCGGCCGATGCCGACGACCGCCGGCTTGGCCGCCAGGAGCCGCTCCACCGACTGCCGCGTGGCCGCGGCGATGTCGGCGCGGACCGCGCCGTCGGGGCCGAGGCAGGCGTCGAGGGCGGCCAGGGCGGCGGGATCGCCGCCGCCGGCCGGCCGCCAATCCACCTGCACCGCGCGCGCCCCGGCGCGGCGCAGTTCGGCCGCGAACGCGGCCAGGCCCACGTTGACCACCGCCAGCTCCTCGGCGAAGAGCGCGAGCACCTTGCCGGTGTCCATCAGCCGGCCCTCCGCCCGCCGGCCGAGGCGGCGGCCACGATCACGGCGGCGGCCAGCGCGGCGGCGCTGCGGTTATCGGGCTCCACGATGATGCCCGCGGCGGCGAGCCGGTGCACCTGAGCGCCGAACTGCTGCGGATCGCCGCTCGTGCCGGTGACCGAGGCGATGGCGACGAGATCGCGGCCGGCGGCCGCGGCCCGCGCGCGCCCCAGGCCCTCGGCCAGCACTCCGGCCGGGTCGGGGTGCGCGCCGAAGCCGAGCACGCAGTCGAAGAGCAGGAGCGCGGTTTCGGGATCGGACGTTTCGAGCGCCAATCTCTCGTTGCGTAGCGCGGGCTCGATCATGGGGTGGGGCCGGCCGACCGTGAAGACGTCGTCGCCGAGGTCGAAGAGCGCGTGGCCGCCGACCGGTGCGGTGCCCGCCACCCGCAGCGGACCGTGCTTGTGCAGATTCGAGTGCACCTCGAGCCCGGCGCGCGCCAGCAGCGCCAGCGCTTCGTGGCCCGTGGTCCCGCCGCAGAACAGCCCGCGCAGCTTCGCGCCGGGCGCCAGCCGCGCCGCCAGCTCGCGCACGCGCGCCGCGTCCGGCGCCGGCGGGGCGGCCGGCACGTCCGGCACCCCGGCCAGCCGGCAGGCGGCCTCGGCCGCGCCGGCGAGCGAATCCGCGAAGGTGACGCCGCGCGCCGCCGGGACTGCGGCCGCGCCGGGCTCGGCTCCCACGAAGTGGACGACACCGGGCTTGCCGGCGGCGGCCAACGCGGACACGACCTTGCCGGCCACGGCGGGGGAGGGCGGCTTGGACACGACGACGAGGACCCGCGTGGCGGGGTCGGCGGCGAGGGCTTCGATCCCGAAGAGCGTCATGAGCCCGCCGACCGCGTCGGAGAGATCGCGTCCGCCCGTGCCGATGGCCTGCGACACGCCGCCGCCCAGGCGGTGGATGCAGCTCGTGACCTCCTGGATGCCGGTCCCCGCGGCGCCCACCACGCCGATGGCGCCGCGCCGCACGGCGTTGGCGAAGGCCAGCGGCTTGCCGTCGAGGATCGCCGTGCCGCAGTCGGGGCCCATGAGGAGCAGCCCGCGCGCCACCGCCAGGCGCTTCAGCGCGACCTCGTCTTCGATCGGGACGTTGTCCGAGAAGATCATCACGTGCCGGCCGAGGGCCAGGGCGCGGCGCGCCTCGCGGGCGGCGTGTTCGCCGGGCACGGAGATGAGCACGAGGTTGGCCTCGGGGAGCGCGCGGACGGCGGCCGCCAGCGACGCCGGGCGCGCTTCCTCCCCGTCCGCCGGGCGCTCGGACCGGAGCAGCCGCTCCATCTCGGCCTCGACCCGCGCGGGGGCATCGGTGCCGCCGCGCACCGCGATCACCAGGTCGTTGGGCCCGGCGGCATCCAGCTGGGGCCCCGCGTAGCCCTGGGCGGCGAGCAGCCCGCGGTTGTGCGGCGTGCCCATGGCCACCACCGCGTCCTCGACGCCGCTCAGGCCCGCCAACGCCTGCGACAGGCGCATGAGCAGGACCGAGTCGTGGTACGAGTCCTGGCGGACCAGCACAGAACGCGGCACCGCGCGCCTCCTTACTTGGCCGCCAGCGGAATCGCGGCCGGCGCCACCGCCGCCGGGGCCGCGGAGCGTGCTGTCACCGCCGGGGCCGCCACCGGAGCCGCCGGGGCCGCGGCCGCCGTCTCCGTCCGGGCCGCCCGCTTGAGCGTCAGGTAGATGCGCTCGGGGTCGAGCGGCAGCTCGAAGAACTCCACGCCGGTGGCGTTGGCCAGGGCGTTGCCCACCGCGCTCGGCACGGAGATCATCGGGTGCTCGGCCACGCCGCGCGCCCCGTACGGTCCCTGCGGGTGCGGCGTCTCGACGAAGAACTGCAGCATCTCGGCCGGGATGTCCTTGGCGGTCGGGATCTTGTAGTCGACGAACGAATTGTTGACCAGCTTGCCGTCCTCGAACACGAACTTCTCGATCAGCGCCGAGCCCAGTCCCTGCACCACGCCGCCCACCACCTGGGCCTTGCACTGCTGGCGGTTGAGCACCTTGCCGGCGTCGAAGGCCGAGGCGAACCTGAGCACGCGCACGTGGCCGGTGTCGGTGTCCACCTCGAGCTCGACGGCGTGGGCGCCGTACGTCCAGTTGAGCGCCGGCCGGCCCTGGCCGGTCTCGGGGTCGAGGTTGGTCAGCCCCTTGGCGATGTAGCGGCCCTTGCCCATCACCGGGCCGCCGATGCTGGTGCCGTCGGGATAGGTGTAGCCGAGCACGAGCTGGCTGTAGTCGAGCGGGCGCTCGGGCCGGCCCGTGGCCCACACCCTGCCGTCGGCGCACTCGATCTGCTCGGGCGGCACCTGCAGCGCTTGGGCGGCCACGGCGCGGATCTGGTCGAGGCACTCGCGGGCCGCCTGGATGATGGCGTTGCCGGCCATCACCGTGAGGCGGCTGGCCACCGTCTGCCAGTCGTGGGGCGTGTAGTCGGTGTCGCAGTCCCACGGCACGCGCACCTTGTCGAGCGGCAGCCGCAGCTCGTCGGCGGCGATCTGGGCCAGCGTGGTGTAGGTGCCCTGGCCGTAGTCCACGCCGCTCACCAGCACGTTGGCCGAGCCGTCGCCGTTCATCAGGATGGAGACCGCGCAGGAGGTGAAGGTGGGCATGGCCGGCGCCTTGTGCAGCATGGCGAGGCCCTTGCCGCGCACCACGCCCGAGCCCGGCGCCACCGGCCGCGCGGCGCGCTCCGCGGGATCCCAGCCGATCGCCTCGGCCACCAGCCGCAGGCACTCCTCGGGCCGCCCGTGGCCCTCGGTGAACGGCTCGCCGGTGATCGTCGTCTCGCCGACCCGCAGCAGGTTCTTGCGCCGGAACTCGTAGGGGTCCACGCCCAGCGCGCGGGCCACCATGTCCATGTTGCGCTCGATGCCCCACAGCACCTCGAGGTGCCCGAAGCCGCGGTAGGCGGTGCCGAAGATCTTGTTGGTGTAGACCACGAACGAGTCGATGCGGCAGTTCGGCACCACGTAGGGGCCGGCGCCCGAGTAGGAGGCGGCGCGCCCGATGTTGACGCCGTAGTCGGCGTAGGCGCCCGCGTCCCACAGGTAGGTGATGTCCAGCGCCGTGATGCGGCCGTCCTGGGTCACCCCGGTCTTGATGGTGCTGGTCAGGCCCTGGCGCGACGGCAGCGTGTTGAACTCCTCCTCACGCGTCGCCACGATCTTCACCGGCCGCCCGCCCGCCGCCTTCGACAGGCAGTAGACCAGCGGCTCGAGGTGGATGCCCGCCTTGCCGCCGAAGCCGCCGCCCACGTAGGGCACGCGCACCCGCACCTTCTGCAGCGGCATGCCGAAGGCGCGGCAGAAGAGGCTGCGCACCGCGAACGGCGACTGCGCCGAGGTGACGATCTCGACCTCGCCGTCGGCGCGCGCCGTGGCGATGGCGGTGTGGGTCTCGAGCGGCACGTGCTGCACCGGGGGGTTCGAGAAGCGGAACTCGAAGACGCGGTCGGCCTCGGCCATGCCGCGCTCGACCTCGCCCTTGCGGATCTTCTGGCAGTGGGCGACGTTGCGGCCGGGCTGCGGGAAGAACACGCCTTTCATCCACGAGTAGCCCGCCAGATCGGGGTGCACCTGCGGGGCGCCGTCGGCCAGCGCGGCGCGCACGTCGAGCACCGGCGCCAGCGGCTCGTAGTCCACCACGATGGCGGCGCACGCGGCGCGCGCCTGCTCGAGCGTGTCGGCGGCCACGGCCGCCACCGCCTCGCCCTGGTGGCGCACCACGCCGCGCGCCAGGATGTTCTTGTCCTCCATGTAGAGGCCGAGCTTCTGCGGCAGGTCCTCGCCGGTGAGCACGGCGCGCACGCCGGGCAGGGCGCGGGCCCTGGCCGTGTCGATGCTGCGGATGCGCGCCGCGGCGTGGGGCGAGGTGAGCAGCCGCGCGTGCAGCATGCCGGGCAGGCTCAGGTCGTGCACGAAGAGCGCCGAGCCGGTCACCTTGGCCATGGCGTCCACGCGGTTGGCGCCGCCGCCCACGAAGGGCGCGGTCGGCGCGTCCGCGGCGCGGTAGCCGCCGGCGGCCACCGCCTCGACCGCCTCGATGATCGGCTCGTAGCCGGTGCAGCGGCAGAGATTGCCGGCCAGCGCCTCGACGATCTCGGCCCGCGTCGGCTTGGGGTTGCGGGCCAGCAGGGCGCGCGCCGAGTTGAGCATGCCCGGCGTGCAGAAGCCGCACTGGATGGCGCCGAAGTCCACGAACGCCTGCTGCAGGTCGGAGAGCACGCCGGGCTGGGGCGTGGCGCCCTCGGCGGTCTCGACGACCGCGCCGTCGGCCTCGACCGCCAGCACCAGGCAGGCGTTCACCGGCCGCCCGTCCAGGATCACCGTGCACACGCCGCACTCGCCGATGCCGCAGCCGCCCTTGACGCTGTGGCGGTGCAGGTCGTTCTTGAGCAGGTCGAGCAGCGTGCGCCGCGCCGGCACCTCGAGAGCGACCTTCTCGCCGTTGACCGTCAGGGTGATGGGATAGGTCTTCATGACGGCCTCCGCGCGCCGCCCAGCAGCCGCTCGGCGAGGCGGCGGCAGAGCATGGCGGTCATGTCGCGCCGGTACTCGGCCGAGGCGCGCACGTCGTCGATCGGGCAGACGCGCTCCAGCGCCAGGGCCGCCAGCCGCGCGCCGACCTCCGCCGGGTCGGCCGCGGCGTCGACGCCGTCCAGGGCGGGGGCCAGCATCGGGGTCGTCCCGCAGCTGCCGACGGCCACGCGCAGGGCGCGGGCGCCGGGGTCGTAGGCGGCCGCCGCGTTGACCAGCGCCAGGTCGTGCCCGGCGACGCGCTTGACCTTGTCGAAAGCGCTGCGCAGTCCCGGCGCCGGCCGGGGCACCAGGATCGCCGTGACCATCTCGCCGGGCTCCAGCGCGGTCTGCTTGACGCCGCGGAAGAACTCGGGCAGCGGGATCTCGCGCTCGCCGCCCGTCCCCGCGACGCGCAGCCGCGCGCCGAGCACCAGCAGCGGGGGGGCGGTGTCCATGCACGGCGAGGCGTTGGCGAGGTTGCCGCCCACCGTGGCTCGCGAGCGGATCTGCAGCGAGCCGATCGCGCCGGCGCCCTCGGCGAGCGCCGGGAAGGCCCCGCGGATGCGCGCGTCCTCGGCGATGTCCTGCACCAGGACGCAGGCGCCGAGGACCAGGTCGCCAGCGGGTGTCCAGGCGATGTCGGCGAGCCCGGGGATGCGCTTGACGTCCACCACCAGCTCGGGGCGGGCAGCGCCGGCGCGCAGCGCGACCATCAGGTCGGTGCCGCCGGCCAGGACCCGGGCGCGCCCGGGGGCCCCGGCCAGAAGCGCGGTCGCCTGGGCCACGGACTCCGGCCGCTCGTAACGGAAGCTGCTCATGGTCTCACCTCTCGCGCGGCGGCCCCGCGCCGCCGCTCACACCTCGGTGAAGATCAACCCGGTGATGTCCTTGCCCGCCGTCTCGCGGACCTTGCCGACCCGGGCGCGCACCCGCGCGCCGATCCGCGGCTCGGCGATCTCCAGCCGGCCGGTGGCCCGCACCCCCATGTCCATCTCGACGATGCCGAGCGTGATGTAGAGATCGGAGAAGTCGAGCGGCAGCGCGTAGGCGCGCGTCCAGGTCAGCAGCTTGCCCTCGCCGGCCACCGGCACCGGCTCGAACCCGGTGCCGCGGCAGGCGGGGCAGTAGAAGTGCGTCGGATAGGAGAGCCGACCGCAATTCTTGCACTTGGCGGCTTCCACGACGTCGCGCGCCATGTCACACCCCCCGCGTGAGAACGGTGGCCAGCACGTTGTTGCCGAAGCCGCCGAAGTTGACCGCGAAGCCGTTCCGGGGATCGTTCGGCACCTGGTAGTCGCCGGCCTCGCCGCGCAGCTGCCGCACCAGCTCGACGATCTGTGAGACGCCGGTGTTGCCCACCGGGTGGCCGCGCGCCTTGAGCCCGCCCGACGGGTTGATGGGCAGCCGCCCGCCGATCTTCGTCTCGCCGCGCTCCAGCGCCTTGTGCCCCTGCCCCTTGGGGAAGAAGCCCGCCTCCTCGCTCTCGGCGATCTCGAGGATGGTGAAGGCGTCGTGCAGCTCGGCCACGTGGATGTCCTTGGGCTTGAGCCCGGCCATCCGGAGGGCCTGCTCGGACGCCAGCCGCACCGCGGTCAGCTCGGTGGGGTCGGGCCGCTCGTGCACGGCGTGCGTGTCGGTGGCCTGGCCCATGCCGGCGATGCGCACCGGCGTCGGCTTGAACTCCTTGGCCATCGCCGCCGGCGCCAGGAGCACTGCCGAGGCGCCGTCGCTCACCGGGCAGCAGTCGAAGAAGCGCAGGGGGTCGGCGATCCACGGGTTGTTGTTGTGCGCGTCGGGCCCGGTGAGGATGCCCTCCATGGTCACCGGGATGCGCAGGTGGGCGCGCGGGTTCTTGGCCCCGTTGGCGTGGTTCTTGATGGCCACCATGGCGAGGTGCTCGGGGCGCACGCCGTGGCGCTCCATGTAGAGGCGGGCGAACAGGCCGGCCAGGGCCGGCAGCGTGACGCCGTAGACGTACTCGGCGTAGCGGTGCGAGAGGTAGGAGACGAACTCCGTGGCCTCGAAGTTGTTGACCTCCTGCATGCGCTCGCCGCCGCACACCAGCACCAGGTCGCACATCCCGGAGGCCACCGCGTGCAGGCCGTGCTTGACCGCGGAGGCGCCCGAGGCCGGGCCGTTCTCGATGGTCTCGGCGCCGGCCGGGTAGAGGTTCAGGCGGTCCACCAGGGCGCTGGCCAGGCCGGCCATCTTGTTGTTGCGCGGCGCCCCCATGTTGGCGACGTAGACGGCGTCCGGCCGACGGTCGCCGGCGCCCGCGTCGGCCAGGGCTTCGTGCGACGCCTCGCACATCATCTTGAGCAGGCTCCACTGCGCCCGCCCGAACTGCGTCGAGCCGATCCCGACGATCGCCACATCCCTCATATCCGGGCCTCCAGCGTGTTCTCGATCTGCACCAGCATGGCGCGCAGATCGGGCTCGCGGATCGGAGAGGACTGGGCGAGCGACTCGGCGGAGACCGGGCGCGACCCGGTGACCAGGCGCGACTTGGCCTTGTGGTAGGTCTCCTTGGTGAGCACCCAGGCGGGAGCGCCTCCCAGCTCGTGCTGGACCTCGAACTTCTTGTCGAGCGGGTACTCGATCATCCAGCGCCGATGCCCGATGGGGCTCTCGGCCACGATCCACACCTCGTCCTGGCCGAGGTACTCGATGTGGTGCTCCATCTTGGCGGCGAAGAGGTGGGCGCCGACGCGCAAGCCGCGCTTCAGGGTCAGCGTGTGGTAGCTGATGCCGTGCTTCTCGTCGAACAGGCGGCCGTTGACGATGCCGGCCAGCACGCCGTCGATGACGCCGACCAGGCAGTACTCGTCGCGCACGCGGTGCGTCTTCCAGCCGAGCAGCTCGGCGAAGAGCCGGGCGGAGACGATGTCGTAGAAGTCGCGGCCGACCCAGGTCAGCGGCTGGATGATCTCCAGCATCTTGTCGACTTCGTCGACCGCGGCCTGGCGCACCACCATCGTCTCGCCGCTCGCCAGCAGGATGGCCTTGGCGGGGTAGGGGGCCATGGGCAGCGCGGGCGGCCGGAGCATGGCCTCCAGTTCGTCGATCATGCGCTCCTCCTCGGGGGAGAGGTATTCGCCGGCGTCCCAGTCGTAGGGCGCGCGGCGATCGGGGCGGGAAAGGGGGCGATTCATCGCGCACAGGTTAGCACACCGGCGTGGCCGGCGGCCGCATCGCGCGCGCGTTCTTCGCGCGTCATGGCGCGCGTTCGGCTTGGCTTGTCGCCGGCCCCGGAATAGCCTGGCGCCAGTGAACCCGAGCGGCGCGCCGGCCGCGTTTGCGCTCCCTCTGGCGTTCGCCCCGCGGCGGCGCTAGGATGCGCGTGGCAATCCACCTTCACGTGCGACCCGGCAGGGATTTCCCAAGGCTCTGCGGCGTGGTCCGGCGCGTTCCCGGGGCGGGCCGGCAGGCCGTCCTGCGCGCCGCACCGGACGCCGCCGGGGCCCGTCCGCGGGACCCCCTGGCCCGGACGCCGTGACCCCGGGTCTCGAACGCGGACGCTCCGCAGGGTGAAGGAGGCGCAGAGGATGGACACCGTCGGCGGCCCGCTCCTGCCCGACCAGGTCAGCTGGTCGCGAGCCGAG
>Ga0315286_10002761_pt1 | contig 16437 bp, 6 predicted proteins | sample YL17G10_0_MG_FD_205038 | JGI IMG/M metagenome (GOLD analysis project Ga0315286, IMG submission 205038) | Sediment microbial communities from Yellowstone Lake, YNP, Wyoming, USA - YL17G10_0 | ecosystem: Environmental > Aquatic > Freshwater > Lake > Sediment | place: USA: Wyoming | collected...
TCCCAGGTCCCGAGCCGGAGCCCTCCCATGGATGCGATGGGCAGCATCGCGCCGAGCATCATCGGCAGAAGGATCCCCAGAGAAAACAAAACGAATGTGGGTCCTGAAAGCGATGCGGCGAAGCCCTCCATGCGCCTCTTGGTGCCCGCAAGCACGATGTCGACCGCCTTGTCCAGCGACCGCTGGAGGCCCTCGCGGGTCTTCTCCTGCTCCCCGGCCCGGACCGCAAACAGCGACCGCTTGAAGTCGTCGTTCCATCCGCCCCACTCCTGGGCAAAGCAGAGAAACGATTCCTCGATGTTGGGATGCTTGCGCATATAGACCTGCCAGAGCACCTTGCGCAGGCCGGATGCGACCGGCTCGTCGACGTTTTCGGCCGCAAATCCCACGGCGCGGTCCAGCGTCGGGGAGTTGCGCATGGCCATGACCATGTAGTTGACCGCCTCGGGCATCCTGCCCAGCGACCGCACCCTCAAACGCTCGGCCAGGTTCTTCGGATAATTGCCAAGATATCCCAGCGCCGCCAGGGGCGCCGCGAGCACGCCGATGAGCACGAAGAAACCGTCGGGGAATATGGGCAGGCCCGCAATGAAGAGGGCCAGAAGCGAGACCGGGACCAGGACCGAGGCGAGGAAAGCCGTTATGGAATACGATACCAGCGCGACGTGGTACGGCTCTATCGCCAACCCGGAGAACAGGATGGCCTTGCGCAGTTCGTCCGATGCCGAGGCGTTCTCCCGCTTTCGGAATCCAGGCGAGACCCTGATGAGCCTTGCCATCTTCCGCGCAACGCGCTCGTACCAGTCCGTTTCCCTTGCGACACGCTCCATGCAGTTCCTCCTGATACATGACCTCGATTCTTATCGATACGCTGTGGCTTTCGCAAACCAGTTCTTCCACTCGTTCAGGGCCCCGGAAAAGTCAGTCTGCCGCTTCTCGAGGCTGGCCCAGAGGGCGTCGTTGGCATCGGCGACCCAGCTTGCGCCCAGCACCTTCTGGTTGTTGCGCTCCCGGGAAAACGAGACCAGTTCCTCGCGCACACGTGCCCGAAGCCGGACGGCCTGGACGGCCTGCTCGTCCGAAAGATTCCAGCTTCGGGCGATGGCGGCAAGCCTCTGGGAGCCCTTCATCTCCCCGGTCTCGACCAGGCAGTCCCTGGTCTCGTCGTAGACCATGAGCTGGCGGAAGACGCCCTCCCGTTCCTTGTCCACCTCGGCTATCTCCACAACTCGCCGCAATGACTTTTGCGAGCCGAAGGGCCGCCTCAGACCGGCCACGACGACGATATCGGTGGCCGAAAACGACTTGGCCGGTATGCCCATGTCGTGCACGACCCGTTCGTAAACGGAGCGCGCGGAGCTCCCATGGATGGTCCCAAGAACGCTGGAGCCGGCGGTGCCGGCGCGCATCGCCTCGTAGAGCGTGCGCGCCTCCTGGCCCCGGACCTCGCCCATAACGATTGCGCTCTCGCCCAGCCGAAGCGACAGGCGCAGCGCGTCGTCGGCGCTGAGCTCGCCCATCCCGCCCAGGCTGGACTGCACCTGCATGCTCTGGAGCTTGTAGCCGAGGCCCTTCATGGCCTCCGAGGGCAGTTCGAGGGTGTCCTCGATGGTCAGCACCCGCTGGCTTCTGGGGAACTCGAGCATCAGGGCGCCCAGAAGCGAGGTCTTCCCGGCCCCGCGGGATCCGGCCACGAGGATGGTCGACTGGCCGTCGATGAGGAACGATAGAAGGCCCGCAGCAAGGGGCGTGAGGCTTCCTGCCTCCACGAGCTTTGGGAGCGTCCAGGGGTCCGTCGAGTGCCTGCGCAGCGCGATGGCTATTCCCTCGGGGCTCAGCGGCTTTCCGATAACGGTGACGCGGGTCGAATAGCCCGAAAGATCGGTTTCGAGATAGGGCCGCGCCTCCGAAAAGGGCCGGCCGCTCTCGGTCCGGAAGCGGGCGAGAAGCGATTCGGCGTCGTCGGCGCCGAGGCACACGTTCGTCCGGCAGCGCCCGCGGGCGCGCTGGTCCGGCGTCCCGCCTATCGTGACATAGACGGGATTTTGGTGCGCCGGGGCGTCCATGTAGACGTCCTGCACAAAGGAATCCGAAAGGAAGATCTCGGCGATTCCGAGGCCGGCCGTGTAGCGGGCCAGTATGTCGGCCAGCCGGCGCGCCTGCGCAAGCTGGGCCGCCCGCCCCGCGGCCAACGGGATATTGTGCTCGATGGCAAGTCGCAAGATCAGGCGCGCCCCCTGCTGTGCGACGTAGCTCCGGGCCTGCTCCGGGCGGAAGGATGCCGCCATGTCCGGGACGGCCGCAAGCAGTTCGTCGCGTGCGGCGTCGATAAGCCGGACGTGCCCGGGGTCCAGTGAATATTCCTCGGGGTGGAGCTGGTAGAGAAGCTCCGTTTCGGCAGGCAGGCGGTATATGGCCACGCGGGACCCTCCCACATGGTATTCGAACAGGAACTCGGCGTCCTCCGGGAGCGACGGCGTCACCCACGACCGCGAGAACCCGGGCCGTATCCTCTGGCTGCGCTCGAAGGTCCGGGCCAGCGCCTTTCGCAGGGCCTTTGCGAGGCCCTCCGGGCTCGACCGGTCAAAGCGCGATTCGAGCGCTCCGAGCCGGTTAAGGGCGTTCATCGTGTGCGATGGCGATGATGCGGCTGCCTTTTCAGTTATTGCGGCGGTCATTTTCATCCCTCAGACGACTATCTGGAAGCCCTGTTTGATAATGTATCGTGCAAGCTCTTCGAAGGATAGCGACATCAAATCGAGGTCTTCCGCCGTGGCGGTCAGGCACTGGCGGCACACCTCTCCCGCATCCCGGCCAAGGCCCAGGAGCCGGGCTATCCGGTCCCGGAGGGCACCGGGGAATGAGGCAATATCGGCCAGGAGGACCGAACGCAGCGAGGAAAACAGCTCTTTGGGCCGGAGGGCGCACCTGCCGCAGTCGCGATATCCGTGGGGCGGGTCGCGCAGCGAGAGCTGGTGCAGGTCGCCGGCCAGGAGCACCAGCCGGTCGAGGACGGCCATCCCCTCGTGCTGGAGCTGGCATTCCACGTGGCCGGAAACAATGAGCGTATCAACCCCGTTTTCGGCCGAAAGGGCCTCGAGGGCCTTCCCCAGGCACCCCGGGTCCGAAAAGGGCCCCTTGCCGGAGCAGTCCTTGCACGAAAGGGTCAGGACCAGCTCCCGGCCTTCCTGTCCGAGGCTGTATCTGCAGGCTGTCCGGGCGATGGCGTTCGTCATACGCCCAATAGATTGTGGGTCCCTGGATATAATGGGTGTTTGGTACCTACCACTTTTCAGGGCTCAAGGCGCAAGGCGCAGGGCGCAAGGGACGAAGGCGCAGGGCGCAAGGCGCAAGGGACGACACAGAGGACCTGCGGGTCCTCTTCGCCTCGGCGACCAGTGGGTCGCCTTCGGAGGGGCAAGGCGCAGGGTGCAAGGGGCAAGGCACGACGACCGACCGGCCCCGGGGTTCCGCTTCCCGTCCCTTGATTCTTGCGCCTTGACCCTTGTTCCTTAGACCTTGCGCCTTGCGCCCTGCGCCCTGTGCCTTCGTTTGCCCCAATAGGGCAAACAATGGGAAAGTCTTTTATCCTGTCTTTCACTCTATCGATTCCGATGGCATTTCCCGACCCCAGGGAGCTCATAACCCGCATGGCCGAGGAGGGTCGTGCGCTCTCCCGGGAGGAGTACCAGGCCGTTTTGGACTTCTACGACGGCCAGCTTTCGCAAATACCCGGCGACGAGGTGCTCTGGAACAACAAGGGCGTCATACTGGACAAGATGGAGGAGCACAACCGGGCCGTGGAATGCTACGAGAAGGCGCTGGGCCTCAACCCGGGCTACACGGTCGCCTGGTACAACCTGGGCAACTCGCACTGCTATCTGGACCAGCCCGACCGGGCGGTCGCCGCCTACACGAAGGTCGTCGAGCAGAGCCCCGAGGACGAGCCGACGCTCCTGGACATGGCCCGGACCCTTTTGAACATGAAGCGGCCGGCGGCCGCCCTCGAGCTCTACGATATTGTCATCCGTTCCAGGGGCGAGACCTCCGGCAACCTTCAGGGCCGGGGCACCATCCTCGAGGAGATGGGCAAGGGCAAGAAAGCGCTCGAAAACTACGAACGGGCCATCCTTTTGGACCCGGCCAACGTCACCGCCTGGCTCAGCAAGGGCAACGCGCAATACGCGCTCGGGCGATACGACGACGCGCTCGATTCCTACAACTCGGCATTGGGCCTTGCGCCCGAGGACGAGGAGGTCTGGAACAACAAGGGGTACCTGCTTTTCATCATGGGCCGGTATTCGGAGGCCATAGGATGCTACGACCGCGCCCTTGCGGTCAACGTCCGCTACAAGCCGGCCTGGTACAACAAGGCCTACATACTGCAGGCCAGCGGCGACCTGGAGGCGGCCAAGGTCGCCTACGACCGTGCGCTCGAGCTGGACCCGATGGACGAGATAGCCTGGAACAATCGAGGGAACGCCGAGTACAATCTGGGCAATTACAAAGAATCGATCCCATTCTTCAAGCGCGCCATCGACATCAACTCCGACTACGAAATAGCCTGGAACAACATCGGCAACGCCTACGACAAGCAGGGCATGCATGACGAATCATTGCAGTACCATGACAAGGCCATCAAGATCAACCCCCGCTTTGACTACGCCTGGTACGCCAAGGGCTACTCGCTGTTCCACCAGGGCCGCCCGGAAGAGGCGCTCAAGCCCCTGGACCGTTCATTGGAGCTTAACTCGCGCTACGAGCACACCTGGTTCACCAAGGCCGGGGTGCTTGCGGCGCTGGGTCGCAAGGACGAGGCGCTCGAGTGCCTCGACAAGTGCCTCGAGGTCAACGCCGCATTCGACGAGGGCTGGGTCGAGCGGGCCGCCCTCCTTGAGGAAATGGGCCGGGAGGAGGAGGCCCGGGAAAGCCTCGAAAAAGCCCTTCGCAGCATCAGCCTGGCCAGCGGGGCCGATCCCTCCGACGAAGCGCTGCCGGCGAAAAAGGCGGGGCTTCTCTGCCGCCTGTGGCGGTACGACGATGCGGTGCGGACCTACGAACTGGCGGCGCAGCGTTGGCCCGCAATGGCGGAGTTCCATATCGGCCGGGCCGAAGCGCTCCTGGGCGCCGGCAAGGTGGAAGAGGCACTCTCGGCCCACCGCCGGGCGCTCGAGGTGGACTCCGGCTCGGTCCCCGCGATGACCGGCGCGGCCCGGGCGGCCCGCGAACTAGGCCGTTTGCCCGAGGCGTTGGAGCTTTTCAAAAAGGCGGCGGCCGCCCGCCCGGAGGATGCCGATATTTTGGAGGAGGGCGCCTCGGCGCTTCTCGAGGACGGCTCCGTGCAGGATGCCGTCGAGTGGTACAGGAAGGCCTTATCCATTCGGCCAAAGGACCCGTCGCTTCATCTTGGGTTGGGGACGGCCCTCGAGGCCAAAGGGGCCGACGACGAGGCGGTCGTGGCGCTGAGGAAGGCGGTCGAGCTCGAGCCGTCGGACGAGGTGGCCTGGTGCGAGCTGGGGGGCGCCCTGTTGCGGCAGGGGAAGCAGCGCGAGGCGGCCGGCGCATTCGATGCAGCCATAGGCATCGACGACGCCTACGAGGCGGCCTGGCTCGGCAAGGCAAGGGCGGTGGCCAGGCTGAAGGGGCCGAAGGCGGCCGCCAAATATGTCGATGTGGCTTTGTCACTTTCGCCCGGATTCCCGGAGGCGCTGGCCTTCAGGGACGAACTGGCGGGCCGTGCTCCGCAGGGTGGAGGACGGGCCGGGGCAGCGATGCCGGGGCCGCTGGCGCAGGGGCCGGCCCAGGAACCGCGGACGGCACAGCCGGCGGACGAGCCCGCCCCGTCGATTGATCCTGAAGAGGAGGAATGAGCATGGTGAAGAAACGGATGGCCCGCGAGGAACTGGCCGCGCTGGTCGAGCGGGGGGACCTGAAGCAGGAGCAGGGCGATTCCGCCGGGGCGCTCCGCGAGTACGAGCTTTCGCTGAAGGAGGCCCCCGACGACCCGATGATATGGAACAACCGGGGCGTAGCCCTCTCCTCATTGGGCCGTTACGACGAGGCCATGGGCTCCTACCGCAAGGCGACCGAGCTCCGGCCCGGCTACTGGATGGCGTGGTTCAACCTGGGAAAGGCGATCCATCGAAACGCCGGGGGGATGGGGGGGAAGCCGGGCCTGCACACCAACGGCAGGATGCCCCCTGAAAAGGAGCGCACGCTCGAAGAGGCGATAACGTCCTACGACCGGGCGCTTTCTCTGAACCCGGCCCACACAAGCACCCTGAACAACAAGGCTGTGGCGCTTCGGGAACTCCGGATGTACGAGGAAGCGCTCCTGGTCTACGACGAACTTCTGAACATCGACCCGGCCTATGCCCATGCCTGGCATAACAAGGGCAAACTGCTCGAGATACTGGGCCTGCCCGAAGAGGCGGACCGGTGCCTCGAGGTCGCGGCCTCATTGGACCCGGACCTCGCCCGCGGCCCTGAAAAGTCCCATCCGGCGGGAGCGGGACGCCCGGGCAGGAAGAAGCCGATCCCAAAGGACGTGACCCAAGGACCCGTTGAAAAAGGCAGGGAGCAGACCGAAGTTCGCGACGTCGAGCCGCCCCGGCAGGCGAAACGGGACTGACAATGCACCCTGATAAAGGGACGTATGGGACGTTGGGTGCATTTGTTGGAAGGGACGCAAGTGACGTAAGGGGCGCGCGGCGAACCGATTGCACCCTTACGTCCCTTTGACCGATAGCACCAAACGTCCCTTGCGTCCCTTTGACCGATCGGACAGCGACGTCCCTTTAAACGATCGGTATCAGATTCACCCTCGTCATCGGGCCTGATTCGTCCAGTTCCAGGCAGAAGACGTTCGTGAGGGGCCGCTCGCAGTAGAGTATGGCGGCGCCGTCCACGGTCTTGAGCTTCATGTGGATGGTCGAGGCGTTGGCCACGCGCTGGGTGAGGTCCGTCTGGCCGGGTTTGACTATCCGGATCACGACGTCGCCCTCCTTGGAGGCCAGTTCCGACGAGATGTTGAGGTACTTGCGGTAGGTCTCGGCGCTGAAACGGGTCTCCTGCGTCTCCACCGCCACGATCTCGAGGATGGACTGGCCTGTTTGCTTCCGTAGCTTTGCGACCTCGCGGGACCATTTGTCGAAGTCTTTTTTTATCTCCTCGAACTCCAATGTGACAAGATGCGACTTGTCCTGGTTGCGCCCGGGGTTCACTATCTCGGCAAGCTTCAGGAGCTTGGTGGCCGATTCCTTGCCCAGGGTGCTTGAGACCGTATCGAAGAACTCGTCGGCCATGGAGTCGCCCGTCGGGATGACGGCCACGCCGCGCCCCTGCGAGGCGAAATTCAGCGCCGTTGGGAACACGAGCAGCTTGTAGATGGCTTCCGGCAGCGGGTTGGTTATCTCGATCATCACGTTGCTCCCGCGCGGGTAGCCGCCGCCCAGAAGTGCATCCAGATGAACCGTGCCGGTAGAAAAGACGCCCTTCCCATCCGGAACGGGGTCCCACTTGCCGGGACGGATCCCGCCCGGTGTCTTGAATTGCGGGAAGAAGTGGAACCGTCCGCCCTGCAACGTGAACAGGTAGCGGTGCTGGTGGACCTGCTCGCCGCGCAGCTTCTCTATGCTCATCTCGCGGATGCGCCGCCGGTCGACCTCGCCCATGTCCATGTTTATGACGCCGTCGACCATGTAGTCGACGATACGGCTCTCGCTTTCCAGCACCAGCATTATGCGGGCGTTGGAGTTCTCCACGAGGTCCTTTTGGAGCGCCAGCGCTATCTTTGGCAATGAGAGGTCGTATTTCTCAGCCAGCCCGTCCAGCGAGTCGATGATGAGGTAGGAGGGGTTGGGCAGCCGGCGCTCTATGCGCTCGTAGAGACGGGAAAGGTCCAGCATGTCGGACTGCTGGAGCAGGTTGTTGAGCATGGTCCTGTCCACGGTCGTGGGCGGGGGCGCAGCCCTGCCGTCGCTCATTGCCCCCAAAAGCTCGCGGGAGGCAGTCAGCACCTGCGCCTTTCCGGGCTCGCCCTTGCGGCCCTTGGTCTCCTTGACGGGCTCGGGTTCCTCTCCCAGCGCCTTGAGGAAACCCCGGCTTGCGTCCAGTATCTTGTCCCGCCACTCCCGCTCCTTGAGCCAGGAGAACTGGGAGTACAGGGCGGTGTCCGATACCCTTGTTGAGAAGTAGAAGCAGTTGCGTTCGAGCCCGAGCTCCTCGAGGCACTGCAGGCAAAAGGTGGTCTTGCCTGTGCCCGGTTTCCCCCGGACTATGAGCGAGCGGGCGCTCTCCTTGAGCAGGAATTTCCTTATCTCGGTCGGGATGGACCCGAAGACCTGGCCCTTGTCGGTTGAGGCTTCCTTCACGGTATCACGGGGATAGAAATGCCTTCTATACTATTATTTGTTTTCTATGCACGGTATTATCGTTGAACGGAGGGCCGGGGAGCCGGCAGGCCCGGAAGCCGGGGAGGCGGACCGGCAAGCCGGTGAACCGGCGATCTGGGGTTTTGCCCCGTCGGTTGACCGGTTCCCCGGCTTTTCCCCCGGCATACCTGTTTGTTGGCTCCCCGTCTTGCCTGCCCCTTTATACGATCTTCTTCCTTCTATACCACCAGGCGAATATTCCTGCGGCCACGACCAGCACGACGATGAACCCTATCAGCCTCACATTGGGGGGTTGCTCCTCCTTGGCGCCCACGTCACGCAGCACTATCCGCTTCTCGACAATGCCGCCGGAGCCGCTGTACTGGACCTTCTCGTGGTCCGGGTCCACGACGATGCGGAGTATGTACTCGCCGTTCTCCACGAGCGTCGAGTTCCAGGTCGTGGTGACGTTTTCGGACTTGCCGGGCTCGAGGTTCGGGATGGTCTCGTTCGCTATGTAGGTCCACACGCCGTTGAGCTTGACCATGAATGCCACCTTGAGCTCCCGGACAAGTATGTCGCCGTTGTTTTGGACGGAGCTGTTGAGCAGGACCTCCCGGCGCGCCTTGATATCGACCGCCCAGCGGCTCGTGGCCGTCTGGCCGGCGGCGCCGGTGCCCTCCAGGGCCAGCGCCGTGACCATGATGGTCAGGGAACCGGCCTTGGGCGGGGCGGTCAGCGTGAAGTTGAACTCGGGAGATGCAAGCGGGGCGCTCTGGGAAAGTATGTACGACCTCGATGAATCGGCCGTTCCGTCCGGCGAGGCCAGCTTTGCGTCCGCCCGGTTGGAGCCCGACACGTTCACCCAGAACCCCCACTTTATCTCGGCCGGGCCGTATATCTTCACGTTGTAGGAGCCATCCTTGGAGGCCTCGAGCCTCTCCGGGCCGGTGATGGTCACAGCCGTGCCCGGTGTCCCCTGCGCAGGAAATGCCGCGGCGATCAGGCATACAAGTATGGCCGCTGCCAGGATGGGCCTCATTGGCGCCACCTCCGCCTTGCCGCCACGGATACCAGCGCCAGAGCGGCCAGAAGTCCCAGCACCTCGAAGCCGGGGACCGCCTTGGGGGCCGAAACGCCCTGCCCGGAGCTCTTCAGCTCGCCCGCATTGAGCCTGGGGAATGTCAGGTTGATGGAGACCTCCGATTTCGGCGTCTGCTCGTTTTTGGATATCGCCGTTATCTTGGCCGTCAGGCCCTTCTCGATGCGGGCGCCCGAAAACGGCTGGGCGGTGAGGCGGATGTCGCGGCTTTCGCCCCCGGTGAGCTGCGGGTTGTACTCGCTGAGGGTCAGGTTCCAGCCGTGGGGGCCGCTGACGCTGAGGTTGAATGTGTCCTGGCCGTTCCCCTTGTTCACAAGCTTGAACGAATAGTCGATGCCGCCGATGACGCTCACCGCCGCCGTTTCGGACCTTTCGAGCGAAACCCCGAAGAACTGCGTGACGTACACCATGAGCCGGCTCACATTGGAGAACCTGGAGGGCAGCTCCGAGGACGATGCGGTGATGGTAACGACATTGTCGCCGGCGCTGGCATCCGGGGGGACCGTCAGGCCGGCTGTCACCGTCAGGTTCTCGCCCGGGGAAAGCTCAACATCCTTGAGGCTGAGGTTGACCAGCCAACCACCCGGCTTGGAGACCACCAATCTGACCGTGAACTTCTCGTTTCCAAAATTGGAAATGAGCATCGTGTAGTTCAATGTACGGTTGACCGGGGTGGTGGCCTTCTGCGTTTCGTCCCAGAGAAGCCCGATGGAATGGTCCTTGATCTTTGCAAGCGGGATGTCCCATTGCACCGAACTTGCGTTTCGGCCGAGGTCCAGCGCCCTGGACGCGTTGTAGGTCAGGTTGAACTTGCCCTCGGTGGTGGTATACACGGCGTCGGCGGAGAAATTGCCCGCCGGGAGGCTGACCTCGTAGACGGCCGGAAGGCCGGGGAACTCCAGCGTCGCGGGGTAGTTTGCGCCGGCCAATGTCAGGGTTGTGTTGAGGGTGAGGTTGACCCAGCCGGGCGAAAGCAGGCCTCCCGAGGTGCCGTTGAAGAATGCTGAGCCCCAGAGCCGTACCGCAGGGGTCAGGTTGAGCCCGACGGCAATTGCCCCGCCGGAGGGCTCGACGTCCAGCGCACCGAAATAGATGTCGCTTCCCGATGTGACATGCACCGAGTAGACGCCCGGGGCCGCCTGGATGGAAAGGCGGCCGTTCACGTCGGTCCGGCCGCTTTGGTTCTGGCCACGTCCGTCGAGGGCCCGCAGCGTGATCTGCGCACCTCCGGGAAGCCGCGGGACCGCCGGGTAGGTCCCGGGCGGGTACACCGCGAAGGCCAGTGTGGCATTCGGGGCCGATAGGGGGAGCTGGAATTTCCGATTTTCAAGCGAGACGTTCACGGAAGGGGTGCCTTTGACGGAGGAATTGTATCCCGGTGCCACGACCGTGAGATTGTAGCCGGCTTCCGCAAGGAACAGGCTGTAGTCGCCGGTCCCATTTGCCAAAGCCGTGAACTCCGTTTTGGAGGCATTGACGAAAACGACGATGGCGCCGGAAACGCCTTCGTCCGGGTCGGCCGTGCCGTTTTGGTTTCGGTCGTAGGTGACCCGGCCGGCGACCCCTATCTGGCGCGCCATCGAAAGGTTCACGTCCAGTATCTTTTCGAGGGGCGTTCCCAGTTGCGCCGAGGCCAGGTAGCGTATCGGAACGAACGTATCCTGCGAGAGCGTCTCGTTGGTCGCGTTGTCGACGGAGAGCGTGAAGTTCCTTCCCTGGGGGAGCGTCATCTCGTAGAATCCGGACGGGTCCGAGGCGAACGTCAGCAGGGCCGGCCCGCCGGCGGAAACGGCAATGCCGACCCCGCCGCGGTTTTCGCCGCTGTCGTAGCGTCCGTTGGCGTTGAGATCGGTATAGAGCGTGCCGCGGATGTTGCAGCCCGGCTCGAGGGGCAGATTGAGCACGGCGGTCCGGTCCACGCGGACGTGGGCCAGCAAAACAAGGTCGGGGCCCAGCGGCGTCGGCAGCGGAAGGAGCGTCCAGACGGTGTAGTTGCCCGGTTCGAGCGCTATCTCGTAGCGGCCTTCGGCCGTGGGGACCATCCTGACCCCAAGGTTGGATGGTATCCCTGAAGCGGATGCGGTCGGATCCGGCACGAGGCTTTCCGCAATGAACTTGACCTGGGTGTTGCGGTACTCGGCGCGCTGGGCGACGCCGTCCTGGTTTTCATCGAAATAGGCAAGGCCCGACATATACACTCGCACGGTCAGCGCCACATCCAGCTCAAAGCGGTCCGGTCCCAGGCTGATGTTGAACGGCTGGACCTTTGTGAGGTTGGCCACGCCGGTCGGAAATGTCACGTTCTGCCCCACGTTCAGCGTATAGAATCCGGGCAGGAGCAGGCCCGAGAGGACGCCCTGCGCGTCAGTCGTGAGGTTGGCACGGAGGGCGCCCGGGCTCAGCGCAAGGATGCTGCCGACGACGCCGGCTGGGGCCGGCTTCCCGTCCACCATCAACCGGGCGGTGAACCGGGTCAACCGGGGCTCCAATTTGAAGTTGCGCTGCACCGGCTCGGTGCCGGTGGTGATGAAATCGGAGCCGTTCTCGTAGCCGTACCCGCTTATGGTCACGATGTAGTCGGTTATCTGGGGCAGGAAGACGCCAAAGCTCCCGTTGGCTGCGGCGTGGGATTCGAGCGTATGGTCAGGCCGCTTCCTGTCGGTGAACAGGAGCTTTGCGCCGGCCGCACCCTCGCCCTCGGCGGGAAAATCGTCGCCGTTTTGGTCCCAGTACAGATTTCCGGACACCTCAACGCCCTTGCCCAGGCTGAGGTTGAGCGAAAGCGGCGACGAAAGGTCGACCTGGGTGACGTTTACATAGGCCTCCGTCTCGGTGATGTTCTTGAACACCCGCAGCGTGTACCGTCCGGCGGGGAGCCAGGCCTCGTAGTAGCCGAGCCCGTTGGCGGGCAGAAACAGCCTCGAGCCGGAGCCTTCCACCTCGATGCCGGCGCCGGCCTGGTACTCCGGAAGGTTCAGGTTGGGTACTCCGGACGGGGTACCGCTCGGCGAAGGAACGGTGCTGGGCCGGATGATGTCGTAGGTCCCGTTGCTGTTCATGTCCCGGTAGACGGTGCCGTTGATGCGGATGCCCGCCTGAAGCGCCAGGTCCAATGTCGCCGGCGCCGCGGCGGCCTTCCAGTCCGTTTCGTTGACCAGCATCCCGGTCCCGCTGAGCGCGCGGGTGTAGACCGTGTAGTTGCCCGGGCTCACCATCGCCTTGTAGCGCCCGGAGGCGTCGGCGGTGACCGTGACCCACCGTGCGAAGTTTTGGGTGTTCTGGAATGAGACGGTCGCGCCCGGTGTCGTCGTTCCCGAGACCGGGTATACGGGGAATGCGCCAATCTCGATGGTGAAGTTGTCGGACTGGTTGACCAAAACCGGAATGTTCTCCCGGTAGTAGCCCTCGTCCAGCACGGACAGGTTGTAGAGGCCGGGCATGACGTCGGGTATGGCAAAGCTCCCGTTCTCCAGGCTCTTGTTCGAATACAGGACCCGGCCTTCCGCCAGGAGGCCAATGGAGAGGTTCGCCGCCGGCGTGAGGTTCTCGAAGGAGACGTTCCCGTAAACGCCGAAGTTCCCGAGCTTTATATCCAGCGTGTCGTTGGCGCCGGGTGCAAGGCCGGTCGTTCCGCCGTCGGCGGTGTATCCCTCGTGGATGACGGTTATGGCGTAATCGGCCGGGGTGAGGTTTTGCAGGCGGTACAGCCCCTCGGCGTTCAACGGCGCGGAGAACTCGAGGGCCAGCGTGGCGTTTTGGGCCCTGACCTCGCCGGTGATCGGGTGGTCCGTCGCGGCGGTCCAGGCCCCGTCGCCGTCGCTGTCGATGTAGGCCCGGCCGTTCAGGGCCGAGGTGTTGACCGTGAAGTCCTTGACGATGTTGTAGTCCAGGATGCCGTCGCGGTCAAGGTCTATCTCGTGGCGCATGGCCTGCTCGTCCGAGACGTAGAACACGGCTGTGCCCAGCTCGCGGGTTTCTTTTAGTAGCAGCAGGTCGTCGACGCTCGCGATCCCGCCGTTGGTGACCTTGACGGTCACGTTGCCGTAAGGCGCAAGCAGACTGTAGCGGCCATCGCGGTCCGTTATCGCGTAGCCGTGCGGGACCCCCGGATAGTACGAGGTGGGCAGCGGCAGATCGTCGTAGACCGTGACGCGGACGTTGGGCATGGGCTTTCCCGTCTCCGTGCGCACGGTGCCGTTCACGAACGCGCCGTGGTAGTACTTGAGGAAGAACACGCCGCCGTAGAGGTTGCGGTAAAAGAGGTCGACCACGCCGGTTTTCGATTTCTGGTTGGCCTGGGCGGTCCAGGGGGGAACGACCTTCCAGTCCGCCGAGTGGTTGGCCAGGCCCGTCGATTCGTTGTACGGGTTCCAGTAGGATGTGCGGTACTCGAGGCGGAAGTTGGACATGTTCCAGCCCTGCATCGGCGGGTACTGGCCGGTGCGCATCGTGTTGCCCACGATGGTGGGTATGTCGACATAACCGTAGGCGCCAGGGGCGACACCCGCTTCAGCCGGGCTGTAGCCTATGTATGCCTTGTAGAAAAGGGAGTTGTAGAACGGGGCGTTGTAGTACAGCTTGTATTCCACGATCCTGAAGTCCGGGTCGGAGCGCACCGATGCCGGGAGGTTGGCCGGGTCGTACTCCTGCCCGTCGTTGCCCACCGCCTTCGTCGTGAGGAAGTCGTTGATGTCCTGGTCGGAAAGCTTCACCGGAGCGTAGTAGATGCCGGTGTTCTGGGCCGTGTACGGGAACATCCTGGTGTCCGCTGCGAAGTAGCGTATCTCGTGGCCGGTGGCGACCGTCAGCTCGTCATAGAGGTCCACGAGCTGCCGCGATGTGAGAGTCGATGTAAGCAGGCCCTGGATGGCCGCCCACTTGGCATTGTTGTCGTTCATGTCCTTGGTGCGCTTGCCGAAGATCTCGGGGTGCTTGATTATCTCCTTGCGCCACTTGGGCAGGTCCTTCAGGAGCTCGATGTCGATGACATCCTGCGCGGTGTCCTTGCCCAGGTAGTGCTCAAGGAGCGCCTTCACCGGGGCATCGGCTACGTGGGGCTCGGCCACCCGGGCGATGTAGTAGGCGATGACGGAGCTTTCGTTTTGGGCGGTTATGATGCTTCCCGAGATCTCTACGCCCTGCTGGAAATTGTCTGCGATTGACGGGTGCTCTCCCATGTGCATGCACCAGTGCCCGTAGTCCCACCAGGCGACGAATCCGGGGCGGTCCTGGGGCGATTCGTTGGTGTCTTGCGTCTTGAACCAGAACATGCCGTCCGTCCAGTAGTCACTGGGGAACGCGGTCCCGAAGGAGCCGAACCACCAGAGGCTGCTCTGCGCCGGGTCGTACTTTGCGGGCCGAAGCTGAGAGGGGAGGAAATTGTAGATGTCGCGGTCGAACTCCTTCTTTGTCTCGTAGGGAATGCCGGCGTCGATGCCGTACCAGGTGGCGGAGCCCATGACCATGTATCCTATGAAGATGGCGCCCACTACATGCCGGACCTTTACGGAGCTCTTGACCGCGTGCCAGCGCGGGATCCAGCGGCCCTCGTTGAGGCCGCGGTAGGTCTTGGCCATCTTCTTGTAATCGAGGAGAGAGATGATGACCCAGGTAACCCACCCGCCCAAAATGGCAAACACGGGTGTGGCGTTGTACATGAAACGCACCGCGCTCATGGCCATGAATATTGCCATGAAGCACCACATGATGGTGAATATGTAGTCATTGCGCCAGCGCTCTTTCGGGAGCCTCCAGGCCGAGTACACGACGGCTATGAGGCCGAAGTAGAAGACGTATTCGCCGTACGAATAGACCATCCGGCTGAAATCGGGCGGCTGGGCCTCGGCGATCGTAGTATAGAGCTTGTCCCGGATGAAATAGCCCTGGAAGCCGAGCAGGACATTGTAGACGGCGGGGAAGAACGTCATGAGCGCCAGGTAGGCGGCGACGACCGCTACGGCCAATGAGCCCAGCACGATCATCCACGGCTGCTCCCGGGTGACCACCACTATTACAGCCAGGAGGGCCGTTGCGAGGAACACGAAGAACGGCGTCTGGTACCAGTGGATGAATAACATTGTGTAATAGTACGGGAAGGAGATGAGCAGCGGGATACCCATCGCAATGAGGGTCACGATGGCGATTCCGTAGGGGTCCTCCCGACGGAAGCGCTTCACCCAGGCGTGGACGAGGAAATACATGAACAATATCGCAAAGATGTAGGTACCGCCCTTCCAGCCCAGCATCACGGCGCCGATGGACATTCCGGCCAGGACGGAATACAGGACGCTCACGCGGTTTTGGGCGAAGAAGTCCAGGGTGCCCTTCGAGATGTCGGCGGCGGAGCGCCATTTGCCCACCCAGTTCTTCTCCTCGAGGTTCTTGAGCGCTCTCATGAGGAAGAAGAAGCCGGTGACGGCAAAGAACATGGTGTAGGAGTCATGGTCGGAGAATCCCAGCGGCGTGCGCTCGACATTGCCCGCCATTACGGTGATGAAGAACGCGGCAAAGTAGGCCGGCTTGCGGCCGAACATGTCACGGGTGAAATAGTAGACGGGGAATATCGTGAGCGCAGCCCAGAACGCCGGGAGTATCTCGAAGAACATCCACACCGATTGCGTGACGTCGAAACCGAAGAGCGGCGACGAAGCCATGCCGAACAGCATTGCCGACCAGGCGAACGCCGGCGGGTTGGGGTTGGGGCCACCGTTGGGGTAGTTCATCAGCGGGTCCCAGGTGAGCTGTTGGCCGGTGTCCATTATGTAATCGATGGTCCTCTTGTGGTAGTCGGGGTCGTTACCGGATACGACATACTGGTATTGTCCGTATGTATCGGCCGGTGCCACAGCCGGGCCGTAGTACCAGTAGCAGCGTATTACCATCGCCAACACGAAGAGGGCGACCAGTATTCCCGCCGTCACCAGCCGGGCCCGGATGGGGCGCATTTCCTTCCCATCCTGAACA
>Ga0315286_10002763_pt1 | contig 16432 bp, 14 predicted proteins | sample YL17G10_0_MG_FD_205038 | JGI IMG/M metagenome (GOLD analysis project Ga0315286, IMG submission 205038) | Sediment microbial communities from Yellowstone Lake, YNP, Wyoming, USA - YL17G10_0 | ecosystem: Environmental > Aquatic > Freshwater > Lake > Sediment | place: USA: Wyoming | collected...
TCTGACCGGCGGCATCCTCGTCACGCCAACGACTTGCTTCGCTGCGTCGGGCGTGTCGGGACTACCCCGCCGTACAAATGTAGATTGATGAATTGTGAATAATGAATTTGAAAGAACTCGAACCCACGCTTGCCCCGCCGCTTTCTGGCGGGGACCGGAGCCTGTCTCATGTCTTCCCTGCGAAAACCTGCGACACATGGCCGAAGTCCTGCCTCGAAATGGAATCGGCGGGCATGCCCGCCAATCCTTAGACCAATATACCAAAAACTCTCACGCCAGGCAAACCTTTTTCATTCGGTCAGAATGAGCTTGAATGCGTGGTCAAACTTGCTGATATTACGTATTGACACACCACTCGACAGGAGTATAGCTTCATGAACAAACGTCTCTTCGGACTTCTTACTCTCGCCTTCGCGGCGGGATGTGCGACCTTCAATGAACTGGAACCGGTACCCCCGGTGCAACCGGCTGAGCAAGGTTTCATCGAGCTCCGTAATGACCAGGAGAACTTCCTGCTCAAGAAGGAAGAGCAGTACTTCATGAAGTTCCCGCGGGCTGCGGACACACACTTGTATGTTCTCCTGCAAACCGCGGCCAAGAAAAAAGTCAACAACTACTTTACCGCTGCCTTCGATGATGGGAAGGGAACCATCGTTCCGATCAAGGATGAGACTGCGAGTCACGACAGCCTGAGCGTCTATGCGATCGATACTTCGACAGCTTTCTTCTATTGGGTCATTGATACGGTCCGCAATGATCTTCCTCTCACCCTGCACTACCGATATGTGCCACAATGGCGGTACACGGTTGAAACCAAATATGACGAATACCGGCGTGCTCTGGCGGACAACAAGGTTGAGCGCCAATCGTACGAGACGATGGGACCACAATTCAATTGGGCAGCCTTCGATGCCAAGGGGGAACAGCAGAATCTGCATCAAAGAAACATGTCCCTTTCCACCATGAACGATGCGCTGGTAGAGCTGGAAAAAGTTTTTCCCGCAAACATCGCTTTGTCCAATGATACAATGTACCAACGCTATCTGTCGCTCAGCAAGGAAACAAAAGAAGAACTCCTGTTCCAATCGGACTATGATGCAGTGCTCTCCATCGTCCAGCGCGAAAGTGCAACACGAGGTGATTTTGGTGCCTTCGTTGGACATAGAACGGATTTCGCAGCCTTCTTGGAGCAGAAGGACCGGTTCCGTGCACCCATTCTCGACTACGCGAGGTCCGCATTCCTGCGCCGGCTGAGCGAAGCTTTGCCGCGTTATGATGCACAGTTGAAGAGTCGTACGAACCTTACCACCGTTGAGCTGAATCCTGCCGTCGCAGACGTGGATAGATTCTATCAATCGTGCGGAGCGCAGCTTCCAAACGATGTGGCGGAAGTGCGGGATTTCGTGACCGACTTCAACACCCTCGCCGCGGCGCTTGCCAAGTCTGACGCCAAGTTCAAGGCATTACCCGCCGAATCAAAGCAGAAAGTGACATGGCCTGAGGACTCCTACTATCCCAACATACTTACCAGGTTGAGCGATGCACGAAAAGCTATTCCACACTACACGCTCGACAAGTATGAAACCAGCAAAGAGTACAGAATTGCTTCACTCCTCGAGGAGCAGATCAACAAAGCGCTGAAGCGGATCGATGATTTGCAGGCACCATACCGTAGGGCGTCAGGCATCGTCCAAAAGGTCAATCCCCTCAAAGCGCAAAGGGATTACAAGGGGATCATTCAAATTCTGCGCGAGAATCGTGACCTCGCACTCGTTCTTGCGCATTATCCCGACATCGACGAACTGTCGCTCAAAGCCCAGATATCCAAGGCGCGTGAGCGTCTCGATTCCGGCGACTGGAGCGAGGCAGAGAAACGTCTTGCCGAACTTCACAGCGACAAGGAATATTTGAATCCTTCAGCCATCGCGTCGAAGAAACTCGAGTCGGTCAAATCCATGGAGGCCGAGATCTATGACAAGGTGAAAAAGCTCTCGGTGGAGCGTGCAGACGCCTTCACGAAGAAAAATGAAATCACGATAATCGATGTTCCTGCTCTCTATGCCGACTCATCCTTTTTGCCCGCGTATGTTCTTGGTTTCAGTTCCGAATCCCTCAATGCCCTGACGCTGAAGCGAAGGACCATTGAAGACAATCTGCGCCAGATAAAGCATTATCGTTTCCCCGACAATGCCATCCGTTTGGTCTATAAGGAATTGACGAGGGCGCCGCACGATCAGGGAGTGGAAAAGGCAAGGGCCATTCTGGACCACGCGAGATTCTATCGTGGAAACGACAAAACGGTGCGCAACATCGCCGACGAGTGCAATCCTGCAATCGCCAAGACCCTCGACAAACCGAAGAACTATAGACGGATTCTGGTAATACCGGTCAATCCGACGGCGAAAGTATCGAATGAGTATGTTTTTAGGATCAACGTCAAGATACCGTCGGAAGCCAAGTTCCCCGTGTTTGACATCAACATCAAAGTACCAAAAGAAATTGCCGACAAGGCCGGTGCCAGCCAATGGTTCACTGCGATGACACTGAACAAGAAACTCATCAAGACCGAAGGGCACATGCGTATCACCGCCCCGACGGCCGACAACGACTATGAAGCACAGATTACACCGGTGCAGATGGACAAGGCGGGGGACAACATCATCGAGGTACGATTTAACTATCCCTCGTTCAAGCTGTTCGAAGTGAGCGTCATGGCTCAAGTTCCGCTGATCCGCAAAAACTGATTCGTCAACAATCAACGGCTCACTGCAATGAAAAAGAACATTATCATTGGCATTGCTCTCCTCCTTGTCATCGGGGGAGGTCTTTGGTACTATCTGACGCGTCCGACGCTGGAAGATACGATTGCGTTCCCGTATATCTCCCATCAAAAACCGGCCGTTGATCCACATCTGCCGAGTTCCAACGCAATCGCGGACAAGCTGGACGAAGTGCTCTTCGACGGGCTCTTCAATCTTACGGCGACGTCGAGCGGCGTCGTGTTTGAAAATGGTCTGGGCGAATTCGTCAGCATCGATGACAACATTGTCACGATCCGACTGAAGACCGGACACTACTGGCATGATGGCTATCGGACCTTCGTCGACGGCAGCAAAGTCAGGGTTGAGAAAACCGGAGTCCACGAATTCTCATCCAGAGATCTTGCCTTCACGCTCAAGAGGATCCAGAGTCTCGGCAGCTTGTCCCCCGATTATATCCTCGTCGGCCAGGCGCTTCCCGTGATGGATTTCCAGGGACCGAACGAGCGAAACGAAATCAAATTGAAGTTTCGTCCGGACAGGATCTGGATTGAATCGGATATCAAGGAAGTGCTTTCGTTCAAGATCCTGCCGGACAACGCAGAAATGAATGCCCTCTCGTACAATGTCGGGACCACCACCTATATGTCCGTGCCGGACTATGAAAACATCATTCGTTTCCTTCGGACACCGGAAGGGGATGCGAAGATTGGCAAGATGAACCTGATGCCCTATGTCGACAACAGCACGTTCAGCACGGAACTCCGGAATGGGAACATCAATGCTATCCTGGAAACGCCCTTCGGCAGCATCTCGCCGATTCTGCAGGAACCGGGGAAATTCTTTGTCAAGTCCAACGTCAGCTCGACCTATTTTGCCATTCTCTTCAACGCCGAGCGGCTTCCGCGCGAAAAGCGGATCGAGCTTCGAAGGCTCCTTAACAACAAAAAGATCCTGGATCGATTTTTCAAAGCTGGCACCGGGCAGCAACGGCATATTGTTGATTTCAAAGGGAACCGTGACAAGTACGACGAGTACTTGAATGATGTCGTATTTCCGACTTCTTCCTACTACATTCAGGAAAAGATCGTCGACCGCCTTCGGGACTCAACGGAAGCGAATCCCGTAGCGTTGGCAGACACAATCCGCATCAAAGCGTGCCTGAATTTCGGTTATCGCGAGGAGTATTCAGAGCTGATCGACATCCTGAATGATCGCGCGGTGACGAAAGGACGCGTGAGGGCAACCGCTGTGCAAAACGACGAGATCCGGAAAGGCAACTACGACGCACTGTTGATTGCCGTGAGCGGGTACAGGAGCAACTTCCTGTTTGATATGTACGATCTGTTCCTGCGCGAACCGAACCTGGAGCGCTATAGGATCAATTTGCTCACGGCTGCGGACGCGAAGGGAGAACCGGTCGTGAATCCTGCCTCCCTGCAGGCCGATCGCAACTTCTTCCGCCTGGATGCAATTTCAAATTCGGCAGAGCGCGACGACATCAACCGCCTGCTCGAAGACATCTACGGGTTCATGTCGACACGCCAGGTCGGCGACAAACAAGCCTATGCTCGCAGGATTGCCGAGCGAGAGCACCAGATGGCGCTTGGGGCGTGGCTCTTCTCGCTACCGTCGCTCACGTATTTCAGCTCGCAATTTGACAGCACCAGTATCGACCTGTACGGAGTGGCCTCTCAGTTGTCGACGCTCAAGAAATGGAAAGAGCTACCAAAGAAGTGAAGAAACAACGACGCAGGGGCGGCACGTGCAGCCCCTGCATCTTTCTCTGGTGGATAGTCTCCTGTAGTCCTCTCGTTTTGTCTTCCGTCGCGTTTGCCCAAACGCATGATGTGCTCCTTGTCGAAAACCCGGAACATCTGATCGTCTACAACTCCTTCCAGCAGTCTCTCACGGCGAAGCAGCAGAGCGCGATTCTCCCATTCGCGCCGATCAAGATCCTCAAAGCCCTCGACCTCCTTAGCGATGGTATGACTCCCTGCATGAAGGTAGAAATCGACGGGGAAGCATATTTCTTCCTGCGCGATGAAAGCGGAAAACTTGTCGGCCTGACAAGACTTGGGATGGTGAGAAGCTTCTCATCGGCGTCCTTTATTGCCGACACGATTGAAATCCTCGCTTCCAATGTCATCAGTCTTCAAAATCCTTCGACAGGTGTCCGAAGCCCACTTGTTGCGGGAGACCAATGCGTTCGCTACTTCGTCAATGCCGGTGCCGTCTATCTGAAGCAGATGGGTGCACGCCCCCGGTTTGGATGGGGGATCCTTCCCGCAGCGAAGGCGGGATCGTGGTGGAAACGTGTGAACAGCCAGATTGTCCGGCAGCGACTACCGGCAGCTGTCTACGAACGCATTGTGGCAAGAATACATCAGCTGAACCAATCATTGTCCCGATTGCATGTGATACTCGCAAAGGAAAGCGGAAAAGCTCCTACGGTTCCCCAGTGGACGCTTCGACAATCCGGCCCTGTTCTGGAGTGTTCTCTTCAGCCGAAGAAATCGATTGAAGCGTATGAACGCACCACGGCAGAACTTGCAGTGTCACTGCACACCTACCTCATCGGTACCGGCTACGAGGCCGTCCAGAGTGGCCGCGGCATTGAGATCAGACCCCGATGAGCATGCTGCGGAACATAGTCGGCGGAGCGTCCAAAGATCTCAGGTCGAAATTGACCGCACATGCTGTGGGTATTGCGTTCATGGCCATTCTCTTCGCAATCTTCATCGCGGCTATCGGCGGGCGACGCGAAGATCTCCGTGAATCTGATTGGGGCATTGAGCGGTATCTCGACATCCGCGACTTTGATTTTGGCAATCCTGTCGATCGTGCACTGTTCCGGGAGACGCTGGAGCGTTTCTATCCGGGGCAATCCGGACGAAGCGATTCATTGATTCGTGCAATCGACGACCTTCGGCAACGCAGATTCAGCGATCCACGATACAAAGTGGGAAGCGATCGGCAAGGATTGACATGGGAGATTGTCGGCAAACTTTTGCCAATGTACCTGCAGTTTCTGACAGTGTACGTCCTTGTGCTTGTCATTATCTATCTCGCTGCGCAGCGAATTGCGCTCTATCGATTCGTGAAAATGAAGCAATACCGCGAATCGGATCTTGAGCAGGCATATCAGTGTGCGAAGGCTGTTCACTCCTGGCGGGATGCGAAAAGCGTGAGAAGCGCGCTCCCGACCATCGTCGTGTTGATCGCGAAGGCGTTGATACAAGGAGCCTTGGTGGTCCTTCTCTTTTCACCTGCCTACGTTATCGCGTATTCGCTGAAGACTTCCGTCGACACGAGTTCGCTCCTCTTCATGATATTTCTGGGAATTGTCTCGAATGGAGTATTGATTCATACCGCCAATCGGTTATTCGGCCTTCTGGTTTCGGAAAGTCGCAAAGGATATGTTCAGACGGCAATTGTCAAGAACCTTCACTCATCCTATGAATGGAATACCCCGGATGGGATTTCTCTTCGCTCTCTGCTGGGTCTGAGGCAGGGCTTCAAGGCGCACGTCTTCCATCATATCTATCTTAATGCACGGTTCCAGTTCATTCCGGCACTGAAAGAACATGCAGCATTCCTCATCACAGGGCTTGTCATCATTGAGATGGCATTGAATATCCAGGGCCAACTTTGTTACGAGCTGTTACAGCAGATTCTCTACCGGCAATACGATGTCGTTGCCATGGTCGTGCTTGGGATCTTCTTTGCGGTCAAGGCAACGGAAATCGTCATCGATATCTGGCATGACAGACAAAAGAGACAATATGGCTACTAGCACACCCGTTGGGAATCAGTGGCTTCGTGGACTGTATCGGCGTAAGGATGCCCTCTGGCTTGCCATCTGGCTTGGGGGTTTGCTGACGCTCTGGGTCTGGAATATGTTCTTCTTGAATACACCGGCCTTGTGGCGAATACAAAAGGCATTCTTCAACAGTCTCTTGACCGGATCGATGGTCGTTGTTCTTGCCGTGGGACTTGGGTGGATAACAGGAGTCATGCTGCACATGTTGGAGCGCGGGGAGTGGAAGGGTGTCTATTTCGTCGCCTCATTTCTTACCAACCTTCTTCGTTCGATTCCGCAAATCATCGTAGTGTTGATTGGCTACATCGCACTCACAATCCTGCTCGCTAGAGAGGTCATCCACTCTTCGTTCATGCAATTGCTCTGGATCGCGAGTACCATCGCTGTCGCTGTCTTCCTGGAAGTTGCAGATACCGTCCGGGCACGGATTGAGTATTTCCGAACGCTCGATTTCGTCGATGCGATGTTGTGTTGCGGCATCAGTGAATCCAGAATTATTAATATCGAGATTCTCTGGAGAAACAGCAGAAGTCATTTGTTGCACAAAATGATTGCGCTCTTCGGCGTTTCGACGTTTCTTCAGTGCAGTATCGATTTTATTATCTCGGTGGGACTCTCCACGGACGTCAGTCTGAGCAATTTCCCCCTAACGCTGGGAAGCTTGCTCGCGAGGCTGGACAGCAAGCAGGATATTCTTGCGGTGAGTAACCTGTTTAGTGATCCAGGGTACCTGCCGGTGCTCTTCGTCAGACATCTCCAGGGATTGAGTGTTGCTTTCTGTATTGTGTTCACTCTTCTGTGTATCTACAACATCGCCAATGGCTATGTGCGGAGGCATCGGATTGCATAACGCATGAACGAACGACGCTACAACATACACATCGCTGCAGGGGGCCGGGAGTTGGTTGCCATCGACGATTTCCGGCTGACGGAATCGTCGCTCACGGTGCTACTTGGAGAGTCGGGCATCGGCAAGTCGCTGATTGCCCGTGCCATTGCCGGTCTCCTCGATCCCGACGAGCTCGACGTTCAAATCGACTCACGTCCTTATACGGAATACCTCAAACGCCAGGAAACACTCGAGATCCGGCGCGATGGCTTCTTTGTTTTCCAGGAGCCGTCCTCACATTTGAATCCACTGATGAAGCTCCGGGAGCAGTTGGACGAAGGAAGCCTCGCTGCTGCACCAGATGACAAGCAGTTCCTGGGACGATTGTGGCGCGATGCCACGGAATCACAGATACGAAACATCCTGGAAGTCTATCCGAAACCGTATCGGCCGAGTGGAGGTGAAAAGCAGCGGATCCTGGCAGCCATGGCTTTCAAGAAGATTTCAACCCTCGATGATGCGGCGCCGGGCACCCTCTTTGTCTTCGACGAGCCGACGGGCAATCTGGACGACAAGCTTCGAAATGAATTCCTCGACTTGCTCGCCGAGAACATGAAGAATCGTCGGATCACAGTGTTGCTCATTACGCACGACTATTCTCTGATCGGGCGATTGACCAGGTCCTATCAAGCGATTGCCAAACGAATTGTCTTCGAGGAATTGGTCCTGCATCGGGGCAAACTCGGTCTAAGGAGGTTTGAGCCTGAGGAGTATCTATCGTGGCTTGAGGAACGTCGGGCAGCGACGCGGGCGCCTGTGAAACGGGAATCTGTCGTGACACTCAAATCCGGGCCCCGGGTGTTTGGTCGAACCCTGATATTCAGCAGCGATCCGAATGGACAGCGACAGGTTCCCTTTGAGGTCCGACGCGGATCACTGACGTACCTCAAAGCTCCGAGTGGTACTGGCAAGACAACCGTGGTGAAAATGATGATGGGCTTGGTCAAGCCGGAACACATGTCGATGAGTCTCGGCGATGCGACCTACACAGAACACACTCCCCGACGAACATGGCAAAAACAGGTGTGGGGACGGCGAATGACCATGGTGTTCCAACATGCGGACGAAGCCCTCAATCAGAATGCAAAGGTTCGCGATGTGTTTGCGGGGCTCCCCTCCTCTAGATTCCACAATGACGATACACTTCGCCAGGCCCTCTCGGAATTCTTTGACCTGGAAAGTGATTTCCTGGAGAAACCGGTCAAGCATCTCAGCGGTGGACAGAAGCAGCGCCTGAATTTGCTACGATGCCTGACGCTTGAGACTGATCTCGTCATCATGGATGAGCCGCTGAATGGGCTTGATTTCTCTACTGCCGTTAAAGTGCTAAAGCAGATCGAGGAGCGATTGCAGGCAGGAAGATCAGTGTTGGTTATCTCCCACAACGAAGAGATATTTGATGCACTCGTCCCGTCCGAGAACGTGTACTATCTGACTGCTTCGGTCTGACCATATTCCCCTGTGATGACCCGTTCGCTTCGACGAAGTGTTTACAAGCCACAGTGTTCTCTCCCGTCGTGAGCCCCTTCGCAACTCAAATCGTCGAGGACAAGAGATCTCCGTGCTCTGCTGCCAGCTCTCATTTCTTGCTTTTCGGAATGCCTCTCTCTATATTAATGCGAATTCTTTGCGACGATACAGTCGTTGTCAATAAAGCATCTCATGAGGACAATGATTTCAGCCGACGAAGCTGTCGAGATCATACTTGAACATACTGAAGAACTGCAAACGGAGGTCGTCAACCTTCCGGAGTCACTCGGTCGTGTCCTTGCCGCAGACATCCGGGCAACAGAGGACATACCGCCGTTCGACAATTCTTCTATGGACGGCTTTGCTCTCCGGTCAATCGACACACGATCTGCGACAGCCAGCTCTCCCATCAAACTGTCGATCGTCGGTGTGGGTCCCGCGGGAGAAGCAGCATGTTTGGAAGTTCTGCCCGGCACAACTGTCAGGATCATGACAGGTGCCCAACTTCCCGTGAACGCAGATGCGGTCCTGCAGCAGGAGCTCGCGGAGGAGGGCGAAGGAAGTATCCTTGTCTCAGCCCCTGTTGGGGTCGGCACAAACGTTCGAGCCAAAGGCGAGGATATCGTTTCGGGTGAAGGCGTCCTTGCACGCGGAACTCGACTGAGAGCCGGACAATTGGGTGTGCTGGCGTCAATTGGGTCCTCCCGGGTTGTGGTATTCAAGAAACCGAAGGTCGGAATTCTGACGACAGGCAATGAACTTGTTGGGGTGGAGGATCGACTTTCCAGCGGGAAGATAAGGAACAGCAACGCCCATACCCTTATGGCGCTGGTCCAAGAAAGCGGCGGGCTTGGCGTGGATCTCGGAGTCGCGAAGGATGATGAGGCCGATCTCGTCCGCCGGATTCAGATTGGCCTCGATAACGATCTCCTCATAACGTCCGGCGGAGTCTCTGTTGGGAAGTATGACTATGTATTGGACGCAATAAGGACGGCCGGCGTCGATCTGAAATTCCGAAAGGTCAACATCAAACCGGGCATGCCGCTGGCCTTTGGCATCTTCAAGTCCGGCGGGAAATCGATTCCCGTTTTCTGCCTGCCGGGAAATCCTGTGTCGACGATGGTCACCTTCATCGAGTTTATCCGCCCATGCTTGAAGAAAATGACGGCCATGGAGCGTGGAAGCGAGTCGTATCGCTTCAGAGCCGCGCTCGAACATTCGATCCAAAAGAATGATGGGAAACGGCACTTCCATCGTGGAATCGTTGTTCTCAAGAATGGGAAACCGACGGTTCGATCTACCGGCAATCAGAGTTCAGGGATCTTGACATCGATGGTGAAAGCAAACTGTCTTATTACGTTACCGGAAGAACAGACTCTCCTTCAGCCAGGAGAGGAAGTAGAAGTAGAGTTGTTGACCTGATGCGCCTGTCGGCCCAAATGACTATCCCTCACACAAGCGGAACGAACATGAAAACGCTCATCCTCGTCGTGCTCTTTTTCCTTGGCTGCGACGACAACAAGGACAGCGCGGTTTTCGATACCTCCAAACAAGACGAAAAATTGATCGCCAAGGAGATCGCTGACTATCACGCCGCCATGAAGAAAGCCTACAACAATGGCGGTGTGAATACGGACAGCTTGATGGATGCTTACTTCGACCGGGAAATGTACTACGTGACCTATTGGGGCAATTCGGAGCCGATTGATTCGACGAAAAAACGTCTGCGAAGTGCGATGAAGTCGGTCAGGGACTACGACAATCAATTTGAGAACCTCAAGGTGAAAGTGTACGGCGACGGGGCGTATGCATTCTTCATTCTCAGACAGGACTACAAGGTCAACGGGCATTTGCTGGAAGAGTACCTGCCGACGACCTTCGTCTTGGAACGACGAGGCAACCGCTGGCTCGTTGTGCATGCGCAGCGGACCTCTGATTATCAAACGATGCAGCAACTCGCGGCGTTGGCGCGGGTGAAGGACTGACGCACGTAGCATCCAAGACGAAGCATTTCGAGTAGAAACCAGCCGAATATCCACCTGGTGTTAAACTCCCTCTGCCGGGTGAACGAATCAAGCCGACGTGCTGGACACCACATTCTCGGCTTGTCGCAAGCACTATCTTGATCACAATCTGAAGTTCGAGTAATACATGGGACTTTTTGAGAAGAGCATCGAAATGCAGGGTGTCAATGCCTACGGAAAGCCGAAACTTCCCTCTGGACAAAGTGCCACACGAAAATTTCCAGTCTTGACCTATGGTCCCGAGCAGGTCATATCGAAAGAGGAATGGCAGCTTCATATTTGGGGTTTGGCGACGATCCGGACGCTTGGATGGAGCGATCTGATGGCGTTGCCGCAGACAAAACTTCGCGCCGATTTTCACTGTGTCACACACTGGAGCCGGTTCGATGATGAATGGGAAGGTGTTCTCTTCAAACATCTCGTCGCCACGCTCGACGTTAAGCCGGAAGCCAAGCACGTGATGCAGCATGCATATGGGGACTATACGACGAATCTTCCGTTGATATGGATGCTTGAGGAAGATGTGATGCTTGCGCACACGTTCAACGGTGACCCCTTGCAGAAGGAACATGGAGGGCCCGTGCGCGTGTTCACGCCGCGCCGCTATGCATGGAAGGGGGCCAAGTGGATTCACGGACTGGAGTTTCTCGCCGAAGACAAACCTGGGTTTTGGGAGCAAAATGGATATAGCAATACGGCAGATCCATGGAAGGAAGAACGTTTCTGGTAAATAATGTAGCCCTCCAATCGAAAGGATTCACCGTATGAGGTTCAAGGTTCCTATGGCGTTGCTTGTGCTTGTGCTGATGGCCGGATGTTCAGATCAGACGAAGAAAGCCGTCAAGGAAGAGTCCGACTCGAACAAGAGTTTGCCCCGAAGGCCGGACATGGATCAGCAGGTCATGGTCGCCCCCCAGCATTGTCGCATTGTCGGTACACTCGTCGGAATCGATACAGAATTGTTGAAAGAAGGAAATGGACCCTGCACCAAAGTGCCATGTCGTGGAATTGTCCGGATTGACTCCATTCTCGGGTATGGATCATCCTTCGGCAACCCACTGGCCGTTGGTCAACGCGTGAATGTCCACTTCGCATTTACGCTTGCCCCGACGACAAAAGATCTCTTTCCGAACATGACAGAAACGTATCCGGGACTTGAGCTGAATTCCCGATTCCGGGCAGATGTCGAGTCTCCACCAGAGATGAACACGTCGGCTGACCGAATCTTCTATCAGGTCTATGACTATGTGAAACTCCGGTGACCGGCAAACTGGAGAATCGTCCTTGCCGATCACCACAAGGATTTCTTTGAAATGATGCTGAATAACCGTTACATTTTGTTAGGCCATGCAAGGCTATGTGTCGATACGCTGCCAGCACGTTCTTCGTAAGATGGTTCCTGGAAGCATAGACGAAAACCCTCTTGTTGCCACCCCCGAAGGGGTCCCTTTGGGACAAGGCACCAAGTCTCAAAGAAAAAGGATTGAAAAAGCGGCACTTTCACACATGTTGGTGCCTTCGTGACTTGGTGGCGGCACTTTACGACCGACTCTCTAATATTCTGAAAACAGCCAATCATATCACATTGAAATCGAAGGGATCGCAATGAAATCGGGAATGAGAATCGCCGCAAAACCGTATCCTGGCGGGAGCTTTGGCTGCCTCAGCAAGTCTTGTCTTTTTCTTCTTGGCCTACGAGAACATGCAAAAAAGGATTGAGATCGACACATTTGAATCCGCCATTAAAGTGAACGAATATCCTGGTGCACGGCAGCGTTTTGAGTGGATGAAATATCATGATCCCGAAACAGAGAGCTTCCCCGGGGCATACGCCTTCTTCATTTTTCGACAAGGAACAAATGTTGACGGCACGCTTCTCGAGGAGTATCTCCCCCCGACGCTCGTTCTCGAGCGGAGGGAAACAGGTTGGAAGATTGTCCACGCCCATCGTTCGACGGATTTCTAGACTTTTCAGCAGTACATCGCAATGCAGAAAATGAAGAGTGTATGTAAGTGAGGGATCTTTGGATCACCGAGAGAGCCGTGAGTACTTTGTTAGGAATGTGAGGGTAAAAGCGATCAATTCGTGCACTAAACCGAAGCTGCCACCCGGCCAAACAGTGTTGTCATTCCCGGGGACCAAGGGCGTGTGCTCTTTTTCCATCCTGTTGATTCTCACCCTGTCTTCATGCATGAAGAATTCTCGAGAAGAGCGCCGCTCGATGGGTGAGCGTGACACTGTTGCCCGGATACAGGAGCTTCGCGATTCGCTTTCACGTTTTTCAATGAGATCGAAGGGTGTCGCCCCTCGAGAGAAAATCTCCAGCGATACGATGGTCCAAAAGAAGGCATCGGCGCTTGTCGATACAATCGTGGGCTCTGTGTATGTCTCGGGCAACGAGCCGTTTACGCGGCTGACTCTTGCGTTGGAAGATGGAAGAAGCGCTATTGTTATCCGGGCAGATTCGAACCTATCGAGACAGTTGCTGATGATTCAGGGAAGAGTTGTTAGAATCATCGGGAGGATAGTCAAGACAAGCGCCGGAGACTATGTTTGCGTGAATGAGTATGTGATAGTTCAATAACCCATCCATGAAGGAGGCGATCCTGTGAAACAATTATACGCGTTGGCGTTGGTGCTCGGATTCTGGACGATAACGACGGCCCAAACGGTATACAAACCGATTCTGACCGAGAGACAAGTCTCGATGTCCCAGGCGGAGCCAAGTTACCCGATCGCCGGGTCACATAAACTCAATGCAGATTGGGAAGTCATTCGACCTGTTTTGGAGGCGTATGCACTCTCACATCCACAACAGCTACGAAAAACCACAGCCTGGAATTTTTCTGTAGGGCAGAAGTACACCTGGTGGGCAAGCGATCTTGCTGCTGCGAGCACGTATGAATATCAGGTGCCGTCTACATGCAAGGCTGTTGGAACTCACTGCTACATTTTTGTGGAAGACCCTCTCTGGAACAACGGTAGGGTTACTCAGGCCGCAGTGGATTCAATGAAGAAGGCGTTCGATTCAAGCACACCAGCTGATCCATCGAAAGGAATTTTCCAGCTCGATACCCAGTATTTCGGAGATCCTCCTAATGTCGACAACGATCCTCTCATCGTCATTCTGATTCTCGATATCAAGGATGGATACAGCGGTTCGGGATCGTACGTTGCAGGATATTTCTATTCTTTGAATGAATACTCCGAGGCATCTGTGCAGCAGTTGGGATCCAATCGGCATTCGAATGAGGCAGAGATCTACTATATCGACGCCAATCCAGCCGACCTCAAAACCGCTTCCGGTGTCAAGAGCGCTAGTTCTACGACCGCGCATGAATTCCAGCACATGATTCATTGGGGCTATGACTCGAGAGAGGTTACCTTCGTTAACGAGGGGCTCTCAGAGGCTGCAATGGCTTTGTGTGGATACGCCTTTGAAAATCCTTCGTACTATTACTCAAACACCAATCTCTCGTTCCTTTCCTGGGGAACAACTTCAAACTCACTGCAGGACTACTCCAGAGCCGGCCTTTTCACATGGTACCTCATTGAACAGATTGGCTCCGGTGTAGCAAAACAAATCGTTCAAAATACCCTGACAGGCATCGCCGGGTACAACTATGCATTTCCCAGGGCGGGTTCTGGTCTGACCTTTGACGATTTGCTCAAGAACTTTGCGGTCGCGAACGCGCTGAATGACAGGACAGTCGATCCGCAGTATGGCTTCACCGTACCCATCACAGCCAAGGTCACTCCTGCCAAAACCTACCTCGACCCAAACGTTTCGTCGCAATCCCAATTGATCGAGGCTCAGGGAACCGTGTACCTGCTGTACAAAGGAGGAACAAACCTGAGCGCGACATTTACGAATCAATCCTCGACGATCAGCGTGAGGGCAATTGCCACAGGTTCAGGTGGAAAGAAAGTGACGGTCGTTCCAATCGCCAGCCAATATTCTGAGCCGGGATTTGGCATCTTGTATGACCAGGTGATGTTTGCAGTCACAAATCTCAGCTCCGTTGCGGTATCGTTTTCATACAGCTCGAGCGGTCAGTCTCCTCCCATCACTGTTCAGGAGTTGGCATTTGACGATGGAATCCCCGATGGCTTTCTGCAGTTGGTAGCTCCCGATACCGCCGTCGTCTGGTTTGATGCCATACCGGGTGCAGTTCTTGACAGCATCCGGGTTGCATTCCGACGCGATGGCTCGATAGGATTCGGCTTATGGGAGTTTACCGGAGTCTCGAGACCGTCTCCGCTGGGTAAGAAATATGGGTTCAACACTCTGAATGTTACAGGCAGTCCCACTTTTTCTGCTCCCTATCCGGTTCCCTATCCGAACTGGCATACGATCGATGTCTCCTCATGGAATGTGGATCTCAACAGTAGCTTTGCCGTCGGATTTGTGTTCGGAGAAACCCCGGCAGCCCCCGGTCTTATGATAAGCACTGAGCCCTACACTGAACCCTATCACTCATTTACCTATGCTTCAGGTTCATCCGGTAATAACTGGTATGTGTTTGGCTCAAACTCCGCTGGAGATAGTGCCTACAAGTATGTCGTCCGTGCGTACGCACATGTTGGAACGGCGACTGCAGTCTCTGAACCGTTCGAGCTACGACCTTCAACCTTCACACTGGAGGATAACTACCCGAACCCATTCAATCCGTCCACGACGATCCGCTACTCCATTCCTGTACAGGGTCACGTCCGACTGCGCATTTTTGATCTCGTCGGCAGGGAAGTCGCAAGATTGGTCGATGATGTGAAGTCGGTTGGAACATACAGCGTGAACTGGCATGCCGTGGATGGTGTCGGGAGGCCAATGGCAAGCGGGATGTACTTCTACAGGCTGGAAGGCCTCGGTCACCAGTTAACGAAGAGATTGCTCTTGTTGAAATGAGGACATTTGTCCTCCCACTTCCGCCGGTGGCGGACAGGCTTTCGCATCTGGAGTTGAGGGGAACTACCTTCAACTCCAGAGCACGAAGTAATGCAAAGGAGGACAGATGGAAACGAGTGGACGTTGGCGGTCGGTGCATCGACAAGCGGAGTTCAACCGACTGAGGAAAAAGACAGCAGAGCATGACTTTGTGGGGAGGTTGGAGCGGGAGTTTTGGCGTAGCCACCCCTTTGGGGGAGTTTTCACCGCGCGTAAGGGGTGAAGTGTTGGAAGTCGTGGGATTGTCGCATTGTCGTACACTCGTCGGAATCGATACAGAATTGTTGAAAGAAGGAAATGGACCCTGCACCAAGGTGCCATGTCGTGGAATTGTCCGGATTGACTCCATTCTCGGGTATGGATCATCCTTCGGCAACCCACTGGCCATTGGTCGACGCGTGAATGTCCACTTCGCATTTACGCTTGCCCCGACGACAAAAGATCTCTTTCCGAACATGACAGAAACGTATCCGGGACTTGAGCTGAATTCCCGATTCCGGGCAGATGTCGAGTCTCCACCA
>Ga0315286_10002765_pt1 | contig 16431 bp, 13 predicted proteins | sample YL17G10_0_MG_FD_205038 | JGI IMG/M metagenome (GOLD analysis project Ga0315286, IMG submission 205038) | Sediment microbial communities from Yellowstone Lake, YNP, Wyoming, USA - YL17G10_0 | ecosystem: Environmental > Aquatic > Freshwater > Lake > Sediment | place: USA: Wyoming | collected...
ATCCAATGTATGGGACCAGGCCATTGCGCCGCGCTGTCCAGCACCATATAGAAGACCCACTCTCCAGGAGGATACTAGACGGGGAGTTCACAAAAGGCGATACTGTAGCCATTGACGCAGCAGCTGATGGTCTGATCATCACCAGAAAATAGATAATGAAAGCGCTACTTCAAAGAGTGACCCAGGCCTCGGTTAGTGTTGGAGGAGATGAAATAGCCCAAATCGGGCAAGGACTTGTAGCACTGGTAGGGATAGCCAAAGGAGACACAGAAGACGATGCCCGATATCTAGTCGAAAAGGGGGTCAATCTCCGCATTTTTCCAGACGAAAACGGCAAATTCAACCGTTCCCTCTTGGACATGGGCGGGGAATTCCTCGCAGTGAGCCAATTTACCCTCTTAGCCGATACTCGGAGAGGTCGCCGCCCTAGCTTTGCCGAAGCCGCTCCACCAGACGAAGCTGAGAGACTATTCAATAAGCTCGTAGAAATGGCAAAGGCTACAGGTCTCAAGGTGGCCAATGGGCGTTTCCGACAGCATATGCTGGTAGAGATTCACAATGATGGCCCAGTCACCATACTCCTGGACAGCAAACACTAGAGGCCCCAGCTTCCGTCATGCAACATGACCTCAGGAAAACAGCCAACCGCAGTAGAGCCCTGACAGGATAGCCTGTTTCAGCCTGCCCTAAGCGACGGTATTTGTAATCCGGATTCAAGCTGATCCTCCACCTCTCCTTCAGCCCTGAAGCCAATTTCGACTCTGGTAGCAGCCTTCAGTTCATCTTCTGAGAGACAGTGGGCAGGGATCAGCCTGCCAATGATGACATTCTCCTTCAGCCCCACGAGCCTATCTGTCTTGCCGGCAATCGCCGCCTCTGTAAGTACCCTTGTGGTCTCCTGAAAAGAAGCAGCCGCCAACCAGCTCTCGGAGTTGAGCGCGGCTTTCGTTATCCCCAGAAGGGCTGTTTGGGCCGTAGCTGGCTCACCTGCTTCAGCCACTACCCTAGCGTTGATGTCTTCAAAAGTGAAACGATCAACTAAGTCCCCAGGAAGCAGCTCAGTATCCCCAGGGGAATCAACCCTCACCTTCTGCAGCATGCGGCGTGCCACAATCTCAATATGCTTGTCGCTGATGTTCACGCCCTGAGAACGATAGACCTTCTGTATCTCATCTACAAGATATCGCTGCACAGCTTCCCGTCCTCTAATACGTAGGATATCCTGGGGATTGACATTCCCATCAGTGAGCTGGTCGCCAGCTTTCACCTGAGACCCGGTCTGCACGCGGATGCTAGCCGTGAAGGCGGCCAAGTATTCCTCCTCTTCCCTCTCCTCGTAGCTTATGACAATAGTATTTCCTTCAATGCTCACTGTACCACTTGCAGGAGCCAAGAGAGATGCTGGAGAAAGTGAGGTTGTCCCGTCTTCCACCTCTTCAGCAGAGGGTAGAGCCTGCCTGGCCAATACCTCTCCTACACTTACAAATTGTCCGTCGCTGATCGAGATCTCCGCATGTGGTGGTAGCGCATATTCATTGCGATAGGATTCTGAGTTTGTAACCCTGATCTTGTAGCCATCCTCCACAGCGACTACTTCTGCTATCCCGTCAATCTCAGAGATAATAGCTTGACCTTTAGGCACCCTGGCTTCGAAAAGCTCTTCTACTCTCGGCAAACCGCTGGTGATATCCAACCCCATCACTCCACCAGTGTGGAAAGTACGCAATGTCAACTGGGTACCTGGCTCCCCGATGCTCTGAGCAGCAATGATTCCAACGGTCACATACTTATCTACCAATGTCCCGCGTGATAGATCAACACCATAGCAGCACCGGCAAACACCTCGCCTCGATAGGCAGCTAAGAGGCGATCTCACATAGACCTGGGTTATTCCTGCTGAGACGATCTTCTTTGCTTTCTCCTCGTCTATCACCTCGTTGCGTTCCACAATAGCTGCACCGTCAGAAGGATCCACGATTGTCGCTGCAGCCACACGGCACACAATGCGCTCATATAGAGAAGGCAAGAAGGCCTCTTTCGATTCCGTGAACCGGGTGCCGGAGGTTGTACCACAATCATCCTCAAGGATAATAACATCTTGTACAATATCAACTAGGCGCCTGGTAAGATAGCCCGCATCCGAAGTCCGTAGAGCTGTATCCGCCAATCCCTTGCGCGCTCCATGAGTAGAAATGAAATACTCCAATACGGAGAGTCCCTCGTTGAAGCTCGATTTAATGGGGAAGTCTATGATCTTCCCAGAAGGGTCAGTCATCAGACCTCGCATGCCCGCCATTTGCCTTATCTGGGAGATGTTCCCCTTAGCACCGGAGGTTGCCATCATATAGACCCCGCCATGGCGATCTAGGGACTGGGAAACGCTCTCAGTGATCCTGTCTGTGGTTTCTGTCCACACGTCCACAGTGCTGCTGTATTGCTCATCATCAGTGATTAGGCCGCGGTAATGCTGGTCTTCTATCTGGGCAACTACTTTCTCAGCCTCCTTCAAGATCTGGGCTTTGGACTCTGGCACTCTTAGATCACTGACGCTAATAGTAATGCCCGATCTTGTAGCGTACCGAAATCCCAATTGCTTGATGCTATCAGCCACAGCCGCAGTTTTCTCCGGCCCCAGCAACCTGATGCAATGGGTGATGATCTGTTTCAGTCCCGATTTATCAATCACACTATTCATGAAGCCAATTTCCTTAGGCAGCACGCTATTGAAGATGACGCGACCAGCAGTAGTCCTGATGAGTTGCTTTGTATCTTGGTCTCTCACCTCAATTTCAGCGGCCAAGTCAATAATGCCAAGATTGTGAGCAACCTCAGCCTCCTGCAAACTGCTAAACTTCATCTCCTCACCCTTAGCGCCCGGTCTGGCCGAAGTTAAGTAATAACAACCAAGAACCATATCAAGCGTTGGTGTTATTACCGGTTCCCCATTGCTTGGTAGAAGCATATTATGTACGCTCAGCATGGACTTCCTAGCCTCTTTCACCGCCGCTCTAGAGAGAGGAACATGCACAGCCATCTGATCACCGTCGAAATCAGCATTGAAAGCCGAGCACACCAGTGGATGAAGTTGAATGGCACTGCCCTCGATCAGGACCGGTTCAAAAGCCTGAATACTCAGCCGGTGCAATGTGGGAGCTCGGTTAAGAAGAACAGGTCTCTCCTTAACTACTTCTTCCAGAATGCTCCAGATCTCCGGTCTGGCTCTTTCCACCATCCTCTTGGCACTCTTGATGTTGGCAGCCAGACCCTGCCGTACTAACTGGAACATCACAAAAGGCTTAAACAGCTCCAAGGCCATACGCCTTGGCAAGCCACACTGGTGAAGCTTCAGGTTAGGGCCAACTATAATGACCGATCGTCCGCTGTAATCGACCCTCTTTCCCAGGAGGTTCTGGCGGAAACGCCCCTGTTTTCCTCGGAGCACATCAGACCGCGATTGCAGCGGCCTATTACCAGCGCCGGTAATAGCCCTCCTTTGTCGTCCGTTGTCAATGAGAGAATCCGCTGCCTCTTGCAGCATTCTCTTTTCATTGTGAATAATTATGTCTGGAGCACCCAGATGCAGCAGCCTCTTGAGCCGATTGTTACGGTTGATCACCCTTCTATAGAGGTCATTGAGATCACTGCTAGCAAACCTTCTTCCCTCGAGTTGCACAATTGGTCGCAAGTCTGGAGGCAACACAGGAACAACGGTTAGTATCATCCACCCCGGTTTGTTTCCGCTACGACGGAAAGCTTCCACTACCTGCAATCTCTTGATGGCTTTTTTGCGTCTTTGCCCTGAAGCAGAATTGATCTCTTGATGCAGTTGGTCGTGCATGTAATCCAGATCGAGATTCTGAAGGATAGTCATGATAGCTTGAGCACCTATGTCAGCTTCAAAAATATTTTCGTACTTCCGCTTGAGTTCTCGGTGCTTATTCTCCGTAAGCAGCCTATGAGGGATCAGATCCTCTATTTCTTTTATCTTTTCCTCGAGTTCTTTAGCCAGACGCATCTGCTCTTCGACATCAATCCCTTCTCTCTGGGCTAGGGCTTGCCGCTCCTCCCGGAATCGCTCAATAGCCTCCTTCTTGGCTACTTCGTTCACAGCAGTCACAATGTACTGAGCAAAATAGATCACACGCTCCAGACTGCGTGGAGAGAGATCGAGGAGCAACCCTATTCGGCTTGGTATGCCTTTCACAAACCAACTGTGGGCAACAGGAGCAGCCAATTCAATATGCCCCATGCGATCTCGGCGTACCTTGGAGTACGTCACCTCCACCCCACATCTATCGCAAATGACCCCTTTGTAGCGTACCTTCTTATATTTGCCGCAATAGCACTCGAAATCTTTGGTGGGCCCAAAGATCCTTTCGCAGAAAAGCCCATCTCTCTCGGGTTTCAAGCTGCGGTAGTTTATGGTCTCAGGTTTGGTTACCTCACCCCAGGACCAACCCTTGATTTGCTCTCGTGAAGCAAGAGATATGCGTATTCCCGTAAGGCTATCAGCACTAATCAACCTAGATTCCTCCTTGATATGGGTGCTTCGGCATTGTACAAGGCTAGCCCGTCTCCTCGGTGAACAACTCCAGGGCTAACCCTAGACTCTGAAGTTCATGTACCAGAACATTGAAGGATTCTGGCAACCCTGGGGGATACACATCTTCCCCTTTGGTAATGGCTTCATAAGCTTTGGCTCGTCCGTTGATGTCATCAGATTTTATGGTGAGGAGTTCCTGCAAGGTGTGGGCAGCTCCATAGGCTTCCAATGCCCAGACTTCCATCTCCCCGAAGCGCTGACCGCCGAACTGAGCCTTGCCTCCCAGAGGTTGTTGGGTAATCAGTGTATACGGGCCAGTTGAGCGAGCATGCACCTTGTCCTCCACCAGATGAATCAACTTCATCATATAGACATAACCCACGGTTACCGGTTGGTCAAAGGGGTCCCCCGTGCGACCATCATATAAGATGGTCTTGCCGTAGATTGGAGGAGAAGCAGCCTTTTCTTTGCATGCCTTCTCTAATTCTCGGCCTACTTCTTCATCAGTAAGCCCTTTGGTGTCTATACCTAAGGCATTGCACCAGAGACGCAGACAAGCCGTTCTGGCTTCACCAAGGCGCTCTTGGTCCATTATCTGGTCTCCTTTGTAGCCCTGTGAATCAAGCCATGCTTCAGCCCTCCGCAGTCTCTCCTCTGGCGTTGAAGATGCATTGAGTCTGTTGGCTTGGCGAACAATCCAAGCCCTGGCCAGAATATCTTCGACTTCCTCATTGCTGGCTCCCTCAAATACTGGACAATCTACTGAGAATCCCAGTTCATGGGCAGCCCAGCCAAGATGAGCTTCAAAGATCTGCCCCAAATTCATGCGCGAAGGAACGCCAATGGGATTCAGGATGATATCCACTGGCGTACCATCAGGAAGATAAGGCATATCTTCCTCAGGCAAAATGAGTGCGATCACACCCTTATTACCATGCCTCCCTGCCAGCTTGTCCCCTTCAGAGACCTTACGCTTCTGGGCCACCCACACCCGCACCAACCTGTTAACCCCCTCACGTAATTCGTCACGGTCAGAGAATATTCTCACTTCAATGACTAGGCCTCTCTCGCCATGAGGCACCCGAAGAGAGGTATCCTTCACTTCCCGGGCTTTTTCACCGAATATCACCCTGAGAAGCTTCTCTTCCGCGCTCAGTTCTGTCTCCCCTTTGGGGGTAATCTTCCCTACCAGAATATCGCCTGACTCAACCTCTGCCCCAACGCGTATAATCCCATCTTCGTCAAGGTTCCGGAGACTCTCTTCACCCACATTTGGTATGTCCCTAGTAATTTCCTCTGGACCAAGCTTTGTTTCTCTTGCTTCACCTTCATACCTTTCAATGTGAATAGAAGTGAACTTGTCCTCCCTCACCAATTTCTCCGAGATCACAATGGCGTCTTCAAAGTTGTGACCCTCCCAGCTCATAAAGGCGCAGAGCACATTCTGGCCCAAAGAGAGAATTCCCTGATCAGTAGCTGAGCTATCGGCCAAAACCTGCCCCTGTTGGACACGATCCCCTTTGTTTACAATGGGGTGCTGATTGATGCAGGTCCCTTGGTTAGTGCGTATGAACTTCCTCAGGTCACAAACCTGTTCTCCTCCTTCATCACCTCTAACCACGATTTGAGCACCGGTTACAGTAACAACCTCCCCCACAGCTTCAGCTAGCACTAGTTGGCCGCTGTCGCGAGCCACCTGCCGCTCCATACCAGTCCCTACCACAGGGGAATCAGGACACAGAAGAGGCACTGCTTGGCGCTCCATATTAGATCCCATCAGCGCCCGGTTCGCATCGTCATGTTCCAGGAACGGTATTAGAGAGGCAGAAACACCCACAATCTGCTTTGGCGAGACATCCATGAGATCAATGTCTTCAGGCGTTGCTTTGAAGAAACGCTTACCTTGTCGCACCTCGATTTTGTTATCGCCAAATTCGTCATAGCAAGTAAGAGACGCATTTGCCTGGGCGATAACATACTTCTCTTCTCGATCAGCAGAGAGGTAAACAATCTCTTTGGAAGCGAAGGGACCCACCTTCAGGGTTCTAGGGGGTAAGTTAGAAAAGCGTTGGGCTATCTTCGGGGTTATGCGAACCCCCTTCTGGGCAATTATGCGACCTTTCTCGTTAGTTGCTGCCTCTATAAGCGTCCTGTGTAGCAATTCTTCAGGGGTACTCCTCACCTCTCGGATGACTCTGCGATAAGGCGTTGTTATGAAACCGTATTCATCCACCATGCCATAGGAAGCCAGCGAGGCGATGAGTCCAATATTCGGTCCCTCTGGTGTCTCAATAGGGCAAATCCGACCGTAATGGGAATGATGGATGTCACGCACCTCGAAGCCTGCTCGCTCTCTTGACAGTCCGCCAGGCCCCAGTGTCGAGAGACGACGCTTATGGGTCAACTCCGCCAAAGGGTTAGTCTGATCCATGAATTGGCAGAGCTGAGAACCACTGAAGAACTCCCTTATGGCAGCAATGATAGGTCGAGTATTAATCAGAGCGTTCGGTGTAACAGTCTCAACATCAACAATGGTCATGCGCTCTTTTATCATCCGCTCCAGATTGACCAGAGCGATATTGAGTTGATTCTGGATCAGTTCACCCACAGTGCGCAATCTCCGATTGCTCAGGTGGTCAATATCGTCCGCTGGCTCCATGTCCCTATTAACCATAATGATATGCCGCACTATGGCCACAAGGTCTTCCTTCGTAAGAGCAAAGTTGCTGGGTTGACTCGCTGATAGATCGTGACCCAACCGCTTGCTAAGTTTGTAGCGGCCCACCCTACCCAGATTATAGTGGCGGGGATTAAACAACAGGTTGTTCACCATGGTTCTGGCACTGTCAATGTTCGGCAAATCTCCCGGCCTCAAGCGTCTGAAAATGTCCAGCAGGGCATCTGCCTCATCCTTGATCAGGGGCTCCTGCTTCATACTGGCTTCGACAAAAGAGTGCTCCGAGGAGCTATCGACCTCCTTGAACAGCCGAGACAACTCGTCATTGTGGCTGAAGCCAGCAGCTCGCAGCAGAGTAGTAACAGGGAATCTCCTCTTGCCATTTATCTTTACCCAGATCACGCCTTTGCTGCTCGTTTCGAACTCCAGCCAAGCACCGTGCTCGGGGATGAGCTTGCCGTAACAAAGCTGAGCCCCAGTTGTTATGTCCGTCTCAAGGGTAAGGTAGAGTCCAGGAGAGCGGATCAATTGGCTTACCACCACTCGCTCCGTTCCATTGATAATGAAAGTGCCAATCGGAGTCATCATGGGAATATCACCCATGAAAATATTCTGCTCTTTGATCTCCCCTGTCACCTTAACGATCAGTTGCACCTTGGCACAAAGCGGTACCGAGTACGTGAGGTCCCGTTCTTGGCAGTCCCTTATTGAATACTTGGGCGGGCCGAATTCGTAGTTGATGAAACGCAACTCCAGTCGCGTACCAGTCAGGTCCTGAACGCAAAGACCTTGAAGAAGTTCTCTCAGCCCTTGTTCTTGGAAGCGGCGGAACGAATTGAATTGGACTTGGACCAAACTGGGTATTTCTAACACTGGGGAAATTTTGCCAAAAGACCTTCTGGGGATTTGCGTCTGAGAAGAAGACATACTAATACTCAATCCTCCTTACGACATTGGCTGTTGGGCACACCTACTCTAAGAGAAGAAACGCCAAGAAGACACATCCATAAAGCGGAGAACAAAAGAGGAACCCATTTGCATAAAAAGGTAACTGTTCAGTGTAACCCCTTCGCCAAGATTTGTCAAGTCTTGTACACGCTGCTAGAATCTAGCTGGCCCTGTGATGGTCACTCTATTTGACTAGCCTTGTGATTCAGAACAGGTCATGGTATCCGGCGCCCTTTGCAGTAGTGTACGAGAATCTGCATATCACTGTTGACTGCCATCAGCCAAGCGGGATAGCTGAGGTAATCCTTTGCGCAGCCCTGTGAATCTGGCTGGTCATGTTTGGAGGCATCTTGCTCATGGATTTTGGTGTGGCACGGGCAAGGCTAATCGAACATTTGCGCTATGAGATAAGGGATGATCGAGTCCTCAGCGCCATGCTGCGTGTTCCCAGGGAGCTGTTTGTACCCCTTGTTCAACCGCAAGCAGTCTACGAAGACAGACCGCTTCCTATTGGTCATGGTCAAACGATCTCCCAACCTCTCATTGTGGCCATGATGATCGAAGCTCTAGAACTTGGGCGTGATGAAAAAGTGCTGGAGGTAGGTACAGGCAGCGGTTATCAAGCAGCCATCCTGGCAGAGCTGGCCCACTGGGTAGTCACTGTAGAAAGATATTCTGAACTGGCCGAGAAAGCAAGGCAGGTGTTGGACAAGCTGGGCTATACCAACATCGAAATCCATCTAGCTGAACGAAGGTTGGGCTGCCCTCAGGGAGCACCCTACGATGCCATACTAGTGGCTGCCGGCGCTCCCAGTGTTCCCCAGGACCTCCTGGACCAGCTTGGCAGTGGCGGCCGTATGGTGATCCCTGTCGGCTCGCGATACGAGCAGGAATTACTGAAGATAACCAGGCAAGATCAGAAAACGGTCATTCAAAATCTGGGACCTTGCCGCTGGGTTCCTCTTATCGGTGAAGGGGCGTGGAATGAGGGATAGCTCACAGGTTACCCAACTTTGTCTCGCAATGTAAGTGGGGCACGCGCTGAAACGGCATTTCGTGGTAAAATGGGTGGGGAAAAGCGAACCTCAATTGTCAGGCCCTGGCTCTTGTGTTCTGCTGGTATTTGGCGTCAGTTGGCGGATAGCTCTCAGTGATCAGAGCCAGTAACCGGAAGAACATGAACTGGACCAGAGAATCAATTGTTGGGCATACCACGTCACTGAAAGGAGGCCAGAATACGGAATGGAGATTACTTGGCTAGGACACTCGTGCTTCATGGTCAAGACCAAGCAAGTATCCCTGGTTACAGATCCCTACGATCCAAGTCTAGGTTACCCTGGCCTTAAGTCTAACGCGAATATCGTCACTATTAGTCATAGTCATCCCGGCCACAGCTATTCATCCGGCATCGCTGGCAATCCTAAGATAATCCACCAAGCTGGTGAATATGAGATCGGCGGCGTTTTCATAATTGGGCTGTCCAACTTCCATGATGCTGACAAAGGCAATAGCCGAGGCAAGAACCTTGCCTACATTATTGAAATGGAAGATGTCAGACTATGTCATCTGGGAGACCTGGGGCATTTGCCCCTGTCAAAGCAAGTGGAAGAGCTAAGCATCGCCGACGTGCTTTTTGTTCCGGTAGGCGGTGTTTCCACTATTGATGCCAGAATGGCTGCTGAAGTGGTAAGACTCCTTGGCCCCAAGATCGTCATTCCCATGCACTACAAAACTGAAGTAGCGCACTGGCTCGACCCTTTGAGCAACTTCGTCAGAGAAATGGGACTGAGGGAGGTTGTCCCCCAGTCCAAGATCAATCTCACCAACTCAAATCTTCCTGAGGAAACACAGGTCATAGTGTTGGGCAGTCCTGCACAACAGACTGGACAGCACGAAGACTCTCTACACTCCCCGAAGACCGCTCAAGTCAGAGACAGTACCGAGTCTGTTTGGACTACTTGACCTCAACAGTAGCCCCAGCGGCCTCCAGCTTCTGTTTGACGCTGTTCGCCTCGTCCTTGCTGATTCCTTCTTTCACTGCCTTAGGGGCACTCTCTACCAACTCCTTGGCCTCTTTCAGCCCTAGGGTGGTCACTTCACGAACAGCCTTGATCACATTGATCTTGTTCGCGCCTATCTCCTTAAGTAGGACGCTGAACTCCGTTTTCTCCTCCACCTCCGCTGCCGGCACCGCTGACCCTGCCTGGACGCCACCTGCTGACGCTGCCGGTGCAACTGCCCTGACACCGAACTCCGCTTCCAAGGCCTTCACCAGTTCAGCCAGTTCAAGGACAGTCATGTTCTTGATGGCGGCTATTACTTCTTCCTTGGTCATTTGTTCAAACCTCCTTCTAGTTGTTGCTTTCTCGCCTGCAAGACTCCGATAATCCCCGCCAAACTAGCGGTGAGTACCGCCAATAGAGAGGAAATAGGTGACTGCAACTGCTGCATCAATTGGCTGACCAGTACCTCTCTTGACGGAAGGGTGGAGAGGTACGCTATGTCATCGGAACCCAGCAGTCTCCTATCAAGTACCCCCCCCCTAATCTTGACAGGAGCTTTGGCTGAACGAACATATTCGGTCAGTATCTTGGCCGTCTTCGCCTCATCGCCGTAGCCAAAGGCTATTGCTGAAGGACCCTGCAGAAGGCCCTTCAGTTCCCCTCTACCAGTTGCCTCAGCAGCAATAACGGCCATGCTGTTCTTAACAACGTGGTATTGAGTATTAGACTCCCCTAGCTGGCGGCGCAACTCGTTCATCTGGCTAACCGTCATCCCCCTATAATCAGTAACGATGGCCAGCCTGCAGTTTGAAAGCCACTCTTCAACTCTCTTGACAGCTTGCTTTTTATCCTCTCTTATCATCGCTCCCCCTCTTTGTTTTCCCCAGAAATGCGCCCCTGTGGCAAATGACCCAGGGGCGTTCGTGCTGCTTCCATTATACTACGCAATTGACCTCTGCAGGCAAATGCTTTGAGCCCCAAGGACACCTGCTGTCTACGGTGGGACAACAATCTTACAACTTCATGGTACGCCTACTTGTAAGTGAACCCTCCCTACTTTGACGGGGGCTCACCGATAATGGTGATCCCGCATACGAAGTTCCCGGGGTGCCCTCCCTGGTTGTGGGTCAAGCCAAGCTTGACATCCTTCAACTGGCGAGATGGATCTTCTGCCTTTCCCTGGAACTGCTTGTAGAACTCGTATACCTCTCGCCCCCCACTGGCACCGGCAGGATGACCAAAGGCTTTCAAGCCACCGCTGACGTTGACCGGGATCTCACCTCCCTGCTCCCAGGCACCGGAATCGATATCCTCTTTGGCGTGGCCTTTCTCACAGATGCCCAGAGACTCCACCGCTATCAACTCAGCAATGGAGAAGCAGTCATGGACCTCCGCCATGCTTAGTTCCTTCCTGGGGTTCTTGATTCCCGCCATCTGGTACGCCTGTTTGGCGGCAGCCTCTGTCTCTTCCCAGACAGTGTAGTCGTAGTTGGTTCTCTCCTTGCCCCATCCCGGGCCACAGGCGATGGCCGCAGCTTTCAGTGTGACGTAGTCACCCTTGGGCCGGAAGGCCTTGGCATCCTCGGTGCGGCACATGATCGCAGCCGAGGCACCGTCGCAGATTCCACAGCAGTCGAAAAGCCCCAAAGGCCAAGCAATAATCGGCGCATTCAACACTTGTTCCACAGTTATCCGGTTGCGCATCATGGCCCTGGGATTCCGTGACCCGTTGTAATGGCTCTTCACCGATATCTTGGCGATGAGCCTCTTACCCTCCTCGGGGCTGAGGCCGTATCTGGAGAAATACCTAGTTGCAGCCAGAGCATAGCGCCCTACAGCTCCACCAACCTCTGGCGCTGCTCCATACACCGGATGCCATTTGCCGGGCCACGCCTGACCAATTCCGCCGAATCCAGCATCCTTCATTTTCTCAAAGCCCAGTGCCAGCACGAGGTCGTAGGTCTTGGAAGCCAGGCCGAGGGCTGCCCCTCTGATCGTCTCGGCACCGGTGGCGCAGGCATTCTCCACATGGGTAACAGGTATGAATTGTAACTGCAAGGCGCTGGAGAGAATAATGCCGGTCATTGCAGTATCCGACACAGTATACCCTACCCAGGCAGCCTGAATATCCTTTGCCTGTACCCCGGCATCCTGAAAGGCTTCAGAGGCAGCTTCCACTATGAGGTCGATGGGATCCTTGTCCCAGAACTCCCCGAAGGGGGTACAACCCATACCGACTATGGCTACTTTGTCCTTCAAGCTTTCCATCGTTCTCTCCTTAGCACCTTATCGGACGAACTCGCCAGAAGTAGTTGTATAACCCCGAACCCTCAAGAGGAAGAGGCCCTGTAGGACCCATTTGTATTCTGAAGGTCATCTCCACAGGCATCCCAACTGCGATCTTCGAAGTATCGCGGTCTGTCATTACACTGTAGAATCTGCCTCCGCAGTCGAGATCGACTACACTGAAGACCTTCGGCAGCACTATTTCCATGGCTCTCTGATCCATGCTGAAAGTGAACAGTTTGCCCTTCTTATCAGAGAGCCGAATGAGCTCAAAGTTGTCTTTGGCCTGACAGTATATGCATATCCTTTGCTTAGGATACTGCACATTACCGCAAGACCGGCATTTCTGGCCATACAATGGGTACAGGTACTGTCTTTCACGCCATATCACCGGCAGAGACGAGCGGCGTGCCTGACGGCGTGCAGATTCCCACTCCATCAACTCGCGTATTTCAACATATTTCCCGTAGTTGGGAAGCATCATCTTCGATGCCAGATGACGACTGATCCCTCGTCTGTCCCTCACCTTCTCGATTTGCTCCGTCACCTTCAACATAAAAGCATCGGCTCCGTCTCCATAGGTAGCAAAGAGAATCCTATCTCCCGGTTTCGCCTCTTCCAGAGCTGAGACAAGCAGCATCGGCGCCAAAGCCGTGCCGGTATTGCCTAGATTGTCAAGCAGGGGAGGCTGCACCTGTGTCTTGGTGTCCAGTCCCATGGCACTGCCCATAGCGGAATGGGTCCTCGTATCCGGGCCGTAAAAGGCGGCCTTGGTAACGCTCTCTGATGTTAGGCCCAGCTTCTTAAGCAGCCCTGCTGCCGCCCGGGGAATCATCTTCATGTAGCCTTCGTCTCTGACAAACCGATCTTCCCAAGTCTGTACATAGGTATCAGACGGCTTCCTCCAAACATCTATGAACTCGGAGGACACATGATAGCTGCCCTCTATGACGGCAGCTACTTCGGTATTGCCTAGCAAGAATGCTGCTGCACCGTCTCCGAAACTGACCTCAGATTCGGAGTTCGGAGCGGGTACACGCCGATCGGCAGCTGCTACCATAATCTTCCTGGCTGAACCAGCCAGGACAGCGTCCATGGCAGCCCTCATGGCACTGCCTGCTCCCCTGAGAGAGTGAGCGATATCCATTGTCAGTATATCTTCACGTAGATCGGCGGCAGCCCTTATTATGCTGGCCGATTGCTTCTCCACATATGGTGGCGAATCAGTGGCGAAATAGAGTCCGTCCACCTGATGGCGATCCATACCGCTTAGACAGTCAAGGACGGCCTCCACTCCCATGGTCACGCTATCTTCGTCAGCATTGGCCACCGCCTTTTCGCCCTTGCCGAGAGGCTTATTCCACATTGCCCCAATGGCTTCCCGACTCAATCTGTAGATGGGAATATAAGCACCATATGAGACTATCCCTACCATCCAGCTTCTCCTTCCGCGCCTTTCACAGACTTGGAAATATCACATTGAGAGTCGGCTTAGAGGCACGGCATGGTCCGCTCTAAACCGCGCTGAGCACAGATCTAAGATCAAGTCTAATACCGGGTCCCATAGAGGCGGCTATTGTAGCCCGCCTAATGTATTGACCTTTGCCACCGCTGGGTTTGGCTTTCACTATTGCCTCTATTGCTGCTGATATGTTATCTACCAGCTTGTCCGTTTCAAAGCTTTTCTTTCCCACAGCCATATGGATATTGCCCGCTCGATCCAATCTGAACTCTGCCCGACCTTTGCTGATCTCCCTAATCACTCTGGGTACATCGGCACCGGGCACTACGGTACCGACCTTGGGATTCGGCATCAGTCCCCGGCGACCGAGAATCTTGCCCAGCTTGCCTATCTTGCCCATCATGTCAGGGGTGGCCATAGCGATATCAAAATCAAGCCAACCCTCTTCTATCTTCTTGATCATATCTTCGCCACCTACATAGTCAGCTCCCGCTTCCTCAGCCATTCTCACTGCTTCACCTTGGGCGAACACCAAAATACGTACTTTCTTCCCTAAGCCATGCGGTAGTGAGACAGTACCTCTCACTTGCTGATCGGCGTTGCGGGGATCAAGATTCATTCGAAGGTGCAGTTCCACGGTTTCGTCGAAGCGTGCATACGCTGTCTTTTTTGCTAATTCGATTGCTTCTGGCACGGAATATGCCTTGGCTCGGTCTACTAGTTTGATAGCCTCTTGATACTTCTTACCGTTCTTTCCCATTAGTCACTCGCTCTCAACCCCCATGCTGCGCGCTGTACCTTTGACAATCTTCACAGCCTTCTCGATATCAGATGTATTGAGGTCCTTCATTTTGACTTGGGCGATCTCTCGAACCTTTTCTTGGGACAGTCTGCCAACAGTCTGCCCTCTTGGCAAGCCACTGCCTTGTTCTATTCCCAAGGCTTTCATCACGAGCTCGGCAGTGGGCGGCCTCTTCAGAACAAAACTGAATGATCGATCCTCGTAGATAGTGAGCTCTACAGGAACAACGGTACCTTCCTGAGATGCTGTGCGCGCGTTGTACTCTTTACAGAAGGCCATTATGTTGACCCCGTGTTGTCCCAAGGCTGGACCTACCGGAGGTGCAGGGGTAGCCTTGCCGGCAGGAAGTTGCAGTTTGATAACAGCCTTTACTTTCTTCGCCATATCTATAGCTTCTCCACTTGCAGCAAATCAAGCTCGACCCGTGTTTCTCGCCCGAAGAACGAGACCAGAACTTTCACTTTGCCCTTCTCTGGAATAATCTCATCCACAGTGCCGGCAAAATCCACGAAGGGGCCATCACTGATACGAACGCTTTCCCCCTTGCCCAGGCCAACCTTAACCTGAGGTACCCCGGCTTTAGTCTTCTCCAGGATAGCCGTGACTTCATCTTCTTCAAGAGCCGCAGGAATGAGTTTGCCTTGTTCGTCCTGGTGACTTACAAAACTGGTAACACCTGGTGTATTCCGGACTATGCTCCAACTTTCATCATTCATATTCATCTTTACAAGAACATAGCCGGGGAAAAGCTTTTTCTCCACAGGCTTTCGCTGCCCCTCTTTTATCTCGACCTCCTTAATAGTAGGTATTATGACATCCACTATGTCCTCAGAGGCATCCATGGACTTCCTGCGCTGATCCAGATTAACTTTGACTTGTCCCTCGCGTCCCGTATATGTATGAACCATATACCACTTCTTCTGCTCTTCCCCCATACACTAACCTATCCTCCTCATAAGAAGACATCCCCCACCAGACGGGCAAAGCCGTAGTCTACCCCAAACATGATCAAGCCCACCACAATACAGACAGCAAGGACCATAAGAGTCAGTCTTATAGCTTCCTGCCTCGTTGGCCACACTACCTTCCTGAGCTCGCCTATAATGTCACCGAAGAACCTGAACCTTGTGCCACGCTTCCTGGTAGCGGCCACCTTTGCCACCGGCAACTACTTGACCTCCTTGTGTAGGGTATGAACACGGCAGCGGGGGCAGTATTTCCTCAACTCCAACCGCTGTTGGTCATTCTTCCTGTTCTTAGTCGTGGTGTATGTCCTCTCTTTGCACTCAGGACAAGCAAGATGAATTATGGCTCTAGCCTCAGCTTTCTTTGCCACTTGTTCTCCTACTCAGTGATTTTGGTAAATACCCCAGAGCCTACGGTCTTGCCTCCCTCTCTTATGGCAAACCTTAGCCCCTCCTCCAGTGCCACCGGCGTAATCAGCTCTATGGCCACTTTCACATCGTCCCCCGGCATAGCCATCTCCACCCCCTCAGGCAAGTGAATACTGCCGGTGACATCAGTAGTTCTGATGTAGAACTGCGGCTTATAACCGTTAAACAATGGTGTGTGTCTTCCCCCCTCCTCCTTCGTCAATATATACACCTGACCCTCAGCCTTAGTATGGGGCTTTATGGAACCAGGCTTGGCCAATACCATGCCTCGCTGAATTTCCTCTCGCTCCGTACCCCTGAGCAGAACCCCAACAGC
>Ga0315286_10002766_pt1 | contig 16424 bp, 13 predicted proteins | sample YL17G10_0_MG_FD_205038 | JGI IMG/M metagenome (GOLD analysis project Ga0315286, IMG submission 205038) | Sediment microbial communities from Yellowstone Lake, YNP, Wyoming, USA - YL17G10_0 | ecosystem: Environmental > Aquatic > Freshwater > Lake > Sediment | place: USA: Wyoming | collected...
GGCCTTGGAGCGAGCGGGATTCTCTTTCGCTAGGCAGAGCGGTAGCCATGCGATCTACAAGAACCAAAGCGGCAAGCGAGTGACAGTCTCCAGCCACGCGGGAAAGGTTCTACACCCTAAGGTCATCCACGCCATCTTGCGAGACGCAGACCTGACCGTGGCCGAGCTGAGGGATTCCCTAAGATGAGAGAGATCTGACGACTCAGGGATCGCTCGTGAAGATATGGCGTACGAACCGCCCAGGCCCTGCCGTTCCCTTGTCCTCCGAAGGTCTCCCAAAAACCACGGACTACTGACCGCGCATCGCAGCACCCCCCCACAACCCATCTCGACCATGCGTTGCCCACCCCAACGCTCGTTCACCCTGGCTGTCTCGATGGCCGTGGTCCTCTTGGGAAGCTGGAGCCTGTTCCAGGCGCTCCGGCAGGAGAGTCGAGCGCTGCACTTGCCACGGGAGATGGCGCGCGGATGGCCGCGTGGCCTTGTAGACGCCGATTCGATGGGTTAAAAAGGGCCCATGAGCTACGCGGAGGCCCTGCTCAAGAAGGTTGCGACCGGCCAGGCCAAGGTCGCGGTGATCGGCCTCGGATACGTCGGCCTCCCACTCGCGGTGGAAAAGGCGAAGGCCGGGTTCACCGTCGTCGGAATCGACCGCAACGCCGACCGCGTAGAACAGGTGAACCGCGGAGAAAACTACATCCCCGACATCCTGGCAAGCGAGCTCGCCTCGGTCGTTGCGTCGGGGAGGCTCCGCGCGACGCAAGACTTCTCCGTTGTCGCGGAGGTCGATGTCGTCACGATCTGCGTCCCCACCCCACTCGACAAGAACAAGCAGCCGGACACAAGCTACATCGAGAGCGTGGTGGAGCAGTCGCTCCCCTACCTACACAAGGGACAGCTCGTGGTTCTGGAAAGCACGACCTATCCGGGAACGACGGAAGAAATCATCCTTCCGCAGATCGAGTCGCGCGGCCTCAAGGTGGGCCAAGACGTCTTCCTTGCCTTCTCCCCGGAGAGGGTCGACCCGGGGAACGAACGCTACAAGACGCACAACACCCCCAAGGTGGTCGGAGGAGTGACCCCCGCGTGCACCGCGGTCGCCAAGGCGCTGTACGAGCGGGTTATCGATGGAGAGATCTTCGCCGTCTCCTCGCCGCGGGTAGCGGAGATGGAGAAGCTCCTGGAGAACATCTTCCGCATCGTCAACATCTCCCTCGTGAACGAGCTCGCCATGCTCTGCGAGCGCATGGGGATCGACATGTGGGAGGTGATCGAGGCGGCGAAGACGAAGCCGTTCGGGTTCATGCCGTTCTATCCCGGCCCCGGGTTAGGTGGCCACTGCCTCGCAGGGACCGAGACGGTCCGTGCTCGCCTTGGGAAGACCGACACGGTCCTCCCCATTGGAAAGCTCTTCGATCGTTGTAGAAGAGAAGAGGCCGAGACCGAAGTCCGAGGCGTCACGTACATACGCCCAAGAGACCTTCGGGTGCTCACGATCGACCCGGAGACGGCGGCCGTTTCGTGGAAGACGGTGAGCCACCTATTCCGGAGAGCCCACCGTGGCCCCATGGCGCAGATCCGCTTGTCTGGGAACTACACGATCACAGCAACGGATCGACACCCGATGCTCGTGGTCGATGGCGATCGCCTCGTCGTGCGAGAGGCCCGCGTCCTGCATCCAGGCGATCGGATCCCCCGATTCGCTGGGCTCGCCGGTCCGACGGCGATCGCTCGAGATCCGCAGCTTGACCTCCTCGCGCTCCTGCCACAGGAGGTGAAGGCCAAGCTTCACGTGCGCCTGCAGGGACGCCCCTGGGCCGGGTATGAGACGCTTCTCAAGGCGCGCTTCGGCTGGACGGTGAGAGACTCGATTCGGACGGACTCCCTCTCCGCCAGCCGCTTCCTAGAGATTGAAGAAGAGGTAGGCGTCGCCCGACAGGAAGTCTTGCTCCTACAGGGGAAGGGGAACAGCCACACGGTCTTTCCCGCGACGCTCTGCCTCACGCCCCAGTTCTGCCGTCTCCTGGGTTACTTCCTGAGCGAAGGGTGCATCACGTGGGAGAGAGGCAACCCGCGAGTGCGGCTGTCGTTCAACCGCGACGAAACGGACCTCATCGATGATTGCAGAGAGATCCTACGTCCCCTCGGCGTCCGCATCTCCCTGTACCAGGACCGAACCTTCCACACGACTACGGTCCGCATCGCATCCGCGCTGCTTGGGTACGTCCTGACGGACATCCTGAGAACCGGCACCGATTCTGGGTCCATGCGGATCCCCACCGAGGTCATGACGGCGAGCGCCCAGCACCACGAGCAGCTCCTGGCGGGCCTGCTGAGGGGGGACGGGGACGTCTACGTGACCGCGGGGAGACGGACTTATTCCAAGAGAGGCCGCACATACAGCCACGCGAGCCACTCGGGGACGGTGGGGTACTTCTCCTCGAGCCCCGAGCTCCTGGACCAGGTCGAGAGCCTCCTCCTCGGCCTTGGGTTCCGAGTTTCTCGGAAGTCGAATAGACCGCATCTCCGGCTTCAGGGCAAGGAGGACCTAGAACGGCTGGCTCCCCTCCTCTCGGGGGTGAAAGCCGAACGCTTGAGAGGGCTAGCGGCCGCGCGCCTGCGGAACGTGGCACCCCGCGCCACGAAGGACTGGAGCCGGGGACGCTATCTGGAGGTCAAAGCCGTAGACGTCAGGGTTGGCGAGGAACCTGTCTACTCGATTGAGGTTCCCGGCACCCACACCTTCGCGACGACAGGAGGGGTTTTCGTCCACAATTGCATTCCGCTCGACCCATTCTATCTTTCCTGGAAAGCCAAGGAGTACGACTTCACGACGCGATTCATCGAGCTCGCCGGCCAGGTGAACGACGCCATGCCCACTCACGTCGTCAGAAGCTCGATGGAGGCCCTGAACGACCAAGGGAAGGCCCTCAAGGGAGCGAAGGTTCTGCTCCTCGGCATGGCCTATAAGCGTGACATCGACGATCTGCGCGAGTCGCCCGCTCTCAAGGTAGCGCGGCTCTTCGCCGAGCGGGGAGCGATCCTCTCCTACCACGATCCGTATATCCCAGAGTTCGATCGCGACGGAATCTCTCTCAAGAGCGTCGCCTTGACGCCAGAGACGCTCGCCGCCCAGGACCTCGTCGTCATCACCACCGGCCACACGAACGTGGACTACAAGGCGGTGGTCCAGCATGCCCCGCTCATCTTCGACGCGCGAAACGCCACCAAGGGAATCCCTTCCTCAAAGGTCGTCCGCCTGGGAGCGGGTTAACATGCAGGTTTTGATCCTCGGTGCAGGCGGCTGGGGCCAGAACCTCGTCCGCGTCTTCTGCGAGCTTCTGGGAGACGAGCACGTCCTTGTCTGCGACCCCCGCGAGACGCGCCGAACGGCGATGAAGACCGAGCACCCAGGGATCCGCGTTTCGGAGCGACCCATTTTCGAGGGCGTCGACGCGGTGGTAATCGCTGCCCCGGCCGTGGCCCACGCCGGGCTCGCCCGGGCGGCCCTCGCCGCCGGCCGCCACGTCCTGGTGGAGAAGCCGATCGCCCTCACCGCACGGGAAGCCGAGGAACTCGTGAAGCTCGCGAAGGAGAAGGGGACGATCCTCATGGTCAACCACCTCCTCGAGTACCACCCGGCCGTGCGAGAACTGAAACGGCTCGTCGACGAGGGCAGGCTCGGACGCCTCCTTCACCTCTCAAGCGAACGTCTAAACCTCGGCGCCATTCGCACGGAGGAAAACGCCCTGTGGAGCCTTGCACCGCACGACATCTCGGTCATCCTCTACCTCCTAGGAGAGGAACCCAGCGAGGTCGCCGCGCACGGCGCGGTGTACCTCCAACCTGGAATCGAGGATGTCGCTTTCGTGACCCTCCGCTTCCCATCCGGAGCGGCCGGCCAGATCCACGTGAGCTGGCTCGACCCGGTGAAGACGCGACGGTTGACGGTCGTCGGCGAGGAGAAGATGGCGGTCTTCGATGACAGCGAGAAGCAAGCACAACTCTTCCTCCACGACGCCCGCGCCGAGCAGGTCGAAGGGCTGTTCCGCCCGCGCCGCGGAGGCATCGAGTCGATTCCCATCCCGAAAGGGGAGCCGCTCCGCGCGATGGCCGAGGCGTTCCTCGAGAGCGTCCGAACCGGGACCCCGCCCCTAAGCGACGGCGAGGACGGCCTCCGCGTTGTCCGCGTGCTTGAGGCCGCGGCGCGATCGATGAAAGAAGGAGGAAAGCCAGTGCAAACCAAAGCTCCGGAGGACAAGGGCTACTTCGTCCACCCATCGTCGTACGTCGATGACGGCGTGACGATCGGCAAAGGAACGAAGATCTGGCACTTCTCGCACATCATGCGCGGGACGACGATCGGCGAAGGCTCAAGCGTCGGCCAGAACGTCCTCATCGGGCCGAACGCCACCGTCGGCTCGAACGTCAAGATCCAAAACAACGTCTCGGTCTACGAAGGGGTCACCCTCGAGGACGACGTCTTCTGCGGACCAAGCTGCGTTTTCACCAACGTCTATCGCCCCCGCTCCGGCTTCCCGACCGATCATTCGAAGTACCTGAAGACCGTCATCCATCGCGGGGCGACGATCGGGGCAAACGCGACGATCGTCTGCGGCCACTCGCTCGGCGAGCACGCCTTCGTCGGGGCCGGCTCCGTCGTCACCAAGGATGTCCCCGCCTTCGCCATCGTCTATGGGAACCCGGCGCGGATCCACGGCTGGGCCTGCCAGTGCGGACGGCCCCTGGAATTCGTCAAAGACAAGACCAGCTGCTCCGCGTGTGGAAAGAAGTACACGAAGGATGGAGAGGAGGTCCACCTGGAGGGCGAGAAGCGCTAGTTCGGGGTTCGGAGTTCGGGGTTCGATGTTCGCATCGAGAGGCCAACGGGAACGCCGTGAAGATCGAGAGGTTTGAGGAGATAGAGGCTTGGAAGGAAGCGAGAGTGCTGGCGTCGGAGCTGTACAGCCTTGTCTCCAGCACCAGCCTGGGGAAGGATTTCGTCCTGCGCGATCAGATCCAAGCGGCTGCTGTATCGATCATGGCAAACATCGCCGAGGGCTTCGATGGTCGCTCCAATCAGGAGTTCATTCGCTTCCTCGGATACGCGTTTCGCTCGGCGACCGAGCTGCAGTCACACCTCTACGTCACACTGGATCGTCAGTACTTCTCGCAGGAGAGCTTCGACGCCCTCTACGAACGAGCCGCAGCCACAAAGAAGCTCATCAACGGCTTCATCCGCTACCTCAGAACGGTGAAGCCATGACCGTTCACCGATTTCGAACCACGAACCTCGAACCATGAACCCCGAACAAGGAGTGTGAACACAAGCGATGAAAGTCCCAACTCTCGATCTAGTTCGTCAGTACCAGTCTATCAAGCCGGAGATCGATGCCGCGATGCTGCGTGTCGTCGGCTCCGGCCGATTCATCCTCGGCCCGGAGGTTGAGGCCCTCGAACAAGAGGTCGCGACGTTCTGCGGTGCCAAAGCTGCCATCGCCGTCGCGAGCGGCACGGATGCCCTCCTCCTCTCGCTTCGCACCCTGGGGGTCGGCCCGGGCGATCGCGTGATCCTGCCTAGCTTCACGTTCTTCGCCACAGCCGGAGTCGTGCACAACGTCGGCGCGACACCTGTCTTCGCGGATGTCGACCGCCGCACGTTCAACTTCGCGCCCGATAGCGTCCGTGCGATCCTCGAGGACAAGCGCCAGGCCAAGACGATCAAGGCGATCATCCCCGTTCACCTCTACGGCCAGATGGCGGACATGGACGAACTCATGGATATCGCAGCCGAGCACAAGCTCTTTGTGGTCGAGGATGCCGCCCAGTCAATCGGCGCGGAGTACACCTCGAGGACCGAGCATGTAGCTCGTAGCCCGTGGCCTGTGGGAAAGGACGAGCCCAGCGCCGCGAACGCTGTTTCGCCGGACTCTACGAGCCACAAGCCACAAGCCACAAGCCAGAACCCACCAGCCACCGGCCACACGCCACACGCGTCTTCTTTGGAACCCCGAACTCCGAACCCCGAACTCCGAACCGGGTTTCCACAAGCTACGAGCCACACGCCACAAGCCACCAAAGCGGGAACGATCGGCCACCTCGGTTGCTTCAGCTTCTTCCCCACGAAGAACCTCGGCGCCTACGGGGACGCCGGCATGATCGTCACGAACGACGACGCTCTCGCCGAGCGGGTGCGGATCCTCCGGGTTCACGGATCAAAACCCAAGTACTATCACAAGCTGATCGGGTACAACTCCCGCCTCGACGCCCTGCAGGCCGCGATCCTGCGCACAAAGCTTCCCCATCTCCAAGATTGGACGGCCGCCCGGCAGCGGATCGCCGACCGCTACGACCAGCTCCTTTCCGGGATCGACGGGATCGAGACCCCGTACCGAGTGCCCGGCCGGACGCACATCTTTCACCAGTACACGATCCGCGTCGCGGGCGGACGGCGAGACGCGCTCCAGAAGTCCCTCAAGGACAAGGAGATCGGAACCGAGATCTACTACCCGCTTCCCCTGCACCTGCAGGAGTGCTTCCAGGGCCTTGGCTATCGTTCGGGCAGCCTTCCTGAATCGGAGAGGGCGAGCCACGAGGTCCTCTCGCTTCCGACCTTCCCCGAACTGAAAGACGAGGAACAGCACTACGTCGTAGAGGCAATCAAAGCGTTTAGGTAGGGAGAAGGTCCAGCACTGAGAGGCCTCCTGCAGCTTCCCGCGAGAGAGCTTCTGCGGTTCGCTCGGTTATCAAGGACACTACAGTTTCAGGCTGGTTGCGGTGTCCAGGCTTCCTCTCTCTGATGGGGGCCCTCCTGCAGTTCAGATGACCTGCTCCACCGTTCGGTCCATCTCTTGAGTTGGTCTGACGCACCTTGACATCGCCTTCAGCCTTCGCATATGCTTCTTGAGGGAAAGGTGTGCGTAGAGGTTCCACGAACATCGTGCGGAACCAAACCTTCTTTCAAGTCAGAATGACCAGATTGGGGCATCGTAGAGAGACGTGGCGCGAGGCTGAGATCGGGCAGCAGAGTCATGTTTTGAAGTACATGCTGCTCGGCTGGTTGCTTGGCATCATGGCGTTAGCTTGGCTCATACGATTCCCTTTCGCGCTGGGACTCGTTGGACGATTGCTGGGGCGACTGGGGATACTTGACCTGCTGTTGCACGTTCGAGCGCTCGTGATGCAGTTCCTTTCGGCGCCCGCGTTTCCCGGGTGACTGCCTTGACCCCTGGGGTTACTAAGAGATGCTGATTGGCGTGGCCGCCTGTAGCCTCTACGTAGTCGCTTGCCTCTGTCTGGGTACCTTCTTGGTCAGGCGCCTCCTGGCCGCGGATGACCCGCTCGATCGTCCATCTGCTTCGGCTACCTTGGCGACAGGCTTCCTGTTGGGGCAAGGAGTCCTTGCGAACCTGTGGCAGTTGGTGTCCCTGGCGAGGGCCTTCAGCATGCCGGTCGTTGCCGTGACGCTGGGGTTCTGCATCCTGGTAGGGTTTCGGACAACGTGGACATGTCTGCGGCGCCTCACCCGAGAGAGTGGGCCCGGCCTAGCAGCATATTGGAAGGAACCTCTCAGCTGGCGCCTGGCAACCTGCTTGATATTGGCGGCGTGTTTAGCGGCCGGAGTCAGCGTGTTGGTCCCTTTGAGTGGGTGGAGCGATGCTGCTGCCTTCTACCTTCCCATCGCCAAGGTGATGGCTGCCTCACACCGACTTGTGCCGTTGCCCGGCTATGAGGCGTTCACAACCATCGGACTGCAGGGTGAGTTCCACTACGCCGCTCTAATGTCTCTCGGCAGCGGTCAATGGGCCAAGCTTTTCGTCTGGCCAACCAGTCTGGCTGCAGCGATGATGCTGCTGGCAATTGGCTCGGTTCTGGGCCTCAGACAGCGTGGCAAGTGGATTGCGCTTGCCATGCTGTGTACGAGCACCGCTTTCACCTTCCTGATCGGCGATGGGAAGGTGGATCTATTTGGAGCTGCGATGGGAGTTGCCTTCTTCTATTGGGGACTGCGCATAAAGGTCGGATCAGTGAGGTCCTCCGCGTGTCTTGCAGGGCTCTTCGCAGGGTTCGCGGTCGTCGCCAAAGTCTCCTACCTGGTGAGTTTCGCCCCGGGAGCGTTCCTCCTGGTGGCATGGCGAGGCGTGATGATGTCCAGTGGCCGACTGCGGACAAGGGTCATGATTCTCGCACGAGTGGGGGTGGCCTTCGGGTTCTGGTTTGGCCTGTCGCTGCTCCCGCACATTCTCAAGAACGCTCTCTTGTTCGGAGAGCCCTTGGCACCGTTCATTGGCTCTACAGGGCAGTTCTGGGCAAACCAGGTATGGTTCAGCTCCGAGAGCACACTGAAACTACTACTCACATATCCGCTTGCCCTAATACTCGGGGGGTACCCCGGCCAGTTCGGAGACTTGTCCATCCTGTTCCTGGCGTTTGCACCGCTAGTTGTCCTCATGCCAAGGCCAGCCTCATTCGCTCGGAATGGCCTAGTGCAGCTTACTCTGGCCTCCGTGTTCGGCGTGGTCCTCTGGATGATCTCTCGTCCGTCGGTCTTTGCACTTCGATACTTCCTGGCTCCCCTGCTCGCGCTGATTCCTGTCGTCGCTTGCTTCGCTGAACATGCCATCCAGAAAGAGGAGAGGCCTCGCTGGCTGGGAGCAGGGGTCCTTCTCTGGCTCGTCATTGTCTGCGCAGGCATGGTGTATCTGGAATTGCCTACCGCGAAGAAGGCAGCCCAATACCTGTCAGGCCGTGCCTCCGAGTGCACGCTCGTCGCTGCAGGGACATCCCTAGCACTTGGGTCATCCGTCTGCGAAGCTCTAACCGTGGTCAACAACGATGCTGCGCCGGGGGACCGTGTTTGTTTGTCGACCTACTATAGGTTCTGGCTGCGTCCGGATTTGCTCCAATGCATCTGGCGGCCAAGTGACGCGTCGAATCCTTGTCCGGACGGAGCGCAGCCGGAGGGGGGAGATTGGAGTCGCTTGTTCAAACTCGGTTTCCGGTACCTAGTCATCGATAAAGTGACTTTCAAGTCCATAGCGGCTCTCTACGATCCCTTGACCGCTCCCAGTTGGCTCGACGTTACCACGTTGTTCAACGATGCCGGTTACGCTGTCTTCAGACTGGAATCGAAAGACCCATCCCGGCGGCCCTGCATCACTTGTCAGCAGGTGGCGCCCCCCGCTTGGGACCTAGTGAAGCAATAGACGCCGTATGCCCCATCGCAGTACGCTGGTTGGAGGTCGTGAAGCGCATGATAGGGACTGAGAGGAAGATCGATGATTGAAGGCAAGCGAATCCTCATCACCGGAGGAGCGGGTTTCATCGGCTCGACGCTCACGGGCCGGCTACTGGACCACAACCGCGTGACCATCTTCGACAATCTGGCAAGAAACTCCTTGAAGGACAGACCGTTCAGAAAGCACACAAACCTTGTTGTCATCGAGGGGGATGTTCTGGACTTCGAAGCAGTCTGCGGGGCGGCGGAAGGCGCTGACATCATCGTGCACTGTGCGGCCATCGCGGGCATCGATACGGTAATCAAGAAACCCGTCGCCACCATGCGGGTGAACATGATCGGGTCTGCGAACGTTCTGGAAGCGGCCTCGCGGCTGCCGCGCTGTGACCGAGTCGTCTGCTTCTCGACTAGCGAAGTGTTCGGCCAGCACGCATTCCGCTCATCCGAGACAGATAAGACCGTGATGGGGAAAGTTGGAGAGGCTCGCTGGACCTATGCTGTCAGCAAGCTGGCCGAAGAACACCTGGCAATTGCGTACTACCAGGAGAGGGGACTCCCTGTCACGGTGCTGCGGCCATTCAACGTGTATGGCCCTGGCCAGGTCGGCGAAGGGGCCCTGAAGGCGTTCGTCTTGCGCGCGCTTCAAAACGAACCCATCGAGGTCCACGGCGATGGAACGCAGATCAGGGCTTGGTGCTATGTGGATGACATGGTCGACGGCGCACTGCTTGCCATGGAGCACCCGAGGGCTGTTGGTGAATCCTTCAACATCGGGAACCAGCGGGCCGTGGTGACGATCTACGGCCTCGCCAACACGGTGATACGCGTTCTCGGATCCCGATCCCCCGTCCTCTTCACCCGTAGAGACTACATGGATGTCGAACTGCGGATCCCTGCGGTGACCAAGGCACGAGACGTGCTGGGTTTCGAAGCCAGAGTCGACCTCGAGGAGGGCATCGAACGGACGGCCGAATACTACCGGAGGTGCCCCCCCTCGTGATCCGCTTGACCATTCCGTCAATAGATGAGGAGGACTTCCAGGCTGTCCGTGACGTTCTGTCCACGGGGTATCTCGTCCAGGGGCCGCGGGTCGCCGCGTTCGAAGCCAACCTGGGCGAGTACATCGGTATTCCACACGCAGTGGCCGTTAGCAGCGGCACTGCAGCTCTGCACCTCTCCCTCTTGGCTTTGGGAATCCGCCCGAACGACCTCGTCGTCACGACCGCCTACTCTTTTCCTGCCACAGCCAACGTGGTTGAGCTGTGTGGGGCCCGACCGGTCTTCGTTGACATCTGCCCGGACACGTTCAACCTCGACCCCCACAGCCTCAAACAGACGCTCAAGCCATTGATGACGAGTCGGAAGACCGCCCGGCGAGTTCGGGCGATCATCCCCGTGCACGCGTTCGGCCAGCTCGCGGACATGCCAACGATCCAAGCTGTGGCATCGCAGTACGGAGTTCCTGTGGTGGAAGACGCAGCCTGTGCTCTGGGCGCGCGTCTGGCCGACCGCCAAGCAGGCACCTGGGGAGCGTTGGGGTGCTTCAGCTTTCACCCTCGCAAGGCGATTACGACAGGAGAGGGCGGCCTCATTGTCACGGCGGACTCTTCCCTCGCGCGACAACTGCGCACCCTCCGCAACCATGGTCAGGCTTCTGACGCGCCCTCACCGGACTTCATCCTCCCAGGTTTCAACTACCGAATGACCGAGTTCCAGGCAGCCCTAGGGTGCGTCCAACTCAGCAAACTTGACCGGATTGTCGCAAAGCGCCGTTTGCTCGCAGAGTCCTACAGCAGACTCTTGCGGGAATCGGGGTTCCAGACACCCGTTGTCCTTGAGGGGAGTGAGTCCGTCTTCCAGTCTTACGTCGTTCTCGTGCCTGAGGCGTTGGCTCAACACCGAGACACCTGCATCCGCTACCTGCGCGAGCGTGGGATCGAGGCCACAATCGGAACGTGGCACATCCCTATGACAACGTACTTCCACACTCGGTACGGACACAAGGCAGGGGACTTCCCGGTTACGGATCAAGTCTTCGCTCGTTCGCTCACCTTGCCTCTACATGAGAAACTGCAGGATTCGGAACAAGAGCATATCGTGAGCGCGCTGAGAAGCTGGACATCTGTCAATGCTGGAAGAGGAGAGCCATGACCCCCACTGCGCGAGATCATGCCGCCGACATCCTTCGCAAAGGTGGCATAGCCAATCCCTTCCGGCTACCCGGTCTAATCCGAGAGGCAATCGCTCGCCTGAGGCTCGATCTCGATGGGTTCGTTGTACTCACGGAAGCAGCGAGCGGCCCGTTTGTCGTCACACCCATCCTAGCTGCTCTGGCAGGAGCTGGGCGGGTAGTAGGACTAACCCGTGACTCCTGTTACGCCTCAGCCGGACGCGTTGTTGAGCAGACCCGCGCTCTGGAAGTGCTCTGCGACATAGGAGACAGTGTCGAGATCATCACAAAGCGAACGCGCGACCACTTTGCAGAGGCGGACTTGGTCACCAATCTCGGCTTCGTCCGACCGATTGATGGCGAAGTCATACAAGTCATGAAGCAGACTTGTGTCGTCTTGCTGATGTGCGAAGCCTGGGAGAGCCGCCCCGGGGACGTCGATCTCGTGGAGTGTCAACGAAAGGGGATCCGCGTCGTCGCCACAAACGAAGGCCCCACCGGGGCGGACGTGTTTCCCTATGTGGGTCTGCTGGCGCTCAAGTTGCTGCTTGACTCGCAGATTGAGGTTTACAGGAGCAAGATACTGATCGTGAGCAGCGACGAGTTCGGCCCGGTAATCAGGGAACGCTTGTCTCAGTCTGGTGCAGATGTGGAACTAACCTCGTCGCTGCAAGCCTCCAATAGCCTTGTGGGAACGAATGCCTTGGTGGTGGCAGACTACACGAGGACCGACATGATCGTGGGGCCAGCGGGAGACATGACAGCTTCAGAGCTCGCGCAGGCATCGCCAGGAATAGCACTGGTCCCGCTAGCCGGATGGGTGGATGTTCCCAGTCTGATCGGTTCCGGCGTCACGGTCTATCCCGCCGTCGCAACGGGACCTAGACGCATGGCAAGGACTCTTGCTGAGCTAGGTCCGCGGCCTGTGGTCGAGCTGCATGCAGCGGGCCTGAAGGCGGGAGAGATTGCGGCGCGTGGCGGAGACAGTGCCTTGGTACAGTGGGTCGTGCAGGAATGAAGGTCTGTGCTCTGGGGAGGACGAGGATGCTCTGGAACAGCATACGTGCACTCTCGCAGAATGGTCATCAGATCCAGTTGATCGCTACCTGCCGCGCGGCCCCTGAATACGACGTGAGAGAGTCGGACTTCGAAAAGCTGGCAACGGAACTCGGAGCAGCCTTCATGGTGACTCAAGACCTCAATGCTCCAGAGTCGCTCCGCGCCTTGCGATCTGCAGGGAGCGACATCGCGATTAGCATCAACTGGATAAACATGATTGGATCAGAGGCGTGCTCCGTGTTCCCTCACGGGATTCTGAATGCACACGCTGGTGACCTGCCACGCTACCGTGGCAACGCGCCTGTCGCCTGGGCGATACTCCAGGGGGAATCGCGTATCGGGATTACCATTCACGTGATGTCTCCGCATGAGCTCGATGCCGGACCTGTCGTTCTGAAGGACTACTATCTTCTTTCCGATGACACGTACGTCGGGACCGTTTTCCGCGACCTGGAACAGCGCATCCCCGACATGTTTGTAGACGCTCTCAGAGGACTCGAGGCAGGCTCCAGCGTCCCACAGCCCCAGCCATTGGATCCAGCGCTTAGCTTGCGCTGCTACCCGCGCAAACCCGAGGACGGACTAATCCACTGGGAAAGACGTGCAGCAGACATCGCCAGACTAGTGCGCGCAAGTGCGGAGCCTTTCCCAGGAGCTTTCACCTACCTGCGTGGACAGCGCCTGGTAGTATGGCGCGCACGCGCTGAACAGTGGCCTTTCCCTGCACTTGCCGTACCTGGACAAGCCATCTGGCGTAACCCCGAGCGCGGCGAAGTGGGTATCGCAACTGGCGAAGGGGTCATCACCCTTGAGCAAGTACAGATAGCGGAAGGCCCACGTTGTCGGCCGACGGAACTAGTCAGAAGCTTGCGCGACAGACTAGGCATGCTGCCGCTGTGTATCTAGCGGGATGGAACTGACAGGATTGGTCCGAATCTGCATGTTCAGTAACCTCTTTCCCCCGGTGGTAAGCGGGTCATCAACTCAATCGTGTGCATTGGCTCGAGAGCTCGTGAGGCGAGGCCACTCCGTGACGGTCATCACGACACACCTTGACTACAACACTGCCAGACACGAGGTCGTTGATGGAGTAGAGATCTATCGGCTGCCTTGCCTGCGAGTCCCCAAGACGCCTCTCACTCTGAGCTTTCCTTGGGTGAACCTCACCTTCACTCCCGCGAACCAGCAGCGCATCCAAAGGATCGTCCGGCAGCACCGTCCTGACGTTCTCCATCTTCACAATCACATCTTCGACCTTGGGCTCAGCGCGTCCCGCATCTCCAAGAGACTGCACATCCCCATGGTGCTCACGATCCACACTGTTCTCAAGCACCCCAACCCTGTTCTTAACGTTTTCCTGTCCTGCGCCGACCGTCTCTTGATTCGCCCTGGCGTGGTCGCTCGAGCCAGCGCGATCCTCTGCCCAGATCTGAACATTCAGACATACGTGGCCGACGCCTACAGACGTCCCAATGAGCCCATCGTGCCCTACGGGGTTGAGGAGACAGGGCCCGCAGCGCCGGCCCTCGTGTCTCACTACCGGGAGAAGCACGGGCTGGAGGGCAAGCACGTCATCCTCTCACTGGGGCATGTTCACGCGATGCGCAACAGGAGAGATCTCGTGGAGGCGATGCCCCTAGTACTGAGACGCCTCCCGAGCGCTGTCCTCCTGATCGTAGGGGAGGTGGCGACAAAGACGACGGGCGAACTGGCACGGAAGCTCGGCGTGGAAAGCTCAGTTGTCTTCGCGGGAGCAGTCCCTCACGTGCACGTCTCGGCATTGCTTGAGCTCGCTGATCTTGAGGCGCATTGGCTCGACCAGGAGATCCCGGAGAAGACCTCGCTTGGCATCGCCTCTCTGGAAGCCATGGCAGCCGGAAAGACAGTCCTTTCCGCCGCAAACCCCAACACATACGGAGAAGGCACTCTTCGGAACGGAGAGAACCTCTTCATCGTCGAGCCTGGAAGGCCCCGGGAATTGGCAGACACCATCGTGAAGCTCCTCGAAGACCCTGCCAGGCGACAGGCCATCGGAGACAACGCGCGCAGGACGATTCGTGAGTCGTTTTCCTGGGATGCGGTCTGCTTGAGGACGATAGAGGTGTACGCGCAGGCAGTCAGAGGCGGCAGGTGAAGCGAGCGTTTCGTCTCCTTGGCGTCACGGTCGGGATCGGTCTTCTCATCTGGGTTGCGCGGCGCTTCGATCTGCCCGCAACTGGGCGCATCATCGCGGAGGCCCGCTACCTCTACCTTCTCCCGCTGAGCCTGTTGCTTGGCGGAAGCTATCTCCTTCGCACGCTACGTTGGCGTACGTTGTTCCCCGGTCCAAACAGACCTCGCCTAGGAAGCCTATTCGGCGCCTTGATGAGCAGCTACCTGGTGAACAACGTCCTGCCTGCCAGAGCGGGAGACCTTCTTCGCGCCTATCTCTTGGGACAGCGAGAGGCTACTAGCAAGAGCCAAGCCCTTGGGACCGTGGTGGTCGAGAGAGTCGTCGACTTGAGCGTAGCCCTTCTTCTGCTCGTCGTCGTTTTGGCTTTCTCCGCGCTGCCCGAGAACTTGGACGCAACGGCAATTGCTGGCGGAATCGCTTGCAGTGTCCTGGTCGCAGGGCTCATCTTGGTGAATTCTGCCGGCCCACGTGTTGTCGCATCCCTCGTCCGGGGGCTCCATTTCCTTCCGATCCACACTCGCACGCGTATCGAACAGGTGGCACTTCGTCTCGTCGCTGGGATGTCGACCCTCCGCGGTCCGGGCCGCCAAGCCCAGTTTCTCTCATTCACAGCGCTAGTCTGGTGTACGGAGCTGTCGGTCGTCTGGCTCACAAGCAGCATGTTTGGTCTAGCGCTCCCTCTTCACGGCGTGCTCCTTGTGATGCTGGCAGTCGCGATTGGGACTTCCGTGCCTGCAGCTCCGGGCTACATTGGCACATACGAGTTCTTCGGGACAAGTGCCCTAGCCGCTCTTGGCGTGACCGGCGACAAGTCCTTAGCGTTCATCATCACCCTGCACGCGGTGACTTTCCTCGGAGCGAGCGTCGTGGGAGCAGTCTGCCTCGGAGGCCAGCGTTGGCAGAAGAGACAAGCTCACGACGATCCCCATGCGACGGAGTGATACGTCATGCGTCTGGAAGAATCGCTGGCGTATCTGTATCCTGTCTGGGGCCAGCGTCTGCCCTTCGTCGGACCTCACCGTGGGCCTTGACCAACCCCGACGCCTCCCAGAGAATGGGTCAGCGAAAATCGCAGAGGCAGGCAGAGCACCTATCGCAGCGTGGGGAGGGAGAACAATCCCATGAGAGCGCTGGTCCTAGGCGGCGCAGGGATGCGCGGCCATAAGTTGTGGCAGGTTTGCTCGACTCGCTTTGAGACGTGCGTCACGGGGCGCGGCCGTCCCAAGTCCTATTTCAGCCCTCGTCTCTTTGACCGAGAGCACTTGATCGGCTGGATGTCTGCAGAGAACCTCGAGAGCGTCGAGCACGCGCTCGGCGGGGTTAAGCCCAATGTCGTGGTCGACCCCAATGGGATGCCTAGACAAGCTCCGGACGCGAGGGAGCCCCCAACACTGGACGTCCTGGCGCTGTTGACGGAGAAGGGCTGCCGCGTGACGTATCACGACCCCCACGTGCCGTCGCTCTGCCACATCGACAACTCCTGGACGTCGGCGCCGCTAAGTGCGGAGAACCTGCACGGCGCGGACTGCATGGTGATTACGACCGATCACTCGGCCTGCGATTGGGATTTGGTTGTGCGGAATGCCCCCCTGGTCTTCGACACACGGAACGCGACGCGCGACGTGCGGGTCGAGCGTTCGCACGTCGCCCTCCTGTAATGCCGCAAGACGAGACCGCTCTCTATCTCGTGACCGGCGGCGCGGGATTCATCGGGTCGCACCTCGTGGAAGCGCTGCTCACGGAGGGCCAGCGGGTTCGCGTCATCGACGACCTGTCTACCGGAC
>Ga0315286_10002768_pt1 | contig 16418 bp, 17 predicted proteins | sample YL17G10_0_MG_FD_205038 | JGI IMG/M metagenome (GOLD analysis project Ga0315286, IMG submission 205038) | Sediment microbial communities from Yellowstone Lake, YNP, Wyoming, USA - YL17G10_0 | ecosystem: Environmental > Aquatic > Freshwater > Lake > Sediment | place: USA: Wyoming | collected...
CGGTTGTGCTTGGAGGTGTGAGCATCTTCGGCGGTCAGGGAAGGCTTTTCGGCGTGTTCATCGGCGTGCTGATCATGGGTGTCCTGAGCAACGGTATGATCATTATGAATATCTCGGAGTACTGGCAGCTTATCGTGCGGGGTCTCGTCCTGCTCACGGCGGTCGGGGTAGACAACATTTCATCGATGAAAGCGATACGAACATAATTCCAAAGGAATAAGATGGTGGAAACCTTTCGTGCTGAGGGTGTCCGTGAAGTCGTTTCCGAAGTTTTATTGCTGGAATTTGAGTGCAAGGACAGAGTAGATATGCGTCGGAAGATCAGGGAGATCGAAGCAAGCGGCCCCCATGCGGTGCCTCACACAAGATCATGTGGTCGAATCGACTTCCGGACGCCCCTGGTTACGCACTCGGCGAAGCAGCATCCTGAAAGTCACATTCCATGGGGACAAAAGCCTGGTCCTAGGCCACCTGTAATCCGTCACGATCAATGACCCACACCGGCACATTTTACTAACCCACCCGGTGTACATAACCCAAAACTCAATGTACGCTCAGGAGGTCGTATGCCAAGGAGAAGAACAGTGACGGAACTTCAAGACATCATCGCACGGCTCCGCAAAAGCCATGGGATTCGCGGGATTCATCGCGCCCTGGGCGTGCACCGAACCATTATCCGAACCCTGCGGGATATCGCACAGGAGGAGGGATGGCAAAACCCCACCTGCCCTCTGCCCATCGAAGAGCATATCCAGCGCCGTATGCGGCACTCTCTCACCGACAAACTCCAAAGATCCCACCCCTTGGATTCCTACCTCATGTTATAATACCACCATTCAGTCAAGAAAAAAGTCATGTATTTAAAAAAATCTGGTGGAGCTCAGGAAACAGAAGGGGTGGTCGCAGGAGCGGTTGGCGAAGGAGTGCGGTATCTCCTACAATACCCTTAGGCGAAATCCGGGCCAACGTTCCTGATGTTGACTTAGGGTGGTCTGAGCGATAGATTCGTAATTGCTTCGTCATACGTTTCACGCTGATTACTTTGTTTGGATATTGATTGATGATACAGACATCTCATAAAATACATTTTGCCGACTCCAGGGAGCTTGGTTTTATTGATTCAGGAAGTGTCGGCCTAATAGTGACTTCGCCACCATATCCTATGATAGAGATGTGGGATGACTGCTTTAGGGCTCAGAGCAAGGACATTCGAACAGCCATCGATGACTGTGATGGGCGCACGGCCTTTACGCTTATGCATAAAGAACTCGACAAGGTTTGGAGTCATGTCTACCGCGTTCTTATAGATGGCGGAATAGCCAGCATTAACATTGGGGATGCAACGAGAACGTTGGGCAAGACTTTTCGGTTGTACTCAAACCATTCAAGGATATTGAACTACTGCTTTGAGCTTGGATTCGACATTCTGCCTGTGATCCTGTGGAAAAAAACTACAAATGCACCAAACAAGTTTATGGGATCCGGTATGCTGCCCCCAGGAGCATATGTGACGCTTGAGCACGAGTACATATTGATCCTGCGGAAGGGTGATAAGAGGAGCTTTTCTTCCAATGAGGAGAAGCTCAATCGTCAAGAGAGTGCGTTCTTCTGGGAGGAGAGGAACATCTGGTTTTCAGATGTTTGGGATTTGAAAGGCACAAAACAGAACCTGAACCATAAAGAAGTACGAAACAGGAGTGCGGCGTTTCCATTCGAACTGGCCTATCGCCTCATTAACATGTTCTCTACACGACACGATACCGTACTCGATCCTTTCTTGGGTACCGGAACAACAATTCATGCGGCAATCGCTTCGGAAAGGAACAGCATTGGCATCGAAATTGATAATAATTTTCAAAGCTATCTTGCAGAAGCAACGCCGAAAGTCCTTGCCACACTCAATGAATACATCAGCGACAGATTCCAGCGCCATACAACTTTTATCGAGGAATATTCGAGGAAAAAGGGACAACCGAAGCATGTGAATTCATACTATGGATTCCCTGTAGTAACATCTCAGGAAGTCAAACTGAGACTTAGGTACGTTGACAAGGTGGAGAAAATCATCGGCGAGACACCGGAATATCGGATCAGTTATGCGGAAGGACCCGTAGTTGGAAAACCCGATTTCACTGGGCTTGACAAGTTGCCTGCTAGTAATAAGCAACTGAGGTTAGCTCTCTATCGCCGGTCTCATTCGAATCGAACAAGAATTCCATCCTCTTTCTTTTCGTAGAAGTCGATGCTGGCATCGATTCTCTCGCCAAGGCTGGGTTTGGTCTTATAATTGGTAGGCTTTATTGATATTGGTACCTCAGGTTCCTGTCAACCAACTGTTTTGATTTCTTCAAGTTTAATATCATGGCCCATGTTCTGTCTGTTGCATCGTTAATAAATGAGAGAAGAATTACCCGGGGGTGAGGAGTGTCCGTCCTTATTTGTATTTCTATTCTTGACAGAATATCCTGTCCCGGGTAACATGTTTACAAGAAGGCTGGCGGAAATAAATGATGGGCAAATCGGGGGCTTTTCGCGGCGAGCTTATCTTAAATCGACGAATCCGGACAAAAAAAATCTATCAATCGGAGTGATAGGAGACGGAGATCAGCATCTTCGAGTTCCGGCCGCACCGTCAGTGGGAGCTCAAGGAGATTCGGCAGAAGTATCCGAGCGTCACCGTGATCATCGCCCACTTCGGCCGCTCCTTCTGCCCGTACTATCTTCGGAAAGGGCTGACCGGGACGGGCGGGGCAGAGGAGTTCTACTTCGATACCTCTGCGGTCATCGACCCGGCCACGTACGACCTGGCTTTCTCGCGCATCTTTAAAGACCACAACCTCTGCCGGGAGCGCTTCTCCTGGAACACATTGCACGGGCCCCCGGAGGTCGAAGCCACTTACACCTTCTTCCTCTGCGAGCAGATGCGCGTCATCCTGGATGCAGTGGAACACCATCGGTTTTCCAAAACCGAGACAGAGGGCTTGCTCTGGGGCAACGCCCGCCGGGCGCTGAAGCTGGCTTGAGCCAGAGAGCGCTTAAGGGCCGCTCAGGCCCGCCCAAGGGAGGAAAACATGCCGGAAGATAAGACGCTGGAAAAGGAGATCCGCTCCTACCTGGAGGGCTTGCGGATCATCGACACGCACGAGCACCTGGACACCGAGCAGGAGCTCTGCTCCCAGCCGGTGGACTTCGGGCACCTGTTCGCCCACTACGCCAACTGCGATCTGATCTCCGCCGGCTGCCCGCCCAGGGATGTCGAGCGCCTGCAGAACGACCGCGGCCTTTCACCCATGGAAAAGTGGCGGCTGATCGAGCCCTACTGGGACTACGTGCGGGGGACCGGTTACGGGCGCTGCCTGGAGCTGGCTATCCGCGACCTCTACGGCCTGGAGGGCTTGAGCGCCCGGACTGTGGAGCCTCTTTCGGAAAAGATGAACGCCAACCGTCGTTCCGGGTTCTACCGGGAAGTCTTCGACCGTGCTGGGATCGCAGTGGCGCTGTGGCACAGGCTGGACTTGCGGGGTCCCATTCCCCGGATGTGGACTTCAGAATACGATCAAACCATTTTTATCCAGGATCTGCTGGCCCATCACACCCTGATCCAGCAGCCGGGCTGGCAGGAGCGGTGGGGAACGGACATCCTGAGCCTTGACGATTACCTGGGCGCCATCGAGGAGCGCTTCAGCGCTTTCGGGGCGAAAGCGGCTGCGTTCAAAATCCCTCTGGCGTACATCCGCCCCATCGCCTTCCCCGACCGCTCGCGGGCGGAGATCGAGCCAATCTTCAACCGCCTGCTGAACGCCGGCTGGGAGCGCAATATCAGCCTTCCTTCGCTGGAGGAGTTGCGGGCGGTTCAAGATTACCTGGTACACTTCAGCCTGCAGCAGTGCGCCAGGCATGACCTCGCCGTCAAGTTCCACACCGGCCTGCAGGAGGGAAATGCCAACACCATCGGCAATTCGCGGGCGGCGCTGCTGGCCAACCTATTCTTCAAGTATCCGAAGGTGCGCTTCGACATCTACCACATCAGCTATCCCTATCAGGAGGAGCTCGCCACCCTGGCCAAGAACTTCCCCAACGTGGCCGTGGATTTTTGCTGGATGTGGATCATCAACCCGGCGGCCGGCCGACGGGCCTTGAGCGATTTTTTGGATACCGTGCCGGCCAATAAGATCCATGGCTTCGGCGGAGATTTCATCTTCGTGGAAGGAAGCTACGGGCACGCCGTGATGGCCAAGGAGAACATCGCCCGGGTCCTGGCCGAAAAGGTGGCGGAAGGGGCCATGAGCGGCAAGCGGGCGTTCACGGTGGGCAGGTGGCTGCTGCGGGACAATCCGATCGCCTGGTTCGGGCTGCGCGGCAAAGTGCCGCCGGAGGTGCTGGGCCAGGACTAGGCGGATCTAATTGTGCCGTCTAGGCACCGAGATCGACCAGCTTATTGAGAAACGAATCTTCCCTCCGTAGTGGATCTCACGGCCGCTTTGGCTGGGTTCTTGGCTGAAACCGTATATCTGGAGCGTTTATACCCGCCGGGCAGAGCCATTTTGCAGGAGGTGATGACCCGGCCGTCCGGTATGCAGCGGTTGATGGTGTAGATCGGCCTTTCGATTTCCTCTTTTTTCGGCGGCAGCAAGGCGGTGAGCTGTGCCGGACTCGCCCGCTTGTCCGTCCGAGGGGCGATGCTGAGCCTTAAGAGGAAGAAACAGTTTTCGCATTTCGCGAGGAACTGAAAGGTTGCGAGCTCTCGGATCGCGGACTCGTGGGGTTGAAGCTGAAAGAGAAGGTTTCGAGCGTTTTTTCCGGGTCGAGGCCGCTCTTGGCAAGCCGGCTTTACCTACTTATTAATAATCCGAATAGCTTTTGTATTATCAGAAGTAGATAATACGCAAGCTGAAGATCTGCCGGTCCCGGTGCTCCCATACGTTTCAATAATATTAATCCCCGCATCGGCGAGTTTCTTTAAGACCTTCTGCAGCTCCCCCACCTTGTTGGGCATCTCTACAGAAAGGACATCCTTTTCATCGATGTCAGTTCCGAATTTACCGATGGCCTTTTTTGCTTTTGCTGGAGAGTCAGTGGTGAGCATAAAATGGGCTTTATCTTCGGAGTCATATGCACAAATAGAATCGATATTGACCTTCATTGCCGCAATTGATGCGCCAATCTCTTGGAGCAACCCGATTCTAGTGGCCATAGTAAAACTCAATTGCTTCGCCTTTTTCGCATTTGTCATTCTATTGCCTCCTTTTTGAAGCAGTCTAATCCATATTCGAAAACATGTAAAGTTATTTCGTAACTATTCAGCCACTCCCTGCTGTCCCAAGCCTGGGTTGCATTGATCGCCTATTTGCTCCTGAGCTATTTGAAGTTTAAATCAAAGTTCAGTTGGTCATGGTATACCGGGGTCGAACAGGAACTCCGAAAGAAGGTTATTCCACCACCGATGCCGCCACGGCGTTTGAGAACATGGCCTGGCGAGCCGGCTCTTTCGACCACCCGCTTTCAAGCGCCCGGTTGACGATGAGCACGCACAGCTGCTCCGTCTCCGGGTCGGCCCAGAACATGGAGCCTGTCGCTCCGATGTGGCCGAAAGCGGCCTGGGAAGTGAGCTCACCGAAGTAGTGCGGGGCTTTAGGACCCTTTACGTCGAACCCCAGTCCCCAACTCACGGCCGGCCACTGGTAGAGGCCGCTGGGAAACCCGCCGGGTACACCGCCGGCGTGGTCTCGAGTCATCTCCCTGACGGCAGCCGGGGAAAGGATCGAGCGCCCCCCATACGTGCCGCCGTCGAGGAAAAGCTGACCGAACGTCGCGATATCCTCCGGAGTGCTGTAGAGGCCGGCCCAAGGGTGGCCCATGCGGCGGGCATAGGCCGAGTTGTAGTGCTGGTGGTCGCTGGGGCCGTCAGGAAGCTGATGTACGGCGGCGATGCGCTCCCAAATCGACTCCGGCGGTTGGAGGTAGGAGTCTTTCATCCCCAGAGGCTCAAGAACCTCCTCCTGAGCGAACTGCGCGTAGCTCCGTCCGCTGAGCCGGCTGATGACCTCCCCCAGCAAACCGTAACCGTAGTTGCTGTAGGAGAACCGAGTGCCGGGCGGGAACATAGGCTCGCCCCGGCAGAAGCCCTGCACGAACTCGTCAAGACCGGCGAAGCGCCGGCGAAGCTCGTCGGTTTCGGGCAGGCGCTCGGGAAGGCCCGAGGTGTGAACGGCCAGTTGTCGGATGGTAATCTCTTTCTTGCCGGGGCCGGCAAACTCGGGGATGATACTCTGCACCGTCCTTTCCAACGAAACCATGCCTCGCTCGACGAGCAGCATCAGGGCGGCCGCTGTCACCGGCTTGGTTACCGAGGCCACCGCGAAGATCGTATCCCGATCGACGGTCTTGGGTACCGGATCCCTTCGAGCCCAGCCGGCAAAGCAGCGGCCGATGATCAGTCCGCGGCGGGCGACGAGCCCCGAAACTCCCGGGGCTGCGCCGTCATCCACCCAGCCCTGGAGGAGAGCGAACGCGCGCTCCAGACGCTCGGCGCTGATCCCCACTTGCTCCGGTTTACCTATCGTCAGCATCCGCTTCCGCCTTGCAAACCATCCCGGAAGATACTGAAACTCCCGTGTCCGGTCAAGTATCACTCTTTCTGCCTATGCGATAGAGATCTGCCCAGCGGTCTATGACGTTTCACCGTTTTCTGAAATATGGATGAAAGGTAACCGGCATGCAAAAAGTACTTGACAGGTAAAAAGATAGATTTTACATTGGTGAGCGGTGAAAACAGAGCTACAAGTGGTGAGCGTCGGTTGGCGGGTTTTATTTTCAGCCCAATCTTAGGGGGAGGTTCCCGAGTGGTCAAAGGGAACAGACTGTAAATCTGTCGGCGTACGCCTTCGAAGGTTCGAATCCTTCCCTCCCCAAAAGATGTTACCGTAACTCACGCCATCCATTTCGTTGCGCTTTGGCATGTCCCGCTTTGTTGCCCATTCCCGCGGTAAAACACCTCAAACGTCGGCTCGAGCTGCCCGGGGAGGAAGTGCCGGCAGATGTTCATCCTCAGAAGTTTTTCCACGTCCCCATGCGCCATCCTTGTTTATCAATCTCTTTTCAGGTTGTGCGTTCTTTTTATTTGCATTATCCTATTTCAGTAAGAGTTATGATGTGATGCCGAATGATAATTTTAGGAGTGTGTCAAATGAAGGATAGGCGTAAAATACTTAATAACTTGTTAATAATTCTGTTTCTATATGTTTTTTCCGCTGCAAATGCTCAAACAGATCGGCGAACAATCGCAATGGATGTTTTAAAGGAAGCATTCCAAAAAGAAATGATGGGCAACAGAGATGAAGCGTTAAAATTAGTTATAAAATCGCTTTCTATCGATCCTGATTTGGCGCAGGCTAATTTAATTAGAGCGGAATTTGCCGTTGACTATCGGGATTGGGAAACAGCAAAAAAATATTATCAAAAAGGCCTTGTTCTTATTGACCAATCGGATCAGCCGCTGTCTCCGGAAAATGGTGTTGAAATTACCAAAAGTGAGGTGAAAGGAACTTCAAAATGCATGTTGGGATTGGTGTATATAATGCTTTCGAAAAATGCACGCGAATCCGGAGACGGTCTATTGGAATATGAATATATATTAAAAGCAAAGAAGCAAATGAACGATGGATTAAAACTTGATCCAATTCCGTCCGTCAGGGCGGTAGCAGAAGACTTGTTAAAAAAATATAGTAATTAATCCGGTCTGCGTGCTCCCTAGAGCCTGTAGTACCCGGGGATGATGAAGCGGGTGAGGAAGGTCACGCAGACCACAACTACTATGTCCATCAGCACCCCCGATAAGAACATCCTCTTGAGGTTGACTCCTTTTACCCCGGCGAAGGCGATTGCGTTGACCGGTGAGGCCACGGGGGTCATGCAGGCCGAGTTTGCGCAGATAGTGACGGCGAGGAGGACGGGGAGGGGGTGGATGCCGATCGCCCCGCTTATGGAAATGGCGATCACGTACAGGCTGATGATGACGGTGGTGTTGGAAATGAACTCGGAAACGAAGATGCTGAACGCGCTGATGCACAGGATCACGAGGAAAGGGCTCGGGTCGGGGGGCAGCAGGCTTGCCATCAGCCGGCTCAACAGGTCGTCGATACCCAACCTGAACAATAGAAACGAAAATGCCACCACACCGACGGCGAGGAGAAAGCCCTTGAGCGGGATGTTCGCGTACAGATCTTTGAAGGTGAGGATAGCGGTCCGTTTTTTCCCGCCTGGCCGCTCCCTCTGAGGTACGAAAAAGGCGATCGCGATAAAAAAAACCATGTACGCGGCCGCGAGCCCCGTCAAGTAGGGCGCGAGCGCCCCCCGCTTGATCTCATTGATGCTCGAGAGGAGCACCCAGAAAATGAAGGAGGCGACGCTCAGGACGATGCCGGTTCTCTGATGGGGATACTCCTTTCTCTTCCCCACGAAGTTTTCGAAGTCGATGATCCTGTGGATAAGTTCACGGGGGAGAATGACGTAGATGATGAGAAGGCAGGCGATCGCGGCGACCAGGAGCACGAAGGGGAAGCCCCAGCTGAGCCAGGAAAGGAAATCGATCTTGTTGTACCCTTCGATTTTTTTTAAAAGGATGAAGCCGACGAACACCACGTTGAGCGCGCTCCCCGTTACCGATCCCGTTCCCCCGAGATTCGATCCGTAGAGGTTCGCCATGGCGAATGAGGTGCTGAGCCTTCGCTTCTCCCCGTCGAGGTGCTGGAAGTCCTTTCTCAGGAGTTCTAGGAGGGGGAGGATGATCAGCACGGTGACGATGTTCGGCACGAACATGGAGATTATTGCGGTGGTGAAAACGATGTACACGATGACGTGGGATATCTTTCCTTTGCTCCTTGCGATGAAAAATCTCACGATTCTGTCGGCGATCCCGCAGGCGATGAAAAGCCGGGAAACCAGGTACCCGTTGAGGAATAGGAAACCGAACTGGAGGATGTGATATATGTCATTGAGAATCATTAGACGGCCGCCGATTGTGATGTCTCAGCGTATTATTGATGAAGTAAATTAGTACAAACAGCCTCACTTTTCCAGTCAATTCTTCCACTCAGAGGCGGGAGCTGAGGCGCCGTTCGGGTATCATCGTGATCTCCCGGGACATGTCGAAGTCCTTACGGAAGAAGAGGGCGCAGTAGCAACGGCCGTATTCCTCTACGTCGGATTTACGGGCGTAAACACACGGACAGATGATGTCCCGGTCCAGCTTCGGATCCTCCTGGCTGTCCCTGCAGGGGCAGTTGTAGTACCCGAGTCTGTTGAAGTTCTCCGTGAGGCCCGCGACCAGGGTGTCGAGAAGGTCGAAGCGGTCGATGAGCTTCCAGTCGCAGCGCCGGGCGATCGTCTCGACGTACGCCTTCACGTCCCCCGGTGTTTTTTGCTTACCCACCGAGGACCTCTTCCCAAGCCGATGGATCGTACCCCGAATGACACTTATTTTTGTCCACGAGGACGAGATAAGGAAAACGCACGTGTTCGCCGGTGAGCTCTCTCAACTCCGCCTTCATTTGATTTTTTCCCTCAACCGGGATCATGTCCACGTCGAGGTAGCGGTACGCGAACCCTTTTTCGCCAAGCCATCGTTTCCCGAGCGTACACCACATGCATGTGGAGAGGGTGAAGGCGAATATATCCGAGCTCCGGGTGAGGGAACCTTCCACCTTGACTACATGGGCGCCGAAGCGCGCGCACACATCCCCGATAAATGCGCCGATCGAGTCCCATTTCCTTACGGTTCTCGCCAATTCTTCATTTTTCTCTTTCATGATGGTTAAATATAGCAAAACGATTCCTTCGGGAAAAGGGATGATTTGACGGGAAACGGTCCTGAGGTGCAAGATTTCCTTGTAGATGGGTACCCGCCTCGTTATATTTAAATCGGAGAGGAGATCATGCGTATACCTTTTTGGATCTGGATACTATTCGGGCTGACGGCGCTGAGCTGGATAATCCCCGACGGCATCCCCGGTGAGGAGTTCATACTCCCCGCGCTCGCCGTAGGGAGCCTCCTCCTGCGCCGCCACTTCAGGCGAAATTTTTACCAGCAACAGTACAATCAATACCAGCAGCAGGGATCCAAGGGAGGGGGAGCTTCTGCGGGTCAAAGCGCGCAGGGGGCCCAGGGAACCGGTTCCTTCTACAGCCGGTTTCGGCCTTGGGGCGCAGGTTACCAGCAGGGAGGCCAAGGCACTCAGCCCCCCCCTTCCGGGAAAGATCCCCACACGGTCCTGGGGGTGCAGAGCGGCGCTTCCATGGAGGAGATCAAAAAGGCCTACCGGGAAAAACTCAAAAAGTACCATCCCGACATTGTGGCGAACCTGAAGCTCGGCGACGATTACAAGGAAATGTTCGAAGAGAAGACGCGTGAGATTCAACACGCCTACGAGCAGCTCGGCGGGAAGTAGATGTCCCTTTCTTTCGGAAAAACACCCTTCGGCAAGGCGCACGGCAATTCAAAGGACGACAAAAGCGTCGACATCGACCGCGCCGTCAGGAAGATCAAGACCGCCTACGAGAAATGCGCCGAGCAATATGGAACCAAGCTCTTCAATCTCGGCGCTTTCGAGGAGCGGTACCGCGGCGCTCTCGCGGGCAAGCTCAACCTTAACGCGTTCCTCCATGCCGAGATCATTGTCCTCGAAGAGCTGAAGAAGAGAGTCGAGGGGGAAAAGGAGAGGGGAGAACGGCGGTATCAATACAGCGATGCGGCTGACCGGATCATTGAAAAGAACCTCGAAAGGGTGAAGAAGTACCGCTCCATCGACTTCCACCCCGACGCGGAGGTGGAAACCAGGCACCTCCTCGGAGCGGCCGCCGATTTCTACGACCGCATCTGGCAGAGGTGCGCGCCGCTCTTGAAAACGCTCCGCCGGAAGGAGCTCGCGGATTTCGTCGAAAAGATCGAGAATGATTTCGCCTATTTCGTGATCCCCTTCCGGGGTTCCTACAGCAGGTCGGTTGACGACTACGTCCTCGTCCTCTCGAGAAAAAACCCGAAGGACAACGAACGGGCCGCGGTGAACTTCATCCGGTACGGGGGGATACTCCTCAACAACTGTCTGAAGGCGATGATCGACGGGCTCAACGCATCTCATCGCGGAATTGAACCGCAAAACCCTCGGCCGTTGCTCGAGCGCTCGAAGGAGATACTGTCCCGCCTCATCGAGGATTTCAGGCTTCAGGATATTCGCGGGTACTGAGAGTGAGGAGACCGCGAGGCCGTAGGCCCTTCGAGAAAGTCCTTGAATTGCGCGCCCGTTTTGATTATTCTAATTTACGTATCCGCACAGCGCGGCCGTCGTAAAATGGTATTACCTCAGCCTTCCAAGCTGAAGTCGTGGGTTCGATTCCCATCGGCCGCTAAAACGGCGCTCTCACACGGGCGCCGTTTTGTTTTTGTGCGCCTCAAGCGCCTCTTTCGCGATGCCGAGGAGGGTCTCCCGCATGTTCTTCGCGGGATCGTCGAGGATCTGCTCGAGGAGCTCCCGCAGGATCTTTCCGATGATGGGACCGGACCCGATCCCTAACTCGTTCATGATGTCGTACCCGTCGACGGAAAGGTCCTTCACGGTGATCGCGTTCTCGGCAGCGATGACCCTGGTGATCCGGTTCTTCAGGACCGTCACTGAGTTCGACTCCCCTTTCTTGAGGCCGTTGCCGATCCTGTCAGCTTTCCTCAGCTCGAAGAGGAGCTCGATGTTTTCGAGCCCCACCTTGCGCATGAACCGCCGCACCGCTCCGTCGGTCCACTGGACCGTGTAGTGGAACATGTGGTTCCTGATGAGGTGGGTGATGAGCTTGACGTCGTTGTTGCTGAACTTGAGCCGGTAGAGGATCTTCCTCGTGATCGCCGCGCCGATGATCTCGTGGTTGTAGAAAACCGACTTCTTCCGCCCTTCGGGTCCATCCGGCCGCGCGGAGGGCCGACTATCCTCCTCCACCTCTTTTTTCGCGTAATACTTGCCGATGTCGTGAAAAAGGGCCGCGAGGCGGATCCTGTAGTCCGCTGAAGGGACGGCGTCGCAGGAGTGGAGGTTGTGAAAATAGATATCGTACTTGTGGTACTTGTTCTGCTTGACCCCGAAACCGGCCAGGAGCTCGGGGAGGAAAAGGCCCAGGAGGCCGCACATCCGTAGGAGCTCGATTCCCGTTGAGGGAGTTTCCGACTGGATGATCTTGATAAACTCCTCCCGTACCCGTTCCGCGGAAACTTTCGCCGCCCGATCGAGACAGCCGGGGATCGCGTCGAAGGTCCCCGGGTCGATGACAAACCCGAGCTGGGCGGCGAGCCTGCAGGCGCGATAGGGTCTCAGCCCGTCCTCGGTGAAACGGTCGACGGGGTTTCCTATGGTGCGGATTGTCCTTGCCGCGATATCCTCCCGGCCCCCGTGCGGGTCGACCATTCTGCCGCCTATGGGATCGTAGGCGATCCCGTTTATCGTGAAATCCCTCCGGGCAAGGTCGTCCTCTATCGAGGCGGAGAACGTAACGCTGTCGGGCCTCCTCGCGTCGGAGTACACGCCGTCGAGTCTGAAGGTCGTCACCTCGACATTCATGCTCTTCGTGAGGACCGTGACCGTCCCGTGCTTGAGCCCCGTCGGCACGGTCCGCTTGAACAAACCCATGACGTTCTGGGGCGGCGCGTTCGTGGCGACGTCGTAATCGGACACGGGTCTGCCGATGATGAGGTCCCGGATGGAACCCCCCACGATCCATGCCTGATACCCGCGGCCGCTCAGCACCTTTACGACGTGGAGGACATCGGTCGGTATCTTCATGTCTACAAATTAAATCCCGGAGTACAGGTGGTCAACATTCATCTCACATAATTGAAAAGGCGGCCTCTTCGGCCGCCTTTTACCGGTTTGTTCTACAAATCATCTCAGGAGCTGGAGCACCGATTGAGGCGTGGTGTTCGCCTGGGCCAGCATAGCGGTGCCCGACTGTACGAGGATCTGGTTCTTCACGAAGCTGACCATCTGCTCGGCCATGTCGGTGTCCCTGATCCGCGACTCGGCGGCCTGCATGTTCTCGAAGCCCGTCATGAGCCCTTTGGCCGCGTACTCGAGCCTGTTCTGGTAGGCGCCGAGGTCGGCCCGCTGCTTGGAGACCTTCATGAGGGCTTGATCGATCTGGCCGATCGCCGCGTTGGCCTTCGCCGGCGTGCTGATGCTGATGAAGGACGCGCTGTGCGCGAGCCCGACGGGGTTCTTCAGACCGAGACCCTGGGAGGTCATCGTACCGATATACACCCGTTCCCTCTGGTCCATATTCGCGCCGATGTGGAACCACATGCTCGCCGTAGTGGTGTTCTCGCCGGTTTCCTGCGCGAAGCGCCCCGTCATTATGTTCATCGCGTTGAACTGGGCGTGCGAGGCGATCCGATCGAGTTCGTCGATGAGCTGGGACACCTCGACTTGGATCATCATCCTGTCCTCGTCCGAGTATATCCCGTTCGACGCCTGGACCGCAAGCTCCCTGAGGCGCTGGAGAATCGACTGGCTCTCGTCGAGGTACCCTTCCGCGGTCTGTATGAAAGATATTCCGTCCTCTGCGTTCCGCTCGGCTCTCCGCAACCCCCTGATCTGCGAGCGCATCTTTTCAGAAACCGCGAGCCCGGAGGCGTCGTCCCCCGCCCTGTTTATCTTCATACCCGAGGACAGCTTCTCCATGTCCTTGTTCACGTCCCATGTCGTGAACTTGAGCTGACGGTTCGCGAAGATCGCGCTCAGATTGTGATTAATTACCATTCCTTCCTCCTTGATTGATGGTATGTGAGCATCCCTGCCCAATATTATTTTTCGGTAGATTTGACTTTTGCTTGAGAGGATTTTATAGGAAGGCTCGGTCCCGGGGAAGGCGCCGTGGGCTCGACATTCCCCGGGGATTGTCGTACTTTTAATCCATGAAAACCTTCATTTTTCTAAACGGCGGTCGATCGGAAGGGAGTTTCTATAAAACCCATTATCTGGGCGCGAAGGGGGATGGCGACATCGTCATCTGCGCGGACGGTGGTTTCACTCTCGCCCGATCGCTCGGGGTCCTGCCGGATCTCGTCGTCGGCGACCTGGACTCGGTCGGCTCGGATATTCCGGAAGGGGTGGAGGTCGTCCGTTACCCGTCCGAGAAGGACTTCTCCGATTTCGAACTTGCCCTCGACCGGGCGCTCCTTATGGTCCCGGAAAGGATATTCGTCTACGGCGCCCTTGGGGGCCGGCTCGACCACGAGGTGGTCAATCTGGTCATCCTCGCCCATCTATCGGTGTCCGCCTCTTTCTTCGAGGAAAACGTGCAGGCTCACAACGCCGCCGGGACGCTCGTTCTCGAAGGGCTTGCGGGTAATCTCTGCTCGTTGGTCGCGATGGGTGGGCCCTGCCGGGTCGAGTGTACCGAGGGCCTTCGATACCCGCTCCACGGCGAGGAGTTGAAGCCTTCGGGGAGAGGGCTTTCGAACGTCATAACGGGCGACCGTGCGTCGATCCGGGTTCTGAGAGGGAAACTCCTCGTCATTGTCGTGAAGAGCGGCGGTCGCTGAGGTCGTGTCGATGAAGTTGCGTCTATTTCTATCGGGAATGCTTCCTGAACTCCACCCTCAGCTTATTCATGGTGTCGGTCGGGTCCTCGATGACGATCTTCGCTCCGCCCACGATGTCGATGAACCCGAGCTCGTTCCTGTGGCGCGGGATCACGTGCATGTGGAGGTGGGAGACGCTTGCGCCGGAGAATTCGCCGATGTTGTAGCCGATGTTGTAGCCGGAGGGGCAATAAAGAGCGTCGAGGACGCCGAGGCTTATTTTAAGAAACCCGCTGATCTCGTCTTCCTCATCCCCGGTGAGCTCCCGGTAGTCGGTGATGTGACGTTTCGGGAAGATGAGGAGGTGCCCCGAGTTATAAGGGAACTTGTTCACGCAGACGACGGCGGTGCGGCCCTCGGAAACCGAGAGGTTCACCCCGTCGGCGTCGTTTTTCGCTAGGAGACAGAGTACGCACCGGCTCTCGGAGTTTTTCCCCTTTATGTATTCGAGTTTGTGGAGGCAAAAGAGGTTTTGGAATCGGAGTGGCATGGCGGATCAGCGGTTACCCCTCTTTCTCCAGAAGATGAGTCCTTCGTACCATCGTTTACTCCTGACGGCCCCCGATTCGTTCCCCCCGCCGGCGGGTACGGTTTCATTGTTTGCACCTGCTTCGCCCCTTTGGGCACCGGGCCCGGGCTTCCGTCGTTGTTCCTCGACCCCCGAAAGCTGTTCGAGCATCTTGGGGAACCCCGTGTCCGGGTCGCCGGGTATAACGATGACGTCGGCCTTTTCTCCGAACTTTTCGATATACAGGAGCTTCAGCAGCACGGGGTAGCGGGAGAGGAGGTCTCCGAACGTGGTCAACCGGTCGAACTCGAGCTCCTGGAGCCGTTTCCGGTTTTCCAGCTCCAGCCCCTTCTTGAACTCCTCCTCTTTCCGCGCGTAGATGAACTCGACATAGCGGGAATAACTGCCGATCGCCTCGGTGTAGATTTTCAGCTCCGGCACCCTGGTTAAAACCACCCCCACCGTCGCGTTGCCGAGCAAATACTGCCTGGCGCGCGCGGCGATTTTTTTCCGGAGATCTTCCCGGAGTGAATCGAAGGTTTCATGACCGGCGGTCGATGCTTCACCCGAGGATCCCGGAGTGCCGAGCAAATCGCCCAGTACAAACGAGGACGCCGTTCCTTCGACGAGGTTTTCGAGCTCCTTTTGGAAGAGGGAATGAAAAGAGTCGAGGATACCCCGCTCCAGGAGCAGCTTCGCCGATTCGAAGGTGATGAAGTATTGCACCTCCACACGAAGCGCGATGTCGAAACCTCCGAACTCTTTGAGGTTTTCGCTCCCCGGCATGGCGAAGGATGCTTCGAAGTCGACAAACTTCGGCTTCTTTTCGATCGCGTTTAAGATAAAAGTGCCCGGGACGAGTCTCTGCCAAAACCAGTGGAACGCGCCGGATTCGAGCGGTTTGTCGACCAAGCCCGTGATCGAAGAACTCGCTATGCCGAAAAACCCGGGCTCGATCGTCACCATCCCGAGAAAGAGAACGCCCCCCCCCGCGACGACGATGAGGATAAACCAGAAGATTATCCGTTTCACCTGCTGCCTTCCTTATCGATTTTGAAAGGTTGGTTATTGTGTATTTTATTGCAATTGCGGTGAATTACAACAGAATTCACGCGCTCCGAGGAAAAAAAGTTTTCTTTATCGTCGGCGGGCTGTTAATTATAAAGATATTGCCGTTAGATTAAAGGAGAAAGAGGCGTATCGTGTCGGCTTTTATGAGGCTTGTCGAAGTGATGCGAAGGCTCAGGGGGGAGCGCGGCTGCCCCTGGGACCGGGAGCAGAACCACGACACTCTCA
>Ga0315286_10002770_pt1 | contig 16411 bp, 11 predicted proteins | sample YL17G10_0_MG_FD_205038 | JGI IMG/M metagenome (GOLD analysis project Ga0315286, IMG submission 205038) | Sediment microbial communities from Yellowstone Lake, YNP, Wyoming, USA - YL17G10_0 | ecosystem: Environmental > Aquatic > Freshwater > Lake > Sediment | place: USA: Wyoming | collected...
GCCCTCACCCGGCGTCCCTATCTGGTCCATACTAAGAATTGCTGATTGGCGGACCGTCACGGGTTGGTCTGTCCGATGTCCACCGCCACGTGTTGGAGCGTGGTACTAGCGCCACGCGAGCGTGGTGCTCTTGCCATCCTCGTTCCGGTTCCCCGCCGAAGCGTGCAGGGTCAGGGTGACCCCCCGGGACCGGAATCGAGCCTCGACCCAGCCAACCGGATCCTGGTCGCGGAAATTGTAGCCGACGGCCGGCAGGTTGATGAGATGGATCCGGTCGCGTTTGCCGAGTTGCCACACATGCGAATGGCCGTAGATCACGGCCTGGACGTGGCGATGGGGGCGGAGCAGGGCGAACAGTCGGTCCGCATCGAGCAGGTCGCCATCGTTATCACTCGGCGGGTGATGGACGGCGAGCACGACCGGGCGGTCGCGGAGGACCGGCAGATAGCCGGCGAGCCAGTCCCGCTGGCTGTGGCCAAGCAGGCCGGCCACCTTGTTCGGGTAGAGCAACGAATCGAGAACGATGACGCGCACGGCGTCATGCTCGATCACGGTGATGTGTTTGCCGTCGATGGGGGGGTGGATTCCCGGCGGGTTGCGAAACACTTCGAGGAAGTTCGCGCGGTCGTCATGATTGCCCAAGCCGATGCAGACCGGAGCGACGGCGGCGACCGGTCCCAGCAAGGCCTGCAACTCCCGGTAATCCTCGAGCTTGCCCTCGAGCCGGGCGGCGTCGCCGCAGAGGAGGACACCCTCGGGTTTGGCGGCGACAACCGAAGGCACAATCGCCCGGAGGTTTTCCCACGGATTGAAGCCGCGGTGACCGTTGACACGGTCCCCGGGAATGTGGGTGTCCGCGAGGAGGGCCAGGCGGAACTCCGCTCCCGCGGACGAGGCCGGGGCGAAGGAACGGCAGCCGGAGAAGACAACGGCGGCGCTGCCGAGCATGGCGGTCTTGAGGAACGAGCGTCGGTCAACGCGATGATCAAGCAGGACGGGCATACGGCGAGCCTACGCACCGACTCTGGTGCCTGCGAGGCGAAAAGTGGAGGGGTGTGGAGGGCGCTCACTACTCGAGTCTGGACGCACTTTGGGACCAGGAACCGCGGGGTAGCGGCGTCTCGGCAGAGCACCGCTAACTGCACTTCCGCCAAATGGCGGCGCTCTGCCGAGACGCCGCTACAGCGAGAGGGTTCATCTGCGGGAGACACGAAGCTGGCGGCTAATCGTCGTCGTCCTCCGGATGGGCGATGACAAAAGCCGCACGGACCGGGGCGGGCATCGGGTGGTCCGGCCCTTTCACCGAGCGCCAGATGACTTCGTTCAGCGCGAGGTCATCGGCTGCGTCTTCCTGGGTGAAATCCATCTTCTTCGAGGCTTCGCCGCCCCAGGCCGTCGCGGCGTTCTTCTCTTGCAGGTCAACATTCGCCGGCAGAGCTTGGTACGGCCGCAGGTCAGGGGTCGGCTGAAACGAGTTAAACATCGGCGTGGCGGCGGCATCGAACTGCGTCATCGGCTGTAGGCCGAGGATCAGCTCCATCGTGCGGAGCATGCTGCTGGTGGAGTAAAGCGTCGAGTCCACCGAACCGCGCCGCACATAGGGACTCAGCACAAACGCCACGGTGCGGTGGGCATCGACGTGGTCCGGCCCGTTCTGGGCGTCGTCCTCCACGACAAAGATCGCCGTCTCGGGCCAGAACTTCGAGCGGCTGATCGCTTCCATGACCTGGCCCAGCGCGAGGTCATTTTCGGCGACGAACGCGGTGGGGGTGCGAACGTTGGGCGAGGTCCCGGCGGTGTGGTCATTGGGCAGGCGGACGATCAGCAGCCGCGGCATGTCACCTTCGGCCTCGAACCGTTTCAGTTCCTCGATGAACCGCGCCGCCCGGTTCAGATCCGAGTAGTTCATGTCGAAGCTCCGGAACAGGGGATCGAAGTGACCTTCGAGCGATTTCACCTTCGCTCGACCCGGGTCTTTGGATGTCTTGCCATTGGCAACAAACTCGCCATAGCTGCGGTAGCTGACGCCGGCTTCGCGCGCCCGATCCCACAAGTAACCACCTGCCGGAGACGCCACCGGGAACCCGCCCTCGCTGGGATAGGGGAATTTGCCGCTGCGGTTGTGGCCGTAGCTGAGCGGCCAGGTCTTCTCGACGAAATCCGTGGCGTAGGCGCCCATGGTCCACTCGTGGCCGTCGGCGCTCACCTCGCCTTCGACGTAGAAATTGTCGAGCAGGACGAACTCGCGCGCCAAGCCGTGGTGATTCGGCGTCACCCGCGCCGGGAACAGACAGAGCTGCGGATCCCCATTGCCCTCGGGCACATCGCCGAAGACCTGGTCGTAGGTCCGGTTCTCTTTGATGATGTAGATACAGCGGCGAATCGGACTGGGATCCCCGGGTCGGACCGGGATCGGGTTCCCCGCCGACCGCGGCGCGGAGACCTGTGCGTCCGACTGGAGCGGGCTGCAGCGGCGGGCTTGAGCGGTCCAGCCCGCCAACTGCCGCTCGAGCCGCTTGCGGTCCGGCAGGTCGATGAGGCTCAGCGTTCCCTGGAACAAACCACCGATGTACTCGACGACGCTCGACGACGCTTTGCGGCCGGGTTGCGGACCATTTGGATTGGCTTTCGAGTGGAGGCCCTTGCCATTGGCCACCAGAAGGTGACGTCCATCGGGCGTCACGCGCACCGACGTCGGATACCATCCGGTGGGGATCAAGCCGAGCGACCGGCTCCGGCCGGGCTTGGCGACATCGAACACCGCCACGGTGTTGTTGCAGGCATTCGCCACGAACAGGGTCTTCTCGTCCGGCGACAGCGCGAGGCTGTTGGGAGTGGATCCTGGAGGCGAGGACGGGTAGAGGGCCGCGCTGAGAGTTTCGATCGCCTGCCCGGTGTCGGTGTCCAGAACCGTGACCGTGTTGCGATTCGCGTTCGCGATGAAGAGGATTCGGCCGCGGCGCGCCAATGCCATCTCGTTTGGGTGTTCTTCCGTCTTCCACCGGGCGAGGACCTTCAGGGTATCGGCGTCCAACACGGCCACGGCGGCCTGGGCCCAGAGGCTCACGTAGAGCCGTCGCCGTTTCTGGTCCAGGAGGCAGGTAAAGGGGAACGGCGCCTCGGAACGAGCCGGATCCCGCAAGGCTTGGTCGCGTTTCGTGATGGCGTCCAGGTCGGGATCACCGCTGGTGCCGACCACGGTACTGAGAACGTCCCGCGACTGCTTATCGGCCGGCCCGAGCAGAACCTCCCGGACCTCACTCGGGCGCGCAACGCTCAGCCGGGAGACGGACTGCCCCCAGACGTTGGCGACGAAGAGCGTCTGCCCGTCGCGGGTGAGTGCCAGGCCGCCGGGGATGCCGCGCTGCTTGGGATCGCGCAACCGGAGCGTCGGTTCCGCCGCGAGTTCACCGTTGGTGAACTGGAAGACCGCGACCGTCTCACCGGCCGCGCCGCTGCAAAAAAGGCGTCGGCCATCGGCTGAGAACACGATGCCGTAGAAGGTCAGCTCGAGCGGCGCGCGAGTTATGACGCGGCGCTGCTGGAGGTCCACCACCCGGATCTCATGCTGGCCGTACCCGGCGTGCAGGATGGCGGCGTAGCGACCCTCCGGGTGGACGGCGATGTTGACGGGGAAATCGCCCAAGGGGATCTGATCGCCCACCGGGTGGAGGGACCACCCGTTCGGCAACAGGACTGAGCCGTCGGGCCGGCCGCCAGGAAGCTCACCTGGGCGGACAGCCGGGGCCGGTTGGGCCGAAATGTTCGTCAGGAAGGGAATCGCGATCGCCAGCGCGACGCCCCGTCGCAAAGACGGTCGCATGACGCCGCGTTATGCCAGCGCGGCGTGACGGCGTAAAGCGACAAACCAGCATGAAGGAAAAGCAAGACTGTCCTGTGCACAGCGGCCTGTTAACGTAAGGGCTGCGCTGACGCTTCGTTCTGCCATTACCTGTGGGAGTGGTGTCCCAAGTGTACTGGTGACGCTGGCTGCGCTGACGCTGTTGTGGACTGCGAAATCGGGCCCGGTCGGATCTGGATCGGGAAACGAGGTGGCCAGCGTTCCAGCCCCGGCGACCGCCGGCGGAGGTGCCAGCAAGGTCCCGCCGGTGGACGCGATCCCGGCTCCGGTCGAAACCAATGCGACCAAGCGGGGCTTTCTGATGGGATTCACTTCCTGGCCACACGCCGCCACGGCGGAAGCGGTGCAGGGAACCTACGCGTTCATCGGCACGAACGCCGATCTCATTGTCGAACACCTGGACGACGGCGTGCCGTGGGCGGAGGCCCTCCGGGACGCACCCTTCCCCAAAGCGTTCCTCGAGAAGATCGAGGGCCGCAGAAACAGCCGGCCGCCTGGGACGGAACTCCTGCTTTCGCTAACGCCGTTGAACCTGGGCCGCAACGGCTTGGCCGAGTGCGCCGGCAACGGCCAGCGGCCCCCCTTGCCGGAGGAACTGAAGGGGAAGCCGTTCGACGATCCGCAACTGGTGCGGGCTTATGCCAATTACTGCCGACGAATGGTGGAGTTTCAGGGCTTGGAACCGCGCCACGACCGCGCCCTTCACCGACGCGCACGCGTTGGCCGAAACCTTCGCCGCGCTCACCGGCTTCTATCAAGTGCCGACCGCCGCCGCCGCAGAATTGACTCTGGGGCTCAAGGCCAGTCTGGCCATCGAGGCCTTGCCGCTGACGGATTATGAGACGGCCATCGCGGAAGCGCGGCAGCGGGGCGTAATGGGCGGCGGCATTTACGACTCGCTTCACGCGACCTTCGCCAGGCGCAAAGGCGCCAAACGCATCGTCACGCGGAATCAGGTCGGCAAGCGTTCTGGCCACAAGGCGGAGACTCTCAAAACGGATTCAATGCGGCAGCGGCTTCCCCAGCAAGAAGTCACCCCAATACATTATCCGCACACCCGCGATGGTGTCCTCCGCGCGCTCCCGCGAACAGAGCACCAAGGGCTGAAAACCCGGGTAGCGCCGGCAAAACTCCAGCAGCCCGCCCAGATCGCGCGTCGTGAAATTGCCCGTCTTCACTTCCATCGCCCACTTGCCCCAAATGCCCACCAGCACGCCATCCACCTCCAGCGGTTCCTCGCGCCAGTAATAGACCTCCTGCCCGCGATTCCAGGCGTGGGCCAGGCAGGCGTTTTCCACCCAGAAAGCCCACCGCGGATGCGCCTCGGACACATTCTGTAACGCGGCCATCAAACCATTGTTCAGCACCACGATCTTCGGCGGCGCGGCCCGGCGCCGGATCATCCGGGGCGAGAACTTTTCCAGCCCGGCGACGAGGTAGGCTTGTTCGAGCACCGCCGGATAATGGGCCACCGTCTCCAGCGCACCGGCGGCGTGCAGCTCGCCCGCCAGTTTTTGCAGCGAGATGATCTCCGCCGGATGCCCCAGGCAGACCAGGAAAAGCTGCCGCAGCAAGGCCGGTTTGCGCACCGGTTCCATCATCAGGATGTCGCGGCCAATGGCCGGTTCGATGATGCTGTCCCGCAGATAGGCCCGCCAGCGCGCCGCGTCTTCGCGCAGCGGAAACGCGCCCGGATAACTCCCCCGCCGCACCAGATGCGCCACCGCCTCGTCGTCCGTCAGACCGAAGGCCGCCTGCAAATCCGACGCCGACCAGTGCAACAGCCGCAGCTTCTCAAAGCGCCCCGCCATCGTCTCCTTCAGACCGCGCCCCACGAGCAAAGCCGACGATCCCCTGAGACCACGGACAACACATGGGCATGACGGGAGGGCGGCACGGGTTTGTCGGGATCACTCCAGCACTCTTTGGCGCTGTCCCAGGCCCGGTCGCGAAGCAGTTTTTCCAGGGCATCGGCGCGGCGGGTCCAGGCAGCGGCTGTTGCCTGGTCGCCCATGCGTTCGGCGAGCCTCACCCAGGCGCGCTGGGCCCAGAGCCAAATCATCTGGAGCGACGTGTTCTTGTCGAAATCCACCCAGTCGATGAATACCCAGGCGTTCTTCGGCGGGCGCACAAGGCCGTTCGTGTCGCATTTCGCGGCCGCGCGCTCGACCATGGCCCGGATGCGCGGCCATTCGCGGCGCAGATGCACGGCATCGGCAAAGTAGCGCTGCAAGGCGTCGTGCCCGATCACCCACAGGAAGTTGTAGTCCACGATCCCATTGATGTCGCTGGTGCCCGCCGTCCGGCCCAGGACGGTCAGGGTGCGGCGCAGCAACTCAGGGTCGCCAAAGGCGTAGGATTCCACCGCCACGCTGAGGTTCATATTGTCCACCCACGGCAACCGGTCGCGCTTGATGCCATCCAGGATAAAATCGAACTGGCAGAGGCGATGCGTGTAGGCGCTGTGCATCCGGATGCGCGTGAGACGCTCGTCGGAGCAGGCAAAGGCGCCGCGATACTGTGTCGGGTGAAACAGCGCGCGGCATTCGACGTCCGCCGGTTCGGCGCCCGTGACACGCAGGTAGCGGAAGGCCAAGGGGTGCTCGCTGATCCATCGTCCTTCGCCGTCAGGGACCAACGTCGGCGATTCTTCGAAATGCCGCGGGGCATTGTTCCGGGCTTCCGCGGTGGACTCCCCCACGAAGATGGCGGGTTTGCCCTGGGCGCGAAACGCAATGCGCCCCAGCACTTCGCGCCCGAAGTCATACAACTCCCCCTCTGGGCCAGTCGGCTTCACGGTGTTCGCTGCGACTTCAAGGCGGTGCGGAAGCACGCCGGAGCGCGTTTGTGCGAAGGCGACGGCAGGCGCCCAGTTGGTCCCATCGCCGCTCCACTGCCAGGGAGCATTCCCGGTGGCCATCGGTCCCTGCTCGACCAGGAGCGCGGGTGGTTCGCCGACGCCAGCGCGAATGGTCAGTACGCCGGTAAAGGCGAAGCCCGAGGTGAGCGCGAGACAGGCGGCGGGGATTGATTGCTTCATGCTCATGCCTCTTGGTACCCAGGGCTAACGGGCTACCTGCAACGCGACCGCTCCGATCAGCCCCGACTCCAGCAGCGGCGCTTTGGCGTCCATTTTGATGTTGGAGCGCGTCAGCCGCTGTTCGGCTGGCAAGGCGGCATCGCCCATCATTCGATTCGGCCACAGGTTGATCACGTCGATCTCCAGTTCGTTCCCAGCCGGCTTTACTGCGTTGGTGATCTCGACGCTGAACGGCTCGGTCCAAACCACTCCGAGGTTCCGGCCGTTCAGCCGCACCTCGGCCACGTTCTTCACCACGCCGAGATTCAGCCTGAGTCGTCCGCCCTTGCGAAGGTTCTCGGGCACATCGAAGGTCTTCCGATACGTCGCTTTGCCGGAGTAATACTTGATGCCGGTTTCGGCGCGTGTGGGCCAACTGACGAGCTGGTCGAAGTGAATCGACTCGGGGCCGCCCCATTTCCCGTCGAACGCAACCTCCCAGCCGCCGCCAAGCGCGTGCGCCGCGGCCTACGCCGGATAGTGCCGTGCTTCAGGGCCTGCCGCATCTGCGGCAAGGGCTTTCTGAAACACCACGAAGCACGAACCGTAGGGAGCGAGTTCCAAAGGCACGATCGTCCGGTCGGCCTCTTGGCGGGTGAGCAACACCTCGGCATTGCACACGTCGTAATCGTAGCCGGGTCCCAAGGATGGAACGAGGTGTTTGACCTCAACCTGGTTGGGCGTGTTGTCGCCGTAGTAGTAGCAGACATCCGCCGCAAACAATCCCTGCTGAAGGAGATACTGACAGCGGGAGGTATATGATAAGAACGCACCTGCCTGTGGCCACCAGGTGACATTGTGGTTAAAATGGGTGCCGGCAAAATATTCAAAGCCCGGCTGGCCATCCTCCGGGCGGCTGGAGGTCCACGAGGACATGAAGAACCGATTGATGCCTTCGCACAAGGCTTTGTCCGCGACTGGTTTCATGTCCGCGAAGCTTTCCTCCCAATGCGGCCCCATCTTGGTGAAAGACTCCGCGGCCGCGTAGGTCTTGCCGTAAATATGCGTCGCGCAGGCGGTCTGCTTCCCAGCTATGTTCTGGCCGTTCTCCTGCCAGTGAGCGCTCTGCCAAAACTCGCCCATGGGGATATCGGTGCGACCGAGGTTCTTGAGGCCATCGAGCGGAGGCACTCTCGGATAGCAGGGCCCGGCCGCTTCGCAGTGAATCTTCACGCCCCGCGCGTGCGCCAGTTCAGCGAGCCGACCATAGTGGTTCTCGGCCACACAATCTCCGATCGTCTTCCGGAAATCGTAGAGAAACCGGTCGGTCACTTCCTCGCTGGTTATGACCTGCCCGGCCAGCACGGGCAGAAGGGGTCGCGCGTCGTAGCCGCGGTAGTTCTTGAAGTCGTCCAGAAACGATTCGGTCCAGTTTGGCAATCCCGCCTCCCAACTGTCATCGTGGAAATACTTCAACGTCTTGCCCGCCAGCGGCCCCGCATTCTGCAACAGGATTTCGGCGGTGTTCTTGAAATGAAAATCGGTCGCCGCCTTGCTGAGAAAGTCCACCGAGGGACCGGCCGCACCCGGGCTGGCGCACATGATCTGGTCGGCATTGCAGCCGAAACCGGTGCGCACGATTGTCCACTCCCCCGGCGGCACATCCCATTCGAGCGTGCCCTCCGGCTGCACCCTAGTGGTGAGATCAATGACCGACTCCGGCGCGATGATTGGCCGGCCCGAAGCTGCTTCCGGCTCCGCTAAGCGGGGTCTCGACCAGCTTGCGGACGGGGCCCTTCTCCCCAAACTCCGGGAACGAGTCGCGTCCGCTCTTGATCGCCAGCAGCGGGGGCACGGCGGCGACAATCGGAGGCATGTTGGCCAGGGCCACCTCGCGCACCTGGACATTCTCCTCGACGTGGGAAGACTTGAACAGAAGCCGGAACACGCGCGCCGTGGTTTCCGGAAACTCCAGTGTTTCCGAACCCTTCTGGTCTAGCTCGAATGATTTGACGGTGCGGAACTCGTCCTTACCGTCGGACACCTGAAACTCGAAACTCCGTGGTCCGTACTCATCGCGAGGAAGCAACCGTAGCGATCGGGCGGTAAACGGCGCGTTGAATTCGAGGCGGATCCATTCGGGCCGCTCGCGGGTCGGGGCGTCCCCGGGCTTGTAGCCGCCGGAAACCCAAAATGTCTGCCGGACGCCATCGGCAGCTTTTTCGACGGGATGCGCGGGCTGCGCGCTGCTGGCGGTGATTTGCACGCGCGGTTGGCCCGGCACGGGTTTGCGCTGCACAGCCTGCACCGCAATCTCCCGGTAGTTCTCCTGTTCAGCCGACAGCGGGCCGGCGGGCCGCGTCCCAACGCCAATCGCCAGTTCCCGGTAGCTCGGGGTGTCACCCATCGGCTTGGGCAGGTTGCCTGAGAGTTTTCCCGGCCCGGTGACATTCACCTCCGATTGCTGGAAGTGCTTGGAGGCATGGGCGGGCGTGATCCAGGGTCCGCCCGCATCCCAGCCGCTGCAAAGATTGACGCTGACCTTCAAGCCCAACCGTACCAATGTACTTGCCCAGGCCTGTTTCATATCGTGTCATTGTTCAGTGTCGCCCAATCACCGGGCTCCCGCAGCAGCACCTTGGTGATCGACATGCGTCTCCGTGATCCCTTGCGACCTCGCGATTCTGGTTTCAAGGTTGGGGCAAAAGGACCGTGCTGCGGGCCTCGTTCCACAGGAGAAAACATCCCGCTCATCGCGGAAGCCCCTTCTGAGGGAGAATCGGCACTTCGCAGAAGGTCAGCGCGGCGATGCCGTTTTCTCCTCGGAGCACTTTTCCGGGATCCCACGACTTGCTGTCGAGATACGTGAGGTTGCGCGCAGGAGAGCTCCCCGCCAGCTTGAGGGTGACCGCTTTACCGGACACTGAACCGGAGATGACTCCGCCCCGTTCACCATCAAGGTTGAACTGGCTCGCGAGGGCATCGTCCCATTTCATGGGTTGGTCGAACTCCAGCGTGATGGCGTCCCGCTGGTTGTTGGTGTAATAGGCGCGCTTGAGATCGGGCGGCGTGATGGAGGTGGTGAAGCTCTTCCCGTAGTTGTCCCGCTCCACGAGGGGGCAGATCAGGCGGGCGATCTCCGCGTAGCCAGCCGCTGGATAGTGGCAGCCGCCGGGAGGATCGATGCCCAGGGTGGACATGATGCTCATTCTGGAGAACGCCGCCGGCAGCGTGCGCTGCACCTCGCGCAGGCGGTTGTCGGAGCCATCGACGCCCATGGAGCAGGCCTTCGGCCAGATCTGGAACACGTAGTAATGCTGGAGATTGGGAAAGTCCTGTTTCCACGCGGCTGCCAGGTCGATGAAGTATGGCCGGTAAGTCTCCCAGCCAAAGCCGCCGGTGGGGCCATCGGCGCCCTGGTCATTCTCGCCCTGATGCCAGAACACGCCACGGATGCCGTGGGTCAGCCCCGCCTGCTGCACACGCCACAGCAACCGCCCGTAGATGGTCGTCATGTCCTCGGGTTTTTGTGGATTGCGCTGATGCTGGTCGATGCGCGTGCCACCCACGGCTCCGTTGAGGATGCAGATGGGGAGGCGTTGGCTCTCCACCAGACGACGCGCGAGTTCCATGCCCCAGTAACCGATCTGCAGTTTCTCCTCGTCCTGGCTGCGGTACCCCGCGTCACCCCACAGTTTGACGCCTTCGGGGCTGCCCGACATGCTGCCGAAAGTGCGAACCCATTCACTGTGAAAGGTCGGATTATCCTCTCCCCAGTCCGTCGCCACCGCGTTGGATTGGCCCTGGATCAGATAGGCATCGCCGCAAACAACGTTGGTTGCGGTGTGAAGCATCGTCTCGCGCCCTTCAGCCCGGAAACCACACTCCACGCTGTAGCGGATGAGGCCCGGCTTGAGTTTCACGGTGAAGGCGTAAGCCTTGTCCGCCGTCAACTTGCTGCTTGCGCTTTTGTAGAGCTGTCCGTCTGTATAGACCCTGAGAAACACCGACTCGGCGGCTTCCCTCAGCGTTCCGTTGCAAGAGAGCGTGCCCTCATTCCGGTCATCGCGGGCGTAGAATTGATTGTCCTGAGGTTGCTCGTCCTTTGGCGGCGTTCGCCGCACCCAGGCATCCCGCTTCGGCTCATGGACCTGGATTTTGATGGACCGCGTGGTTGGCTGGCCTCCGTTATGCACGGTCACCGCCACGGTCAGGGTGCCGCTGTTCTGCGCGCGTTTGAGGAGGAGTTTCCCGGGTGCGGTCTCCTTGATCACCGCGAGGTCCGAAACGGTCCACACGTAGCTCAGTTCCCCCGCCCCTTTGGCCTGCATCGCGCCCACGTTGGCAATCTGTGGCACCACCTCGATCATTCTGCGCCCATCCCAGGAGGCTGGCGCCTTCAAGGTAAACACCGGCTCCGGGATGTCTTCCCGGATCGTGATGGGGATGTCCCGAGTCCTGGTTTCATTCGCGTAGATCGCCCTGAATTGGAGCGTGGCTGACGTGTCCCCGGTCACCCGGCCCGCGTCGAACGTGAAATGGACACGGTCGACGGCGACGAGCGTCTCACGACCATCGCGCTTCAAAACCCAGTAGACCTTTTGCGCGCCCCCGGCCGTGGCGGAGAAATCCGCACTCTTCCCTTCCAACATGGTGGCCCGTTCGGGCGAGACCGAGAACGCATCGCCCGGCTGCACTACCGACCCTGCCAGCGTCTGCAGCGGCTTCTGGTTTTCATACTCCAACTTCACCCAGTCAGCCGAGCGAGCCACCTGGGAAATGCGCACCTCGTCCAGATCACCCACGAAGTCGTAGTGGTCATACCACCCGCCCAGCCACAGCCGCGCCGGGCTCTGGATCGCCAACGGGGCCGAGGACGTCGTGGCGACGCCGTCAAGAGCCCCGTTCACGTACACTCGCGAATCACCTTTCTGGTAGGTATGAACGACGTGAACCCATTGGTTCAGGGGGAGCTTGCTGCCACCGGCAACATTCGCGCCCGAGAAGTAGCAGTCCAGGTTCACCTGTGGCGGACTGCGAAACTGCATCACCACCTTGCCTTGCGCTTGCTCGTTGCCCCAGGCGAGCACGCTGCTATTCGGCTTCTCCGGCCGGAACCACACCTCCGAGCTGTGGGACTTCGCGCCCGAGGGGTAGTTGGCGATCTTGTCCCCGCCGAAGACTCCCTGGCCCCCCGCCAGATGGCGGGCCGGCCCGACCACCCCCGCCGTCGGCGTCGTGCCTGCATCCTTCGACTCCAGTGAACCCGCCTCATCCTTCACCGGGCTGCTCATGTGCCACACGCTCAGGAAGCCGTTCGACTCGTTGAACACGGCGGCCCCGCTCGACTCGCTGGCAGCGTCGGCCTTGCCCCAGTGCATCCGAATCTCCTGCCGCGCATTGCCCCGGATCATCGGCAGACGCACCCAGATGCTGGCCGTCCCTTCGGCGGCATCCCATTCCTCGACCTGATACGCCAGCGGTTCGCCCGTGCTGCTGGAAAAGCGGATGTCCTCGCCGTTGGCCTTCGCCTGGCCGAAATCGTAGAAGTCCTTGTGCAGGCGCAGCAGCAGCGGAAAGCCCTCTTCCGACGCCGAGGCCGGCAGGTTCGCACCTTCTGGCGTGGTCAGAAGATAGATCGAACCCGTGTGTTGCCAGCCCGGGTAGGGCGCGGACACTGCCTCGAAAAGCCCCGCGAACAAGAGCACACCGAACACCAGATTCCTCATTTGCTCTGCCTTCATCTCATTCCTTCTCGAAGTCGATCCGATACACAAAGGCGTAACGGCACGGTTTCTCCCGCGGAACCGAAAGAACGAGCGCGTCGTCGGTCTGACGCCATTTCACCCGATCCTTCGAGCCCAGCATGCTTGCGCCGGTGATCGTCTTGCCGGAAACGCCGCCACGACGCAGCGCCCTCACGCGGACGTCTTTCTCCGGCCAGTTCAGGCCGATGGCGTAAACCGAATTGCTTTTCGCGGTGAACCGGATATCGACCGCCCCATCGTTGGGTGCCTTGGCTGAACGGTCGTGCGGCGCTTCATCCTGAAATAGCCTCCACGGCGAAGTGCCATAGATCGCTTCCTGGTTCACCACCATCCAGTCCCCAACCTCCATCAACCGGTCAATGCACGGCTGGGGAATGAGACCTTCGGAGGTGGGGCCGACGTTGAGCAGGTAATTGCCTCCCTTGCTGACGATGTCCACCAGGCGGAACACAATCTCCTGGGCGTCCACCCAATTGTGGTCGTTCTGATTGTAGCCGTAGCTGGTGTTCATCGACCCGGGATTCTCCCATTCGAACCCGATCGCCTTGTCCAGGATCTCGTTGTCCCCGGAAGTGATGTAATCACAGTACGGCGGCGGGATCCGGTCCGGGAAGCTGCACGTCTTGATCCGGCTGTTCACGACGCATTCGGGCCGCAGTTTCCGGATGGTCCGGTAGAGATCCTCCACCTGGGCGTCGCTCTTCATGTCGATCTCATCGAACCAGAGCAGGTCGGGCCGGTAACGGGTCAGGAGTTCCTCGACCTGGGGTTTGGCAAAGCCCTCGAAGTAGCGGCCGAAGTCCTCCTTCCGGGAATCGGGATAATCCCAGACATTGTTCTGCTGGTAGCTGTTTCCCGAGCCTTGGGGCCGATACCAGTCCCGGTCGATGGAGTAATAGCATCCAAACCGGAGGCCGGAGACCCGGCAGGCTTCCGACAACTCGCGAGTGACATCCCGCTTGAACGGCGTGGCATCGACCACGTTGTACGGCGTCAACCGGGACTGGAACATGCTGAACCCGTCGTGGTGTTTGGTCGTCAGCACCACGTATTTCATGCCGGCCTTCTTCGCGATCGCCACCCAGGTTTGGGCATCGAACTTCACCGGGTTGAACCTCCCGGCCAGTTGCGCATACTCCTTGGCGGGGATCTTCTCGCCGAACATGATCCATTCGGAATACCCCTCCGCGTGGACCTTGTCCTTCCACACCCCCGCAGGGATGGAGTATAGCCCCCAATGGATGAACATGCCGAACCGGGCCTCACGCCACCATTGGACGCGCTGTTCCCGGGTCAGTCCCGCTTCAGGCGCTTGGGTGGCGACGGGAGGGGTTTGGGCAGGGTTGTCCCCCGCGGCGTCCAACCGGGCCCGGGGGGCCAGCAGCAGGACTGCAAGAGTGAGCCAGGGTGAGAGTCGCATCAGCGGCATGTCAATGAGCGGTCGCGGCGTCCGCCGAGACCGGACCCGCCAGGCCGTGAGGGCCATCGGACGGTCCCGCGACCAAACTGCCCTGGACGAGGCTGCTTCCCAGCGTTAGCTCTGGTCCGGCCAGTCCCATTCCTCTCTCCAGAATCCCATCCGTGCCTAGAGGCTCCAGCCCTTGCGATAGGCGGGGTGAACGTAGGCGTTGGCGGCATCGTGGTTGGTGAATCGGGCCTTCTTGTCGTCCCACTTCAGCGTCTGGCCAGGGAACCGAATGGCAATCGCCCCGAGCAGCGCGGCCTGGGTCAGGGGACCGCCGTAACCGAAATTGGACCCAGCCTGGCGGCCGCTGCGGATCGCTTCGATCCAGTCCCAGGCGTGGTTCTTGACGCGAGGAACTTTCTCGGACGGGGCATTCTTGCCTGAGTACTGGTCCGCAACCTTCTCCGGCAGTAGCCGGCAACCGCCGCCACCATGCGAACCGTGCAGGATCATTCCCTTATCCCCAAAGAGGATGGCCCCCGTGCCCGGCACCTGGTCATCAGCCGCAACATCCTGGGGCTTGGGAATCCGGTTGTTGCCGTCGTGCCAGACGATCTTGACCGGGCCGCGTTCTTTCCGGGCCGGGAACTCGATCGTGATTTTCGTGGCCGGGGGATAGGTCAGGCCTTGCTTGACGGGGTCGTAATCGGTCACCTCCGCCTGAACGGTTGAGGGCGCATCCAGGTCCAGCGCCCAGAACGTCGGATCAATCACATGGCAGAACCAATCGCCGATCGTGCCCGTGCCGAACGGCATCCAGCCGCGCCAATTCCAGGGAACCCAGAAGGGCGTGTAGGGGCGAAACGGAACCGGGCCGACCCAGAGATCGTAGTCCAGGCCTTCGGGCACTTCGTAGCGCTGGTCGAGCTTGTCCAGGTTGCGGAGCTGGCAATACACCTCCGGGAAGGCATCACAGCCCGCGTGAACGGTATGCACCCGGCCGATGGCGCCGGCCCAGACCCACTCGCAGACCCTGCGAATGGAATCGCTGGAATGGCCCTGGTTGCCCAGTTGGGTGACCACCTTGTATTTCCTGGCGGCGGCCATGAGCGCCCGAACTTCCTGCACCGTGTGGGCCAAAGGCTTCTCACAGTACACATGCTTGCCGCGCCTCATCGCCTCCAGGGCGATAACCGCATGCGTGTGGTCCGGCGTGCCGATCACGACCGCGTCGATCTCCCGGTTCATCCGGTCGAGCATGACACGATAGTCCTTGAACCGCTTGGCCTGGGGATACTGCGCGAACTTCTTGGCGGCGTACTGGTCGTCCACGTCGCACAGCGCGACCAGGTTTTGCCCCTCGCCGACCACGGCATCGACATCGCTTCCTCCCTGGCTACCGATGCCGATTCCCGCCACGTTGAGTTTTCCGTTCGGGGAGATGCGGGGCGCTCCCTGGCCCTGGATGCTTGGGAGAATGTGGAACGAGACCAGGCTCGCACTGCCACCATAGAGGAACTTTCGTCGGTTGATCATAGGGGACTCTTGGTTGACCATTTTCGAATGGATTTCTGAATCGTCGTGCTTTGGAAACTGCGGTCGAAAAGCGCGGCGGATGACGGTCCAATCGTGCGGCACCCGACGGCAGTAAACGCCTTCAAGTTCTGCGGGTCAAGCAAAGCCCTGACCTAGCGCTGATTTCTCATTGGAGTGTCCTGTCGCGACGGGAGGGGAAAGCGGGATTGGGAACGCGCCAAAGACGGTCCGCTGTCAAACGAGTCGTGGGGGAGTTGATACCAATTCTGCCGGAGTACGGAAGGAGTGGTGGCTGGGCCTCGATCCGCGTCCGGCAGACCCGCGCTGCTGGCGAAACCAGGGGTTTGACCGCCAGGAGTTTGCCTCTCGGCCAAGATTTGAATAGCTGCGCTGGTTCTTGGCCGATTCCAGAGTGTCAGTTGTGGCGATCCTCATCCCCTGCTGTTGCTTCCATTGGCGGCGCTGCGCGCTGCCGATGCGCCGAGTCGTGGCGGAGATACTGGTCACCGCGGCCGCACCCTCGTTGGCGTCAACAATTTCGCCGGTTGTTGGAAATCGCTTCTCAACAACCGAATCATCCGTTAGCGGTCAGCGGAGCCGGACGCGGGGTTTTCGACTGCTTTCAGTCCGCCTTCAGCAAATCTCCAAACGCCGGCAACAAGGTGTATTTCTTCGTCCAGCGCGTGTCACGGTAAGGGTTCAGGTTCGGAGGGCGTAACGGCGCGTAGTCCTTGCCCTCGGCGTAGGTCGTTGCGCCGTCTGTGCTCCGCACGGTGACGGGCGTGCCAGGGCGATGGAGCCCATTGATCGGGCCGACCTCT
>Ga0315286_10002772_pt1 | contig 16410 bp, 12 predicted proteins | sample YL17G10_0_MG_FD_205038 | JGI IMG/M metagenome (GOLD analysis project Ga0315286, IMG submission 205038) | Sediment microbial communities from Yellowstone Lake, YNP, Wyoming, USA - YL17G10_0 | ecosystem: Environmental > Aquatic > Freshwater > Lake > Sediment | place: USA: Wyoming | collected...
GCGTTGAGGTCGTCCGCGAGATCCTCGGCGTCTGTCTCCAGCGTCGGACCAGGCAGCAACGTGTCGTCGTACGCGTCAGTGTTGTATGCCTGACGGTCCTGACGAATGCGTGTGCGTGGAGGAGCCATGGCTATCTGGTGATGAAGTATGCGCTGAGGGCGGTGGCGAGTGCAGTGACGATGGGGATGGCGAACTTTAGGAAGAGTTGCTGCTTCAGCTTCCGTGTCTCAGCCTCATCCTTGATGCTGGTCTCCTTGCGCACGGTATCGATGTGAATGTCGGCTGTGATGTTGGCGGTCTCCCGCGCACCAATCACGGCGACCATACGCTCGACGTGAGCACCCGTGCGAGCGCTCTCTTCACGTAGGTCGCCCACGTGATCGGAGAGCTTGTCGACCTTACCTTCGAGCTTGTCGACCTTGGATTTGACATCGTCCATGGAGGTGTAGATGCGCTCGTGGTCTGTCTTATCCTGTTGTACCGCGTCCTTCACGAAGCGGCGAAGCTCAGAAACTGCCCCGAACGCCGCCTTGGAGGCACTCGCTGCGTTCTTGGCGCGTACGTTCGTCTGTTGAACGGGATCGTCACCAACCCCAGTGCTCTCCTCTTCTGGCCATTCGACCTCGGAGGGTGCACGTGGTTGTGCACTGACGCCGGCCGGTGGGGTCTTCGGCCTACGACCGTCAGGCACGGGCATCTTCCTATGCCGCCACCACGGCGTAGGCTTCCCATTGCACCGCGCCAGCAGATGATTGGACCGTGAAGAACGGGATCTCGCCGGAGAACTCCTCCTCAGAGCCAGCCTTCACGGTGACGAACGTGTCGTCGTAGAAGGACACCTTCAGATCGGCACCACCACCAGCTTCGAGGTTGCGGACGCGCATGTAGCGCGCGAACGTCGTCGCTGGCGAGAACGGAGTCCCGCCGATCTGCCGTCCTGGAGGCATCGGTACCTGCACGCGCAACGCCGTGAGTGCTGCTGGGCCTGGTGTCCCGCCAGTTCTACCGTTGATGTTAACGGGTGTTCCTCGTACTGCGTACATGGTGCTCCTTTACGGTGAGGGATCGGCTGGCGGTTCGGGTGGTGGCGCGGGTGGAGGAGGCGCGGGCGGCGCGGGTGGAGGAGGCGGCTCTGGAGGAGGTGGTGGCTCCTCCATCGTGGCTGTCCAGGGGACCTCCCCGAATGCGCTTTTGAGAGTGATCTGTGTCGGCAACAAGAAGCTCGCCGATTGCCCAGGCTGAATCACCGTGAACTGCGCCCCACCATCGTTGCTCACGAGCAGATTTGCACCACCTGCATTAGTGAACACAACGCGGTAGCTTGACATCATCGCGACAGCCAGACCCGACACAACCCGAGTGCGTGGTGTTGTGGTTGCGGGAGCCCACGCCGCAGCGTCGAACGGCGAGAACGGTCCTATTGCACGTGGATCAACAGGCATGAGGGCTCACAGGGCGAAGATGTTGTCGTTGTTTGGCCAAGGGAAACCCGCTGCTGGTGGGAACCAAGCGCCAGTGAAGTTGTTCGGAAAGTTCCGATCAGGGTCGTTAGTGAATGACGTGCGGAGCCATGTCGAGAAAGACCCGGAGTTTCTGAGAGCGAGGTTGTCCCAGAGCTTAAAGGAGATGATCTGGCCAGCGCCGATCGTGAATAGCAGCCCGGTTGAGAAGCCAACGCCTGCGGCACCCATGCTGATGTTGTTGTTTGAGAATGAGAAGCACTGAACGAACACCGTGGACGCCGTGAAGAGGAGAAGCTGCTCGGTGATCGTGGTGTTCGTCGGGTTCAGGATCCTGATGTCGTTGTTGGTAATGGAGGAGATGCGGTTGTTGGTGAAGTTGGTCCCAAACTGGATGTGGATGATGTGGGGGATCAGCGGTGTGCCGACGGTGGTGTCCCAGATCGTCTCGACGGTGTTCCCTTTGACCGTGATCACTTCAGGGCAGATGAAGACGTTTATGTAGAGGCTGGCGTAGCTCTCTGCCCCGATGACGTTGTCTTGGACAATGATCTGTCCCCACTGCACTGTTGCGTTGGAGGTCCCATTACCCGACGTGCATTTGAAGAAGTATGCGCCGCGCTTCGCACCACCCGCGAAGGTCTGCATCAGGTGATACCCCTCGTTGCCCGTAAAGAGCACCGAGCCGGCGTAGTTGGTCCGTACGACGAAGCAGTTTGGCCTTACCGCGATCGTGTAGCTCGCGTTGAACCTGTGGTGGTTGACCTTGTTGTTCCTGAATGTGACGGATTCGATCGACCCAGCCGTCCCCGTCGTGACCTGAAAGCAATCGCCAATGGTCTCAGTGATGAGAAAGTTACGACTCTTTTCAAAGTGGTTCCCCTCGATGAGAACAGTATCGATGAACGATCCTACGACCTGATTTCCCTGCAAACCGAAGAGGGCGGTGCCAGGTGAGAAATAGTTGTTGCGGATGACGATGATCCCTTGGCTCATCGTTGAGTCACCGAACTGTTGGAGGATCCCGAAGAAGCGTGAATCCTCGACGATAAGGTCGGATTGCGTACCACCAATGATCAAGCCGTTGCTCTGCTTGCCTGTGAATAGACGGCGGAACCGCATCGGCCCCGGAGCCGCGAAGGTGCTGTTCGCGAAGACCAGGCCAGCGGAGTGCGTGTACTCGAAGTTGGAGATGTCCTCAGCGGTGAGGTGACCTAGCCCGTCGCCTAGATAGAGGACCGGGGCACCGTAGTCGCCCTTGAGGTACAACCCATTGATGGTGCGGTTCTCGATCTCACCGATGGTGGCATTGTCGGTGGAATCGATGAAGACGATCGATCCACCACCCACACTGTTGACGGTGGGTTCGTAGGTGGTGTCTTCGAGTGACACGTCGCTACGTACATCACCGATGTAGATCATCCGGCCGTTGAAGAACACGGAGGTGTCGGTGACGTAGCGAAGCCTTCGCGTGCGAACACGATGCGCCGTGCCGATGATTTGCAGGAGCTGCCCAGATGACGATGCGGCGGTCAGAACTGTCGTTAGGTAGATGTCCTCCAGCGTGAGGTCCGAGACGTTGATCCCGTTGAACGCGGGACCGCCGCCGATCGAGACGTTCTCCATGTAGAGGTTGTAGGCTTTGAACGGGGACGTCGTGAGCTGCACCGCTGCGGGTCCGCTGTAGCGGATATGGAGGTTGCGGAGGATGACCGAACCGCCACCGCTACACGTGAATCCCTCGGTCGCTCCGAACGTAATGTGCGGGAGCGTCGATGGGACGGTGGTGTGGTCTCCGATGATTTCCACCGACTTCGCGGGGAATGCGCACGACACGCCACCGAAGTTGGTGAGCGTCACGCCTCGCTTGAGGACGATGACGCCACCTCCTGCTGGGAGTGACGCGAATGCTGCCGTGAGCAGCAGATTCGAGTTGGCGTAATCGCTCGTGTTGAAGTCACCGATGACCGTGGTGCCGTTGCCGATGGTCACCCAGCCAAGCGCCTGGCGGAACGCTTTGTCTGCGCCGCCTGCGGGCGCACTGTATGCCCCGTAGTTGTTCGCAGCGGTCGGTGTGAGGAAGTCGCTGCCGAGCCATGCCGTCTGCCCCGCTGTGTAGAGCACGGCGGTGATGAGGTCGTGGAGCGTTCGCGGCGAGCCGTTGACCGTGTTGGTGGCAGGGACCAGCGCGGGAGGCACAACCGTCGAAAGGCGATTCGTGATGTCAGTGCCGTTTGGTGCAGCAGGACCCCAGCCGGTGATGAGGATGTTGCCAGCGCCGGGGTTGGTCGCGATGCCAATGAGACAGAGCGGGATAGTGGCACCACCAACGGTGTCCTCCGCAACGGTAGTACCGATACCACCAGCTCGTAGGAAGACGTTGATGCCACCCTGGAAAGCGGTGTCGATGGCCTGCGTGAACTCCACGAACGGAGGCGCGGCGGGAAGGAAGCGACGCTTGCTGTTGTCCGTCTGGTTATCGACGTAATAGATGTAGATCTGAAACGTGCCGATGGGGATAGCGGCATCGATCGTCGGACCCGCAGGCTTGATGATGGTGCGACCATCCGCATCGAGCGCGACACCCAGCTCAGCGTTGATGCGAACCAGGCCATCGAAAGCAGCCGTTGGGTTTGGCGTCAGCGAGAGACCTGTGACGATGAGGCCGGTTGGCGTCGCCACGGTGTTGCGTGGCGTGGCCAACAGGGCGCGATTCTGCGCGTCGTCGAAAGCACGTACCGCGCTGCTGGACGCGTTGGCGTCAACCGTGTCGAACCGCTCGTTCGACTCGTAGCGTGGGCGCTTCGGTTGTGTGATGTCGCCAGCCATTTTCGGTCTCCTAGATCAAGACAGTCCGCACAACGATCCCAGACGCACGAACAAGGAAGTCAAGGTAATACTGCACGACCTCGTACAATCCAAGTCCCGTCAAGTATACAAGGTCGGCGTGTGACGGAGTGGTCGCCGTGTCAGCTGCCAGCTGCTCGCGCTTGAAGGTCTGCCCGACTAACCCGCCAGGGAACGCATCAAGCACCACGACGGTGGTGATGTTGGTCGCCACGCTGTAACTCAAGCTGAACACCGACGTGACAATCGGGATGGTGGTGGTCGAGCCTTGAACCGGATCCCCTACGGTTACATCGAGCGTGAGGTCCCCGGTGACGAGGAGCGTGGTCGTCGGCGGTCCAACGGCAGTCGAGAAGGGAGCGATAATCCCTCCTGATGCGAGGTGGTCTCCTCGGTAGCTCGACACCTCGTCACCAGGCACGAGAATGTAGAAGCCGCCGCCACCACTAGGGAGGGTCGCGGCACTCACCTGCACGGTGGAGGTGTTGGTGATGAGACTGTAGGCGAACGACGCGACAGTGTACTCGGTCCACACCCCAGGCCCGGTATTGAACATCAACGTCATGCCGACGAACGTGGTTGCCGAGGCGACCTGGAGGTTCCCAGGCGTCGTGAACGTGTCCACGGGACCTGCTGGAACGAAGCCGTATCCGCTCGGCCCATGCAGGTAGCTGGCGTTCTCGTTGCTGGCGGAGATGAGCCCCAGCGACAGCTCAATGATGAACTCGTTGGCGTTGACCTCGTAGAGCTTCCATGGGCGGTTGCCTGTGAGCACGATCGCCGCCTGCGTACCAAGGATGATCTCGCATAGCTTGTACGTCGTGGACAGGATGGTCTTCGGAAGCCACGAGAGGAGCTGCACCAGCTGCCGGTACATCTCGTCACCGACAACCTGTGGAGGCCGAGGTACGCCGAAACTGTTGCCAATGATCGACAGGAAATTCCCGTCGGCACTGTCCACGAGCATCGACAGCCGCGCGCGGCGCACGGCGCTCGCGAATTCCCCGGTGGGAGGCACCAGCGGTTGCGGAATGACTGGCCAGACGAATGGCATCTAGGGCTCGTCCCCAGCTCCGAGCGTGTCGACCGCGTGGACCGTGATCGCGGGCGTGCCTGGCCATCCACCGTCACGCAGCAGCGTGAAGCGGTAGCCATTCGTGATGTTCGAGCGCACGTTCGTACTGCCCTGGTAGGCCGAGCCGAAGCGGTCGCTGTTGTGGACCATGTCGTCCGGCAGGAACCCAGCGTACGAGGCGTTGACCCATGCGCGACGCAACGGGACCGCCGTCGAGTAGACATCAATGATGATCGGCGTCGTCTTCGAGATGGTAGCGATCGGCGTGATGAGGTCGATGATGATGATGCCGGGAGGGCCAACCGGACCAATTGGAACGGGGATGATGTTCCACGCATACACGTATGGGAGCGCCGCAGGCGACTTGTCGATCACGATCGCGTCGTAGCCGAGCGCTGCGATCTCGGCTGGGGTTGGGGTGTAGAAATATGCTCCGAGCCCAAGGCCAGCACCTCCGATCTCAGCAGTGATGCCACCAGCGACGACAAGCAATGCACCGTTCAAGCTGATCATCTGATCAAGGCCAGCGATGACTTGCCCAGGGACCGGGCCACCTGCCATGTCCTCCAGGTAGATCGGGATGAGTGTCTTGGTCGGATCTGCCTCGGCAATGATGACTCGGTCTCCGATGTCTACGGAGAACACGACGATCTTCGCGCCAGGGAACGCCACACGGAGTAGCAGGAAGCTGTTGGTCGCGGTCTCCGACTGCGTGGCTTGGTAGTGATAGAGACCCGCACCATCCTCAAACCAGACGCCCGCACCGTTCACCCATGCAGCACCACTCTTGCTGACCTGGATCTGCGCTCCAACGGGAACAGCGCCCGTGATCGGGACGAGCGCCGGGGTCATCAGATAGACCGGGATCCGGCGAAGCGCTGCTGTGGTCTCGTTGTAGTTGATTCTCATGGCGGTGGTGGCCTCATCGCTTAGATGTCCGCGACCGCTTGGAACTTGACCGACGACACCCAGTTGATGTCCGTTAAGGCAAGTCCAGTGACACTCAGGCGGACGATGTTACCCGACACCGTCCACGTCGCGTCGAGACCAGCAGACGTCTCGACGTCGGTGTGGAGGTTCAGCACTGCGCCTTGGATAGTTGCCCCGCCACCCTCACGGTAGACAAGTGCAATCTTCCCGTAGAGCGCGCGATGAACGCCGTCGGTGCTGCGCGCGACAACCTCGGCCTCGAATCGATACGCTGTCGTATCCAACAACGTGAACTGGAACAGGGTCGTCTGCACGGCGTCCGTTGTCTGGATCGCCGCCGTCGTCTGTGCATCCCCAGAGCCAGGGAAGTCGACGTGCGCCTTTGCCCTGAGTGCGATGATGCTGGTGCCAGTTACCCCGACATCTGGACCACCATCAACGATAACGTCGAGGCCACAAAGCGTGGTGTTGTTCGTCAGCAACACACTGCTCTCAGTGAGAACCTGGGCAGTCAGACTGCCGGCACGGGTCGCGGCGTGCGTCACAAAGAGAGGTGAGGCGTTGCCATCGTTGTAGATACTGAGAGCCCCGGTCACACCCGCCGACCCATAAGCGGTGAGGTTCTGAGCACCACCGAAGCCGCCGACACCATCAGCGAACGGCTCCAACGAACCGATGACGTCGAACACGCTCGGAGGGATCACGAGGACGCTGGGGGGCACGTCGACCGTACCCTCCGAGGTACGACCAACGATGAGGCCACGGGAACCGGCGATCACGGCTGGATCTTGGGGGGTATGACCGAAGTATCCGAGACGGGTCCACGTGTGCGACTCAGTCTCCGCGCCATCGAAGTTGAACGTGCCTGCGCTGATCAAGCTGCTGATGAAGCTGCCGCTGCCTGGGAAGATCGCAGAACTGATGTACAGGCTGGCTAGGAGAGCCGTCACCAGATGAGCGACCGTCGTCACACCGACTTGGTAGTGGAAGGTCGAACTGTCACCGTCGTCGAGCGTGCCTGCACCGACCCCGTCCGCGACGAAGGTGATCGAGTAGCTGTTCCCAACCGCGCCGGGTTGCCGTGCCGCAAGACGGATGAGCGGGTGGATGTACGCACCAGCGACGTTGATGAAAGGGGTGGCGAAGAAGGTGATCTCTGTGTTGGGGTTGATCACCGCGCTGTTCCGCACGTACGGCGTCTCAGCGGTGTCCTCTTCGATCTGAGCGCCCCAGAGCAGGATGGGTGTCACCGTGGAGAGGGGAAGGAGCCAGACCAGAAGTTCGCTGTTGTCCGCTGCGGACGTTCCACCCGTGGTGAACGTGAATGAGCAGCGAGTCCATGCCGTGCTGCTCAAGACCGTGGATGCGCTTGCTCCTGTGGTGGGACCAGTGTTGCGAAACCACCCCTGGGTCAACGATGGCGTGCCGCTCGTGGACTTCGCCCACACCGAGAACGTGAACGTCCGGTTGCGAACGTCCTTGATGCCCGTCTTGGCGAACGTCAAGTACACACCGTAACGGGCCGTGTTCGCCACGTTGTCGGTTTCGATCTGAGCCACGTACTCGCGATACGCTCTCGGCGTCAGACCGACCACGTAGTTGTCGATCGTGATGAGCGTGCCGAACTCGTCCTTCTGCCACGTCCCGTACGCCGCGCCATCGACCAGATTGTCCGACGACGGTGCGAAGTTACGATGGATTCGATCTACGAGAAGTAGATCCGAGAACTCGGTGAGCCCGCTCAACGTCGCAGCGATGCCCTTTCCAACCGTGATGCTTCCATCGGAGATGGAGTTGGTCCCGTCATCGAGGAAGGCACCGTCGCCGATCGCACTTGGACTGGTGAAGCGGGCAGAACGCCCGGTCGTACCAGCGCCGGAAATGCCGCCGCCGCCTGTAGGCGTGAGCTGGTAGACCGAGCCGTTGCTCGCACGCGCGTGGAGTTGTTTGATACCCGCCACGTCCTTGGCGTAGAGGCGCACGCCAGTGACGCTGGCAGTGGGATCCAGCGTGGCTTCAGGAAGAGTGGCTGCGGTGTCGCTCATTGGTTACCCTCCGTTGCGTGCAGCGCGATGCGCAGCGCCCTGTGCGTGTACCGCATTGCGGCGTGCTTCAGCAGCAGCACGAGCAGCAGCACGCTGTTGTGGGGTAGGAGGCGCTGGTAGTGCTGCCACCTTGGTCGCAACCACCGCGAGCAGAGCCGTCAACGCGGCTCCAGCGAGGTCAACCGTCGCTTGAGCCGTCGAACCGTCGTCCCGCTCGATGGTAATGCGGGCTTCGGTGGATGCACCCACGCGGTCGAACATGATGCGTTTGATCGTGTCAGCCATTGTCTTCCCCGTTGTTAGTACAGAACTTCTGTGAATTCGACGTGCGCGGCAACCGAGCACGCGCTCGCCACACCAGCACCCGTGTTGAAGGTCAGGACGACGCGATCGGGTCCAGCGCCGATGGTCGGGGCCAGCGTCCACGTCGCCGTGGAGGCGTCTCCGTAAGCGTCACCAGTACCGCTCGCGACGAGTGTGGTCACACCAGCATCGCGACGGACGTTGAACTTGATCTCGATCGTGCGTGACCGGCGCAATGGTCCTGCCTGCGTACCACCGATGACTGCCGTGACCTTGAAGGCGTACGCCTTGGCATTCTCACAGGTGAGTTGCTGGTCGAAGGCCACCCCGAACAGCAACTCGACTGACTCGTTGACGAGAGCACCTGGGGTGCTCCCGCGCATGACGAGACCGCTGGTCTGTGCGTCACCAGCGACCGCAAACTTGCCACCCGACCTCGCATCTTGAGACTCACGCAGCGCGATCGACTCGATGCCTTGCGCGTGTGAATACTTCCCAGAAGCCACCGACAACCGGCCTTCTGCGTGGGCGAAGTCACCCGTGGTCGAGCACGAGTCACCTTCGGCATGACCACCGAATCCGGCAGTCGTCCCGAAGTTCTGCGCGTGCGCGAAGTCGTCGGTGGTCTGGGTGCTCGCACCCTGCGCATGGCTGTAGAAGCCATCCGCCGTGCAGCCGCTCCCCATGGCCTGGCTGTAGGCACCCATCGCGACACAGCCGTTACCACATGCGAAGGAGAAGTCGCCGGTCGCGTCATTGTTGGAGTTGACCGCCATCGCGGCGTTTCCGCTCGCGAGAGTGCCAGCGCCCATCGCGACACAAGAGTCGCCGGTCGCGTCAACGCTCTGACCCATCGCGATGGCATTCGAGTTGGTGGCGTTGGAGAACACGCCCTGTGCGAAGGACCAGAAGTCGGTTGCCATGTTGAGCGTGCCGATCGCGCACGAGCCCTCGCCGCTCGCGAGGTTCTCCTCACCACCAGGGACGCAAGCGCCCTCGGCAGTAGCTTGGTTGAGGTACCCACCACCGACTGCTGCCGCGTAGCCAGTCGCGGAGTTGCCCGCGCCACCAGCGACGACGGCGTTGTCAACGGTGGCTTCATTATCGATGCCACCGCTGATCGTCGCGTAGTCGGCGGTCGCACCGACTGCGAGCCCGTTCCACGAACCATCCTGCGAACCTAGGTTCGTGAGTCCGACCTTCGTGTTGTCGATCGCGGATTGATCCGTCGCGCGGTCGCTGCGGATGTTGACCTTGTCGGCTGGAACCGCGTCATCGAAGATGACAGCGGGAATGCCGCCGCCGCCCTGACTTGAAAGAAGGTCACCCATCGCTACAGCTCCTCATCTGGCAGAAAGTCTTCATCACCAAACAGCCCTCCAAGGTCGTTATCGCTAGTCCCGATGATCGTCAACAGCTTCCCGAGATTGGAACTGAGCCTTCTGTTGTATGGCGGAGGCCACATCCCACGCAACAGCTTCGATTTGTAGTTGTCCGGCGATGTGTCGACATCAACGGACTCGATTGAAGCAGCCGCAGCGAGCCATGGGTGCGCAGCGGACGAACCCATGGTGATTGCTGGTGCTGTTCCCGCATCAGGATAGTGGGTGCCCATGACGATGAGCGCCGTCGTCTTCCCCACAACCACGAATGCAGCACGGTAGATGATGTCGATCAGCGGCGAAGGATCATCTAGGAGGATCGGTCCACCAGCCGCGTCGAACTGTATGGTCACGTATAGACCAAGCGTTAGCGGTACAGAGGTGGTGATCAACGGGAATGGAGTGATGGATGTCGAAGCCGCTTGCGACGTTGTGCCTAGTGTTGGAACCCCTGGAGCGAAGAAGCCAAACGGGTAATTGACCATGTCGTAAGCAAAGTCTCGCTTCGCCCCACGAATGGAGAGCAGCACTGCGACCAGTGGCTTCACTGCCGAATATGTGAACGTGTACGAAGAAGGTTCCGAATCGTCCGCGTAAGCGAACGCTTGGAACTGGCGCATCTGGAAGGCTGGACCGGATCCAGTGATCGGAGACGCTGCCAGGTGCTGCCTCCATCCTACAGGGGCAGAGAGCGTTGCTGCTTCAGCAGCCTTGTTGCCGACGACGAGGAAGAGGAACAACAGGTCACCCTCGACCACGTCAGCAGGCTTCTGAATCATGACGCTTGCAGCGTTGACCGAGACCTGTGAGAAGCTGGTGATGAAGGCGACCACGAGCTACACGATGTCCACGTTGGCAGAAGTGATTCGTGCGATCTGATTGCTCGGGATGGTGATGTTGGCGGTCGGACTGATCATCGCCACGTCGTCGACACCGGACAGTTCCTTCACCACTCGGATGATCTCAGCGATGATGATGTTGTCGCCGATGCCTAGAGAGTTGACGTAGTTCTGAACCGCAGTCGACACGGATGGCTCGATCTGTGCGTCCGTGAAGCCTCTGGATGGGATCACCTTGATGGTGAGCGCAGTACTGATCACCGACGGAACGAGCACCACGATCTTGGTTCCCGTCGCGCGGAGTCCAGGGAAGCCTTGGAAGTCAGTAGGATCACCGTTGATCACTCGTTGCACATATGCGCCGAGACCAGTGGTGTAGAGGTATGCGCCAACGCTAGGAGGCGCTCCATCTGATGCTGCAACAAGGCCGTCATGGATGAGGAGGGGAACGACCAGCTCCAGATCGCCGGTCGATTCATTGAACGCGAAGTCGGTCGGGTAGACCAACGGAGCGCCTGCGAAGTTGAACACGGAATAACTGCCGAGCGACGGGATGTCGCCGGTCGCGAAGATGAAGCGGATGGCCGTGTTCGACACGATCTGACGGAACTGGTCGTCGTCGGTCTTGAGCCACATGCCGACGTAGGCGTTGACCACCATCGCCTGCGCAGTGTCTTCCAGGAAGTTGAGACCAACGGACGTCGCGGTGCCACGCTGCACGCTCGTGAACAACCGAGGGACTGAGAACGGACCGTACTGGCCCAGGTGCCCACGCTGATCTCCAGCTTCAGCATCACGGATGATCACGTCACGCCCAATGAAGGGAACCTGAGTCAGTGAGAACGTCGAGGTGCCATCAGTGATGTAGATGTAGCTCGTGCCTGGGTTGATGGGCTCGATGATCTCTGCGAACGCCACTGTCTGCCCAGTCACCGGATCGGTTAGCCCGCTGACGGCGGTTGTGATCGACAGCGGGGTCGCGCGCGTGAGGCTCTGGATGGAGTCCTTGATGCGCTGCCGATAGACATCATCAGATTCACGATCCACCCCACGGGTAGCTGCGATGGGGTTGGTCACCGTCGCATTCGTGAATGGCAGAGTCTGCCAGCGGGTGATGGTGTTTGATCCGGCACGCGTCTGCGCACCAACGCTCACTGACTCAACATCAATCAGATCGGACGACAGATCACCATCGAGGAGCACCCCTGGTTGTGTCACCCGGTAGTTGATCTGCGCGTTGAATTCTGATGTCGGGACGAATACTTCCAAACCAGCAGCTACGACGCGAGAAGATCCAAACGTCGACAGAATCAAGACGATCCCAGCGTTATGAGCAAACGCTGTAGGGGTCACCGTCATGGTGTCGCCAACACGTGTGAATGCCAGCGTCTCCTCGAAGACTGTCCCGCGCTCGATGATCACATTACCAGCAGCAGGCCAGGCAGCTCCTGTACCGGGTGACATTACCAGCGTAGTCGCTGCAACCAAGACAGCAACCGTGAGCACGCTACGCGTCGAAATGAGGAGAACCGGAGAACCAATCTGGTGGCTGGTGACGAGCCCTGTTGGGGGATTGATGACGGTGAAGACGTTGCCGACTCGCGTGAAGATCACGTTCTCGGATTGCGCTGTGCCACGGTCGATCGTGATGGCTCCAGAGGTCGGGAAGCCACTCCCATCTATCACCGTGAAGACAGAGTCGCCGATGAATGCGTCGACTGCGAACACAGTGTCAGCTTGGAGCACCCCATCACCGACGACGATCTTCGAGATGGAGGTGTTAGCTGGACGACGTTGAAGGTCCGTGAAGATGTCCGAACCATAGATGCGGGCGAGAGCATCTAGGTCATCTCCCTTGGCTGCATCAAGGTTGCGCAAATCGAGCAGTCGAGCGATCTGCACGTAGATGTCTGCGTCGGAGAGCGCAGCCGTCTCGAAGATGGTGCGAAAGACAGACCCGACGTTGAGGTCGATGTCCGTGTCGCCATACAACGCCTGGGCCGTCGCGAACATATTCGCGAGAACCTCGGGGAATGTTTTGAGCCTGAACGCGGTGGTCATCAGCTACCTCACGGCAACGTAACACTAACGGTCTGAGAGTTCTTCACATGGACGGGTTGGATGGAAGCGTTGAGGGAGAACTGATCCCGCAGCAACGAAAGCTGCATGTTGCTCACCGACTGCACGCGTGGATCGCTCAAGATCGATGCACGCAGGAAGAACTTGTATAGGATTCCGAGGTCGTCGCTCCATGGCCGACCAACCGGGAGCTGAACGCCGAACGTGGGATGAAGCGATAACCGCCCCTGCTCGATCCGCACACGGATGTTGATCGCTTGGATGAAGTTGTTGAGACCGCGAGCCAAGGAGAGATCTCGTGATGAGCCGACCACGAGGTCTGCTACCTCCGACGATTCAGAGTTTCCGGCCGCTGGGAGAAACTGGAGAAGTACATCCGAACCGAAGACCCTGACCTCAGGGGTGACCGGCCGATGGCCGATGAACAAGATCAGCTCCAGCGTGTACTCGTCCCCTACGGACGGAAGTACAGGCCACGGGACATTGATCTCAAGGTGGTCCTTGTCGTTGCCGATAACGACGCGTTGGTATTCGACCCCAAGATGCGTGAGGGTGACCGTGTAACCGTGCCACTGATTCGGAATCCACCCAGGCAGGTCGTTAACCGTGAAGATCGTGTCGATCAACTCGTATGCCGTGCCGGTATCCGAGACGGTGCTGGTGAGCGTTGGTGGTAGTCCTGGAGATGGCGTTGCCGACACCAGCGAGTCATCACCAGCTACGATTGGAACCAGGATCTGCTCACCCCACGCGATGGTGTTGCTCGGTTTTCTCGCCGTGTCCGAGACGATGTAAGGAGACTGGAGGTTGTTCATCAAGACCAGGTCGATGAAGCGATTCACGTCACCGAGATGCTTCTGTGCGAGTGACCAGATCGTGTCCCCTGCGTTGACCACGACAGTCTGCGCTGCCGATGTGGCAGAAAGCTGACCGATGTTCGTGACCAGGCTCAACCCACTCGTCAACATGAATGGATTGACATCTGGGGATCCAACAGCACCAGCTGCTGGTTGCATCACGGAAATCGCACTGCCCTGCTTGGCCTGACCCGTCGTGTACTTCCGGTTCTCCTGCGCCACGTTCCAATCCGTGGATGCACTCCATACTTGCTTGAGATCTGACCGCAGGTATTCGCTCAACCTCCGGAACTCCAGGTACCACTCGTTCAGATCCTCGGTGAGGTTATTCTGCTGCGTGAAAAGTGAATTCCCAGCGCTCGCGATTGAAGCGACATCTGCGTTGAGATTGTTGGCTGTGATGGCAAGACCAGCCAGTGAATTGTCGAGTTGCGACAGCAGAACCAGCGGAGTCGCTAGCACTGTCGTGTAAGCGTCGTGGATGTTCTCAAAGAATCTGGTGACAGAATTAGCGTTTCGGATCACCGACTGCACCTTGCGCTCGGTAGCGCCAGCCAAGTGAACTAGGAAGTTACGACCCGTCTGCGTCAGCTCTAACATGCGACGTAGCGTGCCGGCACGCGCGGTCTTGTTCTTGTTCTGGACGATTCCAGACGCAGTGTTCTTGGTGACGTTCAATCCGAAGGCTGTGACCGCTTCGTCACGCGGTCCTTGTGAAACGTCGATGATCGTGAAGGAGATGTTGTAGTCGTACGAGAATGGCTTCCTTGAGGACCGTGTCATCGAGAATTCTTGCGGCTCGATGCGCCAGAATTCGTCGTTCTTGGTGTCGATGTAGTGGAGCGTAGCCCGGGTGTCACCCTCACGAAGCTCGTAGGCATACCGACGGAACAGGTAACGCAACCGATGGAACGCATAGAAGCCAGATCGCGTGGCTACGGCAGTGGACTCCGCTGTGACTGGAAGTACCAACGACGATCGCTTAGGTAGGTTGATCGCGCCGGGGTTCTTAAACCCGACATGCAGAGGGGATCCCTGTGGTAGGGGCGAGAATCCTGTCGTGCCAGCAACCGTAACGCTCTTGATGATCCCGCCGCGCGACTCTCTGATCACGCCGCCGCCCTGCGTGAAGCTGATGGATGTGGCGACAGGCTCACGCATGTTGATGGCCTGAGGGTTGACGTCGAGCACCACGAATCGTTCGTCCTCGATGTTGTAGAGCGACTCGTCGTTCTTCGGCCCACCCTCATAGCGCATGTAGAACGCGTACCGCGAGCCCTGGCGAAATCGCTTGGCAAACTCATCGTCGGGACGTTGTGGTTTGTCAGTAGGCATGGTCAGAGGATGGGTGACACGACAGGGCCTGGGTAGGTCACAGTACCGCCAACGACGGCTTGTGCGTAGAAGTCGTTAGCGAGAAGGCTCGTCGCCGTCGCCTTGGAAGCAGAGCTGCTCGTGTTCGTCGCGAAGTCCGACGACAGGAGCGCTTGAAGCCCTGCGTTCGCGGGCGGGAGGATCGCAGTTGCTCCAGCGAACGACGTCGCTAACCCACCAGCGACAGCGACCCAGAATGCCTGCACTGCCGCTGCGATGACCGCAGCACCAGCACCAGACGCATTCATCCCGGAGAGTGCTGCCAGCATCGCCGCCTTGCCGAGAGTGACACCCGTAGCAGTGATCGGTTGAGCACCCGCTTGCGCGTCCGCAGCGAACACCGCGTATGCATCAGCGAGCACCTGTGCGGCTTGTGGCTCGTTGTCGACTGGGTCGAGGTTGAGCAGTTCGTTCGCGAGCACAGAAGCGGCCATCACCATCACGGCACCTCCTTCTGCGTGAAGGCCATGTCGCTGAGGATGTTGGGCAGGCCCGTGTCTTCAGTGAGGTACGTCGGTGCGTTGTTCGGAGGGCCACTCGGACCTGTCCCTGTTGGGTGAACGTGTGCAGCGATGGCATTGAGCACCGTGCTCATCATCGTCTTCCAGAGCTGACCCAGTACAAGGTTCTCCGTCGCACCCTGATCACCGATGAACGCATCACGCCCATCAGCCGGACGGATCTGAACGTCACCATTGTCGAGCAACTTAACCGTCGAACCACTCTTGTGGTTGATGACGTACTCACCGTTCGACTTGATCTCGATAGTCGTGCCTTGGTGCTGCGTCAGGCGACGCTCACCATCAATGGCTGTGGCTCCGTATGTCGCGAGCGAATGCCTGAACACGCCGATGATCACTGGACGTGTGCGTGAGCCTCCAATGAATCCAATGAGCACACGATCACCGTCAGTATCTTGAGCTGGCGACTGGCGTGAGAACTTACCAGGAGCGCCAGGGCGGAGCTTCGTCGCTGGGTGCAAGACGTCGTCGTCCCCATTCGTAAGACCACTCATCCCCTCAAGTCGACGGCAACCAGGAAGAATGTCTCCAGTTTCTAGATCACGGCATTCATACTCGACTTGCGCGCGGGAACGGTTGCCAACGTCCTTCACGTACTTTCGACTGATCACCACCATCTCGTGGAGACCGAACATCGAGTACGACGGCACGTTGCCGGTGAGCACCACTGAGCGGTATTGCAATCCCGCCTGGATCGG
>Ga0315286_10002773_pt1 | contig 16408 bp, 11 predicted proteins | sample YL17G10_0_MG_FD_205038 | JGI IMG/M metagenome (GOLD analysis project Ga0315286, IMG submission 205038) | Sediment microbial communities from Yellowstone Lake, YNP, Wyoming, USA - YL17G10_0 | ecosystem: Environmental > Aquatic > Freshwater > Lake > Sediment | place: USA: Wyoming | collected...
GGAAGCTCGATCTTTACCCACACTAATGCCTGATGAACCAAAAGGAAAGAGTCCCCGCAAAGCGGGATTTCATCCGGCTCGAACACAGCGGGATGCAGAAAAACGCACAAACAACGTTCAACAAGTAGACAATATTCTCCGATGCGTTCCGCGATAGGGGAATGCAAGTGTTCCATGTCGAGTTGACGACTGAATCCGTACTGGTGCCGCGTTCTCTATAGAACAGACAGACGATTGCCGGAGCAATGCCGTCCCCGCCTGCTGCTTGCCTCGCTGCAAGCGGGCGGGCAGGCAAACCAGTTTTCGGGTTGACGAACATTTGCTTGAAATTCCGAAGCGTGTTATATTGAGAGAAACTAACAACTCCGCATGCTGTGCGGATCAGTCTATTCAATGTTGGACCCAAAGTTCGAGAGCGTTGAATGGCACGTGAGACACGATGAGTGATAGACCTTGGTGGATAACCGTACTGCAGTGGACTCTCTGGGCACTTGCCATGGTATTGGTCATGCGATGGCTCGGCAAGGCCCGCTTCCGGAAGCGCTCGGACCATGATGCTCGTCGGCTGGCGCATCCCGCAAGCACTCTGATCATTGGCTTGGTTTGTTTCGGTTTCTTCGCAGGCATCGCTATTGTCAGCAACGTCATTCCGAACAAGACCACTACTTGGTGGACCACGGCAGTCTTCGTGGGCTTTGCCCTCATGTCAGTTCCCATGATTTCAGACTACTTTCTTGCAAGGCATGAGGTAACGGACGAGGGCCTTAAGTACCGAACAATGTTCGGCGCCTCAAGGTACGTCCGGTGGGCCGACCTGCAGCATGTACACTATGCTCCAGTCATGAAATGGTTCCGTCTTCAGACTAATACAGGAGTCGTCGCGCGCGTCTCTGTGATGCTCATGGGCCTGCCGGAGTTCGCTCGCTTGCTTCTTGAGCACGCCCCCGCAGGTGCCATCGCTCCCGAAACATTACCGGTGCTACAGGCCACCGCAGACGGTTACCCACCATCGCTGTGGGCGTAGCTGAGCCTGGGCCTAACTAAGCGTTCCTGCTGGCGAACGCACGTGTTTTCGGTAGCGGCCGCGGCGAGGCCGCATTCTATTAGAGCGTTCGCAGCAGAACGCCATTCGTTAGGCAGCCGAAAGAGTATGCATACCAAAGCAATTGTTCCATATGAAATAGCGATCAGAAGCCGAATTGTCTATCTACGAAGTATCATTGTCCGATATGCAATTCTTTTCCTTTTTTGTTGGGCTTTTTACTCGCAAGTGTCAGGTAATTCGGTGATCTACTTGGGAGCAGGACTCTTATTTGTAGTCTTTGTTCTTGTTGATATCGTACCGTTTGTAGTTCTTCATCATGAGTACTATAATTTGAGCAAGAATATGCACGTCGTAGTAGATGAAGATCATCACGCGCTGACTGTATCGAATCAACACGGAACGCATTCAATCAGCTTCGACCATATTCAACACGTCAACATTGTACAGAGTTATGGAGGCGATGGTTCATGGTCTGGTCACAAGTATGCCATTTTGAGAACCAAGGAGGGAAACGAATTCATCATCACTTCTCTCCTCATCAGCAATCTTTTAGAATTCTTCAACACTCTGGGAGTCGCAACAAGTACCCAGAAAAAGATTTTCCCTTTTATCGGGAAACAATACAGATATGGTAGTCATCAATCGGCCGCCTAACCATTTAAAAAAGGAAAGAGTCCCCGCTTGGCGGGATTTCTTCCCGCTCGAACACAGCGGGATGCACAAAACGCACAAAAAACGTTCAACAAGTAAATAGTATACTCCCGATGCGTTCCACGATAGTGGAATGGAGCGTTCCTTGACAATGCTTGACGACCGAACACGGCCGGCACAAAGCGAGGACACGAGCCGCATTATCTATCGAGCAGAACGCCACGACCTGGCAATGACGTCCCCGCCTGCTGCTTGCCTCGCTGCAAGCGGGCGGACAGGCAAACCAGTTTTCGGGTTGACAAACATTTGCTTGAAATTCCGAAGCGTGTTATATTGACAGAAACCAACAACTCCGCATGCTATGCGGATCAGTCTATTCATTGTTGGGCAAACGAACACGAGATCAATAGACAGGAGGACGTCATGAAGGACACGCCATTCAACACGGGATTCCTTGGGGGCATGTTACTGATGATCGGCATTGATGCGGTGAGCTGGTTCATCCAGTCGCCTAGCGCGGCCGACGCCAGCGCGCTTCGAACAGCGGCTGTGATCGTTCAGGCCGTCATCGGGTTCGGTGTTGCGACGTGGCTTTATGCCCGTGAGCGCGGTCGGGCGACGCAAAGGTCGTAGGCGACGTGTTCGACGTCTTCTTTGCGGAAGTCGAATCAGGAGGCGGGATCTTCTTGACCGTCATCGCTTTGGCGGTTTGGCGGAGCGGAGATGATGGAGGTCGATGCATTTTGTCACTGCCGTATTGGGATATTGACTTCTGACCAACATGATTCAGCATAGTAGGTATTCGGGTACAACTAATCGAAATGAATCATAGCTCGAAAGTGTTTTCACGATGAAGATGATTGCGCATTGCTGTTTGTTTTTCCTACTTTGTGTTATTTCGCTTCGTTGTTCCTCGCCCAACGACGCGGACGGTCCTCTTCGCGCGCCCGGATTCAGTACGCCTGTCGTAACCGGGATTTATGTTACGACGATCGATCCGACGGTGATCGCTGTCTGGGGACATCCGGTAACACCTCAATCTCAGAAACCCGGTCCCGTAAATGTACCAGACGGTTACTACTCGTCAATTCACTCAGGACAAGCAGTCAACGGTTCTTGCGACACTACTCTTCGCATGATTTCCTTAGACAGACTTTCACACATGATGCCAATAGATGGCGTACCCCGGGATACATGGATGGCTGCTCCGTACCCTAACCCCTTCGCCGGTAGTGTTGCTGTTACGCTCTCAATTTCCCGCGAAACAACGGTGAGCCTTTGGGTTGTCCGCGCTCGTTGGATCGGGGATGTCAACAATGATGTTACCTCTTCGGGCGGGGCAGTCGTGATATCGCCTCAGGTCGTGGCCATCGCCGAGCTGATCTTACGCACGACACTCTCTGCTGGTTACTACAGGGCGATCTGGAACGGTAAAGACATGGACGGTCAGAATGCTCCGGCGGGATTCTATCGGATCTATTTCCAGGGAGGCGAGTCCATTTCGTGGTATGACGTTCTTCTCTATCGTGAGTTCCGCGACCTACCCGGCGATCTTCAGAAGCTCTTCAGACAATGAACTCACCTTTTCAATTCACATTATCAGACTCTTAAGAGGAACACATATGCGATTGTCCCTGATCTCTGTTATTTCTGTCATCCTCATTTGTCTGGCCCCTTCGAGAGCACAAACCCAAGACTCCGCATCGGTACGAACAGTCGGATTATCGGCTGCTATTCAGGGAAGCCAACTTGATATCCTGGTCCCAATTGTGAAAAACCACTTCTCGTTAGCTTGGGCCTTTGGCTTCATGTGGATGCAAGATGGCGAGACCGATATTCGCCTTGGCATTGTGCCACGCTTCTTCTTCTCCAGGGACAAGGTGGCTCCGTACATCGGCGGTCGGATTGGATTGATGTGGAGGAATTCTAATACTGGATGGAGCGAACCCGATTGGCTTATTGGTGGCGCATTTGGCGGTGAGTACTTTGTTGATCAGCACTTCAGCCTTGGAATAGAATCGCAGGTCAATCTCACGATTTCAAACACCAACTCGTCCCGATTTGGCAATCCCGGCAAAAAGAATATCAACACGGCAACGGCTTTTTTTGCCACGGTGTATTTTTAGCATGGTTTTCGCTTTAAATCAAGACTGTGTGACGTGCCTGTATTTCCAAGTCGTTTACGCTCACCCTGCGACACGAACGGCGTTCTCTTAAACTGCAAGTGAACTACACGGCAGAAGAGGAAATAGAAAGCTCATCCGCCAGGATTATTATCTCCCGGCGCCGCATAGGTCTCTTCCGGTGGGTTCCTGGCTAGTGCATTGCCTAACTCGAGACCGACTCCGTTACGGCGAGCAGAGACAACAGAAGGTAGTTCCATCCCAACACAAATCAAGGAATCGGTGAAATGGGAATAGATGAAGTCAAATCAACCATCAAGGATTTGAGTGTGAATGAGCGACGCAAGGTAGCTCTCTACATTCTTGAGCTTGAAAAGGAATACGTGCAGAAAACGATCGGACCGCAAATAGCCGAAGATGTCGAAGACGTGTCGCGCGTCTTTCAAGAAGCTATTGAAAAACTGAAGAAATTCGTCAATAAGAGCTGAAGTCCGGCGGAGACATCGTGAATCGGTACGATCACGATTGCGGTGTGCCGAAATTGGAAATGCGGATCTTTCTGTTCACTTACCTTTCTTCTGGAGATACGATATGAAACGCCCAATGTTCATTTCTGGCTTTGTCGTACTTTTCCTCAACATCCACCCTCTCCTCCAGGCCCAGGATCGTCAGATCTCATTCGATACCAAGGGCAAAATCCTCGAGATATTGAAGGATTCTCCGTACGCACAGGTTTGGCGCACAGAGATTCCACAGTTCAATCGTCTTCTCGCGTTTGACGCGGATTCGGTCGTTGTTATTGAGGTGTACCTGCAACGGGACGGCGCAACGGTCCGATCACGTGAGATATTCAGCAGGTCGTTCTTTGCGATCAAGCAGAATACGCTGGATAGTCTGGAAAACTTCATGTCGCGCCAGGGAGTGCCGCTCGCCAATGAAGAACTGGAAAATCTCCGGACGACATTCACGTACGACCAAACCGGATTTTCCGCCGTCCACGGCTTTACAATCGCAACACTTCTCGAATCCGGTTCGGCATTCTTCATCGTCAGCGGAGGAAGTTATTTCCTCGCTTCATCGCTTTCCGACAGGCTCGCGCTGACTCGCGCGAATGTGGAAGCTGCACGCTACGGACATCTCAGTGGACTACTGCAGGGCTATGCGCTGGGATTGACGTTCTTCGGAGAAGCAGGCGACATCAATTCCGTCGAGACGTCGATCAAAGCGGTGCTGGCAATTTCGAGTTTGGGAGGCATCACCAATGCCGTTGTTTCGTACAACATGATGAGCAGAGCCGACGTGAATCCTGCGACCCAATACCTGCGCCTCGTTGCGGAGCGTCATTCGTTGCTGTGGGGCGCCGGCATCTCTCTCCTCGTCGGTGGTGAGGCAACTAAAACCCGCGCGCTGATGGGAGCCTCGATCACGACAAGTCTCAGTTCGCTTTTATGGTCAGAGCCGCTCTTCGGTCTGGCCAACCGGAAGATGTCCTGGGGCGATGCTCTCCTGGTGGACGAGTTTCTGACCCCATGGTACCTAACGTTGGTTGCCGCCGGCACGACGCTGAATCTTCGCGGTGCGTCCGGCGTCGGTTCGGTTCTTGCAGTCGGCGGTATCAGCGGATATCTGCTTGGGATGCAAGTGAATGAGGGAGGAAATCGGGACATCTCAACTGTCCGGCGAACTCGTTTGCTAACCTATGGCGGTTCGATCCTTGGCTTAGGTGTGATTCTTGGCACCAAAGCTAGTTCAGAAGCGTCCTGGTGGATCGTTGCAGGCACGACCTGGCTTGGCTACATCGCTGGCATGCGGTCCGGCGGTTCAAGTCATGCGTCATCGTGGGATCTGCAAATCATGCCGGAAGGAGTGTTGCTCGGATCGCTGAGTGGACCTTCCCAGATTCCCCGCCCCGCCCCGGTGGCGCAATTCACACTCAGATTTTGACGCCTGTTGCTTGTCTGGTCCCAGGCCGACCGCAGATGCGAACGCGGTTCACCTGGTATTAGTCGGATCTTCTCCAGGATAGGTGCGGTTCTTCGCAGATGTTGGTATGCCCCGGCGGCCTGCGTCCTGATCTATTCTGCTTCGACGATAACCTCAATTTGAGTCGATTTGCCTCCTGCAATGTCTTCATCGATTGCGCGCAACGTGAAGACATTTTTTCCTTTCGCAACGATTGCTTCCACAATTTTTCCTGCACCGACGATCGTATTTCCTTTCTTCCATTCGAAGGAAATGTTCCGTTCTTCAGGACGATTGACCGGAGGCGCTGTCAGAATGACCGACGGATTGGATGGATTCCAGCGAATCCGCTGAACGGGGGGAGTTCCGACAAACTTGAGTCCCTCCCAGACTGTAACATTAAAAGACTGTTTCGCAAGAATATCATTCCGTGGAACCCAGCCGAGAACGAGATTCTGCTGTCCGAGTTGTTGTGCCGTCCACATTGTTTCCAACTTCTCGCCGACAACGAAGAAAATCGCCGGTGTCGAAGTGATCTCCTCAATCCGCAGTTTCGTTCCGGCCACAATGTTGCCCGGGATGTCAGCACGCATGTCAGGTTTGGAAACAACGTAAGTCTCTTGCTCCACCGAATCAATGGAATTGCGCAGTCCGCGTCCGTCATCGGCGCTCAGGCTGACGACATGACGACCGGGACTCAGATACATCTTTTCGGGTGAAGTAACGGACCCATCGACCTTCCAGCGGAACTGGAGCGGGTCACCGTCGGCATCGGCATTGGCGATTGGCGACAAGGAAATCGATTCGTTCTCAAAGACCGTCTGAGGAAGAACAAACCTTGGATTGGGTTTGGAATTGACTCTGACCGTGAAAGATTTTGTTGCAGATCTGGAAGATGTTCGCGAATTATCGGTCAGCGTTAAAGCGACGATGTGTGTTCCCGGTTTCATCATTGGATACTGAAGGACTGGTGTCGCACCAATCATCTTTCCGTCGAGAGTCCATCGATACTCAGTAACGATTCCGTCCGGGTCGTAGGACCTGGATGCGTCGGCAACCAGGAGATCTCCTTTGACGACATCGGAGGGGACGGACCATGTGAGTACGGGTGGCGCATTGACAATGATTTTTCGTATCGCAGAAGCGGAATTACAGGTCGTTGTTGACTGAACACTGATACTGAGACGGATTGTATAAGCACCAGGTGCATCATATCGGACTTTGGTGACGGCGCCTTGCAGCGGAGCCGTGTCGTTGTCAAACCGATCCCAAAGAATGGAAACGACCGTTCCGTTTGGTTTCGATGGAGACGAATCGAGTATTACATCTTCTCCAACGCTCACTCGCTCCGGGACCACGAACTCTGCGACAGGCCCCTCAACAACACGAACCGTAGCGCTGGCCTGGCTCACTTTGGTGCATCGTCCGCTTCCGGTTCCAATGACAGTCAGAACAGCATGATAGATTCCCGGTTTGGTGTAGGCATGCGTTACGTTGCTGCCAAGGGCATTGAGACCATCACCAAAATCCCATGCAAACGATCCGATCGGTCCGTTGGGATCAAAGCTCCGGTCACCGCTCATCATCAGCGGGGAATTGACACAAATGGTCGTGTCGATAAACGAGAGAAGAGCAACGGGCGATCCTTCGATAATGAGGGCGATTCTGGCAGTCGTTGGTTGGTCGGCATAACCGTCATTCAGTGCCAGGGTCACGGGATAGTAACCCGGTTTCGGATAGACATGTGCCGGATTTGTCTCGCTTGATTCCGTGCCGTCGGCAAAATTCCAGCGTGTGGAAATCGGATCGCCGTCCGGATCGTACGATGCCGAGCCATTGAAAAGAATAGTCTGCCCCGTACAGGAGAAAACAACGGAATCCACAACGGCCACCGGAGGACGATTGATCAGGACGCGAATTGTTTCACGAACGATGCTGTTTTTCTTTCCCTGTCCGTCATTGACTGTCAGCGTGACGAAATGGACTCCGGCTCCTGCAGCCTCCCAGAGAAAGGATGCCTCCGGGCGATGAGTCCCATCTGGAAGCAGCCAGTCGAAGGAGAGCGCTTGCCCATCGACGTCATAACTCTTGCTGCCATCCAGAAGGACACTGTGCGCGTTCGAGCGAATCAGGTTTTTCGTCACGATGATCGGACTGCTATTGACCAGGATGGTTCCGGACGACGATTGAATGGAATTGCCGAAGCCCCCGCCGTCATTGGCCGTGACCTTGTATGTCAACCGTCCTGGTTTTGAGAATGTCTTCGTGATCTTGGACCCTGTCATGGACGATCCGTCCGGGAACGTCCATGTCATCGATTTGAGTGTCCCATCGGGATCATTCGAAGACGAGCCATCGAAGAGAACAGGAGTATTGGGTTCAGCGATTTCCGGCAGGCTCTTCCATCGAACGACAGGTGGATGATTGACATGGACTTGCATTGTCTTGATACCGACAGCATCGGCAAACCCCGAGTTATCGGTGACCTTGAGTGCGACTGCGAAGTCACCCGACTCTTTGAACACAATGGACGTGACAGAATCGCCGGAAAATGGCTTTCCGTTGAGCAGCCAGCTGTACGATCCGACTGTGCCATCTGCATCAGAACTCGAACGACCATCCAGGCGCAGTGGTTTTTCCGGCTCCCAGACCGAAGGAACTTTGAATTCTGCCACAGGATACCGGTTGAGGACGAATTCGTGCGTCACCTTCTGAACGCTGTTTGTCTGACGCTGCTTGTCGTCAACCGTCAGTGTCACCACATACCTGCCTGATTGCCGGAAAACGTGTGTTACGACAATTCCGGTGTCTGAAGTAGCATCCCCAAAATCCCACGAATAGTGGAGTCTCCGCTGATCATCATCCTTGGTTTGTTCAGCCGAGAGTATTTGTCGCGATGAGGTTGACCGTCGTTCCGCTGCAATGAGCGGTTTTGGGGGAGCGTTGATATGAATCTGTTTCGTCAGTTCCTGGAGGGAGTTCGGAACTCCTTCTCCGTCGTTGACCACCAGGGAAACGGTGAAGTCGCCAGGATGATCGAAGGAAAGATCCGTTTCGACACCGTTCAGATTCAATCCGGACGATGTCTTCCATTGGTACGAGAGCGACTTGCTGTCGGGATCTTGTGTCTTTGCAGCGGAGACGTGAATGACATTGCCCGGCGCCGCCTGCGGCAGGAGATCAAATGCAGGTCGCGGTTCTGCATTCACCCGATAGGCAACCGTCTGACTGAAAGATGAATTCTTGACTCCTCGGCCATCGGATACGGATAGAGTCACCGTGTAGCCGCCGGCCTTGTCCTGTTTCACTCTGACTGTTCGTCCTGTGGCCGAGCCAGCGATGCCGGATCCTCGCCATTCAAAGGAAAGTGTATCACCGTCTGAGTCAAGATCATCCACGGCGGAGAACTCAACAAGTTCAGCACGTCCGACGACACGGCGATAGTTTAGGTTGGCAAAGGGTTGGGCGTTGACCGTGATGATCTTTGAATCGGATGACTCTGAACACCTGGACCGCGTCGTTGGATCGATGACAGACAGTTTTACTTCATACTTACCCGGAATCAAACTCGAAAACGACATCGTCGGTTCATCACTGCGTGGTTGGCCGTTGATGTACCATCGGAAACCGAGTCCTTTGGAAGCCGTGCGTGCCGGTAGTTGCGCAGAACATGTAACCACCTCACGCGGGGCTACAATGCTTCGGTCAAGAGCGATTGACGATGGCGGCGGAACACTGATTATGACTGTGACTTTTTGAATCCAGTATTGCGGAAAGTAGTACCCTCGTGTCGGCAAGAGGAGATTAACCAGATGCGTCCCGGGCTTTCCGAAATCGATGCGAGTCGAATCTCCTTCCTTCGAGAAATCGTTGTAGATCCACCGGGGAACCCGGCCAATGAACAACGAACGCGATTGTTCGGACAGAAGAAGCCTGGCATCGTTGCAGTCCAGACCCGGCAATTGGTCTACCGTAGCGGTCAACGGCTTGGGACGTTGAACAATAACGGGGTCAAGATACCACAGTATGTTCTTTTGGACTCCACACACGGCGAGATTGTTCACGGGAAGGGTAGAACCAGAAACTGCCAGACCCCAGCGGTTTTCCAGGGAAATGAACGGTGTCTCCAGTTTTCCTTTTCTCGTCTTCAACGATGCTGAATTTCCGAACAAGTCCCGGAGAAGCACATCGGCGTCTTCTTCCCCGAGCACTTGAAGGTCTTCGACACCTGGTTTATCGATGACAGGACGAAGCTGAACCTCATCCGTCTTGCCAATGTTGAAGAGGCACAGGGAAAGATCGAATGCGATGACACTCCATTCGCGCGCCCGTTGCAGCGAATTCCTGGAGGTGGTCACCATGAGCTTGAAGGTATTGATGTCGTCGCCGCTTGCCGTACGCACACGGACAATCCAACCGTTTGCAGATCGCACCGCATCCAATTCACCCACAGCACTCCAACGGTCTTGGTAGACCTCCTCATCCAGTGTCCGAAGAGAGTAGACCGGGGTTAGAGGAATGCTCGAACGAACCTGAGGTTGGTCTGGATTGGAATAGACCGAATCGAATGGAAATACTTCATACAGCGTCGTAGTGTTAGCAGATCCAGTCTTGATGTCGGCTATACCTCCGAGGCCCGGATCGAACAATTGAAGCCATGCTTGTCTCGCTCCAGCCTCCGGCTTGATCCAAAAATCATACTGGTGCCTTGTTTCTCCGGTGACTGCGGATGGGGCATTGATTCCCGAAATGGAAGAAAAGACATCCTGTGCAGTCCCGAGAACGGGAATTGCCAGGATGAGAAGTACGATACCGATCAAGACGGTTTTCATTGTTGTAGTTCTCCGGTCATTGCAAGCCACTCTCAGTGTACGAAACCTCACAATCGAAGATGTGCCGATGGCGTAGTCTTCTTCGATCCCTTATTCGATAAAGTATGATTTCTGAACGATGCCAACCTTGTCGTCAAGAGACTCGAATGACAAGGTCATGGATGAACCCCTGATGATCTTCACCGAAACGGCCCACTGTCCGCTCGAATTCGTTAGCACTTCCGTCCGCTCACCGCCGACCGTTGCGACTACCCTGACGCGCGGATAAGCTGTTCCCGACCCATCGATTCGGTCGCTGGCCGCTTTGAGCGTGTCTCCACGGACTGTGCAGTTCCAGACAATGGATGCCACGCGCGAGGTATCCATCGGAATGACGTGGAGTATTCGCTGAAGTGTATTTCCTGACTGATCGGTGGCCTTCAGGACAATCTTGCTTCCCGGTTGTTTGGGTTTCACGGTGAATGAGAAATTTCCGTTTCTACCGATCGCAACGGGGTCGTCATTTTGAGTCAGTGAGGCGTCGGATTCCATTCGGCCCTTGATCTGAATGGAGGGAAGCACCGTATATCGCACGTCACTCTCCCATCCGTCCAAATAGATTGGCGGAGCCTGCGTATCTTTGTCGCGAATAATTGTGTAGACGGGGCTGTCCATTCCCCGCAAGCCGTATTTGTCGATTGCCTGAAGGCGTACATACACGAATGCAAGCGGAATGCCTGTCAATTGCAATCCTGGCCTGGAGGCCGTGAGCCGCTTCACGTTGGCGCTGAAGTCCTTTCGGGGGCTTACTTCAATCTGGTATATCGTCGCGCCAGGAACCGGCGACCATTTCAACAGCATGGTCTCTGCATAGATGACCGTGTCCAAACGTGACCACGTAAGTTGTGGAGGTTCCAGAAGCCTGATGGGAGCAAGCGGCGCTTTGCCTCTCTCGACGATCGTGCCTTCATTCGATTGGAGGGTAACGCTCGCATTGTTGGCGCTCAAATCGACCCTGCCGTCGTAGTTAGAAAGCTTCACGCGCATATCCCGAGAAGCGCTTGCCCAAAACTTGCCCGACTTGATGATTGACTGCGATGTGCCGGCCTCGAATCGGAAATCATTTACTTCGCGCGCACGGGGGGACAACTTTGTCAACATTCCGCCACTGACAAGAGCCAAGTCCCGTTTGACCGTTTGATCAAGCTTGTCAAGTTGCGAAGAACGGATGACGACCGTCGTATTGGGATCGATTGTGACATCGACACCATCGACAAAAACCAGTTGGGCCAGACTGAGTTCGCCAGTCTTGACGGCATCATAGGCTATGAAGAGATCACCGATGAACGCAGTTTGCCAGGATCCGAGGACTCCTTTTCGTTTGTCGACGATGCCGGTCTTTTGTTCCAGTTTCGCATTGATGGCTTCAGTCCGTTTTTCCACTATTGTCTTCCCTATTGCTACGACCGCAACAGGAATTCTCTTCCCGAGATCGACAACGGCCTCGACATTGCCGCTGTTCACTTCCGACCCATAGGAACGGAGAAGATCTGATGCTGTTGCAAGCTCCGCCGAAGCAAATACCCGGGCACCACCCGTGACATGCCGGCGCAACTCCTCCCGGGCGGATTGAACTTTTGCATGTACAACGCGTACCTCCCGCAGTTTCGAAAGAGCTCCCTTGTTCAGAACAAACTCATTCGAAGCGACATTCCGCTCGGCAATGCTGACCACCAGGGGCCACGCCGTCGAATCGCCGAGGAGTTCTTGAGTTGCCGAACTCAATTGCGCTGCACCGAATCGTCGGATGTCCTGCCTCTGCGCGAGAATCAATCCGGGCAGCAACAGGAGCGAGAAATTGAGCGACCCAACAATTGCGGATCTTCTGATGAACGACATAATCGGTTGATCCCTTGAAATCATGCGCCCCCCGCTATGGGAAACAGAAGAGTGAATCTGCATCCAATCGTCGAATCCGACTCGAGGCTGACCGAGCCGGAATGCTGGGCCATAATCTCCTTCACATGTGCGAGTCCGAGTCCTGTTCCAACCTCCCTTGAAGCCCGCGTGCCCTGAACGCGGTAAAACTCTGTGAAGAGTCTTTCCTGGGCTTCGGCAGGAATACCGTAGCCATGATCGACAATGGAAAACTCTGCGTGCTCATTGCTCCGTCGAAGTTGCATAGCGATCACCCTGTCGCGCTCTCCGTACTTGATAGCATTGGAGAGAAGATTATTGATCGCGTCCCTGAAGAGATCCGGTGCGACAGGAACATCAGGTAACGGGGTTTCGATCTTCAGATCGATAGTGAGATTTTTGCTCATCAGTTGCGGTCTGAACGCTTCTGCCACCGAGCGAATGATCGGACCGAGTTGTGTTGGCTGCTTTCGGTAGCTGGTTTTTCTTGATTCAAGACGCTTGAGGTCAAGAAACCTGTTGATAATCGTGTTCAGGCTCTCACTACTCTCTTTGATGTGCCTGAGAAATTCGCGGCGCTCTTGGTCGCTTAGTTCCTGTTCCTTTATGAGAACATCTGCGAGGCCTTTGATGCCGGCGACGGGATTGCGGAGTTCGTGGATAATGATATTGATCATGTCGCTTTTGGCCTTTTCCAGCAAGCGCTCGGGTGTCAAGTCATGGAAAATGAGCAACGAACCGAGCTCTTCCAACGCGCGGACGATCGAGACATCCTGGAGTCGGAAGAACTGAACATCGTCTTCCCTCACTTTCACCTGGAGCTCGGACTGGTGAAGCTTTACGACAAAGTTATCAGTCTGTTCCGTTCTGTTCGTTTCCTTAATTTTCTTGATTGCGGAATGATTGAGAAGCTTGCCGCACATCTCGATCGGATCGGTCGGCGAAAGCTGACGTTGAAAATCGACAAACCGCTGGTTCTGAAAAACAAACCGGCCGCTGCTGTCCGTAATACCCATCATATCCTCGCTATGGGTCATGAGAAAGCGGTTCTTCCATTCTTCAAAAATGATCTTCTCGACATTGAGCCTCTTGTATCGATCCAATACCTGTCGCATCGATTCAATCGTTTCACCGACAATCCGTAGTTCCGGAAGCGCCGGGATCATCACAGCCTGCTGAAAATCCAATGTTGTGAGTCTCTCCACGTCCTGCACAAGACGGGAAATGGGCTTGCTGATCTGCCGGGCGACGATCCACCCCACAAGCAACAGCACAACGGTGGCAACAAGCAGAAATGTAATCGTGTAGTAGAACATCTCTTCCACGGGCTGGGCGATTACGCTTTCCGGAATTGCAGTGATAATCCGGGCAGGAATTGTCCTTAGATTGGCAGCAACCAGGCGCCATTGTTTCCCTTCTTGTTCCACCGTTCTTAGCTTGATGACGTCGCCGAGAGATTCCTGGACCGTTAGCGGCTGGAAGGTAGAGACGTTGCGGAAAATCAAAAACGATGGCCCTGTGATCGAAAGAGAATACTCATCGCCGAGTGGAAACTGGCGTACGGCAGCCATTAATGCCTTGGCATTCCATAGGATGGTCGTCCAATACTCAGTGGTGCCGAGAGTAAATCGGGTTTTCGTGACCAAGAGATCGTACGGATCCTGGCCTGCCCTGACCCACGATACCCGGGTAAGGGAATCATCCCTGGAACGCATCCAGAGACTATCGTCAATGGAGAGAAGAATTTCCGGATACGATGAACTCCGCAATGTCAACTTGTCGCCAGGCCTCGAGGATTCGAGTGAAAGCATGATGATGTCGGGATTGATCATCATGATATTTTGGAGCAACGCCTCCATATCGCGTCCGCGCTCAGCGATCTGCCCGCTCACGAATCGCCCGATGTTGACGCGATGTCCGATGAGGTCATCCAGACGTGTCAGGGTATAGTCCTGCAATTGCTGTACAATCGTGACTCTCTCCTCGATAACGGATTGTTCGTATCGAGGCCGAATCACGATGACGACAACAAGGAATGCCGTGATGACAAAAGCGGCAGCAAACAGAAAGATCCTGTTTTGGAGCGACAAGCGCGGAATCTTTGAGAACTGGAGGCGAATCAGTGACAATCCTTTCACATTCGTGTGAAATATAATGAAAAGGAGTCTGATACTCCAATTTTTCCTTGTTCCGTCGTTGATGCATTTGCAGGAAAACATGTTTGGTCCATGACATTGGAAATTCTGATAGCCCTCCGCGGAAGATGAAATTACTGATTGGTCGCAACTTTCGTCTTTTTTCCAGACATTGGTACAAGTGAACGAATTCCGTGCTCAAATCGGTCTGGTCGGTGGAAACTACCGATCCGATGGATTTGTTGACAGGTGTGCCCGGTAGGACGCTCAAGTCGTCTTTGAGGCGCGCGATCGCGCTTGACACATCGTCGGGACTGTAGAACCATCATATATCTATCATGTGAGGAGAAATCACTATGAATACAATTCTCTATGGCCTGGTTGTGACAATTGCCGTTGGCCTCTTCGCCGGCTGCGGCTCAACGTTGCCGAACAGAAATATCATTGGCGAGGTCTTTCCCTCCGTCAAAGGCAAGAATCTGGATGGTATTGAGAAAACACTGCCGGATGAGTTCAAAGGAAAAAAAGTCATACTCATTCTCGGCTATGAACAGAAGACACAATTTGACATCGATCGCTGGGGAATTGGATTCTTTACAGCCGACTTGCCTCTCCCTCCGGTGTATGAAATCCCGACCATTCCCGGCCTTATCCCTTCGCTTTTCAAGGAATCGATCGACAGCGGCATGCGGAGCGGCATACCGAAGGAATCATGGAAAGACGTCATCACCGTCTATGGGAGCGATGGCTCGATACTAACCAACTGGACCGGGACAGAAGTTGCTCGCAATTGCAGAGTGATCTTGCTGGATGAAAACGGAAAGGTCCTCTGGATGCATGACAAGGGCTATGGCTTGCCACCTCTCAAATCATTGCTGGATGTCCTCAAGTCATCCGGCGTCAACTGACGGATTGCATTCGTATGCTTCTTTGAAAGAAGCACAGGCGGACTCTTTCCGTGTCCGGTGACTTTCAGTGGCTGAGCATCTTGGAATTACACCGAGTTTTCTCTATATTTCCCGGAGATGCTAAGCTGCCCGGATGGCGCCCGCCTACACAAAAAACGTTTCGGCGGGCAGGGAATTGGCAACAGCATTGACTGCAGGATGTTCTTACAAAGCAACTGGTCCTTTTTCGTTCCTTGTGTCCATGGTGTTTTGCCCGGATGGCGCCCGCCTACACAAAAAACGTTTCGGCGGGCAGGGAATTGGCAACAGCATTGACTGCAGGATGTTCTTACGAAGCAACTGGTCGTTTTTCGTTCCTTGTATCCATGGTATTTTGCCCGGATGGCGCCCGCCTGCACAAAGGGCGTTTCGGCGGGCAGGGAATTGGCAACAGCATTGACTGCAGGATGTTCTTACGAAGCAACTGGTCGTTTTTAGTTCCTTGTGTCCAAGGTATTTTGCCCGGATGGCGAAATTGGCAGACGCGCTAGCTTCAGGAGCTAGTGGCCGCAAGGTCGTGGGGGTTCAAGTCCCCCTTCGGGCACCAAAACCAAAAACCCCTTTATGGGGTTTTTTGGTTTTGCATCTCTCCGGCGGCGCCGGAGTTCAAGCGGAACGTTCTTCGTGACGTCCCGCTCTCTTTGAGCGGGATCCCCCTTCAGGCACCGCTGAAAGCCTACAAAAGTAGCACGCGAAAGCGTGCTACTTTTTTTTATGAGGGTTTGTCGTTTTGAGTCTCTCAGACGGTGCAGAAGTTCAAGCGGAACGTTTATTGTGACGTGCCGCTGTCTTTGATCGGGATTCCCCTACGGGAAAA
>Ga0315286_10002774_pt1 | contig 16408 bp, 13 predicted proteins | sample YL17G10_0_MG_FD_205038 | JGI IMG/M metagenome (GOLD analysis project Ga0315286, IMG submission 205038) | Sediment microbial communities from Yellowstone Lake, YNP, Wyoming, USA - YL17G10_0 | ecosystem: Environmental > Aquatic > Freshwater > Lake > Sediment | place: USA: Wyoming | collected...
TGCCACCAGTCAGCCTGATGTTTATTGTGAACGATATTAATTATCTCAAAGTTTTCCCAATTAATATTCAATAAGTAGTGATTTATATTTAATATAATTAACAATAATATTGACAAATATAAAATTCAGGTAGCAGATCACCTGGGTGTGCAGACCTGGTTCCTGATCGGCGGAATCGTCACCCTGCTGATGGCGCTTACGATGTTCACGATTCCCGCTGTGGTTCATTTCGAGCAAGGACATCCGAAAAAAATCAAGGGCTCCCCTCCACAAACGATCCTTCCAGCCGTGTCCGAAGCCACCCAGGATTGATTTTCTCAGGAATGATCTTAAAAGAAAACACCGCCGGATATCTACCAGGCGGTGTGTTCTTTGTACCAAAACTATATTTACCATAACCCGCGTATGATCATCAGCACACCGATGACCGCCAGGGGGATGCCTATGATTGCCCCGACCACGGTGATGATCAGGATCACACCCAGAATCAAGAAGACAAATCCGAGGATGACTGCCACCAGCCGTCCTGTCAGCATCACGATATAGGCAACCAGGTTCCAGATTGCCGCAAACGGCCACAAATACCATGGGGTTTGTTTAAGGTTGATCATTTTTCCTCCAGTGCTCATTTTGATATACGCTATTCCAACATGAAAGTTGCAAAGATTTTGGTAATGTTCGCTTAATATTTTTGTAATTATTGCCTGTTATAATTCCGATATAGATAATCTAATTGGACGATTTAAGACCTTTAAGGATGGTAAATTATGGTGAAAATTCATCCCTCAGAGATTACTCCTGAAAATATCTACCTGAGGCGGCGCGATTTTATGAAAGGGATCGGTGCCCTAACGCTGGGTGCCCTGACCTTGGCGGCTTGCGGGGGTCAGGTTCCCTCGACAGAAGTTAGTGAAGAAGACCTTTTCCCACCCCCTGAAGCCGGTGGAAAGACTGACGAATTAGGTGATCCGGTCAACTCGTATGTCGATATTACCACCTATAACAACTTCTATGAATTTACGGTGGATAAATCGAGTGTGGCTGGCATGGCCAAGAATTTTATCTCCTCTCCCTGGCAGGTGCAGGTGGGCGGTCTGGTGAACAACCCGAAAACCTACGATCTCGACCAGCTGTTGAAGTTTGACCAGCAAGAACGGATCTACCGTTTGCGCTGTGTGGAGGGTTGGTCGATGGTTATCCCCTGGCAGGGTTTCCCGCTTGCCAGGCTTCTCGAGCAAGTTGAGCCAACCTCCGCTGCAAAGTATGTGCGCTTTGAAACCTTGTCTGATCCCGAACAGATGCCCGGCCAGGGTGATCGATACTTCCCCTGGCCTTATGTGGAGGGCTTGCGGATAGATGAAGCCATGCACGATCTGACGCTCCTGGCGACCGGGTTGTATGGAAAATCCTTGCCCCCCCAGAATGGGGCACCGTTTCGGTTGGTTGTCCCGTGGAAATATGGCTTCAAGAGCATCAAGTCGATTGTAAAGATCGACCTGGTGGCTGAAATGCCTACTTCCCTGTGGATGGCGTCTGCGCCGAACGAATACGGTTTTTACGCCAATGTCAACCCGCAGGTGTCTCATCCGCGTTGGTCGCAGGCCTCCGAGCGGCGCATCGGTGAGTTCAGCCGCAGGGAAACCCTGATGTTCAACGGCTACGCAGAGGAGGTTTCCTCTCTTTACGTCGGTATGGACTTACAGGCAAATTTCTAAGATCGAGCATTTCAGCCGTGGCGACAACCTCTATGCAGTCTGTGTTGCAGGTAAAATGCGCCTGGAGTTTCTTAGCGCGAATCCTGAAGCGCAGTAATCGGCTGTTCGTCCACGTAGCTGCCCTGATTCCTCTGGGGGTGCTGACCTTGGATTTTATGACAGGGAACTTGACCGTCAATCCCATTCAAGCCGCCTCGCAGCGAACGGGTGATATTGCCCTGGTAATGTTGCTTATTTCATTGACTTGTACCCCGGCTGCTTCAATCCTGGGATTTAAAGAGGTGCTCAAATATCGCCGTACACTGGGGCTGTATGCGTTTTTCTATGCAGGGCTGCACTTCCTGATTTTCGCCGGACTCGATTACACCTTTAACCTGGCCTTGATTTGGGCTGCCATTGTCGAGAAACGTTTTATCCTGGTTGGTTTTGCTGCAGGTCTGATCCTCCTTACGCTGGCGGTGACTTCATTTCGATGGTGGATGAAGCGCCTGGGCAAGAATTGGAAAAGACTTCACCGCCTGGTCTACCTGGCGGGGGTGCTCGTAATCCTCCACTACCTTTGGGCGGTTAAAGCCGACATCCGCCTGCCACTTCTATCGGGATTTATCTTGCTGCTGCTCCTCACGCTTAGAATTCCGCTCATCAAGGGTAGGATTGTGTATTTCCGCCAACGATTGTTTGCCAGTTTTCGATCCTGACGAAAAATATCGCCGAGAAAATCGGCGATATTTTTAGGATTCTTCAGTTTCGTCTTCCGGGCCGATCAAAACCTCCCGCTCACGCCCGCCCCCCTGGTTGGGGCCAACAATCCCCAGTTCTTCCAACTCGTCCATCAGCCGGGCCGCCCGTGGGTAGCCGATGCGCAAGCGGCGCTGGATCAGAGAGGTGCTGGCTTTTTGCGACTCACGAACGACCGTGATCGCCTTTTCTACCAGGTTATCCTTATCCGCCAGCACTTCCTCTTCAGCGAGCATGGCTTCCCAGGGAGATGGTGTCGATTCTTCTTTGCCATGCGATTGCTGCCAGAAGGTAATCACGTTCTCCACCTCCTGGTCTGAGACCATTACGCCCTGGCAGCGCAGGGGAGCGGGAGCCTCTGGCGGTAAGAAGAGCATATCGCCGTGTCCCAGCAGGGATTCTGCTCCTACCGTATCCAGGATCACCCGTGAGTCCACGCCCGAAGCCACGGCAAAAGAAATACGAGCCGGGAAGTTTGCCTTGATCAATCCAGTGACCACCTCGGTGCTGGGCCGCTGGGTGGCTACCACCAGGTGGATGCCGGTGGCGCGCGCCAGTTGCGCCAGGCGCACCAGGGTATGTTCAGTCTGTTCTGGTGCAGACATCATCAAGTCAGCCAGCTCATCCACCATGACCACGATGCGCGGCAGCGCTTCAAAGCCTTTCCGGCGGTGTACTTTGCGGTTATACGAATCGATATGCCGGGCATGCATTTCTTCTAGCAGTTTATAGCGCCGGTCCATTTCAGCCACCACCCAGCGCAGCACTGCCCCGATGCGCTCGATCTTTGTCTCCACCTTGCCGTACAGGTGTGGCAGGCCGTTAAAGCGCACCAGCTCGACCATCTTGGGGTCGATCATCACGAGGCGCAGTTCAGCCGGCGTGTTGTTCATGACCAGGCACGTGGTCAGTGCGGCAATGCAGATCGACTTACCGGACCCTGTCGTCCCACCGATGAGCAGGTGTGGCATGGAAGCCAGGTCTGCTACTACAGGGTTCCCGGAAACATCTCGCCCGAGCACAATCGCCAGCGGGGAGCCAATCTTATAAAAAGTCTCAATTTCCAGGATCGGTCTTAACCGGACAATGGATGTGCGTACATTGGGTACTTCGATACCGATATAAGGGCGACCCGGAACGGGCGCTTCGATCCGCAGTCGTTCGGCGGAGAGCGCCAGCGCCAGGTCACGGCGCAAGGAGGCGATCTGCGCCACACGCACCTTTTGCTTGGTGGCATCTTCCTCCGATCCTGGCTTGTCCAAAAACCCAGGTTCGACCGCAAATTGGGTCACCGTAGGTCCTACCCGAAAACCGATTACCTTGGCTGGAATACCGAATTCTGCCAATGTCTTTTCGATCAGCCCGGCAGTCAGATTGATATTTCGTTCATCCGGACGCAAATTCTGCTCGGTGACCAGGATATCTAAAGAAGGCAGGCGCTCATCGCGCGGCGGGGGAGGTGTATTCTTTTCTTCAGCGGCTTGAATGCGGAATTTCTTGCGAAACTCAGCCGGAAGCGGTTGTTTGCGCCGTTGTGAGCCGGCTCCCTGCACCCCCAAAGCTGCGCCCGCTTCTGGCGCCACCGAGATAACGGATTCGTTTTCTGGCAGCGCAAGGGTGCGGTGCCTTTTCGACCATTTGCTGAGCATGGATTGGAGGGTTGGGATAAGCCTCAAGCCGTAGAAAAGACAGACCAGGCAAAGACTGCCAAAGATGAAGATCTGCCAGGTTTTTCCTCCCATTCCCAGTGGACTGAGGGTCGAGCGCACCAGCTCTGCCAATCCCCAACCGATCCTCCCTCCGTCCAGTCCCTGCTCTGCTCGAACCAGGGAATTTCCTCCGGTCGCTGCCAGCAAAGCCAGGGCTATAAAAGCCCCGATTTCCAGGAAGAACAACCGCATCCAGGGGATTGGCGGACGGAATTCTTCCGCAGGCAATATGGCAGGGATCGGCTGCAACCCATGCTTTTGTTCAGATAAAGCTTTGTTCTGCCTGCGCAGCAAAAGCAGTCCGATAATTCCTAGCGCCAATACCATCAGAATGCTGCCTAGCCCCAGCCAGCGGTTCAAAAAATTCTTCCAGCCCGTGAGCAAAGACCCGCCCGCTAGCCCAGGGGCGATCAAGGAGAGCAGGGTCATCGTGGAAAGGGCCAGCAGGAGAATACCAAAAATATCGCGCAGGAAGCGCTGGAAGCGCGCCAGCAGGTTTAGCGCGGTCACCAGGCTTGATCCAGGTCGTGATTCTGTGTTTGGGGTATTTTTAGAAGGTCCGCTTGGACTTTTCGCTGCACGCATCTTGCTGAACCTTGCTTGTTGTAAGCTGGCGGCGAAAAGCAGACTGGCTAACCCGTCTTTTCACTCCGCGAGGCGATCATTATTCCCGCCAGAATAAGTATAGCACCAAACACTTTCAATACTGTGGGAGTTTCGTGCAGTAAGAAGTAAGCCAGGATCGTCGAACCGATCGGCTCACCCAACAGGGTCAGGGATACAAAGGCAGCCGAAAGGTAACCGAGAGCCCAGTTAAAAGTCGAATGACCCAGGAGCTGTGGCACCAGCGCCAGAAGTGCAAACCATAAATACGAGATTGGGGGATATCCCCACGGTCTTTGCCTGGCTGCCACCATCACCAGCACCAGGACGGCTGCCGCCATGCCATAAACGACAAATATGTAACTGACCACCGAGATCCCACCTCGCAGCCGGCGTCCAATCGTGATATAGCATGCTCCAGCGAAAGCCCCAGCTAGGGCCAGCAGGTCGCCGAGAAAAGCTCTTCCCAGGATGAATTCTTTGAAAGATGGGCAGGTAAGGCTGGCATTCTGCCAGGTACAGGTATCGCTGATCGCCACAATCGTGACACCCGCCAATGCCAGTGCCAGCCCGACCACCGCCTGCCGAGAGATGCGTTCTCTTAAGAAAACCGGCGCCAATAGGGCCACAAACAGCGGGCTGGTGCTGACCAGGACGACGGAGCTGGCGACGGTGGTGTATTCGAGCGACGAGATCCAGGTGGCAAAATGAGCTGCCAGGAAGGCCCCCGATAGCAGCCCCAGTCCCAGCTCAAAGCGGGTCATTTGCCTAAGCTCGGGTCGGTAGCGTGTCAGGGCTGCGGGTGTGAGCACCAGGGTTGCCAGGGAGAGCCTCCAGGCTGCAATGACCAGCGAGGGAGCGTAAGCCTGAGCATACCGGATAAAGATCGAAGCCGTAGAGACGGCCAAAATACCGAAAATGATGGCCAGGAAAGGGTTTATCTGAGGGCGCCTGGGAGGAGTGCTCATTCAGGAGCCTTTTTCTTGATATGCCAGACCACTTTTCCGAGTACGGAGTCGAGCTGGATTGGGCCAAAATGCCGGCTGTCAATGCTTTCGGGGTGGGAGCCGGTTACGAAAAGCATAGATTTTTCAGGAAAGACGGCCTGCACACGTTTGATCATCCTGCCGTAGGCTGGGTGATCAAAGACGACAATATCCCCTGCTTGATAACGATTACAAAAGAGGGGGATTTTGACAGTCAGTACAAAATCTCCCTCCTGGTATTCGGGAGTCAGGCTGTGCTCTGTTACCTTGAAAAGACGCAGCATAATTGCTGGACTTCCCGCAGATTCCCTGAACCTGCGGAAAGCAGTTGGCACAAAAACTAGGTTAAAGGTTGGGGTAAACCAGTTCCAGTGGCGGGTTGTAGGGTGCCTTGGCGCGCTTGGTAGCAACTCCCTTCGTTTCCCAGAAGACCTGGGCGAACTCATTCAGCGCCTCAACGAGCTGCACAGCACTCTCGCGGTCCATCGTCTGCCGGGCTTTCGATCCCAGGTTCATGATTTTGTGCACCAGGGCATGCGCATTCGGATATTTTTCCAGGTGCTGGGCTTTCAGATAATCGCCCCAGATCACGCGTACTTCGTGCTTCACCTTCTCAGCATGCTCCTCTTTAACTGCCACGTAGCGGCTGACGGTGTTCAGGTAGGCCAGCCCTTTCTCGGCGGTATTTTTTTCCAGGTCGGTTGCCAGGTCGATCATGCGCACGACGGTCAATGCTGCAATCTGAGCAGTGATAGGGTCGTAGATCCCACAGGGGATGTCACAGTGGGCTTTGACTTCCTCGATCCCGAAAACTTTGTCAAGGGTTTCGAAAAGCTTGTAAATCATCATATCCTCCATGTTCGATGCCAGGGTTAGGTTTTATTGAGCTCTTGCTATTGAATTGATCATAATAATAAAGACTGGTATTGTCAAGATTAGAAAGGCTGCCTCTCAGGAACTGCTCATGCTTTTACGTTTGAATGCTATGGGTTGATTGTTTTAATGTACTGAATCTTTCCGTCCCTCACTTGCTGAATCACAGCCGATTTAATGGGGTTGTGTAGCGAGTCAAAGCTGATAGGGCCGGTGATCCCCTCATACGAAATGGTTGCCAGGATATCTTTGACCTTGGCTGGATCGTCTGTGCCGGCCTGCTGGATGGCCAGCAGCAGCAAATTGGTCGCATCATAGGCCAAAGCGGCAATCGAATCGGGTGAGGTATTGTAACGGCTATGAAAATCGATGACCCACTTGTATGGGATGGGTTCGGTAGAATCTACAGAAAAGTGATTTGTAAGGTAGCTTCCCTCCACAGCCCGGAGATCCAGGCCTGTAGAATCCCACCCATCACCACCCATAAAAGTTGCCTGGATGCCCATATTCCTGGCCTGAGAGACGATCATATTAGCGATATTATAGTAGTCTGGCAGGTAAACCACATCCGGCCTGGCGTTGGCAATCCCCTGGAGCACAGTGGAGAAATTGGTATCCGTGGAAGCATAAGTGGCCTTGCCAGCCAATTGGCCTCCGTTGGAGGTAAACACTGCTTCAAAAGCCTCTGCCAGCCCTTGAGTGTAGCTGTTATTGGGGTCGAAAAGGATGAAGGCAGTGCGGGCTTGTAGGTCTTGCAGTGAGAACTTTGCCGCTACCTGTCCCTGGAAGGTATCGAGGAAACAAACCCGAAAGATGAATTTTTTAACAGTCCCATTTTCATTCAGTGTGACTCTGGGATTGGTAGAAGCTGGACTGATCATAACCACCCCGCTGGCCTCAGCGATCTCCGAGATTGGTATGGAAGCTTTAGAGCACACTTCACCAATGATATAGTGAACCTGTTCTTGTTCGATCACTTTGGCCGTCGCCTTTATACCGGGATCTGCTTCGCACTGGCTGTCTTCAGCGACTGCTTCAATTTTCATACCGTTCAGCCTGGCAGGATTCTCATTCCATTCGTCAATTGCCATCAGGGCGCCTCTGCGCATGGGTTCTCCAAACCTGGATAAGTCGCCAGAGAGCGGGGCAAGGATGGCAATTTTTATGATGTGCTGTTCTTTAGCTGGGGTTGAAGTGTCAGCCAGGGTTTGGGTAGGTTTCATATTTGCCGATACCGGCTGGGTGAGAGTCGGCTGGGGAAGTTGGATGGTTGCTGTGCTCTCCACCGACACCTCCGTTCGGAAACTCGCCATGGGGGTCAGCGCACCTTGCAACATGCCAGACAATAACCCCCCTCTCACCTCCAAAATGATTCCCGCAAGCAGAAGGGCGAATAACCCGGCGGCCACCAGCCATAACCAGCTCAACCTTTGCTTGGGGGTCGAAGGCGCCCTTGGTGCGCTTTCAGGGCGTGTTTTTGCATCTCTGCGTGGCTCCTTAGCAGCTAAAGTCCGTGCTTGCACGGGAATCTCAGGGATGGTGGCTGTTTCTGGCCTGCCCTCCGCCAGAGCGCGTTTCCAGGCGGAGAGAAATTCTTGCATCGACGGATATCTGTCACCAGGTTGGGTTTCCAGAGCCTTGAGCAAGACAGGTTCCAGGGCTGGGTTAAAACCGGGTTTGATCAATGTGGGTGGAGGCAGCGGACTGCTGATCTTCTTGAGCAAGATCGCCATGGGGGTTTCGGCTTCAAAGGGCACCCTGCCCGTCAGCATCTCGTACAACACGACGCCTAGCGAGTAGATATCTGAACGGTGATCAACTTTCTCTCCCTGGGCTTGTTCAGGACTCATGTAGGATGGCGTGCCGGTGATTGCCCCCGTAGCAGTAAACTGGCTGGTCTCTTCCAGCAGCTTGGCGATCCCAAAGTCGGTCAGATAAACCGCCCCGCTCTCATCCAGCATGATATTCGACGGCTTGATATCCCGGTGAATGACCCCTTTCCGATGAGCATATTCCAGCGCCTCCGCCAGATGGCTGAAGATGCGGTCGATCTCCTCGATGGTCATGTTTTGAGTCTGGATGCGCTCGCGCAGCGTGCCGACTTCGAGCAGGCGCATCACCAGGTAAGGCAGCCCATCGCTTTCCCCATAATCATACACTGGCAGGATGTGAGCGTGTTCCAGCCGGGCGATGACGTGCACCTCTTGACGGAAGCGGTATAGAAACTCCTCCTGTGTTGCGAACTGAAATGGCATCACCTTGACTGCGACATAACGGTCCATTGAAGCCTGATAGGCCTTCCAGACCGCTGCCATACCCCCCTGTCCGACCTGGCTGATCAGGCGGTAACCACCAATCATTTGCCCGGGTTGTAAGAAATTCATAAACCTTCCCAAAACTGAAACGCTGCGAAATAAGCCAGAAAATTAAACCTGTAGGTACATTGTATAGAATAATCCAAGGTTGCGCAACGAGGTTTGCGATACAATATCTGTAGTAGTTTACGATTTAAGGAACAGGAGCCTGGTGGATGGCCAATTCAAACTTTCATGCGGTTGTAATTGGGATTAATGATTATCTGGATACGCGCAATTTTACGAATCTGAAATATGCGGAAAAGGATGCTCAAGACGTTTACGAAGCCTTATGTGCCTCAGAATCTTTTCCAAAGGAGAATATTAAATTGGTGCTGGGCAAAGCTGCCACCACAGAGGAGCTGGAGAGAATACTTTTTACCGAGGTGGTCAAGAAGCGCGAGAAAGATGACACGGTGTTCCTGTATTTTTCGGGATGTGGTTTCCTGGCAGGCGAATTTAGCAATGCTTACCTGGGCACCCACAATACACTAATTGAGCGCTTATTAGATAACCCGCAAGAGGGTCTTAGAATTGATTATCTTCTGAGTGAAATCCTCGCCCAGTCGCCTGCCAGGCGAATTCTCCTCTTGTTGGATTGTTGTCACAGCGGTGCGTTTATTCCTCCGGAATTAGAACAACTAGATGGAAATGGGGCTAACCGGCTCAAGGGTGAAGCCGTCAGTCCTGAATTTTTCCTGCCGGGTAAAGGGAAAGTATTATTGGTTTCTTATCACCAGGCAGCCTCCTTGAAAGAAAGTGCCCAGCTTCAAAATAGCATTTTTACTCATTTTGTGCTAAAGGGTCTCAAGGGAGAGGCCGTTGAGGAGAACGGTGAAGTTACACTCGACAGCCTGATGGTTTATTTGCAGCGTATGGTACCGACCCAACCCATCTCCAGGTACGGCCAGGATGATGGCCGGTTTGTGCTTGCTAAAATTAAGCAGCCCGTCCCGTCCTCCAGTCGGTTGGTTGAGTCAGGATTGGTTGGTTCGGATATCCTCTCCCAAGATTTCAACCTCAGCTTTTTACAGAACCCGCTGGAAGGCGCCCAAGACTTTGTGACTGACCTGGTCAGCAAAATAAACCAATCCTGTACAGCAGATGGGTGCTTAGAGTTGCAAACGATTCTGCTGAATATCGTACGCGACTTGTTCCAGGCTGATTTTGTGGTTGTGATGCAGTGCGAGCCTGACGCCGTTTATTCAATTTTTCAAAGTGACAGTACCCCTTCCTATCCGCGTGCTTATCAAATTACCATTGCCGGACAGGTAGTCAAGCGGATTGTACGGGATAAACTGCTTCAAAATCAAACAGGCGTGTTGTACAGCCCTTCGAAAGGGGAGGAAAAGATAGCAGGTGGAAACGCCATCTTATTTGTTTTTCTCCAGGCAAATCCTGCCCAATTCATCGTTCTCATGGGGGTAAGTCCAGAATCTCCTTTGGCCAGCGATGTTCATGCTGTTATCTTGCGATCGTTATATTTTGCTACGGCTGGATTTAATGCATTTTCATCCCTGGCTTATTTGGAGGAGAACCTTATCGATGATCTGAAGACGATTTTTAAGTTCGTGCCGCTAAAAGTCTACGAACGAAGGTTCCAGCTCTTTTCGGATCGTGTTCAAAAATTAATTGTCCATTTTCAGCCAGTTTTATATCTCGATCCGAATTTCTTGCATATTTGCGGGTGGGAAGCTTTGGCGCGTGATCCGGAAACCGGTATCGTGCCGAAAAACCTGTTTCAGATTGCAGAAAGCTGGGGGACGCAGTTTTGTGTCGAGCTGGATAGACAGATGATCCTGACAGCCATCCATGGTTACCGCGCTGCCCTCTCGCGCGCCCCTGGGCTGCGCCGAGCGGAAGATATCAAAGATCTATCGATCAATGTCTACCCTCAGAGCCTGATCCACACCGTCTACCACGAGGCGGTTGGAGATGTGATCCGTGAAAAGATCCTGCCTCCAGAAAACTTGATCCTGGAAATATCGGAGAAGTCGCCTATCCCGAAAGAAAATGAGATGGATTACGCCACCGCAGTCAGCGCCTTCCGGAAGGAATTAACCAGGTATGTCAAGGATTACCGGATCGGTTTCGCCATTGATGATTTCGGCATTGGATATGGATCGATCTCGCGCCTGCTGGGATTGTTTCCCAACTATGTAAAAATTGACCGGAATATTCTCATCAACGATCATAGTGAGGTTACCTTGAGCTTTATTATCAACCTGATCCAAAGCGGCAGCCTGCATTCATCGAAAATTGTCGTGGAAGGATATGAGGAAAGCCCGCAAAAACTTTCGCTGCGCGATCTATATCGGATCGGTATCCGCTATGTGCAGGGTTACCTGGTCGGAAGCTCTGGGCCTGACCTTTATCGTTTTGATAAAAGCCTTGAATTGAAAATGAAAAACCTGTTAGGTCGGGATTCTTAGTTTCGCACCGCGCCGATTGTTTTCTTGACAAAGCACGCTGGCGAGGCTAAAATCTTTTCAAGTGTGCTTGTTCTCTGATGCAAGCCTAATACAGTTCATTCTTATCTACAAATCACAGGAGGAACATAAGATGACGCATATTATTACCAGCCTTTGTTTGCGAGACGCGGGTTGTGTGGAAGTCTGCCCGGTAGAATGCATCGTTCCCGGAAAGCCAATTGAGGAATGGCCGTGGTTTTACATCGACCCAGATACCTGCATTGACTGCGGAGCCTGCATTCCGGAATGCCCTTATGAAGCGATCTTCCCTGAAGATGAGGTTCCTTCAGCTTATACCGCCAAGGGTGGTGAGTTCATTAGTAGGCTTGGGTTAACCGGTCACTACGAAGGCACTAACCACCATGGCGAAGCGGTCGTCCTGGACTGTGTCAAGAAGCTGGCCGCGGGTGAGGTGGTCGACCTGACGGAAGATAATCAGCCAAACTACGATTATTTCAAATCGGGTCCTGGCTACAAAGCTCTTGGTTAAGATTGTCCCAACAAAAAATAAGAGCCTCGGCATGCTGAGGCTCTTATTTTTTGTTGGGTGATAAGACTTATTTGTTGCGCAGTTCGAGCGTGCCTGCTCCTAGTTTTACGATAATCGTCAGCTTTGCCCCAGACCCGTCTTGGGAGTATAAGTCTCCTGACTGAGTCCAGCCGCCGAAAGTTTCGACATTCGACAGGCCGCCTTCGAAGGTGACCTGGGCGGGCACACCTTCAGGGACTACGATGGTAACCGTGCTGACGCCGGAATCGATGCTGACGACGGCGTCCTGTTGGATCTCGCCGGCAAAGTCCAGCTTGTAGTTGCCGGCGCCGCCTTTAAAGGTCATGGTGGAAAAATTGGCGTTCCCTAATCCTTCCAGCGTGACATTGGATGCGCCTGTGTTATAGCGGAGGGTTTTCATTTCCGACGGGTTGGGTTCGCTAAAGCTCACGTTTACATCGGATGCTCCATCGGTAATTTCCAGGTTTTCGAGTGAGAGGCCGCCAAACTCGTACCGCCCGGAATAAGCGCCGGCGTTGATCTTCAGGTTCAGGGGGGTGCCCTCAGCGATCTTTAAATCCCAGTCGTTCTTGATGTCTTTTTCAAAGTTGGGAATGCCTTTGATTTCCAGGTTGCCCTGCTTGATCTCAACCTGGCTGCCGGTTGTTTCTATGACAGGCTTGAAATCCATCACGTTGTATGTTGCAGTTCCAGAAACCAATGCATCTTGCGCACTGGGTTGAAGCTTTATTTTGCCAGCTCCAAAGGAAAAAGTCAGGTCGATGGGTTTGCTGGTATCTGGAACAGGCACAGAGATTTCCTCTGTTTGGGTTGGGCCGGTCTTGACTTGGGTGACCGGAAGGTTAAATTGCACCCCGCAGGCCATAGTGACCAGGGCCAGTACGAGGATCGCGGCGAATAAGGGTTTGTTGTTCATTTTTTCCTCCAGAAATTGTGATTGTCTTTCATTCAACCTCTTGAAGTGGATTATTGTACTCCAGATAATCCCTCTTGCGGAGGCTGGTGATTTATACACAATATACGCTTTCCAAAGCGGAAAGTCGCGGCGAGGCATGTCAGGGTTTTAATGTCTCTTCCAGGAGCTGCAACCCAATATCATAGGCCAGCACAGGATTATCTTCTTCCAGGATAAAAGCCAGGGCCAGGGGTGAACCCGGCCAGGCAGAAGTCGTCCCTCCCGTGAACCAGGTGTAAACGGGTGCAGTTGGGTCTGAGCCTGTGGGTGTGCTGGCAACACTGAACCAGAACGGCTTGCCTGTGACTGCCAACCGGTCGGTTGTCGCGTTAGCTGCTGCTGCCGAGAAGACAATTTCTGGTTCTCCCTGTGCTGATAAGATTATCCAGCCAGCCAGGGGTGTGTTAACCGCCAATGCAAGCCGTAGAGCTGGTCGCACACCCTGGCTGCTGAGCGCCGCGCTTGCCAGAGCCATTTGCAATGGGCTGACCTGAAGAGTCTGCCCTGTGTCAAGATTAGATCCGAATACACCCAAGGCAGATAAGCCCGCTTCCGAAAACGCCTCGGGAGCGGTTTGGGAGAGGGTTGGCAGGTCAAGTTGGGGAGCGGTGTAGAACCCCAAGACAGGGTAAAGAATAGCCAGTTCCTGGGCGCCAAGCGTTTTCCCCAGGGTAGCCACTGCTCCCGGGCACCCGGCTGAAATAGCGCTGGCCCAGTCGTTAGGCCGGTCGAGACCAACCGTCAGGTTGGCGCACTCCCAGGTCGGGTTCACGGAAGGATAAGCAAAGTTTTCTGGCAGAGCTGGCATCACACCCTTGTCTGCCACACTGGCCAGAAGCAGCGGGCCTAGAGATGTGCCGGTTGGGTAAAGTCCTTGCGTCGCGCGGTTGAGTAAGGGCGCTTCGGGATCATTGACCAGGTCTGGCCAGGATTGATCCAACTGGTTGGGATCAAAGGTCGGATGAGATGCCATCGCCAGGATTTCACCGCTTTTTGCTTCGAGCAGTACCAAACCGCCAGGATGGTCGCCCAGCAGCGCATCGGCTTTACTTTGTAAGTCCAGGTCCAGGCTCAGGCGGACATCCAATCCGGGGGGAGGCTGTCCATAGAGCAGGTGATCCCACCACACCCGCAGGCCAGGATTGCCCTGCGTGCCGCGCAGGTAGGGATCCAGGCTGGCTTCTAATCCAGACTGACCGTAAACGGGATGCGTATAGCCGGTTACTGGCCCCAGGTCTGGGTAGAGCACCTGCCGGGTGAAGTTCCCAGGTTCTCCAGTCGTTTCTGCCAGGGCCTGGTCGCCGCGCTCAAATAGCGTTCCACGCCGCACATACCGGTCGGCAATCGAACGCCTGGCATTATCCGTGCGGGTTAGAAGATCAGGCCCCCGAAAGATACTCCACCACCCACTCACTGCCGCTGTCGCTGCCAGCCCAGAGATCAACAAAATGCCCAGGCGGATGTACGGGAATGTGCGGAACTGGGTCACCGGCCTGCTGCCAGGCTGGCTGCTGATGAGCATCAGGAGCAACAGAGACAGAAACGATGTAACCAGGGATGATCCACCGTAGGATACGAAGGGCAGTGTAACGCCAGTTAGAGGCAGCAGGCGCAGGTTACCCCCCATGATCAGGATGCTTTGACCGGCAAGATAAGCGGTCAGGCCGGCCGCCAGGAGACGGTGGAAGGTGCTGGGAGCTTTGAGCGCCGTAATGATCCCTCGCTCAACCAGCACTGCCAGGATGCCGATCAAAGCCAGCGCGCCAAGCAGTCCGGTCTCCTCTGTGATGGCCACAAAAATAAAATCGGAATGGGGCACCGGAACCAGGCCCGGATTTCCCATTCCCGGCCCGCGCCCGATCAGCCCACCGTTGGCTGTGGCCAACAAGGATTGCACGATTTGGTAAGAGCGCCCGCTTGGATCAACCCAAGGATTCAGCCAGGCATCCACCCGTAGTCGTACCACATCAAATAAAAGATATCCAGCAGTTCCAGCCAGGAGCATGGTGACCAGGCTGGCCCATAGGATACGGCTGAGTCCCGAAGCCAGGTACACGATCAGCGCATACAGAAAGATAAAAACAGACGCGGTCCCCAGGTCGCGCTGCACAAGCAGCAGCAAGACAGCCAGGCCAGTCATCACCAGGGTTGGCACCAACAGGGGGAACAAGACTGCCGGGCGTCCGATCGTTGAATAACGCTGATCCTTCTTTAACGCCAGCAGATTAAGCTGCCGGTCAGCCAGGTAGGCGGACAGGTAGACGACCAGGAGCAGTTTCAGCGGTTCAGAGGGTTGCAGGTAGATCCCACAGCAGCCCAGCCAAAGGCGCGGCCCCACCCCAAGCGGGTTAGTTCCGAATACAAGTGTAAGTGCTGTCAGGAGCAGGCCGCTGGTCAACCACAGGTATTTGAACCGGCGGAGAAAGCCTAAATCGCCGGGCAGCCGTAACCCAAGCAGGAGCATGATCAGCGAAACTAGCAGCCAGGCGCTTTGGCGCAGGCCGAAAGAGGGCGCTAACCGGCTGATGGTCAGCATGCCCCACCCGCTGAGCAGCGCCGCCATAGGCAGCAAGTACGGGTCGCGCCCCGGCAGGTAGCGCGCGGATCGGCGGTGGGCTAGGGTGAACAGGCTCAGCCAGATCAGGTATCCGATCCAGTGAGTCCAGGGGTAGTCTGTCTGCCAGGTGCGGAAGCGCGCTGCCGGAGCCAGGGTGATCGTGACCGCGTACAGGCCTAAAAATATCGCAGCCAGTTCGAACAGGCGGCTCTGCAGCTTGTCGTCGGGGCTAAGGTGGGGAAAGAACAAGCCGGTTATTTTAGATATTTCCTCACCAACACATCCAGGCGCTGCCGGGTTTCTGCGGGGATGACAGCCGGGTTAGTGATCAGCGCCGAGGCCAGGGCTTTTGAGCAGTCACAAGAGCTGCTGGGTTTTAAACTTTTCACGAGGTTGGCGATAGCCTGTTGGGCCACCTGGGTATTGCGGTTCAGCACCGCAATGACGGCTTCAACGCTGACCGGCTCTTCACTCAGGTGCCAGACATCATAGTCGGTAACATGGGCCATCGTCGCGTAGCACATCTCTGCTTCGCGCGCCAGGAAGGCTTCCGGGCAGGCCGTCATGCCGATAATGGACATCCCCCAAGTACGGTAGGTGTTGGATTCGGCCTTGGTAGAAAAGCGCGGTCCCTCGATCACAATAAATGCTCCACCCTGGTGCAGCCGGGCGCTTGTTGGCTGAACAGCCTGGAAGAGCTGCTTTGAAAGGCCAGGACAATAGGGATCGGCCACACCCACATGCACAACCAGGCCATTTCCAAAGAACGATCGTTCGCGCCCGCGGGTAAAATCGAAGAGCTGGTCGGGAATGACGATATCGCCGGGCGCATAATCTTCGCGCAGCGAGCCGCAAGCGCTGATACTGACGATCCGCTCAACTCCCAGCAGCTTCAGGGCATAGATATTCGCTCGATAATTGATCTCACTCGGCGAG
>Ga0315286_10002776_pt1 | contig 16405 bp, 6 predicted proteins | sample YL17G10_0_MG_FD_205038 | JGI IMG/M metagenome (GOLD analysis project Ga0315286, IMG submission 205038) | Sediment microbial communities from Yellowstone Lake, YNP, Wyoming, USA - YL17G10_0 | ecosystem: Environmental > Aquatic > Freshwater > Lake > Sediment | place: USA: Wyoming | collected...
GCAAGCCGCTGCTGGGGTCGGATTCCGCGGCTAGGCGGTGTTTGACCCGTACCTTGCGAATGCGACGGCCGGCCACCGACTCAACGGTGAAGCTCAGGTCGTCGTGGCAGACCTGGTCGTTCACTGTGGGCACTTTGCCCAGCTCGCTGTAGATGAACCCCCCCAGCGTGTCGCTGTCTTCGGTGGGCAGCGACGCATCCATCAATTCGTTCACCTCGTCCAGGCTGACGCGGGCGTCAAAAACGTACTCGTCGTCGCTGATCCGCACGGAAATGGGCTCCTCGGAGTCGTATTCGTCCTGGATCTCGCCGACGATCTCTTCCAGCAGGTCTTCGATGGACACCAGGCCGGCCGTACCGCCGTACTCGTCGACGACAATGGCCATGTGCACACGGCGCTGCTGAAGGTCGGGCAGCAGGTCGCCGGCCTGCTTGGTCTCGGGGACAAAATAGGCCTCGCGGACGAGGTTCTTGAGTGGCACGTCGGTGCGGCCGTCGCGCAGGTAGGGCAACAGGTCCTTGGCATAGAGGACACCCACCACGTTGTCGATCGTTTCAGCGTAGACGGGGATACGCGAGTGCCCCGCGGTCATGATCGTCTCCAGGGCCTCCAACATGGGCGTGGTCACCTCCAGGGCGACCACGTCGATGCGCGGCACCATCACCTGCCGGGCCAGCGTGTCGCCCAGCTCAAAGATGGAGTAGATCATGTCCTTTTCGTCTTGCTCGATGACGCCCTCTTCCTCGCCAGCATCCACCAGTGTCTTGATTTCCTGCTCGGTGACCATGGGCATGGCGCCCGTCGAAACGGCCCCGAACAGGTGAGAAATGGCGTTGCTCAGCCAGACCAGAAGGCGAACCACGGGCATGGCCAGGGCCGCCAAAACGGCCAGCGGCCTGGCCAACCACAGCGCCAGCCGTTCGCTGTGCTGCACGGCCAGCGTTTCAGGCACCAGGTGCCCCAGGATCAGCATCACCACGGCCGCGAGCAAGACCACCAGTACAAAGGCCAGCGGGTAGCTGGCGCCATGGAGCCAGGGTGCCAGGACCTTGGCCAGGGTGGGAGCCCAGACGACGGCCACTGCCGCCCCGGCGAAAAAGCTGGTCAACGTCATGCCCAGCTCGGCCGTGGCCAGCAAGCGGCTGGCATCTTCGGCCAGGCGTTCGGCGATGCGGGCGGCCCGGTTCCCCTCGTCGCTCAGTTGCCTCAGGCGCGCCTTGCGCACGTTGACCAACGCCGAACGGGCCATGACCAGGAAGCCATTGATCAGGATCAACATCACCAACAGGACAACTTCCACGGTCGTCACGCCTTTTCCTCTCCGGCTCCTTCAGACGGGTGCGAGCTTGAGGACTGGATCCGCCTCTTGACCCGGGCGGGCACGCCGTAAACCACGCTACCCGGCGGGACGTCGTGGGTCACCACCGCACCGGCCCCGGTCCTGGCCCCGTCGCCCACCGTCACCGGGGCGACCAGCATCGTGTCGCTGCCGATGAACGCCCCGTCACCGATGACGGTGCTGTTCTTTTTCTCGCCGTCATAGTTGCAGGTAACGGTGCCCGCGCCGATGTTGACCCCGGCTCCCACGGTGGCGTCGCCCAGGTAGCTGAAATGGCCCATCTTGGCACCCGGCCCCAGGGTCGAGTTCTTGATCTCGCCAAAGTTGCCCATGTGCGCACCGGCTCCCAGGTGGGCCCCTTTGCGCAGGTGGCCAAATGGCCCGACCTCGCTCTCTGCGTCCATCACCGCCCCTTCCAACACCGATAGCTCCACCCGGCAGAGATCGCCGACGGTGGAGTTGCGGATGACCGCGCCCGGCCCGATGGTGCACTGCCGGCCGATGCGCGTCTGGCCCTGGAGGTAGGTCCCCGGCCAGACCACGGTGTCCGCGCCGATCTCTACGCCGGCCTCGACGTACGTCGTCGCCGGGTCGACCAGGGTTACGCCGGCAAGCATCCAGTGCTCGTTGATGCGCCGCCGCATCTCGGCTTCGGCCTGCGAGAGCTTGAGCCGGTTGTCCAGCCCGATGACCTCCAGCGGATCGGCGGCAAACACAGGCTCCACGCGCTCGCCTTGCTCGCCAGCCAAGGCCACCAGGTCGGTGAGGTAGAACTCGCCCCCGGGCTGCTGCCGGACCCGTGCCAGGTTGGGCCACAGCCACGCATCGCGGAAACAATAGATGCCGCTGTTTGCCTCGCCGAGCTGGCGTTGGTCGGGTGTGGCCTGGCGTTCTTCCACGATCTGGAGCACGCGGCCCGTGGTGGGGTGGCGCACGATCCGCCCGTAGCCGGTGGGAGGGTCAGGCCGGAAGGTGAGCAGGGTCAGCGTGGCGCCGCTGGCCTGGTGGTGATCCACCATCGACCGCAGGGTCTGGGGCCGGATCAGGGGGGTATCGCCGTACAGCACCAGCACGGTGTCGGACCGGCCGGCGGCGGCCGGCTCGGCCTGGCGAACAGCGTGGGCCGTGCCCAATTGCTCCGGCTGCGTGACGTACGCGAGGTCGTCCCCCAATGCCTGGCGGACCCGGTCGGCGCCATAGCCCACCACCACCACGAGGCCGGCGGGCTCCAGGCTACGCGTCGCGTCGATCACGAAGGAGGCCATCGGCCGGCCGGCCAGGGGGTGCATGACCTTGGGCAAGTCGGACCGCATGCGGCTGCCCTGCCCGGCAGCCAAGAGGATGACCGTGAGGTTCAAAAGAGATCTCTCCTTGCCTAAACAACTGGACATGACTAGTATAAACTTTATAGCACGGAGAAGGCGTTTGTGCAAATGAAAAGGTGCCCGTTACCTGGCACGTGACAGGTACCCGATGAGCATTGGCAGGGTTCGTCTTTGACGCCAGGAAACAAGTCTGCTATAATACGCAATTGGGTGCGGATCAACGGCATGGGCCGTTGAGTTCGTCGTCGGGTTCATTGCATCGGTTTTGGTTGAGGAGAGAGTTGCCATGTAGAGGGATCGGGTGCCCGCGAGGTTGCCATCCCGAAGTCTGGGGACCACTCTCTGTATAGCTGGGGACCTGGATTTCGACGCCGGTATCCTTAGCCAGCGGCGGGCAGATGAGCAGCCACCAAAGCCGTGCTGACCCGGCTGTCATCCAGCGTGTGGATGATCAGGCCGGGTTTTGTTTGCCCCGCGGGATCTTGGGATTGGGAAGGAGGTGAACAGATTGGCAACAGTAGTCTTGAAGGACGGCGAGTCGCAGGAGAACTTGCTCAAGCGCTTCCGGAAGCAGGTGATGAAGGAGCGCATTCTGAGCGATGCCCGGCGCAAGCGGTGGTACATCTCTCCCAGCGAGATGCGCCGGATTGCGAAGCAGCGCGCGATTCGCCGGATTCGTCGCCGAGTGAGGCAGCGAGAAGCCAGGCAGCGGACGCGATAGCCGCTGGCGAAAAGGAGGAGAGTTTGACCAAAGAGAGCCAAGACAAAATCGAACTGCAGGGTACGGTGGTCGATTGCTTGCCTGGCACGCAGTTCAGGGTAGAGTTGGATAACGGCCACTCCGTGCTGGCGTACCTCGCCGGCAAGATGCGCCGATACTACATCCGCGTGCTCCTGGGCGACCGGGTGTTGCTCGAGCTGTCACCCTACGATTTGACCCGGGGTAGGATTACGTATCGGTTCAAGAAAAAGCCCGGCGGACCACCTGGGCCGCAATAGCGGCTGGATCTTTTCGTGCTCTTTTGCCAATCGTTCCAGGATCGCCGTGTTGGGCGGTGATTCCCAAGAGACCATCAGAGGCTACCTGCCGGCAGGTAGCCTCTGTGTTTTCCAAGGAGTGCGGCGGCATGGCCAGCGCACTCCAAGTAGTTACTCGGGTGGTTTGCGCCAGTCGCCAAAGCGACCCAACCGGTCGCCCAGGCGATGGTAGTGCCCGCCCACAAAAGCCAAAAGCTGCGCCCCCTCGAAATCCGTGCCCCCCGGGCCCGTCAGGACCTCGGCATCGGCCTGGACCGCCAGCACCTCTCCGATGAACAGGTCATGACTCCCCAAAGACAGGCGATGGGTGACGCGGCACTCCAGGGCGATCGGGCACTCGGCGATGAGGGGTGTGCGCACCTTGCTGGCCGGAGCAGGCGTCAGCCCACACGCAGCCCACTTGTCCACGTCCCGACCCGACACCTGCCCGCAGTAGTCGACCACTTCTACCTGGTCTGCTGTGGGCAGATTGACCACGAACTCTCCGGCCTCCATGATGAGCCCGTGCGAATGCCGTCCCGGCCGCACGGCGATGCTCACCGCCGGCGGATCGGAGCAGACGGTGCCGACCCAGGCCAGGGTGATGATGTTGGGTTTGGCCACGCCACAACTCACCAGAACAGCCGGCAGCGGAAACAGAGCAGTCGTACCTGGTTTGATCACCTTCATGCATGCACCTCCATGGGACGCAGATTTTCCTACTTGTGGTCTTTGCACCTAACTCACATGCCCACTGCCTCAGGACACCGGTTTTCCCACGATATCCGTGGCTATCTGCGTTCATCTGCGTCCAGACTCTATCGTGTCCCCAAGAGCTCTACGGCCAGCCGGGCGTAGACGCGGGCGGCGTCTACAACGTCGTTCAAACGGACCTGCTCGTCCAGGGTGTGGGCCCAGCGCTCTTCCCCCGGCCCGAATCCCACCGTCGGGATGTTGGCCACCGCTGAGGTGTAGCTCCCGTCGGTCGAGAATTCCCAGGAACCCACGCGGGGGCGGGTGCCAAGGGTATCTCGCACACTGCGAACGAGGGCTTGCACCAGGGGATGGCCCTCGGCCGTGGTCCAGGCGGGGAAGGCGTTTCGGAACTGGCACGTGCAGCCTGTGTAACTGGTGGCCTGGTACTGGGTGATCGCGGCCTGGGCGTCCACGTCTTCGGTATTGATGATGTTCTGGATCTCGGCGAGGGCCTTGCGTTCGGTCTCGCCGAGCGTCAGGCGGCGGTCGACGACGAACGTGCAACAATCGGGCACGGCATTGCGGCTGGCCGACTGGCTGGTGATCTCGGTGACGGCCACGGAACCCTGTCCCAGGAAGGGGTCGGTCGCCAGGCGGGACGCCAGCAATTCGATGCCGAAGATGAGCCGCGCCGCATTGAGGATGGCATTGGTGCCGAGTTGGGGCATCGAGGCATGGGCCGCCTTGCCCTGCACCTGGACCTGGATCTCTAGCCGGCCGCGGTGACCCAGCCTGACCTGGAGGTTGCTGGGCTCGCCCAGCAGCACATAGTCGGGGCGGATGCCACCCTCTTCCACCAGCACTCGCGCAGCCAGCCCCTCACACGGCTCCTCCTGCACCACCCCGGCGACGTACACGTCACCGGCCAGCTCCACCCCCGCATCCAGCAATGCAGCGACGCCATAGACCATGGCCGCCAGGCCACCTTTCATGTCGCACGCGCCGCGTCCATAGAGGATCCCCTCCTCGACGACGCCGTCGTACGGCGGGTGAGGCCAGCCGGAGGGATCGCCCACGTCCACCGTGTCCATGTGGCCATCCAGGAGCAACTTGAGGCCGCTTCCGGACCCCACCCGCCCGATCACCGTGCCGAGGCGGTCGGTGCGTACGTCGGCAAAACCCAGGCGCCGCATCTCTTCGGCCAGCCGGGCGGCCAGCGCCTCTTCGTGGGTGGACAGGCTTGGAATTCGAACCAGGTCCTGCAAGAACGCAGCCATGGCCGCGGCATGCCTTGCCGGGAAAGGGATGTTCACCCTTGTGCCTCCAATTCAAGTAGCCCGGCTATTGTACGCCAAGGCGGGTGCGGTGTCAAGCGACGTGAATGAGGAAACTCGGCCCAGCAATTCTCAATTTGAGTGAGCACCAAGCCGCGATTGCCCGTACGCTCGGCCTGGATTTGGCAATCCAGGCCCCGACCGCCGGATTTGGCAATCCGGCGGGAGCGACGGGGGCGTACCGCTGCCATGTTCAGAATTGCTGAAACTCGGCCTTGGCTACTTGCACGTTTACCCAAGTGGTGCTATACTGCAAGGAAGTCCGATGTGGAGGGTGTGTGTCGATTCTCAGCCTTGTATTTTTCATTGCAGTCGTGCTGGTGGCCCTCTACGGGGCGAATGCGCTGTTCCTGGCCATCCTCTACTTGCGCCAGCGGTCGGCGCGCGGTGCGCCGGCCGAGCGTGTTCCACCCCCCAACCACCGCGAGACCTGGCCGATGGTAACCGTCCAGTTGCCGGTCTACAACGAGATGTACGTGGTCAAGCGGCTCATAACCGCGGCTGCTCACCTCGACTATCCCCGGGAGCTCCTTCAGATCCAGGTGCTCGACGATTCGACCGACGAGACCACCCTCCTGGTCCAGTCACGGGTACGCCACCATCGGGCGCGCGGACTGGACATTGAGCTCATCCATCGATCCGATCGGACGGACTATAAGGCGGGCGCCTTGGCCCACGGTCTGGAGACAGCCCGTGGCGAGCTCATCGCCCTGTTTGATGCCGATTTTGTGCCGCCGCCTGATTTTCTGAGGCGCACCGTCCCAAGCCTGACGGCCGACCCGGGCCTGGCGTTTGTGCAAACGCGATGGGGACACATGAATGCAGGGTATTCCGCTCTCACTCGCGCCCAGACCATCGCCCTCGACGGCCATTTCGTGGTGGAGCACTTGGCGCGCAACCGGAACGGGCTGTTCATCAACTTTAACGGTACGGCGGGCGTGTGGCGGCGCGAGGCCATAGAGGATGCCGGCGGCTGGCAAGGTGACACGCTGACAGAGGACGTGGACCTCAGCTTTCGCGCCCAACTGGCCGGATGGCGGGCGTTGTACCTGCCGGATGTTGTGTCTCCGGCGGAGCTTCCGCCGCAGATCGCCGCTTTCCGGCGGCAGCAGGCGCGCTGGGCCAGCGGCGCAGCGCAGTGCCTGTTCAAGCTGGGAGGAGCGCTGCTGAGGGGGAGTCTCACCCCTCACCCCAACCCTGCATCGCTGCGGTTTGCACTGAACGACGGTCTCCCCAACGGGGAGAGGGAGCCGGAGAGGATGCCATGGGTTGTGCGGCTGGAGGCGCTGGCGCACCTGAGCGTGTGGGTGGCGCACCCGATGTCGCTGCTGCTGTTGCTCCTGACCCTGCCCATGCTCCTGGGCGAGATCCCGATGACGGTCAACCTGACCATCTTTTGGTTGGTGGCGTTGGGGCCGATCCTGGCCTACGCCCTGTCGCAGCGCCGCCTGTATCGCGATTGGAGGCGGCGCATGCTGTACATGCCGGTCCTGGCCCTGCTGGGCACGGGACTGGCCCTATCCAACACGATTGCCATTGTCCGGGGGCTGGCGGGGAAAGAAATGCCCTTCCGGCGGACTCCCAAGTTCCACATGGAGAGGCGGGGAGACCGCTGGGCAGGCTCGCGCTATGCCCTTCCGTTCCAATGGGTCACCGTGGGCGAGCTGGCCCTGGCGGCCTATGCCCTGGCCACGGTTGGCGTGGCCGTATCGGTGGGCAACTATTTCTCTGTGCCCTTCCTGCTGCTGTACGTGGGCGGGTATGGGACTATAGGCCTGGAGGGCCTGCGAGATGCCTGGCAAGCCCGGCGCGCACAACCGCGCCTGAGCCAGGCAGCGGCGGTAGCCGACTCGCACTTGAAGTACGGATAGGGGGTGGGTGAGCGTCCTTGCCTGTTGGCCTGTTCGGCTGAACAGGAGGCAGAGGTCGCGCCGCAGACCGCGTCGAAGCAGGCAGAAAAGGAGGTGAGCAGCAAAAGAAAACCGGCAATGGCGTTTCACAGGGTGCTACGAAGGTGGTTCCAGATCCAACGAAGGATGTAAAGGAGAAATGCGACTATGAAGTCCCGTAGATTGTTGAATGGATTGATTCTGGCTTTTCTGGTGCTGGCGGCGCTGCCCGTGGGTGGGGCTCCTGTTGCCGCCGGCCCGGACAAGGCAGCGGACAAGATCGAGCCTTTGGTCTTGCAGGAACTGGCCGGCAAGGGCCAGACCGACTTTTTCGTCTGGATGGTGGAAAAGGCGGACCTGAGCCCGGCCAAGGACCTTGCGACCAAGGGTGAGAAAGGCCAATTCGTCTTTGACGCCCTGCGCGCCATGGCCGATCGTTCGCAGAAGGACCTGCGCGGCACTCTCGATGCCCAGGGTGTGACGTACCAGTCCTTCTACATCGTCAACCGTATCCTGGTCAAGGGCGGGAGTGAAGCGCTCCTGCGCGACCTGGCTGCACGCGCCGACGTGGCTCAGATCACGGCCAACCACACCTTCCAGCTTGAAGAGCCCATGATCAACCCGAACCCACCCGCCAAGACACAGGCGGTGGAGCCCAACATCTCCTTCGTCAAGGCACCTGAGGTGTGGGCCCTGGGCTACACCGGGCAGGGCACCGTCGTCGCCGGCAACGACACCGGCCTGGACGAGACGCACCCGGCCATTGCACCGCACTACCGCGGCTGCCTCGACCCGCCGTCCTGCACGTCGTGGGACCACAATTACAACTGGTGGGACGCCACCGGCACCTATCCCTCCGACCCGTACGACGGCCACGGCCACGGCACGCACACCACCGGCACCATGGTCGGCGACGACGGTGCGGGCAACCAGGTCGGCATGGCACCCGGCGCCCAGACGGTCCACTGTAAGAACATGGACAACGGCGGCGGCGGCCAGGATTCCTGGTTCCTGACCTGCTTCGAATGGGACCTGGCGCCATGGGACCTGACCGGGGCGGACCCCCGCACTGACCTGGCCCCCGACGCGATCAACAACTCCTGGGGCTATTGGGGCGGTGGGCAGAACCAGTTCCGGACTGCAGTCGACAACCTGCTGGCTGCGGGCATCGTAGTCGAAGTCTCGGCCGGCAATGAAGGCTCCGGCTGCCAGTCGCTGCGCAGCCCGGGTGACTACCAGGAAGTGTTCACCACCGGCTCGGTCAACCACGCGGGCGGCGTGTTGCCCGGCACTCTCACCGGGTTCAGCAGCCGAGGGCCATCCAGCCTGGATGGCAACTACTTCCCCGACTTTATGGCCCCCGGTGAGAACATCCGCTCGTCGGTGCCCGGAGGTGGATATGCGGGCGGCTGGAGCGGCACCTCGATGTCCGGCCCGCACGTCACGGCGTTGATCGGCCTGCTGTGGTCGGCCAACCCGGCGCTGCGCGGGCAGATCGACACGACGTACAGCATCATCCAGCAGACGGTCACGCCGCTGACGGGCCAGGGTGGCTCGAACTGCGGCGGCGACTATAATGTTGGCCCCAACAACGACTGGGGCTATGGCACCATCGACGCCTACGCTGCGGCGCTGTTGGCCATCTCCTACGGCGGCTCTGGCGCCCTGGAAGGCACGGTCACGGACGCGGTCACCGGCCTTCCGGTCGAAGGCGCGACGGTCCAGGCCGTCCGCGACGAGGGTGGGAGCTGGACTGACCTGACCGACGCCAACGGCTTCTACCAGATCACGGTGGCAGCCGGGACCTTCACAGTCACGGCCAGCCATCCGCAGTACATGGCCGAGACGGCGACGGGCGTGGTGGTGGCGGAAGACGGGACCACGGTCCAGGACTTTAGCCTCACCCCGCGCGGCTGGGCCTACGGCACCGTCACCGACTATGACAACGGCACCGGCATCGCCGGCGCCACCGTCACGGCCGAGGATGGCTCTTTCGCCACCACAGACGCTGACGGCGACTACGAGCTGTGGCTGGACCCGGGCGCGCACACCCTCACCGCCAGCGCCCAGGACTATGCGCCAGAATCCGCGGCGGTGACCATCGTCTCCGGCCAGGGCACGCAGCAGGACTTTGCGCTCCAGGCAGCGGTGGTGTTCATGCCCTCGCCGCTGGAGGTCAGCGTGCCGCTGGGCAGCACCTTGACTGAGCCGGCGACGATCCTTAACCGCCAGCCCTGGGACTATGCCTTTGAGTTCCAGGAAAAGAACGGCGGCTACATCCCGCTCCTCAAGGGCGAGCCGGTGACCGTGAAGGTTCCGGCCGGCCCGGCGAGCGCGCCGGACAAGACGGCCGTGGCGGCCGGCCCGTACCAGGCCCGGCCCGCAGGCACCGTGACCGTCGAGCGTGGCCTTCGGCCAGGCGGCATCAACGAGGCCAGCGTGCTCCTGGTGGCGGCCGACGACGACAACAGCGGCTACAGCCCAATCCAGCAGATGCTGCTGGCCTACGGCGACCTGGGGGCGGTGGACCTCTACGACCCACGCTCCGCCACGCCGACGCTGCCCGAGCTCCAGGCCTACAACGTGGTCGTGGTCTGGGCCAACTACACGTTCGCCGATGCGAACGGAATCGGCAACGTCCTGGCCGACTATGTGGACGCGGGCGGCAAGGTCATCGACCTGAACTTCGCCCTCGATCCCAACTGGGGGTATCAGGGACGCTTCCGCAGCGAAGGCTACTCCGCCATGACGGTCAGTGGCACCAGCTACGCCAGCTCCTGCCTGGGCAGCTACGATCCCGGCCACCCCATCATGGACGGCATCACGGACGTGTGCGACACGTACCGCGGATATAGCACCATGCTGACGGCGGGCTCGTACGAGGTCGCCAGGTGGCAGGACAATGAGCTGTTCGTGGCCGCCAAGGACGACCAGACGGTCGCGACCATCAACGGCTACGTCGGCGTCTACTACCTGTGGACCGGCCAGATGGCCGACGTGCTGCACAACGCCATCAACTGGCTGGCCGTGCCGGCCGACGTGCCGTGGCTGGCCGAAGACCCGGTCTCCGGGACGGTCCCGGCTGACAGCAGCCTGGGCGTCAACATCCTCTTTGATGCATCTCCCGCCGCGGGCGTGACCCAGCCTGGCACCTACCTGGCCACCCTGACTGTGAAGGGCGAGCCCAAGGTTCCGGTGCCCGTCGTCATGACCGTCGAAGCGCCCGCAAGCTGGGGCCGCATCGAGGGCACGGTGACCGGCCTGGGCTACTGCGACGCCAACCCGGGTGTACTGGAAGAGGCACAGGTGGTCATCACGGGCTCCAGCGGTGCTAGCTGGACGCTCCTGACGGACGCCGCCGGCCACTATGCGACCTGGCTGGACTCGGCCGAGAACCCGCTCACCATCGACGTCACCTTCCCCGAGCACCTGGCGGGACAGGCAACCGGCGTGATGATCATCGCCGGTGGCAACGTCGTGGTCAACTTTGGTCTGCGCTGGGACAAGCCGTGCCTGAGCATCGACACGGCGAGCATGGCCGTGACGTTGGACCTGGGGGCGAGCGAGATCGTACCGTTCACCCTGACCAACGTCGGCGCGGGCCAGGGGACCTTCGAGAACTCGGACCTGGACAAGGGCTATGTGCCGAAGCGGCAGGGCTTCCTGCCCGCCGCCAAGCGACCGGCTATCCCGGACAAGGGCCAGACGTCCATCGGCCGCGCCCCGAACGCGCCCACCGCCAGCCCCGCAGCCATCGGCAAGGCCATCGCCCAGATGGTCGGTGAGCCGGCCTATGCCGTCGACGTCTACCCCGGCTACAACCTGGTGACCTTTACCAACGACAACCCGGGTGCTTGGACCGTCGTCGCGGGCCTGCCGGGCAACCAGTACTTCGCCGGCGACTTTATCGGCGGCGACTTCAGCACCCTGTACGTGATCGACTATGCCACGAACTCGCTGTACACGGTGGACACAACCAGCGGCGCAGTGACGATGATCGGCGCGTCGATCCCGTACGGCGGCGAAACGTGGACCGGCATGAGCGGCGCGGTGGACGGCACGATGTACGCCTCCTCCACCAACATCAGCCGTTCCACCCTGTACACCGTGGACCTGGGCACCGGCGCGGTGACCGTGGTGGGTGAGATCACCAACGCCCCGGCGATCATCGACATCGCTGCTACCCCGGATGGGAGCATGTACGGTGTCGACATCGTCGGCGACAACCTGATCCAGATCGACCCGACCACCGGCGCGGGCACGGTCATCGGCTACATCGGCTTCGGTGCCAACTATGCCCAGGGCATGGACTATGAAGAAGAGTCCGGCACCCTGTACCTGGCTGCCTACGGCACCCAGGGCGAGTTGCGCATCGCCGATCCGGCCACCGGCAACACGGTGCTGGTGGGCGCCTTCCCCGGCGGGGCTGAGGTCGACTCGTTGGCCTTTGCCACCGGCGGCGGCGGGGATGCTCCCTGGCTGACCGAGAACCCGGTGAGTGGCACGGTCGCGCCCGACGGCGGCCAGCAGGTCATCGAAGTGACCTTCGACGCGGGCATGGTGACCCTCCCGGGCACCTACACCGCCGAAGTCAAGGTCAAGACCAACGACCCGGTCAACAAGAGCTTTGCCATCGACGCGACCATGGTCGTGAACGCACCGGCCGACTGGGGCCAGTTGTCTGGCACCGTGATGGGCCTGGGCTACTGCGACGCCGACCCGGCGCCGTTGGGGGGCGCCCAGGTGTGCATCGAGGGCGGCCTGTGCATGGAGACCGAGGCAGACGGCACCTACCTCACCTGGTTGGAGGAAGGCACCTACAACGTCACCGTGACGGCCGACGGACATACCACCGGCTACGCCACGGTAGCAATCGTGGGTGGCCAGATGACGGTCCAGGACTTTAACCTGCGCTGGCTCCAGCCGTGCATGAGCGAAGAGCCGGCCAGCCTCGAAGTCACGCTGGACCTGGGCCAGACCGCCACCGAGCAGGTCACCCTGACCAACGACGGCGCGGCCGAAGGCACCTTCGAGGCGTCGGACTCGGACAAGGGCTACCTGCCCAAGATCGAGCAGGCACCCGTCGTGCCCGTCGGCGTACCGGTGAAGCCGCAGGGGGCCAGCTCGGACGCCAAGGTTCAGCCGTTCCAGTCACGCATCGACGCCAACCCCATCCTGCACATCACCACCACGGACACGAGCCAGTCGGTCGAGCGTGCCCTCAACGAGCTCGGCTACGCCTACGACCTGTACTACGACGGCTCGGGCGACTGGACCGGCATCGACTTTGGCCCGTACGACACGGTCATCGTCGGCATGGACGGCGGCACCATCTCCCAGGCCAGCATCCAGAAGGTGCGGACCGACGTCATCGACCAGGGCAAGAAGCTGATCTTCCTGGGCGGCACCTGCTGGCAGGACTTTGCCATGGGGGTCAACAGCTACCTGGTCCTCAACGACACAGGCAACTACTGCTGGCAGATCTCCAACACCCCGCACTGGACGCTGGTCGATCCCGGCCATCCCCTGGCGGACGGGCTGCCCGACAGCTACAACTGGACCAACTCTTCGGCCGCCTACTATCAGATTCGGGTCAACGATCCAGATATCGAGCCGGTCGCAGCCAACGGCGACGGCTACACCTCCTTCTTCCGCAAGTCGACCGACGGCAACTTTATCTGGTTCATCGACTCGGTCTACTCCTCCTACTGGAGCAACCAGGCTGACTTTGACGTGCTGAAGCAGCTCATCAGCAACTCGATCGAGGTCACGGGCGGCGGCGATGCCCTGTGGCTGTCGGAGAACCCGACCAGCGGTACGGTCGCTCCCGACGGCGGCACGGCGGTCATCGACGTGACCTTTGACGCGAGTGTCGTGACGCAGCCGGGCACCTACCTGGCCGAGATCACGATCAAGACCAGCGATCCGGTCAACAAAAAGTTCGTCGTCCCGGCGACGATGAACGTCAACGGTCCGCCTGACTGGGGCCGCGTGGAGGGCACCGTCCAGAGCCTGGGCGCCTGCGATCAGAACCCGGCGCCGCTGGAAGGCGCCACGGTCGAGATCGTCGGCTTTACAACCCTCACCACCGACGCCAACGGCCAATACTCCACCTGGCTGCCGCAGGGCGCCTACACCATCAACGTCACGGCCGCCGGCCACGCCGGCGCAACGGCTACAGTCGTGATCGTCGCGCAGCAGACGACGGTCCAAGACTTTGGCCTGCGCGTGCTCGCGCCGTGCGTGAGCGTCACACCGCTCACCCTGGAAGCGTGGCTGGCGCCCGACAGCATGGAGACGCAGACGCTGTCGCTGATCAACACCGGCGCAGGCGACGCCAGCTTCAAGATCACCGAGATGCTGGCCGGCCTGGGGCTGCAGAGCAAGAAGGCAGCCAAGAGCGCGTCGAGCAAGGCAGCGCCACAGGGCAACCCGCCGGCGCTGACCGCGTCGTCGCCGGCCGGACCACTGGGCGTGCCGGCGCCGTCGGCCCACCCGGAGGCGGTGCTGTGGGACCAGCCGCTGAGCTCGGCCAACCAGGCCGCCTACGTGAACCAGGAGTTCACCGACTATCCGGAATACAGCTCCTTCCTGGCCGACGACTTTATCAACACTGAACCGTGGGACATCAGCACCATCTTTGTCCCCGGCGACGGGTGGAACGGCTTCTCCTCGCTGATGAACGCCGATTCGCTGACCTGGCAGATCTACGCCGACAACGGCGGCGTGCCGGACGGCGATCCCATCAGCGGAGGTGCGGTCTGGTCGATCACGCTACCACCCACCGATCCGCAGGTAACCATCTCTACCGGAACCCCCGGCGGCTACCCGTCCAATGCCACGCTGAACCTGGCGACGCCGGTCAGCGTGCCGGACGGCCAGTGGTGGCTGGTCTTCTACCCGACGATGGGCTTCGGCTGCTGTGGGCAGTTCGGACGGCAGCCGGCCGACACGGCCAACGGCTACACCGGCCAGTTCAACAACCCGGGTGGCGGCTTTGGCTACGGCACCGGGTGGCAGCCGTGGACCGTGATCGGGCCGACGCAGCAGGACATCGCCTTCCGCCTGGAAGGGGAAGTGGCCAACGTCGACATCCCGTGGCTGAGCGAGGACCCGACGCAGGGCACGGTGCTGGCGGACACCACCGTGGACGTGGCGGTGACCTTTGACGCGACCGGCCTGGGCATCGGCGACTATGCCGGGACCCTGAGAGTCAAAACCGGCGACCCGAACAATCCCAACGTCAACGTGCCGGTCACCCTGCACGTCGTGGAAGCCGGAGAGATGCTGCACCTGAACAAGATGAAGCAGAGGGCAGCAGATGCCCACCAACCCGGGTGGTATCGGGTGACGACGTGGGTGCGCATCAACGATCAGGACCAGCAGAGAGCGGCGGGCGCCACGGTGTATGGCACCTGGACACTGCCCGATGGCGCGACCGCGGACCAGATGAACGTGACCAACTACCGGGGTCTGGCGGGCTACAAGGTGGTCGAGCCGATGACCGGCGACTACACCTTCTGCATGACGGACATCGTCAAGGCCGGCTACGCCTACGATCCAGGCGCGAACGAATGGCCCACGTGCATGACCATCACGGTCATGCCATAGCAAACCCGTAAGACCCTAAGGGTGTCGGAACACCCTTAGGGTCTGCTGGGCGGATCAGAAGGAACAGGTGCAACGCGCTGCAGCAGCGCGTTGCACCTGACAAAACAGAAAAGGGAAGGAAAACGAATGCGGTCTCGATTGCTGAACGTGTTGATCGTGGCCGTCCTTGTGGTAGGGATGGCCGCAGTGCCCATGGCCAACCAGGCCGCTGCCGCCGGGCCGGCGGCAGGGCCGGACAAGGTCGAAGGCCTGGTCCGGGAGGAATTGGCGGCAAAGGGGAAGACCGACTTTTTCGTGTGGATGGTGGAAAAGGCCGACCTGAGCGCCGCCGCCCGGCTGCGCACCAAGGCGGCCAAAGGCCAGTTCGTGTTCGAGGCCCTGCGCAGCACGGCCGACCGGACCCAGGCGGACGTGCGGCGTTATCTGGACGGCCAGAGGGCCGCCTACGAGGCGTTCTACATCGCCAACAAGATCCTGGTCAAGGGCGGGAATCAGGCCCTGCTGGCCGAGATCGCCGGCCGGCCCGACGTGGCGCAGATCACGGCCAACCACAAGTTCCAGCTCCAGGAGCCGTTCAAGAACCCAGCGGCTGAGGCGACCCTGGGCATCGAGCCCAACATCACCTTTGTCAAGGCGCCCCAGGTGTGGGCCCTGGGCTACAACGGCCAGGGCACCGTCATGGCCGGCAACGACACCGGGCTGGACGAAACCCACCCGGCCATCGCCCGCCACTACCGCGGCTGCCTCAACCCACCGACGTGCACCACCTGGGACCACAACTACAACTGGTGGGATGCCACCGGCACCTACCCGACCAACCCCGGCGACGGCCACGGCCACGGCACCCACACCACCGGCACCATGGTCGGTGACGACGGTGGAGCCAACCAGATCGGCGTCGCCCCCGGCGCGCAGACGGTCCACTGCAAGAACATGACCGACGGCGGCAGCGGTGACGATGGAACCTTCACCACCTGTTTCCAGTGGGACCTGGCCCCCTGGGACCTGAACCACAACGACCCCGATCCCCTCAAAGCCCCCGACGCCATCAACAACTCCTGGGGCTACTGGGGCGGCGGCGCGAACCAGTTCCGCGACGAGATCCTGGCCCTGCACGCAGCCGGCGTTGCGGTCGAGGTCTCGGCCGGCAACGAAGGCTCGGGCTGCAGCAGCCTGCGCTCGCCCGGCGACTAT
>Ga0315286_10002777_pt1 | contig 16404 bp, 19 predicted proteins | sample YL17G10_0_MG_FD_205038 | JGI IMG/M metagenome (GOLD analysis project Ga0315286, IMG submission 205038) | Sediment microbial communities from Yellowstone Lake, YNP, Wyoming, USA - YL17G10_0 | ecosystem: Environmental > Aquatic > Freshwater > Lake > Sediment | place: USA: Wyoming | collected...
ACGCCGAGGAGATTTATTGAATTTGCTAAATTTATCAAATTTGTTGAAGTTTCCTCTTGCTTTGAATTTATTATCAAATTTCTTTTTCATTGAATTAGAAGATTTAAAGGGGTTATAAATTTATTTGTTTGAGACAACCCTATTAGGATTAAGATAGCAATATGAATTGGATAACTGACGACTAAAGGAGTTAAGTGCTTAGAATAGGGCGTTGAACTAATAAGTTAGGTGCTTTTACTAGGTGGTGAACTTTATAAATAAGAATTCATAAGAATAATATGGCTAAAGTATACGGAAGAAGTGACTCTGAAATTAGTTTTCTACATTTGTTAAACTCCAATATGAAGCAAAATGATTTTAATTCTTTAGAAGATTATCAAGATTTTAAAAGAAACCCTCGAGAAAGTAAGAAGCAACTTGAAGAAAGTTATGATGAAAAAATAAAAGAAGCGTATGATAAAATATCTTATCTTACCAATGAACAAAAGCAATTGGTATATGACTTAAATGGAGTGAGGATGAGTCTTCAAAGAAAACAAGTAAGTTTAAAGAAATTATATGGACCTCTCAAGGAGAAGGTATGGGAAGAAGTAGAAGCATTAAGAAGAAAAGAAAGAAGATTAAATTCTGAATTGGAAAATTCAAAAGAAGAACGAATAAAAAAAAGCACAGAAAAAGATGATTTAATTATGGAAAAAAAGAAGGCTCTTTACAACTTTGATTTAGATGTTAAGAAATTAAATGAATTAGATTACAATACGGAATTTATTAATAAAAGACAAGGCGCTTTTGGAGAAAATAACTTAATAAACTATATTAAAGGACATTTTGAAAAACATAATGATTTTTGTCTACTAAATGGAGTAACTTTTGATATTTCGGGAAGTGCTATTAATATAAACCATAGTAATAAATCTTCAAACCAAATTGACCATATTTTGATATGTCCTAAGGGAGTATTTTTTATAGAAACAAAATTTTGGAAAAAGGATTGCACAGAGGATTTTTATAAAAAACTGTTGGAACAATTAGAAAAAATTAAGATGACAATCCAATATAAGTTTGAGAATAAAATAAACAAAGAATTTATCCATATATTGTTGGTTGGAACAGAGAAGAAAATTAAGTTAAACGAATCTAAAGATTATACTTCTTTAAAACTTGAAGAATTGGGACCCTTTATTGAGAAAGAATCAGACATTATTACAAAAGACGAAATGATTTTAATATTAAACGAATTTCCGAAACATTTGAGTTCAGAGGAGTTTAAATCTTTTCCCAAAGGAATGATAAAAATCAAATCTTTATTTATTAAAACAAAGAGATATATTAAAGGAAAATTTTCTAAATAAAGCAATAATTCTTATCACAAACCTATATCATGAAGAAAACGTCGTCAAGTTAATCCGAAGGATTAACTAATCTTCTCTTCCAGCACTCTCCTTTCCAAGAGCATTTATCACAGAACTATAGTTGTTCTTTAATCACCTGCTCCGAATGGAACTTCTCCCCTCTCCATTCTTTCTTCCCTGATTGCTTCTTGTATTCTTGCTTGTTCTGGTGACATAACCTGAACTTTTTCTTGTTTATAATCTTCTCCAAGAGCTTTTTGTTCTTGCTCTGTTAAAGTGTAATAAAGTTCTATTCCACTATTTGTTTCATAGTCAATTCTTTCATAAAGAAATTCTCCTGGATTTACTCCAAGACCTACAGGAATTTTTGCTGAAGCAACAATTCCTTTTTCTTCTTCTTGTTCTTCTATTTCAATAATATTTTGTATTGTTTCTGGAAGAATTGTAGAAGGTCCAAATCCCCTATATTTTCTTAATTTTAACAAGAGTTCTGCTCTGTTTCTCTCTAATATTCTTGACAGCCTTGGCCCTTTTTCATGCCCTAAATATGCCATGTTCATCAGAAAGAATTGATGTTTTTAATTATTATTGTGATAAAACATCAGTTTTATAAATCTCTTTGTGCTTAATTTTATATGAAAAAGTGGTGGATTGCGTTATTGGGAATTTTGTTAATGCCTTTTGCAAAAGCAGATGTTATTATGCCGTTCTTACCTGTGTTTTATAGCTCCTTAGCATTATTTTTGTTTATTCCAGTGGTTTTTATTGAAGGGGCAATAGCTTACTTCTTACTTAAGAAATATAAAGTAAAATTTTGGTATTTGATACTTGTGTTTTTTATAGCTAATCTAGTTTCTACCTTAGTTGGTTTTCTTCTTTCAATGAATGAATTTTTTGCAACTGCCATAGGTATTTACGGTAGCCTTAATGTTTATAATCCTATTGCTGTTTTAATTTTAGCTATATTGACGATACTGATAGAGGCTGTTGTAATCTATCTTTTCTTGAAAAAGAAAATTAAAAATCCTGTTTCTAAATCTATTAATATTTCTTTAGTTGTGAATGTTGTTAGTTATTTATTGATAATTGTTGTTTTATATTTTATCTGGGTTCAGCCTACTCCCCTCCCTCCTTATAATCTTAAAATAAAATGCGTAGAGCTAGATTTAGAAATTATAGAAGTTAACGTCACCTCAAACACATTAATTGTAGGTAGAGGAGGGGATAATCTAAATTTAACTGGTCTACTAATTATTATTAATGGCAATTTAACGGGAGTAGATGCTTCGGATTTAAAACCTTTATCAATTAAAAAAATAACTTTAGAAGATATTAGTTCTGGAGATGTTATTAAAGTAGGTGGTGTATTAGAAGTAAATGGGAAAGAAGTTATTTGCCAAGTATTTACAAAAACTATTGAATAATTTTTATTCAATCCTCTCTTGTCCAGCACTCTTCTTTCCAAAAGCATTTTTCACTCAAATTCCTCAAGCTTGATTTTTCCGTTTTCATCTACAATTTTTTTGATGCTCATTTCAGCTTCTTTAAGCTCCTTGTCACAAAATTTTAATAATTCAGCTCCTTCTTTAAAATTTTCTATTCTATTTTTTAAAGGCAGATTTTCTTCTTCAAGTGAAGAGATAATTTCTTCTATTCTTTCTAATGCCTCTTCAAATGAGCTTTCTTTTGTTTCTTTCATTTTAATCTTTTAATTTTTGTTTTTTATCTTTTATTTTTGACTCTATTTCCCCATCTTTGACTATTGTAAATATAACATCTCCTTTGTTTATATTCTTTATGCTTGAAACAATTTTATCTTTTTTAATGGTAATGCTGTAGCCCCTGCTTAATACAGCATAGGGGCTTAGGGCATTTAATTTCCCATCAAATTTTTCAAGTTTCATTTTTAAAATTTCTGTTTTGTTAATAAATATCTGTTTAATCTGAATTGTTTTTTCATCTAAAAGCTGTTTGTATTCTTCTATAAGGCAAAAAGGTTTTCTAAAGATTTTATTATTTGAAATATAATATATCTGCTGTTTGTAATATTCTATTGTCTTTATAATGTGCTTGTATAGTGTATTTTTTAGGCTGGCAAGAGTGTTTAGGAGCTCTATCTCATCTGGAACAGCTAATTCAGCAGCTGCAGAAGGCGTGTGAGCTCTTTTATCTGCTACAAAATCTGCAATTGTAAAATCTGTCTCATGCCCGATACCTGTGATAATTGGAATTTTTGAGCTGAATATTGCTCTTGCAACACTCTCTTCATTAAATGCCCATAAGTCTTCAAAAGAGCCTCCGCCCCGCGCAAGAATTATAATATCAACATTAATTTGATTTAATGTTTCTATTCCTTTGGCTATTGTGTATTTCGCCTCATCTCCTTGGACAAATGAAGGAAAAATTAAAAGTTTTATATGTGGATATCTCTTTTTGGTGGTTTTAATTATGTCTTTAATTGCAGCTCCTTCTAAAGAGCTGACAACTCCTATTGTTTTAGGAAATCTTGGAATTGGTTTTTTATGTTCTTCTTTAAATAAGCCTTCTTTTTCTAGTTTTTCTTTTAGTTGTAAAAATTTTAGATAAAGCTCGCCTTTTCCTGCTAATTGCATTTCTTCAATAATTATCTGATATCTTCCTTTTTTCTTGTAAACTTCTATGCCCCCTCTAATAATCACTTTCATTCCTTCTTTTGGTGCAAACTCTAAATCTTTGTTTGCCCTCTGAAACATTGCGCAGTCTATTATAGAATTTTCGTCTTTTAAGCTGAAGTATAAATGAGCATCAGAATGCCTTAAATTTGATATTTCTCCTTTCACCCAAATATTCTGCAAATCTCTATTTGACTCTATCAAATCCTTTATGCAGGTTGTTATCTCGTCAACAGAATATATTTTAATTTCTTGGTTAAAATTTGTTTCCATTTTAAATTACCTTCTTTATTTTCGAAATTAGGCAAATAATCTCTTTTTCTTTTCTAATCTTACTCAAAAGTTCTTATGGGATTTGTTTTTCTAATTCTACTTTAGGATAAAAAATCCTTTTCTGAACCAGCTTAAAAATTCTGATATAATCTGTTTCATATTCATCTCGGTTAATTAAATCTAGCTCATTTAATAATTGTTTTCTAAGTTTTTCCTCTTCTTCTTGCAGCTCTCTTAATTTAATTTTAAGCTCTGCATAACTCTTTAATAAATCCCCGTTAATTTCCTGTGCAGCCATATCAGAAAGAGTATATTAAAAGTTTATAAGTTTTTGCATAATTTTTTCTTTACTTTTTTATTCTCTTATAATCTCTCCGGTGATTTCTTCTTTTGAGCCTAAAACATCTTCTTCTACTCCGCTGGCTTTTTCTTCACCCGGTTCTTTTTGCATTTCTTCTTCACCTGGCCCTTTTCCAGATTTCATCATCATAGAGAAAAAAGAGTTGAATAAAGACTTTACATCGCTTTTTGCTTCTTTAGGATAAACTTCTGCAGAGTTCATTATGCCTCTGACTTTAAAATACATTTTTACTCCATTAACTACATCTTTTATTTTCTGCATTGGAGGGGATTTTTTATCCCATGGAGGGCTTTCTATTTGCGCGCCTTTCATATCTTTTTCAGAAAAATAAATCATTTCGTAAATTTTTTCAAAATCTATCACAACTTTAACATCTTCTGAAGGAACTTCTTCTGGCAGCATTGGCTTTATCTTTAAAATATCATCTTCATTTATCTCAACATACAAATTAAAAACTATCTCGTTAGTTTCAGAATCTTTAAGCTGGATAACAGCATCTAAATTCCCCCCATATTTTTCAGTTATTTTTTTAATTTTTTTCATAAAACTTTTATCTTCTTTTATTGCCTGTTTTTCTTCTGCTGTAGGTCCTTCTTCATTTTTTCTTTCTGCTTTGTCTTCTGGAGAGCCTGGAAATTCATGCTCTTTCATTGCTTTTTTCATTTCATATCCAATAAATTCTTTTGAGGGGAACACCCATGTTATCATGTAAGGAGAGATAATAGTAACTTCTCCATCATCCATCCCCGGAATTTTAACTGCTTTTATTTCTTCCCAGTATTCTAATTTACCATACTCTGTTTCATAGGTTATATTAATTAAATTATAATTCATAACCTCTTTTATATCATTTTTGTCTAAACATTTCATTCTAAATGCTATTTCTCTTTGGTTGTCAATATTTTTCCAATAAAGCTCAAAAATCCCAGAAACAGCCTGCTCCCAGTCTTCAGCTGAATTAGCAAGATAATCTTCAAAAAACCATTTTGCAAACTCCTGATTAAATCCTTTTTCAAATTCTTCTCTTTGTTTTATTAGATTTTGCAATTCAATTTTACACCAATCAGCATTTCCTCCAGAATAATATTTATTTTTTATAGGCTGTATTCTTTGAAAAGGATCACCCCATCCACCAAACCAGATAAACCCTTCTGTTTTTCCTTTAGCTGTTCTGCAGTTTCCTCCTGCTTCAAACCCCCCTGTTTGTTCTTTAAATTCTTCTTTATTTTCAAATTCTTTCCACCACTCTCCTTCACCTTTAATACATTTTTCAATACAATTATCTTCTGGTTTGCATGTGGCTTCACATTTTTTGCTTTCTTCATCTATATCACATTCCATTTTTTCACCACAAGCCTCTCTAATGCATTTTTCAATGCACGGCCTGTTGCAGTCTTTGCTGCATCTTTGTTTTTGTTCTTCTTTCCTTCTTTCATCTTCTTCTTTTCTTTCATCATCTCTATTATCTTCATATGGCTGTTCTGGCTGCATTCCTGGTTTTCCGGGCTGTTGCATCTGTTCTGTTGGCTGTTCTCCTTCTGGCCCTGAAGGAGGCTGAGTTCCTTGTTCAGGGGGTTGTTGCTGATTTTCCTGCCCTGGCTCGGGCCTGTTTGTTCCTAATTGGCCTGTATCTTCAGTAGACTGTTGTGCTTCTTGTGCTTCTTGTGTTTCATCTGCGCCCTCTTCAACTTCCGATCCAGTAATAACCGCCCCGATAGTTCTCATTTTTGATAATAAAGTTCTGGCAAATCCAAAAATAATCTTCCCTGTTGCAGGTTCTGAATTTTGTTCTGTTTCTTGTTGAGAACTTTCTTCTGTTTGTGTTGTTTCAGTTTCTGAACTTGTTTTTTCTTCTGCTTTTTCTTCAATCTCATTTGTTTCTGGTTCTTTTGTGGTTTCTGCTTCTCCAGTTTCTTCTACAACATTTTCCTTCTCTTCTTTTATCTCTTTTTCAGGTTCTTCAACTTCTATTTTTTCAGGAATTGCAACACACTGCCCATTGCTACAAACATCATTTTCTCCACCACAATCTGATAAAGTAGTGCATTGATTTCCAACTATCTCTCCAACAATAATCTCCTCTTTAACTCCCTCTGTTTTTCCATTATTTCCAGGGCAAGCAAGCCCGGTGTCTACCCATAATCCATTTGAACAAGTACTCGAGGTGATACTTTCTCCTGATTCGCAATTCATAGTTTTTTGTGTTCCATCTGTGCATTCTTGTTCAGAACATTCACTTAATTCTTTAACTTGGCATTTTCCTCCAACACACTCCCCCCGACCGCACAAAAACTTGCAATCTTCATTTGCACTGCAGGTTTGTTCTTTTATACAAGTTGGTTCTAATGAGCAGTTATTCTCATCTTTTCCTTTAAAAATAACTCTTCCAGAACATTCAATTGGTGCATATTGTTGGCATAAAGAACAATCTTCTGCACAAGTTTCAGTTGTTTCATTTCCTTCACAAATATGATTCCCGCATATAATTTCTTTTATTTCAATTATTACTTCTTTTGCTTTGCATTCTCCTGCAATACAATAAAAATCAATCTCAGTTTCTTTTGTTTCATTTCCCTCGATAAGATTATTTATTCCTTTTCCACAAATTTTTCCACCACACTGTTCATCATCACAGTCTATTTTTTCATTTTGATTATCATCAAGATTATTACTACATATTTCTTCTCCTTTTTCTCTAAACAATTCTATTAATCTTTTTTTAAATTCTATTTGGGTGAAAGAATATTCTTTTTTATCATAACCAGAAAATAAACTCAAATAAAACTGCTTTCTTTCTTCATAATTTTGTTTTCTTAATACTTTTTCTTTCTTCCTTCTTTCTTGGTCTTGTTTTATCCAAAAATAAGGGTCATTATTTTCTTTTGTTTGTTTATTAGTTTCTTGTATTACATTTCCAGTAATAAAATTTCCAGTTATTGTATTTTCAACTATGCTATTTGTGCTTGATTCTCCTTCTGTGTTTTCAACAACAATATTATTCTGATTGTTTTCTTTAGAACTCTCCTTTTCAACTACTACATTATTTTGATTATCCCTTTCAGAAACTTTATCTTCAACTACCACCCTGCCTTGAACATCACTTTTTTGTTCAATCTCTTTCCATACCTCATTTGCTTTTTGATTCCATGCCTCATTAATTGCCTGTATTTTCATTTTTATTGTATTTGTTTCTTTCCAATTTTGTTGCTCAGCAGCTTTTTTATAAGAATCTAATAAACTTATGATCTCTGATTTGTAATACTCAACATCTTTATCTTTAAATTGCTCAGGAGAAATCATTTCCCCTCCTTCCTCCATTTTTGGCATTATCCCCCTCATATTTAACCATAAATCAAGATTAATCCAATTCCACTCACAATCATCGCACATTTCTAATCTTGCAATTACTTCAAATTTTTCTCCTTCATAAAAACTAATCTCTTGAACAAGCATATTCTGAGAAGGCATTTGATTTTCACTTCCAAAAATACTTGACATTAAATCCTCACACTTGCCCTGATTTTGCCTGAAATAACTTTCAAATGTTTTTTCTGCATTCACAGTTTCTTTTGCTAAGGTTTCTGAATTTGCTTGAGAAGAATCTGAATTAAATTTTTCAGCTAAACTTTTGATGTCACTTATTTTTCCTTCAATATTCAATTGCTCTTCTGGTTTTTTGAATTCTATCCAAAAATTAAGCCTGTAAATTAAAGCTCCTTCTTTAATAGAATCTTCATTAGTTTCTTGTTTTATTTCTTTATCTTTCTTATTGCCTTCATCATCAAACTGTTTTTTTGTGAAAATTGAGGGAAAAGCATCTAAGCTAATCTGTATTTTCTTTCCATCAAATATTATTTTTTTCCATACAGGAACAGGAGAATCGAGTTTTTTATCCTGCTCCTCTCCTTCCACCCAGACCCATTTTGTCTCTTCTGTTGGATCACCTAAAATCTCTTTTATTTTCTCTTGTTTTAAAACTCCACCCATTTGTTGTTCAGTTGCACCTAAAATTTCATTTAAGTTTTGTCTTGATGCAGAGATATAAACTAAAAGTTTTACATAATCTATATTACCTATTTCATATTCTTCTGAATAATGGGTTAGTTTTTTCATTTCTTCATCAACAGAAGTAGCTAAGACCATGGGCAATAAAATTATCAATGCTAAGACTAAGCAGCTAAAATACACTCTTTTTTTCATAAATTTATTAAGGAGAGGGGAGTATAAAAATCTATTTCTTTTGCTTGCTTGCCTGCCTTTTTAGTTCTTTTGTAAATTTCTTTATACTTGATTTTTCTGCTTTCCTTTCTCCTGCTTCCACTGCAAACCTTTTTCGTTTTAGTTTGTTTTTGGGAATTTGTTCTTCCTCTTCTGCTTCTTCCTCCTCCTCTTCTGCTTCCTCTTCTTTCTTTTCTTCAACCAGGGGTTTTTTCATAATTTTTTTAATTTCCTCTATTTTTGGAGGGGGGATAGGTTTTCCTGTTCCTTTGTTTACTATACTCTCTTCTTCTGGCTTTTTTTCAATTTCGGATTCCTCTTGTAACTCTTGCAACTCCTCTTCTTCTATTTTTGGCTTTTTGAACAACAGAACTATCGAATAAACGAGCCTTATTAAAATTTCAAATAATAGTATAAAAATTAAGAAGATAAATGTCTGGGACAAAAGTAAAGGAAGATAAGTTAATTTTTCAAGCGCAGAAGCAAAATTGAGAAAATTTGGGCTTAATAAAAAAATAACTAAAACTGCAAGTGGGAAAATTTTAGCTATCTCTTTTGACAGCTCTTCTTTAAAATAAGCGGTTAACCTTATTGCAGCTATAACCGCTGCAGCTAACAAGAGTATTTGTTGGACTGATTGTTCCTTTGACAAGAGCAAAATTAAGAAAGACAAAACAAAAAACCAGAAAAATACGAGAATTGGCAAAACTATGATATACTCCAGAATAAATAACAAAGCTGAAAAAAAGTTATTTGAATATGGAGTTTTAAATTTGTTGTATTTGCTTAAATTTAGCTCTAAAAGGTTTTTGCGAGAGAGAAAAGTATAAAACTCATAAACAAACACGGCATAAATCAAAATTAGGAGAGTATACAAAACAATATTAAAAATGATTTGGTAAGTTTCTGGGAGAGAATTTAGAAATGAGGAGAAGGGGGCGACTATTATTTCTTCGACAGCTGTTTTAAAACTCGCGAATTTCTCTTCATCAACAGAAGAAGCTAAAGGCAATAGAATCATCAAAGCTAAGCCTAAACATATCAAATATCCTCTTTTTTTCATAAATTTGTTAAGAGAGGGGGGTTAATAAAATTATCTTTTTTTTGAGCTGTTAAGTTAACGTCAGGTCTAAAAGAGGAAAAGGATTTAAAGCCATTTTTATTAGTTATTTAAAGAAGATGGCATTTGACTTGAAAAAGATGTTTTCTACAGTATTTATCTTAGTTGGATTTTATTATCTTTTAGTTTCTGCTCAGATAATAAAAACTAAGATTATTTGGTTAATTAGTGCCATGCCCCCGACTTCTAAAGCCGTTTTTATTGTTGGGATTATCTTAGTTCTACTAGGATTGATAATGAACGAACAAGTGTTCAAGAGGATTAAAAATGCCGTTAAATGAGGATATTAAAGAAATAACTTCTCCAACAAACTTTTTGACTGCGTTAGTCTCGTTTGTGATCATGTTTGCCACAAGTGAAAATAAGTTAGTCGCTTGTGTATGGTTTGCTATTCTTTTAGTGTTACTCTTAGCAGGTTATTTTTTATTTAGATGGATTTTTGTTTATAGGAAAGAAAAAACAAAACGAAAACCACCCGTCAAGAGAAAATCCAAAAGATACAAAAAGAAAAGAATTCCACTTGTTTATGGGTCTGTTAATTTAAGCCGAAGATAGCTTAATCAACCCTAACCATCTATTATCTCCTAAATCTAAATCCTGTCCTGCTAACTGACAAGGAGATTTATTTATTGTGCAATGCTTTTCTATAAAATTGTGCTGTATAACTAATCCTGCCATAATAATCGGTGCAGACCACAACGCCTTTAATCCTCTAAAATCTTCTACTCCGTCTTTTATCTTCATAAAAACAGTTTCTATCTTGTAATTATGGATTTTTGTCACACTTACATTTTGTATTTTATGCTCTACTGTCAAGCCACCTATTTTATTTGAATAAAAGAGTTTCTTAAAAGCTCTTGGGTAGAAAACGCCTGCGTCAGTTTGAATAAATTTTGACTTTCCTTTATTAATAGATTTTACTAAAAACTTCTGTGCTTCTTGCGGGTTTGCAGTTATTGAATAATGTATGCCTGTTATTAATCTTGTATCCCAATCAACACAAGCCCAAAATCTATCATCTTGCCCTTCTCGGTCAATCACTGTTTCATCAGCATAAAATGAATCTCCTAGATTATAACCTAACTTTTCTGCAAAATTATGAACTTTAAGAGAATACTTGTAAACCCAATTTAAAATAGTTTGATGACTTCTTTTTATCCCGAAATGTCTACTTAATTGGTTTCTCATTTTCCTTGAAGATAGATTTGAAAAGCACATATTAATACTAAGAGTTATTGTGGTTTCTGCTGTCCTCATTCTATAAAATCCATTATCAGCAGTAAGATACCTGTGGCAGTTATTACAGAAGTACTTTTGAATTTTACCCCTGTTCTGCGTCTTTCTAAACCCCAGTTTTACGAAGTTATTAGACTTGCAATGAATACACTTTATTTCTTTGTTTTTCATAATATATTCAGGTACATGAACTATATAAACCTTTCGGTACATGAAAAGTGGTTAAATAGATTAATTGTTTAATAGTAAAGTTTATATACTAAACAATTAAACAATTAATATGGAAGAAAAAATAGCTTTAGAAGTAATATATAATCTTGGTGCTGACAAGCTTATTAAATATTCTGAAGGAGAACTTTTTGATAGAACCACTTGCGACCAAGAAAATATAGGAATTAGAATAGCGGGTTTTGGAACTAAAAATGGGGGTGTGATTCTTGTTGGACAAGGGGATTTGAAGGATGGTGGAGAAATACTTGGTGTTAATGAAGATGAATTTGAAAGAACTTTTTCTCAAGCAATTGATAATGTTAGACCTGCACCTTTGACCAAATCTAAGATTATTGAATACAAAGATAAAAAATTAGGAGTCATAGAAGTTAGAGACGTTGGAGAACTTAGACCATGCGCTTACAAAAAGAATTTCTATGAACGAAAAGGAGAATCTACCTTACCATTACAACCTGAAGAAGTAAGGCATTATCATATTGTCTATGGTGGCGTTAATATCGAAAATCTACCTACCCACGCTACTCAAGAAGATTTAGATAAAGTGGAGCTAAAAAAATATTCAGAACTATTAAATAAAAGTGAGGGGAATATATTGGAAAGTATTACTCATGGCGGCTCTTTAACAATAAGGGGAGTAATTGCGTTAGCTAAGAATCCAGTTAATTATATTGAAGGAGCATTCGTAGAAATTCAGAAATACGAGAATGTTCTTGGTAGCCCTCCAATACCAATAGGAACTTCGATAAAATTATCAAAACCTGCAGCCATGCTAATTGAAGAAGCAACGCAGATAGTTCTACAAAATTTGCCTATTGAAAGAAAATATGAAGGTGCTAAAATGATTGGATTACCCATAATTCCCGCAAGTGTTATTCGTGAGGTTATCACAAATTCTATAGCTCATAGAAACTATAGAAGTAGCGAACATGTTAGAATAAGAATATTTGCTGATTGTTTTGATGTAAGCAATCCAGCAATCATTTCTGAAAAAATGTGGCAAGACATATTATCAAGTCATTCCACATATCATCCAAATGAGGGACTTTATACTTTTCTTAATCCCAAACATCTATATGAAGGTAGAGGTGAAGGTATTTGGAAAATTAAAGGAGAACTTGAAAGTTTGCGTAAAATAGAACCCGAATTTAAGGTTATTGGGGATTTGCCTTCTTCGTTCTACGTTAAAATAAATTTAAGTTCAAAAATATCTAAAGATATAAAGATTATAAGATTATATTCTATGATGAATAAGGAAAAAATAATAACTTCTTCTAAGGTAATGAAATATTTAGGTGTTTCTAGAGTAACCGCTCTAAAAATATTAAATGAGTTAGTTGATTCTCATTTACTCGAACATGAAGGGACAACAAAAACAAGTAAGTATTTAGTTAAAAAATCTAAACTTCCTCAACAATAATCTTTCCATCTTTTAAAGAAGCTTTAAGCTCTTTCCCTAAGAGCTTACTTTCTTTTACAACATCTTTAGGCAATATCAAAATGTATCTATTATAAGTAACATCGCCTACTTTTTTATCCAGCACTTCTCGTATCTTCATAGAATAAACAGGTACATGAACTATTTAAACTTTTAGGTACATGAAAAAGTAATGAGTTATCAACGAAGAGTTATCTTCCAACCTTCCTGTAAATCACAAACTAAATGAAGAAACTGTCCAAGAAAAAGAAATATGAACCCAAGAATTGCTCCTCTCAATTCAAACAAATTAAAATATCCTGCAATTAGGGATAAGATAATTATGAGAATTAAAGAAGTTATGCCTATTCCAGAAATTGTATGCAATGATTGCCTATGCCCTCTTGGTCTTTTTAAGAGTTTAGAAATGGGAAATTCTAATCCCTTAAATAAGTATGAAATACCAAAAACCTGCTTAAAATATACGTATGAACCCATATTTTCTGAATCAGAATCTGGAAGTATAGAACCAAGTACAAATAAGAATAATGCTCCGATAAACCAAGTCAATCCAAAAAATGCTACAATTGAACTTATTATAGGAATTTGGAATGATAAAGAAACTATTATTAATATTACAAAGAATATAGCAAATCCTTCAGCTATGTGTTCATGTTCTCTGCCTTTCATAATAATAACGGGGTAAGAAGAATATATAATTGTTGCGATATATGTTTTTTAAATTTTCTACCTGACGTTTACTTTACAGCTCACTTTTTTTACTTTACACACCCGTTTTGTTCTTCAAATTCTTTTCCATATTCACAAACACATTGAGGAATACAGGATTCTGTGCATTTTTCTTTTGCAAAAAAACTGAATGTTTTAAAAATAGAGAGTTTTTGTTTGGGTATACAGCTTCCACAAGCATAAAAACATCCTTCTGTATCAGAGCATAATACCGCCCGAGTTCCGTAGTCTGGATGCGTAAACGGATTATCTATTCCCTGTTGGCTGCATGCTAAACTATAATAATCAGTATAGGTTTTTTTTAATTTTATATTAGCTAAAAAATTTAAGCCTACTACAGAGACAACTAAAATTACTATGAAAATTACCGCCCAAAGCAATATTTTGTTCATTTTAAGCTATATTTACCTGCAATTTTTTTGAAACATCAATTTTCCAGGGAATTTCAAGGCTTGCTATAAGATGCCAGTCTATTCTTGAGTTGACGCCTGATAAAATTTGCGCAGATTTAATTAATGTTCCTGCTATCCCTTCGCCAAAAGCTGGTTGTGTCAAGATATTTGCAGGAATTTTTATTTGAAATTTGTAACTTACTTCAGAAGCAGGATATTCTTTTTCTCCATCAAGAGGCTGTTTAAAACTAAAAATTATGTCACTTGAAGAAGAGCTTCTCCCCTTGGACAGGTTCATTCTAGAATCTTTTCTTATTCCAATAAGTTCTATGCTAACTGCTTTTGCCTTTACTGGTTTGTTAAGCTTTAAAATCACGCTTCCATCTATTGTTTCGCCAGGACTGAAATTAAATTTTTGTATTTGTATGTCAATTTTTCCTTTTCCGAACATTTTTATTTTTTTCCTCCTTTCATTTGATTTTTTTATTTTACATAAACTTTTTCTGCTTTAAAACTTTTATAAATTCCTTCAAGAATGTCTGTTCCTGCATATCCTGCCAATAAGCTTAAACGATAATCAAAATTAAATACTATGCCTGTAAAAATTCCAATTATTGTTGCGATTACGGCAGTTATAGCATAATATGTCCATAAAATTCTTCTCCGCAAAGAAAGAGCTTTAAGCAAAGCAATAAAGCCCTTTGTCAATCCTCCTACGCCCCCAAGCAATGCTGGAAGAATTAACTGCTGGAAAAAAGCTGAAACCATTTTTGCTTATTACCCCTTTTGTTTTTTCTGGTAATAAGAAGAAAAAAGATTATTTAAGGGTTTTGGTTATCTGCTTGTTTAAATAAGTTTGTATAGAAAAAGAAATACTAGGCTCTTATATGGGGTGAGGATTTAAGAGCCTAGTAATGCCCTATTATATTTTGTTGTTTTTGGGAAAGAATGGCAAGTTAAAAAGAGTGGTGTAAAACTTGCCTTTTCCCTACAAAGAACATAAATTTTGCCTCCTTTATTTCTTAAATTTAGTTTATTTTTGTTTATGTAAAGACGGGGGAGGCGGGCTTTATAAACCATAAGAAACAAAAATAAATACAGAAAATATAGAGGAATAATCTATATTTTTCTCTACCTAAATCTTTAAATAAATCCAAAGAGAGAGAATCTTATGGCATATGAGTGGATATTCTACAACCGGGAAATTTTTAAATTAGTTTATACTGTCCTAATCGGCCTTATTTGTTTTATTATTGTTTTAAAAACAGACAGGCTTTTTCGTTTGAGTTTCCATCAAGGGATTAGATATTTTAGAGATGCTTTCTTTTTTTATGGTTTAGCTTTTATTACACGTTATTTTCTTGGAACAGCATATTTCTTTGCCGATAGAACAGTTTTACACGCCTCTATAATAAAAATTGTTTTCGAGTTTTTTATTATTATGGCTGGATTTTTCTTGCTATACAGCCTTTTATGGAAAAAATTTGAAACTGAGAAAGGAAGTTTTAGCTCTTTGTTTAATTTAAGAATTATTCTTTTTTATGCTCTTACTTTCGTAATTGTCTTTTTGGATTATTTGTGGAATACTTACTGTTTTATGTTTGTTTCACAAATTATTTTGTTTATTTATGCCAGCATAATAAGCTATGCAAATTATAAAATAAATAAGGAAAAACAAAGTTTTCTTAAAATGTATTTTTTAGTTATAATCTTAAATCTTATTGCATGGCTGTCTAATTTAGCTATAGCAACTATTTTTAATTGGAGCCAGATTGGGGTGATTAATATTTATATTTTAAATTTAATAATCTTCTTAATGTTCTTATACAGTATAATTAATGCAACAAAAAAATCATTGGCGCGAAATTTAAAAAGATTTTAAATAAAAATAACAAGTGGCAATGGCTAAGAAAAGGGAAAGGTTAGATGTTATTAAAGATATCTTAGTGGCAATTAGAGAAAAAAGAAATATTAAGCCTACCCGCCTCTTGTATGCCTCTAATCTCTCTCCTCAAATGTTTAAAGACTATATAAATGAATTAATAAGCAAGGATTTTATTAAATTAGACATAACTGAAGAAGAAAGGAAAACATTCTCCCTAACAAAAAAAGGAAATGATTTCTTAGAGGAGTATAGAGTTATAGAAAATTTTGTTCATAGTTTCGGGTTGTGAATTGAAGACAAAAGGATTATTAAATAGAATCTTCAGAACAGTAATATTTATTAGCTGTGTTTTTAGAAATATTTAGTATCTAAAATGTGGAGCTTTCTTTAAGCTCTTTAGGAAATACCTTGGAGAAAAAAGAAAGAAACCTCGGAAAGAAAAAGGACTGGTAAAATGTGGAGTTTATATGAAACAAAAAAGGGGAAGGAGGTTTTCCTTAAACCGTTAGTTTTTTCAAATG
>Ga0315286_10002778_pt1 | contig 16402 bp, 15 predicted proteins | sample YL17G10_0_MG_FD_205038 | JGI IMG/M metagenome (GOLD analysis project Ga0315286, IMG submission 205038) | Sediment microbial communities from Yellowstone Lake, YNP, Wyoming, USA - YL17G10_0 | ecosystem: Environmental > Aquatic > Freshwater > Lake > Sediment | place: USA: Wyoming | collected...
CAACACGAGACCGGTCCCCTACGACGCGGAGAGGGAAGACGGGATCCTCCTCCCCCTTCTCCTGCGGCTCAGGCGCAGCGGGATCGAGAACCGGAACGTCACGATAATCGTGGCAACGGGCACCCACGCCCCGACATCCCTTGAATGGAAACGCCGCTCCTTCGGCCAAGCGATCGTCGGCTCATACCGAATCGTCGATCACGACTGCGCCGCCCCCGACCTCCGTTTTCTCGACGTCGTCGACGGGGCGCCGGTGAAGATCAACAGGGAGTTTCTCGCGGCCGACCTGCGAATGGTGACAGGTTTAGTCGAGCCCCATTTCATGGCGGGGTTTTCGGGGGGGAGAAAGACGGTGTGTCCCGGGCTCGCGGGCCTCGAAACCACCCTCCGCTTCCACGGCCCCGACTACATGGACTCACCCGGCGCCACGAACCTGAGCACCGGGCAAAACCCATGCCATGCGTTCGCGCTGGCCGTGGCGAAGAAAGCGGGGGTCCACTTCAGCGTCAACGCGGTCCTCAACAGTGAAATGCGGCTAAGCTCAGTGTACTCCGGCGATTTGGAGAGCGCGCACGCTGCGGCGATGGAGACGGTTAAACGCGCGGCGGCGATCCCCGCGCGCCGGGAATACGACATCGTTCTCACCCACGGCGGCAGGGTGGCGGTGAATCACTACCAGTCGGCCAAGGCCGCCTTCGCCGCGATCCCGGTCGTCAGGAGGGGAGGCACCGTCATCCTCGCGGCCTGGAGCGGGGAAAGCGAGCCGGTGGGAAAAAAAGAATACAGGGAGCTTATGGCGAGCTTGCGGGAGGGCGTCCCGGGGGCGTTCAGCGCCCGTTTAAAGTCCGACACCTGGCGGTTCGTCCCCGACCAGTGGCAGACGCAAAAGTGGGACCAGTTCTTTCGAAAGATCGGCTCCTTCGACCGTCTGATCTATTGCACGACCAACATCGGGCGCGGGGAGCTCGAAGCGCTCCCCGGCCGGAACGGGTATGAGTTTGCGGGCGGCCAGTCCCCTTCGATACGTGAGATGGTTCAGAACGCCCTCGACCGTACCCTGAGGGAAGCGGCGGACAAGGGCGCCGCGCCGACCATGGCGTACCTCAAAGACGGCCCCTATGGGATCCCCCTACTCCGCCCGGAGGGGGATCCTCCGGCGTGAAGGGCGCGCCGCCCCATGGATTTCGATCCTTTCACCAGGAGGTAAACGACTATGCCGGGTGGACGGCTCAAAACGAGGCAGGACATCGAGGATTTTGTCAGGGGGTGCGTCTTTTATGGAACCGGGGGGGGAGGGCTCCCCGAGTCGGGGGTGAAGACCCTCGCTGACGCGCTCGGGGCGGGCAGGAAGATCGGATGGGTGGATTGCGCCGGCGTCCCCGACGACGCCCTGGTGGCGAGCGCGTTCCTCAACGGGACGATCTCCCCGCCCACGCCCGAGGAGTCGGAGGAGCTCGCGGCGCTCGGGCTTTCCCGGGTCGTCCACGGCGAGAGCGGGATGCTTCAACAGGCGCTCAGCGAGCTTAGCGGCTTCCTCGGACGGAAGATCGCCGCCCTCGTCCCTCCGGAGATCGGCGCGGCCAACGGGCCGGGCCCCCTCGCCCTGGGCGCCACCGCAGGCCTCCCGGTCGTCGACGGCGACTACGCGGGGCGTTCCGTCCCCGAAGTCCGGAACACCACCTTCTGCATGAGTGGAAAAAGCCTCTTCCCCCTCGCCTGCGTCGACAGGTTCGGGAACACCACCATCCTGAAAAGCGGCGCGAGCCTCGGCGCCCTCGAGAGGCTCGCGAAGCTCCTCGCCGTCTCCAGCTGCGGACTGGCCGGTCAGGCCTCGTTCGTGCTCACCGGAAGAGAGATGAAAGAGACACTCATCCCCGGCACCCTCACGATGTGCTTCACCCTCGGGCGATTCATCCGGGAGAGCCAAAAACGAAGAGTGGATGTTCCCCGGCTGATCACAGAATACCTCGAAGGGTGGATCCTCATTGAAGGCGTCGTCAGGAGCAGGGAGGAAAAGAAAACGGCAGGCAGTCTTTCGGGGACGATCAGCGTGACGGGCGGTGCAAAGGAGCTGAGGATCTGGTACCGTAACGAGAGCCACCTCGCCTGGCTCGACGGCAGACCCGCGGCGATGAGCCCGGATCTTATAAGCGTGGTGAAGCGCGGGAGCGGCGAGCCCACCATCCACGCCCGCCTCGCCCCGGGGGACGAGGTGGCCGTCATCGGGGTTCGCGCCCACGAGCGGCTCAGGACCCCTGCGGGTATCGAATCCCTGGGGCCGAAACACTGGGGGTTCGACCTGGAGTACGCGCCCATCGAGGAGCTGGCGAAGAAGCCTCCATACCGGTGAGTCTCAAAGACCCGGCCTGCAGCGCCCCTGGTCATACCATGGATGCAAGTACCCTCTCGGCCTCCCGAGCCACGACGAGCTCCTCGTTCGTGGGGACAACGTACGCCGGGATTTTCGACGATACCTTCGTGATCCTCGTCTCCCCCTTCACTTTCTCATTCAGCCCTTCCTCGAGCTCAACCCCGAGAAAGGCCAGGCGCCGGCACACCTCCCCCCGCACCCTCACGCTGTTCTCGCCTATCCCGCCCGTGAAGACCAGGGCGTCGAGCCCCTGAAGAGCCACGTAGTATTGACCGATATAGCGGATCACGTCGTAGACGAACTTCCGCACGGCGAGCTCGGCCCGGGCGTTCCCCTCGGCCGCCGCCCGCTCGATTTCTTTCAGGTCCCCCTCCGTCCCCGAGATCCCCTTGAGCCCCCCATTGGTAGCGAGCTCTTGAAAAAGCTCGTCGTAGGAAAGACCGAGTCTCCCTTTTAGATAAGGGAGCATGAAGGCGTCGATGTCGCCGCACCTGTTCGAGTGGAGGATCCCGCTCTGGAGGGAGAAACCGAATGATGTGTCGATTGACTTGCCGTCACGTATCGCGCAGAGGCTCGAGCTCCCGCCCAGGTGGCAGCTTATCACCCTTCTCGCGCCGGGATTGAGCTCCCCGATCCGCAGGCTGATGTAGTGGTGGGAGGCTCCGTGGAAACCGTATTTCTCCACCCCATGCGTCTCGTACCAGTCGTAGGGCACGCCGTAGACCCTCGCTTCGAGGGGGAGGGAGTCGTGGAAGTGGGGCTCGAAGAGCCCGACGAGGGGGAGCTCGGGATACCGTTCGAGGAAAATGCCGATGACCTTGAGGTAATGCGCGTTGTGGGCGGGAGCGACGACGAGGAAGTCCTCCATCGCCTTCAGCACATCGCGGGTGAGGAGCTCGGCCCCCCGGCGGCGCCCCGCGTGCACCGTCTTGAACCCCACTGCGTCGATACGTCCAAGCCCGTCCCGCCCGAGCTCCCCGATCACGATATCCACCGCGTCGCCGTAACCGATGCGCGCGTGCTTCGACGACCCTTTCCTCGCGCCGTGCTCGAATGCGTACTCCGAACTCTCGTACCCGATGTTCGTAATCTTCCCCGCGGCCGCCGCGTTCCCCGACCCCGTGTCGAAGAGGCGGTATTTGAACGAGGTGCTCCCCGCGTTGGCGATGAGTATGTTCATCCCCGTCTCCCTTCCTTCTTTTCTACGCTCGCATAATAATAGCAACCCCGCCGGCGTGCGAAAACTGAATTGTAAAATTCCTTGTGAGAAAAATACGCCCATGGTACATTCCAACGATCACGCGCAAGGAGGCGTCGCCATGGACATCCTGGCAAGAGGAAAATACGTGCTCACATCGGCCGCAGAAGGGTGTGTTATCGAGGACGGAGCGGTCATGATCTCCGAGGGGAAGATCCTCGAGGTCGGTGATTGCGAAAGCCTCCGGAAAAAGTACCCGCGCGCCGAGGGCAAGGGGAACGGGAGCGAGCTCCTCATGCCCGGCCTCGTCGACGGCCACAGCCATGGATCGGGACTCTCGAGCATCCAGTGCGGGATGACCTTCGACTTTCTCGAGAACCTCCTTATGGACTGGGCTTACATCCCCCCCGTCGACCCAAAGCTCAGAACGGCCCTGAGCGCCGCGAAGCACATCCGGAACGGCTGCACGACCATGCATCTCAACTACTGGGGGGAGGAGCCGAACCTCCTCCAAAACGCCCTCTCCTGCATCGACGGGGCAAAAAATACGGGCATCCGCCTCGCCTACTCCCCGGGCGGGCGGAACGTGAACAGGCTCGCCCTGGACGAGGGCGAGTTCGTGAAGACCCTCCCGGAAGACCTCCGGAGGGCAGTTTTGCCCATGATCTCCTACGACAAGAAGGCCTTCACCGAAAAATACATAGAGCTCTTCGACGAGCTCTATGGCCGATTCAACGACGAGGAAACGAGGGTCCTTTTGGGACCCAGCTGGGTCCAGGGGTGCACCGATAATTTCCTGGAACGGGTCGGGGAGAAAGCGGACAGCCTCCCAAAGGCGATGATCCACATCCACACCCTCCAAACCCCGGTGCAGAAGGCCTACGGGCTGAGAAAATACGGCAAGTCCCTCCTCGCCCACCTCGACGACCTGGGGATAGTCGGCAAGCGGCTCGTCCTCGGGCACGCCGTGTTCGTGAGCGAAAGCGACATCAGGCTCCTCGCGTCGAAGGGAGCTTCGGTAACCCACCACCCGAGCTGCAACCTCGCGGTCCGGAACGGGATCGCTCCGGTCTACGAGCTCGTGAAGGCCGGGGTCAACGTCGCCCTCGGGATCGACGACAAAGCGATCAACGATGACGAGGACGCGATCCAGGAGCTCAGGATGACCCACAGGCTCCACCGGGTTTCCGGCTTCGATCTCGAGAATACCCCCGCCCTCGACGCGCGCGCGGTCCTCAGGATGGGAACGGTGAACGCAGCGAGGGTGTGCGGGTTCGAAGGGGAGATCGGGGAACTCAAACCGGGGATGAAGGCGGACATGATCCTCGTGGACATAGGGGAAATCCTCGAGGGCGTCCCCTACGTGCGTGGGTACTCCGAAAGGAGCCCCGCGGGCGCCGGAACGCCTCGCGGTCTCGACATCGCCGAGCTCTTCATCCACAGGGCGAAGGGATCCCATGTGAACACCACGATCATCGGCGGCAGGGTCGTGATGGAAAACCGGAAGATCCTCACCGTCGATGTCGAGGGGCTCACCCGCGAGGCGAGGGAACAGGCATCGAAACCACTGGGCGCGGAGCAGACCGCCTTCGCCGACCTGCTCCGGAAGGTGAAGCCCCATTACCAGGCCTGGTACCGGGGGTGGGAGACGATGGAGCTCGAACCCTTTTACGCAATGAACAGCAGGGTGTGAACTACATTCAGTGAGGTACATTCTTCTTGACACCGCAAACCGGTGAAGATACAATGACACCTATCGTTTCCACATTTCGGAAGGGAGGTTATTGTATGAAGAAACTCAAAATTCTGCTCCTGTTGTGCGTGTTTGTGCTTTCGGTTTCCCTCGTGGCATTCGGGGCGGAGGCGAAGAAGGGCGTTATAAAGGTCGGTGTCCTGATGAACCTCACCGGCCCATGGGCGTCGATCGACATCCCCGCGTGGAATGCTATCCAGCTCGCCGTCAAGGATATCAACGCGGCGGGCGGGCTGCTCGGCAAGAAGGTCGAAGCGATGTGCATCGACACAAAGGCCGACGAGGGCGAGACGGTGAGTGCCGCGGTCCGGCTCTGCGAAAAAGAGAAGGTCAACGTCGTGATCGGATACTGCGATACCCACTGGGTGCTGACCGCAGCCCCGATCGTCCGCGACTTCAACATCCCCTTCATCACCCCGGGGGCGACCCACCCGAGGATCCCGGAGCGGAGCGGAGCGTGGCTCGCCTGCATGACCGACAACGCACAGGCGTCGGTCATGGCGCAGTACCTCGTGAAAGACCTCGGCATGAAGAGGACGGCGATCTGGATCGACAACGCCGTCGATTTCAGCGTCGCCGTGTGCGCATTCTACGCGGACGCGTTCAAGCGCTTCGGCGGGCAGGTGGTATACGAGGACTACTTCGAGACCAGCTGGACCGATTTCTCGGCGCTGGTGACGAGGCTCAAGAGCAGGGAGAGTGACGTAGACTGCGTCTACGTAGGTGCCATCCCAGACAACATCGGTTTAATCGTCAAACAGATCAGGGAAGGCGGCATCGACATTCCTATCCTGAGCGAAGACGGCGCCGACACCCCGCTCCTCGCGGATACCGCGGGCGAGTACGCCGACGGCGTGATTATCACGAGCCACGTAACCTTCGAGAGCAAGGATCCCAAGGTGGTGAAGTTCGCCGCCGACTACAAGAAGATGTTCAAAACGGCCCCGGAAAACGCCTTTGCAGCCCTCGGGTACGACGCGATGATGCTCGCCGCCGAGGCGATCAAAAAAATCAACTCCGATGACCCGAAAAAGATCAACATAGGGATGCGGATGATCAGGGAGTACAAGGGCGTCACCGGCTCGATCTCCTACAACGAGGGAAGCCAGGTGCCCTGGAAATCGGTCGCGCTCATGAAGAGTATGGGGGGCAAGTTCGAGCTCATCAAGATGCAGGTGCCCGAGTACATGCCTGCGAAGGAAATCGCGAAATAGACTGATCCGTTCGAAACAAGCGGAATCGTTCACTGCATGTGCGGGTATGTTCGGCACGAAGACGCGGGCAAAGCGAAACCGAGGGGGGGGGTAGCGATTCTCGCCTATCCCCCTTTTTTACCATGGCGAACGCGCTGGTAAGGCGCGGTTTTTTGGCGGAGCAGCCGGGAGGGAACGTGTGCTTCTCGAAGTGAGCGATGTCAGCAAGCAGTTCGGCGGCCTATGGGCGGTGAAGGACTACAACCTTCGGCTCCCCTCGGGAAAGATCCACGGGCTCATCGGTCCGAACGGCGCGGGAAAAACCACGATCTTCAACCTCGTTACCGGGCTACTGCGGGTAACGAGCGGACGGATCAGCTTCAAGGGTTCCGACATCACCGAGTGGCGTCCGGACCGGCGGGCCCGGATCGGCGTGACGCGGAGCTTTCAGAACCTGAGGCTCTTCAAGAGCCTCAGCGTCGCACAGAACGTCAAGATCGCCCGGCACATGCACCTGAATTACCGGCTTTTTGAGGTCGTTCTCAACCTCCCGAAATTCCTAAGAGAGGAGAAGGAGCTCGACGGTTTCGGGGAGGAGATCCTCACCCTGTTCGGTCTTATGGAGGTCCATGACAAGACCGCGGGGGAGCTTCCCTACGGCCTCCAGCGGAAACTCGACATAGTGAGGGCGATAGTGACCGGCGCCGAGCTCATCCTCCTCGACGAGCCGACCGCGGGAATGAACTCCTACGAGGCAGAACGGCTCGCCGACCTCGTGAAAGAGGTGAGGAAGCGCTACGACCTTACCATCGTCATCGTGGAGCACCGCATGCCCTTCATCCTGGGTCTTGCAGAGCGCATCCAAGTGCTCGACCACGGCGTTATTATTGCCGAGGGAAGCCCCGAAGCGATAAGAACCGACCCCAAGGTCATCGAAGCGTACCTCGGAAAGGAAGACGACGTTGCTTAAGGTAAATGAGATCGACGTGTATTACGGGGTCATCCCCGCGATACGGAAACTGGCCCTGCACATCGATCAGGGGCGGATCGTCACCCTGGTGGGCGCAAACGGCGCGGGAAAGACCACGACTCTTAAGGCAATCATGGGGATCCTCGTACCCAAAGAAGGGGGAATCATCTACAGGGACGGCGACATCACGAGGGTGCCGTCGGACAGACGGGTAGAGATGGGGATCGCGATGGTCCCCGAGGGGAGACAAATCTTCGCGAGGCTCACCGTAAAGGACAACCTGGACCTCGGCGCCTTCCACCGCAGGGACCGGAGCGGCGTCAAAAGGGACCTGGAGTGGATCTACGGCCTCTTTCCGGTGCTAAAAGAGCGGACGGGACAGATCGCCGGGACATTGAGCGGGGGGGAGCAGCAGATGCTCGCCCTCGGACGCGGGCTCATGAGCCACCCCGAGCTCCTCCTCCTCGACGAGCCATCCCTGGGGCTTGCCCCGCTCGTGGTGCGCGAGATCTACAGGGTGATCCGCGAGATCAACAAGAGCGGCATCACGATCCTCCTCGTCGAGCAGAACATAAACATGGCGATGAAGGTTTCGAGCTACGCCTATATACTCGAAACCGGGCGGATACGCACCGAGGGAAAACCGCACGAGGTCATGAAAAAAGAGAACATCATGAAAGCCTATCTGGGGGAATAGATCGTGTTCACGACCCAGTACATACTGCAGCAGGTATTCAACGGTGTCGTCTTCGGGGCAATGTACGCTCTTCTCGCCCTCGGGATGACGATTATCTACGGGATACTCCGGCTCATCCACTTCGCCCACGGCGCCCTCATCACCGTGGGGGCTTTCTGTTTCTACGTTTGTTTCGCGCTCCTCGGTATCCCTTTCGCGGGAGCCATCGTGATCGTGATCGGCTTCGGGGCGCTCATGGGGGTGATCCTCGACGTTATCGCCTACAAGAAGGTGGTTGGGGGTCCCGAGGTGTCGATGCTCATCACCTCGCTCGGCTTTTATATCTTCATCGAAAACTTGATAAAGCTCATCGCCTCCCCCCAGCCCTATGCTTTCCACCCCCCGGCATTTTTCGAGAAACTCTACAAAAAAGGGCTCGTCACCTTCAGGACGATCGACCTCTTCATCGTCGCCTCCTCGATCGCGATCATGCTCGTGTTCAACCTCTTCGTGAAGAAGACCCGAATGGGAAAGGCAATGCGGGCGGTCTCCGAGAGCGGAGAGGCGGCGAGGATAGTGGGGATCAACATAGGACGCGTGATCAGCTTCTCCTTCATCGTCGCCTCGGCCATCGCCGCGGTCACAGGCTTCATGTGGGGCGCCAAGTACGGGCAGATCTCCTACAGCATGGGGTTCATGTCCGGGGTGAAGGCATTCGTGGCGATCGTCATCGGCGGGGTCGGAAGTATCCCGGGCGCGATGTTCGGAGGGTTCATCCTCGGGATCCTCGAGATGTTTTCCGTCGCCTTCCTCCCGCCCGGGTACGCGGGGTACAGGGACGGGATCGTCTTCTTCATCCTCATCATCATCCTTATCGTGAGGCCCTCGGGTCTGCTCGGCCAGAAAGAAGCGGAGTCCTAAATGGCGTCAACGACGAAAAATATAAATAACGAGGATCGCCCGGGGATTCCGAGGGGTGTGCTGGCTCTCATCGGAATCGCAGTTCTCTTCGCCCTCCTGTGGGGTTCGACCAAGGTCTTCAGCAGGTATATCGTCTTCATCGTCTCGCTCATCGGCGTGTACGTCGTCGCCGCGGAGAGCCTCAACCTCACGAACGGCTACTCGGGGCTCTTCTCCCTTGGGCACGCGGGGTTCATGGCCGTCGGCGCCTACACCTCGGCTCTCCTCACCTTCCCCGTGGAGATGAGGGAGGTCTTCGCCCTCTCCCCTCTTCCGAACTGGCTCGGCGGTCCCCAGTTCCACTGGCCTTTTTTCCCGGCCCTCATTGCCGGCGGGCTTTTCGCCATGGCCCTCGCGTTCATCGTCGGGGTCCCGGTCCTCCGCCTGCGGGGGCATTATCTCTCCGTCGCCTCCCTCGGGCTCATGGTGCTCATCACCTCCCTCGCGATGAACCTCCGAAACGTCACCCGGGGCTCGATCGGCATCAACTCGATCCCGAAGTACACGAATATTTACTGGGCCTGGGGATGGGCCGTCGTCACCGTCTACGTGGTCTGGCGGGTCGTGAACTCCTCCTTCGGGAGGGCGATGATGGCGATCCGCGAGGACGTGAGCGCGGCGCAGGTCCAGGGGATAAACCCCCTGAAGTACAGGCTCCTCTCCTTCGCGATCGGCGCCTTTTTCGCGGGCGTCGCGGGCGGACTCTACGGCCATCTCTCGGGGGCCATCCGACCCTACGGTTTCTCCTTCGACCTCACCTTCCAGATTGTCATCATGGTGGTGCTCGGCGGGATGGGAACCATTCAGGGCCCTATCGCCGGCGCGGCAACCCTCATCGTCCTCAGGTACATCCTGAAACCGGTGGAGGAAGGGTTGAAGGTGTACGGTCTCGTCGAGCTCATCTACGCCACCCTCCTCATCGTCGTCATGATCTACAAGCCGGAGGGGATTTTGGGGCGGCGGGTGCTGCGGAAATAGGAGCGGGGACAGGCCCGTTTATTTCCCGATCTCGTCGACCAGGTAAGAGACGAGCCCTTCCAGAAAGGTTTTGTATTCTTCCTCGGGACCCATGGCCGAGTACTTCCCCCCCTCGATCTTCGCCTGGAGGCCGGCGAGCCGCTCGCTGTCGAGCCCAAAGGATTTAACAATGTCGATCAGGCGGCTCGCCGAATCGACGAGGCGGAAAGGGCCGTAGCGGGTCGGTTCTTCGATGAGGTTGCGGGCCGAGACAGTCATGTAGGAAATCAGCTCGAAGACCTGGGCTTCGATGGATTTCTTATCCACGGATGCCTTATCCACCGCACACCTCCCACCAGATGATTTCTTCAAACGCGCGCGGCGGAGACGGAGGTTCCTGGTCCGGCTCGCCGACGCTTATCAACAGCTGCGGCACGATCGACTCGGGCAGACCGAGCAGCTTTCTTACCGCGTCGGCGTGGAACGAGGCGATGACGCAGGTACCAAGACCTTCGGCGAAGGCGGCGAGCATGAGGTTTTGCGCGGCCATGGCCGAGTCCATCTTTGTCAGAGACTCGGGGCCCATTTTCCCGCCCTTTTCCCTGGCCAGGGACATATCCTGAGCTATCACGATCACCGCCGGCGGACCGCCCAGAAGCCCGGGGCTCACCATTTTTATTTTCTTCCTCATTTCCGCGTCGGTGATCACCACGAACCGCCAGGTCTGAGCGTTGCCGCCGGAGGGGGCCCACACGGCCGCTTCGAGAATCCTGCGTAAAACGGCCGTGTCGACCGGCCGGTCCTTGAATTTTCTGACGCTGCGCCGTTTCTTGATAGCAGTCATGACATCCATGGTCCCTCCTCTGACGAACGTTTTTCGCACAGACCCCGATTTTTGTCCAGATGAAGATTATCCTAAATACCGGATCGATCAAGCGTTCTTATTTTAATCGCATGCACCTCTAGAACGGGATCCGCCCCTGTTTGCACATGCATCGATTTTCTGTAGCCTTTCAGGCGCGTTTTTTCATACTTTATTGACATCATCCCATCGCGCCGGCAAGGAGGGGAAACGTGAAGGCGGACCTGGTCATACATAACTGTACGATTGTGAAGCACGACCGGTGCATCGAAGGCGGGGTCGCGATCGACAGGGGGAGGATCGCTGCGATTGCGGGAAGCGGCGCTCTCCCCGAGGGGGCATTGCCGCGCGGTGCCCGCGAGATCGACGCCGGCGGGAGGTACGTCATCCCCGGGTGCATCGACCCCCACATGCACTTCGACTGGCCCGACTGGGACTTCGCCGAAGGCGCCGAGTCGGCGACAAAGGCGGCAGCCGCCGGGGGGTACACGACCGTGATACACCACCTGAGCGGGCCCGGGAGCCTTGTCGGAATCTTCGAGGGGCACCGGCCGGTCGTGGAGCGCTCGGCCTACGTCGACACCGCCTTCCACATGGCCGTTTTCACCGAAGAGCAGATCGGCGAAATCCCGCAGATGGCGGGACTCGGCGTGCCGTCGTTCAAGTTTTTCCTCCCCTACAGGGGGAGCGAGGTCGTGCCGCCCCTCGTCGGGATCGACGACGGCATCGTCTACCGCGGGCTCGAAGAGATCGCGAAGCTCGGCACCCCGGGGATCGCCCTCGTCCACGCGGAGAACGTGGAGATCTTTTTCAGGCTGAAGAACCGGGCGCTCAAGGAGGGGAGAGGGGGGGGCGTCGGGTGGGAGGACGTTCGGCCCGTTGTCTGCGAGCTCGAGGCGATACGGATGGTCGCCTGCTTTTCGGAGGTCACGGGGTGCCCCGTATACATCGTCCACGTGAGCTCGAAGGAGGGGGCCGCCGAGATCAAACAAGCGGCGGACCGGGGCGTGCGGATCACCGGCGAGACCTGCCCGCAGTACCTCACCCTCACCGCGGGGGAGATCGACAGGACCCTCGGGAAGGTGAACCCCCCGATACGGCGTGAACCCGAGCACGCCGAGAAACTCTGGGATGCCCTGAACCGCGGCGGCTTGAAATGCATCGGCTCCGACCACGCCGCCTGCGCGCGAAAGCACAAGCAAGAGTTCTGGGGAGCGGTCGTCGGGGTGGCCGGGATACAGACCGTTTTGCCCGTGCTCCTCAGCGAGGGGGTGAACAAGGGGAGGATAAGCATCAACAAGCTCGTCGAGATAACCAGCTACAACACTGCGCGGACCTTCGGACTCTATCCGCGTAAAGGGGCGATCGAGGTGGGCGCTTCGGCGGACCTCGTGGTGCTCGACATGGAGAAGCGGTCGGTCGTTCGGGCGAAGGATCTCCACCACATCTCGGACTTCTCACTCTTCGAGGGGCGGGAGCTCACCGGCTGGCCGGTTACGACGGTGCTCAGGGGCGAGGTGATCGTGGAAGACGGCGAGGCCGTCGGGAAAGCGGGAACGGGGAGGTTCGTGCCGAGATACGCTGAACAAGGCCCTCGCACCCGGTGACGCCGAGATCCGCGCCGTCAACCTCGAAAAGATCCTTCGGGATTGGCGTTACCTTTGCAGATCGCGCGCCACCTCGGCGCGTTTTGCCGCTCGCCTGAGCTTCCCGGAACGCTGGAGGATCCTGAACATCGCGCGGTTCACCGCCCGGAAAAAAGGAGGGAGCGTCTTGTCCCTGAGCACGTCGCAGAACAGCACCACCCTCCTCCCGGCGCTCTTGTTCCAGACTTCGTGGAGATAGGTGTCGTCGAACACGATCTCCTCGCCCTCCCTCCACGAGTACCGCTCGCCGTCCACGAGGATGTACACGGGGGCGTCCTTGGGTACAATAAGCCCGAGATGATAGCGGAGCACGCTCTTGAAAAAGCCGACGTGAGGGGGGATGTGTTTGCCGCCGTCGATGATCGAAAACATCGCCGTGGTGATCTGGGGCATCTGCTTCAGCAGCGCCGTCGTCCGCGGTACCTGCTCGCAGTTTTTGTCCACCCACAGGTTGAACCCCTTTAGGATGAAGGTGCGCCAGGCAACATCGTCCTTCGCGGAGATAAACCGCTGGAGCTTGTCCACTTCATGGAATTTCGGGATCGCCTCGACGTTTGTAAGCACATCGTCGAGCTCCCGACGTATGACTTTCCAGTTGTCCCGCAGTTTCTTCGATTCCGGGAATACCTCCTTTACGTCGAGGTACGGCGGGTTTTTCACGAACAATTCTATGATCTTCGTAAACAGGAAGGCGTACAGGAAAGGCTCGATGAAGTAAACCAATACCGCCGGTGCGGCGATCGCCGCCAGGACTATGAGCGCTGCCGTCATTGTAGTCTCCACGCACGCCGGCGGACATCACCATCCTCGGCGAAATGCAAAGACCTCCCATCGGGGTTTGTCAGGTCTTCGGATCGGGCTCCCCTTCGTGCTCCTCCATAACCTCAACCGCCCAGCGCGCCGCATCCCCGCACACCGAAGGGCACATGGTGTCATGCAGCTTCTTCGCGAGTGTTCGATTCTCTTCCCAAGCCTTCGCCGCGGCGGGATCCTTCGGGTCCTTGCCGATATCGCTGAACCTCCTGCCGTATTTCATCCCGACGTAAAACAGACCTCCAACGTACGCTCCGCACGACCCGTCGCCCTCGGCGCCCCCTCCTCCGGCGAAGCTTCCCATGCCTCTGTAGGCGGTATCGTTGTTTTCGCGAAAGACGTCGAGCAAAGCCTTCAGCGTCGCCTGGGCGCAGTTCCCGTAATCGCGTTCGTACTCGAACGCCCGCTCATATGCCTCCGAAGACTTGCCTTGCACCGAATCATTTTTCATACGCACTCCCCAAAGGAATATACCCGCCCTCCGCAAGATCGTAATCTTTTAAATATTCTTAGCCAACGAATATAGTATTATTAAAACAATAAAAAGGGCGCAATGAAACAGTACGTCGATCCGCGGATGCATACGGCCGAGCACATCCTGAACCAGACTATGGATCGGATCTTAGGCTGCGGCAGGTGCTTCAGCTCCCACATCGAAAAAAAGAAATCGAAGTGCGACTACCGCTTCGAAAGGGCGCTCGCCGAAGAGGAAGTGCGGGAAATCGAGCGCAGGGTGAACGAGGTGATCAAACGGGACCTGCCCGTCGAAGAGATATTTCTGAACCGCGAAGAGGCTGTTTCGCGGTTCGACACGAGCCGCCTCCCCGACTCCGCGGACCCTGCGATCAGGATCGTGAAGGTCGGCGACTACGACGCATGTCCCTGCTCCGGCGAACACGTGAAATCCTCAAAAGAAATCGGGGAGTTTCGGGTCACCACCACGAGCCATGAAAACGGAGTGCTCCGTATCCGCTTCAAGCTCGCCCCGTGATTACGGCCGCATCTCTTCCCATATACCTCTTCGGCACCATAGAACTCGTTCGACCGAAAAACCCCGCCAAAAGAGGGCGGAGCCGAGCCAGCTCCCCAAAAGGGCGGACGAGAGCCAGCTAAATACCATGTTCGGCGGGAGCGCGACGACGGTTATCATGATTCAGAAGATGGTCTGGGTGGAGTGAAGAATATGACAATCCGTCAGGGAGACGGTTTTTTACTACGATATTGAAGGACGTTTGTCCTCCCACGGTCTTGCTCTCTCGAATGCATATGATGCCTTCAGTATTGTACTTTCATCTTTCAACCTTCCGACAATCTGGAGTCCAACAGGCAAGCCGTCGGAGGTAAATCCACAGGGTATCGTGGCAGCTGGGTTATGAGTAAAATTGAACAGGGGGGTAAATGGAGTGAGACCCCACTCAATCATACCATAGCCCAGCTTCTTGCTCTTTGATCCGATCGGGAATGCCGGAACGGCGGTTGCCGGCGTCATAAGGAGATCATAGGTTTGAAAAAACTCCAGCATTTTTACACGCCACCTGCCGACCTCTATCCAGGCTTTGATCAGTTCAGCTCCGCTCAATTTACGCCCAATTTCAAGCGATGTGCGAAAGTACGGCATGAGCATCTCCGGATGCTCATCCAAGTGGAAACCGAGAAGCAAGTCATTCTGCGCAGATGCGATGTTTTCCCATATGTGAAACGGCGGATCAATGGGAGGCGCCGCCTCTTCTATCTTGTGTCCCATCTCTTCGAAAGTATGCACTGCTGCTTCCGTGTGGGACCTGACTTCAGGGTCAACTTCGGCATATCCCAAGTCAGGGCTCCATGCAATTCTCAAAGTTTTGAGGCTCGATTCCAGCTCTTTAAAAAAATCGGGAGGTGTGTCTTTCATGCTGTTATAATCCTCCCGGTCATGGCCGCTCATTACATTCAGCAAAAAAGCCGCGTCACGAACGTTCCTTGTCATGGGGCCGTGACAGACAAAATCGATAGCCGGCCCATAGACCGGATCTATATCGTAGGGAACTCGCCCATATGTGGGTTTCAGGCCAAATATGCCGCACAGACTCGAGGGTATCCTGATTGATCCACCGCCGTCACTCCCGGGGCTTATAGGGCACATGCCGGCAGCAACGCTTGCCCCGGCTCCTCCGCTGGAACCGCCGGAAGATCTCTGCGCATTCCAAGGATTACGGCATGCATCTCCGAGCTTGTTCTCCGTGAAGTTAGCGCATCCGTACTCCGGTGTATTCGTTTTACCGATGATGATTGCCCCGGCTTCTTTCATGCGCTTTGCCAGAAGACCATCTTCATCAGGCACAAAATCCTTGTAAACCAGGCTCCCCGATGTTGTCCGTATACCTTTGGTCATGTACAGATCCTTGATCGCGACAGGCATGCCGTGAAGCGGCCCATGGTCGATTCCCTTGATGAGCGACTCTTCGGCCTTTTTCGCGGACGCAAGGGCTTCCTCCTCGGCAAGAGTAAGAAAGGCGTTGAGCTTTGGATTCAGCTCTTCAATTCTTCGAAAAACAGCCTCCATCAGCTCAACCGGTGAAAGTTTTTTACGTTTTATCAACCGTGCCAGCTCATTAACAGGTGTAAAAACAAGTTCTCGATCTTCATCAAAACGCGGCATAAATATTTTCCTTTCAAAAGAATGATTTTTTAAGCAATCCTAAATGGGAAATACTGAGATGTCAAGAAAAATGGGACAGCCGAAGGCTATGGGAGGATTCATACAAAAAATGGCAGGCATGCTTCCCGCCCGAACGTACAAAGATGACCTTCTGCAACGAAGCCATATGCCGCACAATGCCCCAAGGGAATTTTTCATGATTGCAGTAATACTCCACCAATTCAGAAACACCCCTCGAGGGGCACAAACCCTATCCCCTTTGAACGGCAAATCGAGGTGGCGGAGAAACTCGTAAAACACGTGCCGAGTTTTAAAAAAGTATGCTGTATGAACTCCGGCCCGGAGGTCACTCCGGCCCGGAGGTC
>Ga0315286_10002781_pt1 | contig 16396 bp, 33 predicted proteins | sample YL17G10_0_MG_FD_205038 | JGI IMG/M metagenome (GOLD analysis project Ga0315286, IMG submission 205038) | Sediment microbial communities from Yellowstone Lake, YNP, Wyoming, USA - YL17G10_0 | ecosystem: Environmental > Aquatic > Freshwater > Lake > Sediment | place: USA: Wyoming | collected...
TTTGTAATATTCTTTGCAGGGATATTCAGCAATGTATATCAAACAATGGCGGAGAATCCAGCATTAAGCGCAGAGGCAGACCAGTTGATTTTCATTTCAAATATATTAAATTATCTTCCGTTTATAGTTGGAATAATTGGAAGCATATTGGCAATTGTAATGTATAAACTTTGGCAGAATAGTGAATCATGAACCTAAAATCATTTATCTGGATTATTGTATTAATTCTTTTAATCAGCTCGGTATGTGCTTATGATTCAAGATTTGTATATTTTGATACAGGAGATATTGCATTAAATGGAAGTGCAGGGATACAGGGACAAAGCATTAATAATTTTAATTGGACAAATGGCGCAGGATGTACTTATAACGGAACAATAAAATATAATGGTACTTTATCTATTGGGGGAGATTCAACACAACCTTATTATGTTGTAACAACATTAAAAAGCAATTATTCTCTTGAAGGTATGTTTTATGATTCCTCAGGAAATGATGCTACACAATATTTTGGATTAAAAATAAGCAATGGTGCTGATACAATGACTGTAGGCATAACTGGAACATATAGTGCAGGAACTCAATATGAATGGACTTTATGGGATGGCGCAATAACACAACATGGAATAATTCAAGCAAGAAGTATTGGATGGCATAAGTTTCTGATTTATAATAAAAATACATCTGGGACAGATTCACAAAGATTTTTTTGTGTGGATAATAATTGTGTATATAACACTATGTTTTTTACTCCAAATGTTAAAATAGGATTTGATTCTGATAATAATCCAGCTACAGCTCCAGGCTATATGGATAATTTTTATATTTATATGGGAAATATAACGCCTAATTATCCTTCAAGTAATGGTGGTGAAGCATCAGGCACAATCAATTTATCAAGCTCATATCCACCAACAAACACCCAATACAATTATAATAACATCTCTTTATGGCTGACTGCAAATTTAAGCTATTCAAATACAAATGCAAGTTTATGGCTTGATGGAATATTAAACCAGACAAGGACATTATTGGGTTCAGGAACAAATGTTAATGTAAGCTTCAGCAAAATATTAAGCCAGAGAGCGCATAATTTTTCAATAAATGTTTATGACAATACAACCAATAAAAATTCAACAACAAATATATTTTATACTGATATGGTTATTCCTACAATAACAACCAATTTCCTAAATAATTCGATATATTATCTTGTTAATATTAGCGCATTGTTTAATTTCACAGATGACCAGATGCTTCATAGATATAACATTTCAATTGATGGAGTAAATATACAGGGGAACAATTCAATTGATGCAGTATCAATAAATGTTTCATTTGCTTATAATGTAAGTTCATTGTCTTCAGGATTGCATCTGCTTAATGTAACTATTGCAGATGGGCATACAGCAACTTCTTTATTAGGAAGTTATGATTTCAATAATGGATTAATTGGGGAATATTCCCAATTTAATTTTAATTATCCTTATAAGATGGGGTATATCAAAATAAATCAGAAAGGGGGAATACTTGATAATTGGCAGACGGAAAGAAAAGCAGACAGATATTCGATTATATTCAAGCCATTCACTAAATCAACAAGCTATACATTCACAATTGAAGCTGATGATTATATCTATATTGTGGATAAAAAAGATTCTGACTATGGCAAATGGCTGATATATAATGAGCATTGGATTGACTTCATGCCATTTAAGGATATAACTATCAAGAGAATAACAGATAACCTTGTTGAAGTCACATTAAATAATGTTGATGACAAATTAAATGAATTAGTTTTCAATTCAATAGGGGATTTAAATATAGTGACAAAGACATATAATCTATATAAAATAAATTCAACTATTTCTTATTCAGCAGTTGTCATGGGATTAGTTCCTCAGACAATATCATTAAGCATAGATAATACTGGCACAACCCATACAAATGCAGGATTGATTTGGAATGGAAATTCAAAATCAGTAACAAAAACCACTCCAAGTTATGATTATTATACTTCAACTTTCATAACTTCTTATTTTTCTTCTGATACATCAATATCATTCAATTGGAATTATAATATTACAGGAACAGTTAACAGCGAAAATGGAACTTTAACTTATAATCAAACTATTGTTAATTTTGGGATTGACAACTGCACAACATTCACTACACGGGCTTTTAATTTTACAGTCATAAATTCATCAAGCCTTGCAAAGATTAACAGCACGGCAGACGGATATTTTGGATTGTATTTTAACGATGTTACATATACAGTAAATTTTAATCTTTCATGGATATACCCTGAATTGACTCATGGCATCTGCATCAATCCAGCAACAGCAGTTTTAAATCTTACAGGACAGATGGAATTCTTTATCAATTCCATCATAAAAACTTATTACATTTCAAATTCAACCATAAGCAATCAAACTCAAAATGTAAATATTTATTATGATGATGGAACAACCCAGGTTACATTTACAGTAACAGATGAGAATGATAATCCTCTTGATAATGTTTATATAACTGTATTGATTTATGACTTTGGAACAAATACATACCTTACTTCTGAAATATTAAAGACAGATACTGAAGGTCATGCAATAGGAAATATTGTTCTTAATTCACAATGGTATAAATTTATTGTAACCTATAACAATAAAGTTTATTTGGAAACAACGCCCATAAAATTAATAACAACCACTTATTCATTTCAGATAAGCCTGACAGATGACTACTTCACAAATTATAATACTGTAATGGGAATATCTGGAGATGTGACATTCACAAATACAACAAAATATTTCAGCTATACATTCACAAATCCAACTGGCAGCTCCCAATTAGGATGCCTGAAGATAAGAAAAATATCATTATATGGCGATACTGTAATTAATCAATCATGCGTTAATGCAGCAGCATCAACTATAAATCTTGCTATATCAGAAGCAACTGGCTCAAATACTTATATTGGGACTGGAACAATAGGTATTGGAACAAATACATTTATTCTTGATGAAGCAACTGCTTCTTTCAATGAAGGATATAAGACTTATGGTAAAGAAGGAATATTTGTGACATTCCTGCTGGTTTTAACCCTGACAATGATTGGAATATGGAGTCCAATAATTGCTGTTGTATTAATGGTTTTGGGGTTTGTCCTGTCAATTATTTTAGGCATATTCTATTTAAGCTGGGGCATGATGATTGGATTTATCATACTTGGAATCATAGTTATAATGAGGCTGAATAGAACTTGAAAATAGAAGCATATATTTTAGGATTTGTAATCTTTTCTTTGTTTGTAGTTACTGGTGGATTTTTAATTGCAGATATTAATAAAAATTATGCTGGGATAATAACAGAAAATATATCAACATCTGATTTTAACCAGACTTATAACACAATAGATAATATGTATAATCTTTCACAAGAGCAGAAAGGCGCAGTTATTGGCGGAGGAATAAGCTCAACAAGCATATCAGAAACATCATTCGGCGGAGCTTTAACTGCTTTCAGAATGGTTACAAGAACATTTTCATTGATAGGGAATATTATACAAGAATTATCGGCTGCGATAGGAATACCTTCTTTTTTCATTAAGTTTGCTTTTGCTGCACTAACTATTTTAATCACATTTGGAATAATATCAATGATTCTGAGGTATAAGCAATGAGGGATAAAAATGTATAACTTGACAATGATTGCAAATAACACAACTGGAATATTCAGTTTTGTCCAGGGAGTTAATGATGTTCTTATGTTTGGGTGGCTGGGAATTATGATGCTGATAGTTATAACAATTGTTGCCTTCATGTCATTCATGGTAAGCACAAATGATGTCAGGAAGAGCATTATTGCATCTACTTTCATAGCATTTGGAATGAGTTTGTTTCTCAAGGCATTGGGAATGATACCTAATAGAGCAATATTTGTCTGCTTAATACTGGCAGCCATATCAGTTGCATGGAGTTTTAGCTCTGAGGGATAGGTAACTTTTGGGTAATCTATATTTTTAAAGTGTTAATACATTCTATTCTTTGATAATTACTCCTCACTAGAAGGGTTAGTTATCGGAGATAGAAAAAATGAAAGCACTAGAAGCAAAGAAAGGTCAGGTCTTCGACCAAATGTCAGCCCTTGGAAAAATAATTACAAATTATTATTAAGGAAAGTTGGCATTGCGGGTTTAGCAATAACCCTCGTCGTAGTATTCCTGATTCTGAGCAAAGCAAAAGCAAATACGACTGTAGCAGCAGACCCAAATTCAACTGCAGCACTCTCTACGATGCAAAACGCAGCTGGAGATATTCCTGGTTGGGTAAGCCTTGTAGTTATAGCCGTAATTGGGGCCATTATTTTAGGGATTGTGGCCATGTTTAGGAGATAAGAAAATGAAACAGGTAACAAAGAAAGGTCAGGTCTTCGACCAAATGTCAGCCCTTGGAAAAATAATTACAAATTATTATTAAGGAAAGTTGGCATTGCGGGTTTAGCAATAACCCTCGTCGTGACATTCCTGATTTTGGCAAAAGCAAGAGCAAATACAACTGTTTCAGGAGAAACTGGACAATTCGCTTTGAACGCAACAAATACCCTGACTTCAGCAGCATCGGATATTCCGGGTTGGGTGAGCCTTGTAGTCATAGCGGTAATTGGTGCCATAATTTTAGGCATTGTAGCCATGTTTAGAAGGTAGAACTATGAACAAGAAAGGAGAAGCCTTTCAATTGCTGATAAGTTTGGCAACAAGTGTGGCTGTATTAGTAGTCATAACTGTTGTCACATTTTTAATATTGGCAAACGGAAGGCAGCAAATTAATTCAATTGAAGGAAATGAAACTGTTGGATATAATGCAACAATAACATTAGGACAGACAGTATCAGACGGCATTCCAGCATTCATGCCCATTATAATATTTACAGGAATTGGGGCTGTTTTAATTGGATTAGTTTATCTTTTCAAGAGGACATAAGCAATGAAAAACCTAAATAAATCAGGGCAAACATTTGAGCAGCTCGGAGCATTGACAGTTGGAATTGGAATATTGGCAATAACCCTCGTAATCGCATTTTTGATTATGGCTAAGGGAAAAAGCACTATAGTTAATAGCAATCCATGTGAGAACACAAGCAATTATTGGAACACAACAAGTTTAAGCTGCTGTGTCAATTCAACCAATTGCGCCAATGTAAATGGCGGAACAAACATGGCATATAACTCGACCAATAGCCTGCAGAATGCAACAAGCGATGTCGCCCCGTGGGTTCCAATTATAGTGATATGTATCGTGGGTAGTGTAATTTTAGGCATTGTTGCGATGTTCCGAAACAGATAAACACTAAGAATTTTTTTATTTTTTTATTTTTTTATTTAATAGTTTAAAAACACCATTAAATTGTTGAATTAAATTATCCATTGATTTGGTTTGATTTTCTATTTTTATTATTAATTTTTGTATTGATGATTCCATTTTGTTTCAGCTTCCCCATATGACCTTCCCAATCAAATATCCAAAGTCATTAAAGAAATCAATGCAGGATATTAAGGCATAACCTCCAATTAATGATAATGATATTATCAATTGTGTTCTTGTAAATATATTATGCCTAATAAGTCCATAAGCACAAATAATTAAAAGGTAGGCTATCATCTGAAATGCAAATGAAATAAATAACTGCCATGCTTCAGGATGCTGCTGGAATCCATGAATCTGTGATGCAGCTGGATTAACTTCATATATTTTAGTTGTGGGTGTTGTTTTATAAACTAACATATTGGTTGTGAATAGAGCTCCGATATTGAATATAATAAGCAGGATAACAAATAAATCCATTAATCTGAATAACTTTTTATAGTTTTCTTTCAATTGAAAATGTAATCTTGTTCTTTCATGCGCCATCTTTGATTTCAGATAATATAAAAATTCATAATTGATTTCTTTTGATTGTTTCATATAAACCGTGTTTTTCGGATACCCAATCCTTTTAAGGTTGGGAGGAGAAAAACTTACCCTCCGAGTTTAGCGTTTTTTGAGATAATCTTTTGTTACATATATCAACATATTCTTTTGATAATTCTATCCCTATAAAATCCACACCTAATTGATTACAAGCAATAGCTGTTGTTCCACTTCCCATAAAACAATCAAGAACTTTTGTTCCACCAAAACCTTTTATAATTTGTCTATACAAACCAATAGGTCTTCTTGCATTATGATTTACTGCATTAAACTTATCGTTAGGTTTTGTATTGTTATAAATCAAAGTATCTGAATATAATGTTTTTCTGTTTATCTTTTTAATATTGGGTTTTTCTTTAGATAAAACAAAAGCCAATTCTGTTCTGTAGAACAGAACTGTACCAGATAATCCTCTTTGGCATAAGGGTTTATTCCACTTTAAAAAATGGTGAAATAAAAAAGGAGTTTTATATATTGATTTCATAACATAAAATAATTTCTTATCTCCTGTGAAAATTATTGCATAACATCCTTTTTGTAAAACACGATACAATTCGGATAACCATTTATAACACCAAGTAGAATATTCTTCATCATCCATATTGTCTTCTATTTCAATATATTCTAAATTAGCATTATAAGGTGGGTCTGTTAAAACTAAATCTATTGAATTATCTTCTATTTGTTTTATCAATTCTAAGCAATCGCCTTGATATATTTTGTTGGTTTCCATAGTTTGTTAAGATACCCTACCCTTTAGGATATGGGAGTATGTCATTCTTCCTCTTTTAGCCTTTTAATTTCTTCATCCCTTAGCATCTGGGCGTAATCCAAATCATTTAAATCACTTAGTTTCTTTTTCATTTTTCTATTGATACATATTTCCATTTATCCAAACTACTTTCTTGTAGCATATATTCAACACAATTTAATTTTCCCTCAACATTAACATTTAAAATATTGTCAGTATAACATTTATTTTTTAAACAAGGATTATCATTATTACATTTATGTATTACATCACTTATTCTAAATCCTTCTTGCACACCAACAATAATTATATATAATAAAATCATAATAAATATTCCTGCTAAAAACCCAGTTAATATATGTATATTATCTTTATTCATTTTACCTCAACCCATTTTCTTGTGCATTTGCCTTTTTCATAATAACCGCACATATTACATCTAATGTTATCACAAATACACCATATATAATCTGATGTCCTTGTTTTTGGGTTAGTCATTTGTTTACTTAAACTCCCGAATCAATCTTACAATCAATCCTACAATCAATCCTACAATCAATCCTACAATCAATCCTACAATCAATCCTACAATCGATCCTACAATCGATCCTACAATCAATCCCATAATCAATCCTCCAATCAATCCATCAAGCAATCCTCCAATCAATCCTGCAATCAATCCTTCTTTTTTATGACTTTTTATTTTATTAAATCCCCCTTTAATTAAAGCTGTTAAACAAATAAAAATTAATCCGATTAAAATATATTCTCCTATTAAAGGATATAAAATTATTAATTGTGAAAAAGAATTATTTGTTTTATTTAAAACATTATAATCCTTCCATATTCTTATTATTAAAAAGAAATTCAATATGCTTAATCCCAGGCTTCCAAGAAATAAGCAAAATCTTCCAAATCCTTTCCAGCTAAAAGGGACATGAATATAATTATGCTTATGCTGCTCTAATTCTTCTTTCGTTATTAATTGTTTTTTAGATAGTGTCATTTTACCTCATTTTTATCAAGCATTTGGACAATTAATGTAATTGCACATCCAACTGAAAATCCAATAATAACTCCTACAATTAAATATAATTCTTCATTCATTTTACCTCAATCCATTCTTTTAATTTCTTGGATAATTCGATATTTGTAATAAATAAGGTTAATCCGTCATCTGTAAGAGTAACACCTGCTATTATTTCTCCAATATCATAACTTCTGCCTCTTTTATGTTTATCAAGAGAGTGTGAAGTTCCATAAGTTCCTTTGAATTTAATTTTCATTATTTCACCTCAATCCATTTTACTCTACTATATCTACGTCTTTAAACTCACCTAAGTTTTCAGTAAGATATTCCCTTATACCCCCACATTTTATTGCAATTATGCTTTCTTTTAACTCTGGAGTTCTGATTTCTATAATTGCTAGCCCTTTATCTACTCCAAGTTCTTTTATTTTTTCTGGGGACAAATTCTCTATTCTTGCTAACCTAGCATTTTTTAACATTTTTTCCTCCTTGTTTTTGGGGATGTCATTTTAAAATCTCCTTTAACAACTGTTTTCCTGATTTTGTATTGTTCATTATTTCAAATTTAATTATTTGGATTGTTCTTGGATGGCTGCCATACGGCTCATAAACAAAGTTAAGTTTTGCTTCTTCTGTAAGCTGATTGTATATTTCAATGAATTTAGATTTTGAGTTAGTCATTTTAAAAACCTAAATATACTTTAACTAAATCAATTACTTCATACTTATTTTTACAAGCTGTTTCTTTCCATACATAATGTTCTCTTTTTACTATAAATCCTTCATCAAGACATTCTATTGTTATTATTTGTTTCATTTCCTACCTCAATATCTTTCTTTTCTTTCTGCTCTAAACTCCACATTTTGTTTAAGACATCTCTCCATATGCCTTTTCCCAAAGAGGATATTTTCCCTGCGTTTGGTTTATCATAATTTCCCATTTGCTTCCTGCAATGTTCCTTGAGGTCTTCCCATGAGATACTTGTTTTTGGGTTAGTCATTTCTTATCCCTCATCTGCTTATATTTCTTAATCCACTCAAGCCTCTCATCATTTGCAGGAGCAAGCTGGCAGATATAATCATAAGCCAAAGAATCATATTTAACCTTCTGCTGTGTGGATTTGGCTAATTGGTTATAGCTCAAAGCTATTGTTTCCAAAGTCTTCAGCAGAAGCTTTGGGTCAAGGTCTTTTTCAATTTGTTGCATTTTGTTTCGCCTTTACTATTTTTAATATTTAATGAATTTGGTAAATATATCCTTGCCATGCCTAGCCTTGCCATGCCATGCCCAGCCATGCCTCGCCCAGCCATGCCTCGCCCTGCCGAGCCTAGCCGTGCCCCGCCGCGCCCAGCCACGCCATGCCTTGCCGCGTTAATGATTATGAATGGGAATAATTATTCCCAACTTTCAATTTTAAATTTCCCAAAAACGCCGCGGAATGTTCCTAAACCTACTGCATTGCCGCCCATTTCAAATATCTTTTTAAGCAATACTTCATTAAGTTCTGGAGTTTCCTGAAGCGTCAAATCAAAAGCCAATTTCCATTCTGGCTCTAACATTGGTCTTTCCTTTGGATTTGGTATTGCCAATTTTCCTTTCATTATCTTAGCCACAGCAAAGTGCATTTTAATATTCTCTTCATTCTTTGATATTGGTTCTCTATCCCTTAAAAAAGGAATATTATATGGCTCTATTGAAACATAGCTTAATGCAGCTTTACAGACTTCCTTGTAGCCTCTTCCTACCACCCTTTGAGTGGCACTCTCTGTATTCTGAGCAGAGAGAAACGATAGCAGATTTGTCGAAGGTAAAACCAAATGCCCCTGTTCGTTTGTATAGCACTTGTCCATTGGGTCTAATTGCTCCTTGTTGTTTCCCGAATACCTGTCGAACATTATTGGTGTAAGTCCGCTCAATACTACTTTCCTTTTTATTGTTCTCATTTTTGTTTTCCTCGTTTGTTTTTTTCATTTTATTTTATCTCATTAACAAGGAAATTAATCCTTGCCTTGCCTTGCCATGCCCCGCCAGGCCCAGCCGCGCCCAGCCATGCCCTGCCTCGCCACGCCCTGCCTTGCCCAGCCTTGCCGTGCCCCGCCATGCCCCGCCATGCCCAGCCATGCCTTGCCCTGCCGCGTTAATGATTATGAATAATAATCCCAACCATGCAGAATGCCTATTAGAGGTTAATAGTGGCGTAATATATCCAAGATAAGTTGCATAGTTGGGATTGAATTTAATTTATCTTTTTGTTTCACTACACTTTTTTCCATGTATCGGGCATCCATCTCTAAATAGACAGTGATAATCCGCATCTCCAAAATGATACAAATAACTGTTTATATAGATTTCCATTCCACATGGGAAAGATAATTTAGTTTCTCCCATTTTAAAGGGGTATCACAGTATATTGTGTATTCATTCCTGTCCCTTTTTTGCTGACGCTGAATTCATTCAGGTCAGGCTTTTTTTCCAATATGGATTTCAAATCTCCAATAACTTTTCCAGGAATCCTGTAATCTTCTCCATCCACCACTATAACTTTATATTGGAATTTATCTCCTTTTGAATCAATACCTTCTCTATCTTCCATGTTCAAACTTACATTAACGCTTTTCAATTCGGCTACATTGTGGGTTAGCTTCGGCTGATATGCCTTTGCTTCTTCCTTTATAGATACCATTTTAGTTTTCCTCCATATATTCTATTGATGTTGAAGCTTTTGGCAGCCTGAATATCCTGCCTGTGACTTCACATTTGACAAAATAAGTATTTGCATCCTCATCAAATAAGGAGAAGTCCTTTAAATTTGGGTTAAGCTCAATTACTTTTACTTTGGTTGGTTTCATTTGAATTGGCGCTCCAATATCAGGATAATTGCTTCAGTTTTTTTATTGATGTTCCTATTTATCATAAAATGCTGCAGTTCCTTATCAACCTTTTCAGGCAAATCAAGTTGTATTAATACCATAGTATAACATGGTAATACATACTAATATATAAACTTTTCTATTTTAAATTATTTATTTATGTTTTAACTTTAAAGTTAAGATAAAAATAATTAAAGACTAAGTTTCATCAGATTTAAAGGTGATTGAAATGATTAATCTGAATAACTATAAAATATGGATAACTTTTTTAAATAACGACCAGATATTTAAATATATTGGGAATGTTATTTCTGAAAATGAGGACTTTATCTGCATTGATGATGAAAAGGTTGGGACAATCTGGATTAATAAAAGGTATATTCTGAATGTGAGATTGATGGATAATGGCGCTTAATGACGATTTTGTGGAAACTGAAATTAAAATGTTTTATTATAAAACAGATACTCCTTTCAGGATGCTCCAAACTATAACCGCAAAAAGAGATTCAAAAAATAGGCAGAATATAACAATTGAAAATTTGGAGGAAGGAAAAGTATATACTGCTGAAGCCATAAAATATTGCGGCTGGGATATTAAAGATTTGTATTTTCGGCAAAAGATTATAACTATTGCAAATCTTCCAACAGACCCCCCAAATGCTATCACAATAACAAATATATTATTTAAGGAAGAAAAAAAAGAAATAATTATGCAACCTTCCGTTCTCAAGATAACTAATTATACCCAAAATGTAGAAATATTTTGGAACATCCAGCCTTTCTATTATGATACTGCAAAAATGTGGTGGTTATGGAATAATAATCTGTTAAAATGGGATATGGTAGATGAAACTGATATAATGAATGCTATAGACAAAGAACTTAATTTGTCTGGGGAAACTATCAATTCCCAAATTAAAAATAACTATATTGAGGCATTTAAACGATTAGGAAGAAAGAAAAAACCTATGGATTTACCAAAAACATTTATTCAATTTAAGGATAAATTATATGATTTATCAAATGATAACATAATCAATGCCACAAAAGAATACTTTAATACCAATCCAATTCCATATGATATTGGCGCAAATGATACAACCCCTATTATGGACAGGATATTTATAGAATGGGTTGGAGCTGAAAATGTTCAAACATTATATGAAATAATAGCTTACTGCTGCCTCCAGGATTATCCTTTAGCCAGGATATTCTGCTTTGTAGGTTCAGGCAGCAATGGAAAATCATGCTATCAGAATTTGATTAAGAAATTTATTGGGAATGAAAACTGCACTTCTGTTGAATTGGATTTTCTTCTTGAAAGGTTTGGCACATCAGGATTATATAAGAAATTAGTCTGCCTTATGGGAGAAACTAACTTTAATCAATTAAAAAAGACCAGTTTGCTCAAACGATTAAGCGGCAATGATAGTATTGATTTTGAATTCAAGGGAAAAAATAGATTTTCAGCAAATAATTATGCCAAATTAATCATTTCAACAAATACATTGCCAATAACAACAGATAAGACAGATGGATTCTATAGGAGATGGCTCATTGTCAAATTCCCTAATAAATTTGATGAAAAGAAAGATGTGCTAGCAGAAATACCTGAAATAGAGTTCAACAACCTATGTAGAAAGTCAATAAACATACTTAAAACTCTCTTTAAGGATAGGAAATTCACAAATGAAGGTAATATTGAGGAGCGCAAGAATAACTATGAGAAACATAGCAATCCACTAAAGAACTTTATTAATGAAAGATGTGTTATTGATATTAATGCTATAATCCCAACTTTTGAATTTTATGATGCTTTTATCATTTATTTGAAGGAAAGAGGATATAGGGAGATGTCAAAAGACGAAACAAGCAAATTAATGATTGCTGAATCATTTGAAATAGAAAGAAAATGGATAACATTCAATGATGAAAATAAACAATGGAGGCATTATATCGGAATAAGATTGAAGCAAAAACATGAAAATCAACAAAATTTAATGAATGAAAGGGATTTTGTGACACCTGTGACACCTGTGACACCAATATCTACTCAGTTCTCTATATATAGAAATGGAGTAGAAAGTGGTGTCACACCTGTCACACCTGTCACAAAACTTCCTTTTTCCCCAGTTTTAATCCACAATCATTGCTCAAAATGTGGTATTCCTGAATCTAATTACTATCATTTGGGAAAACCCTTGTGTCATAAATGTGGACAGGCGCTTCTTGACATTGGCGCAATCAAGCCAGAAGATATAGAAATTCCATAATATATATTCTTTTACACAATACTAGTATACTAAAATGTATATTAACCGCGCAGAATATATTAAATGACATACTCCCATACCCTAAAGGGTAGGGTATCTTAAAGAACTATGGAAACAAACAAAATATATAATCAAGATTGTATTAAAGGATTAAAACTTCTTGAAGATGATTCTGTGGACTTGATTGTAACCGACCCACCTTATAATTTAAAAAAGGATTTTGAAAACGATAATTTGTCAGAAGAAGATTTTATAAGATTTTTATCACCTATATTTGATGAAATGGCGAGAGTAATAAAGCCAAAACACTCAGTAATTATATTTTTTGATAGTGGTCAAAAACTTCCACTATTTTGGAAGTGTTTATTTAATTCAAAACTTATATTTCAAAAAGGATGTAATCTCTATAAACCTAATGATTGCAGTATGCCACATAACCGAATACTTCGGAAGTCCGAAGTATTCTATATATGTTCTAAGACTCCTGAACTACATCACGATGGAGAGAAATATATTCACGATTGTTTAATAGGAAATCACACTCATTATAAAGAAAGTTGGTATCATCCAACAGCAAAAAATGTTAAAGTTATAAGAGAGTGTGTTCTATCTTCAAGTCTTAAAGGGGATATTGTTCTTGACCCATTTATGGGTAGTGGAACATTAGCTCTTGTTTGTCAGCAAACAGAAAGAAAGTATATCGGATTTGAAATATCTGAAGAATATTGTGAAGTGGCAAAGAAAAGATTACTACAAAAATCACTTCATTCTTTGGAAGATTTTAACAAATTGGAGGTAAAGTCAGGATGTGATGCTAACGACGACGGCATTCCTCCCAATAATAAATTATTGGGTATCCTGCCTAACGAATTATGATTATCTAATCATTTTATTCGGATTATAATGATATTCAAATTGATAACCATGAAAATATCCTGAAACTTTCCTAAATTCAATATCCTGGCGTTTGCGCATCCTTCTGCAGCATGAACCAACAGTAGTATTTCCCAATTCAGGAAATGATTCCTTAATCTGCTTTACTGTCATCCATTTCTTTGTTTTCTGTAATAATTCTATTATTTCAGATTGACTCATCTAAATCCTCCTTTCTTACTTCTTCCTTTGCTTTCAGTTTCCCTTCCATTTCTTCATTAACATAGTCCTTATAGACTTTCTTGGTTATCTTATAACTCTGCATCTTGCACCAGTCAGCATACACTTCCCCTCCAAGTTTCATTACTGAATAAAGCTCTTTCCAGAACAACAAAAGCAGAACAGATGTTGTTATCAGGAAATACCACAATAAAACTCCATAATCATAAGCAAATATCCATCCAATCATATATCCTGCATTTGCTATCAAGCTGACATATTTATTGTTTAGGAATTTCTTTAGTTTCTGCAACATTTTAATTCCTCTTTTATACTCAATTGATTCAATAGAATCGTTGAAGCAAGCATATAAAACAAACCAAAATGAAATGATATATCATTTTTTGATAAAAATGTTAATGTCAATCCACAAAACCCAATACATGAATATACTACACAATTAAACCAATATCCAAAACTATGTTTTTTCATTTCTTCTCCTCCTCCTGATTTTTTTTATATTCTATTAATCCCAAATTACTACAATCCATTGAACAACTATGTTTATTTGCTTCAATTATTCCTCCCCAGCTCATTGTTGATAATGCCACAGTTTCTTCATTAGTTAGATTAATACAATCACACACCCTTTCCAATGGGTAAACAAAAATAAAACTTAAAATAAAAAGGAAAAAAAGAATAATAGATGAAACAAGATGGGGGGATTTCATTTCTTCTCCTCCTCCTGCTTTTGCTTTAATTTTGCCTGGAGTTCCTGCGCATCTTTCAAACTCATATTCATCATATCATTTGCCAATTGCTCTGCCTTTTCAGCAGGCATTCCTTGCTTCAACAGTAAGAGTAATGCCTTTTTTGTCTTAGATTTTAAGCCCATTTGTTTTCTCCTCCTTAATATTTTTATAAAATTGCCTGAACAGGTCCTTCTTGCTCAGTTCCATATAATGCTTGGCAGGGCGCGCATCACTCCAACCCATAAATTCTATCAGTGCCTGCTCATTAAAATCATATAAAGTAATTAAATGTGTTGCCCTGATATGCCTGAGAAAATGTATATTAAAACCTATAGTTTGATTTATAATCTGTGTAGCTCTTTTAGTTCCAAAGTTAAATAATAATCCATTGTTAGGCACTATGTCAAGGTATGCTTTAAGATGCCTTGCAATAGGTAATTCAAGGTTTATAGGAATTGGCTGCCTTTTGGTTTTCCTATTTTTATTCTTTCTATTGAGAGTTCTGATATACATAACATCTCTTTCATCTATCAAATCAAAAGTTATATCTTCTTTCTTGATGCCTATAAATTCATCTTTTATCTGCCATTCAATAACATGAAGGTCTTTAGTATTTACATAATCTTTTGTCAATTTAATGCAATTAAAGGGAATAACCTTTATTTCTCCCTGCTTGAATGTTTTCCTTCTGATTAGTATTTTACATCTAATTACTTCAGAACACCTGCAGGCGGTCAAATAATACAGCCCTATCAATGCCCTGGCTTGTAGGCTCTGGCGCAATCTATCAGAATTACCAAATTCAATATTTGAAATCATTCTATCCAATTCATTGATACTTGGGACTTCCAATTCATGGTAAGTTGCTTTCAATTCCCTTTGTCTGCGCCAAGCATCTTTCATTGTTTAAGTAATGATTCTATAATCTTATGGTAAGCATTTAATTGCGCTTGGTTCATTCCAAAAGTTCCATCAGTTATGTTTGTCATGTTGATTCCTCCTTTGATTTATTATATCATATAGCACTATGATATAACTAGTATTTAAATCTTCCGAAAACCCCCCCTTTTCCTAAGTATATTTATATTGGTATAGTCTATAGTTTCCTAGTGCCTAAAAGAAAGGTTTATATACTTAGAAATTCTCAACTGTATCGAAACATTATGAAGGGTGGCATGGATGGGGAAGATAAAAGCCCCAATTCTGGTTGGGGGACAATTTTTTTAATCTGTAAATTAAAGGAAGGGATTATAGATGCTCGTCTGAGAAAAGATTATAATCAATGGTATGATTTAATGGTGGAATACTTTTTTGAACTTTGCGGCTCGATTGACACCGAGAAGAAATTCAACAAAGAATATACACACAATCTTGTTCTGATGGAAGAATGCAAGAAAGCATTAAATGAAATTAAAAGCGCAAACGGCAAACCATTGAAACAATCTCTATTCGAGATATTTGATTTATGGTTGCTTGACTTAAAAAGATGGCATCAGAAATCAGGATTGGGCATTAAGCCAGATGCCGACCCTAGATATGCGATGGGAGAAGAATAGTGCCTTATATTAAATTTGAATATAATGGAATTGAATATTCTATTGACGAGCAATTAGCAATACAACTTGATACTTTGCTTTATAACCTACATAAAGATTGGGACT